>JAEEGJ010024909.1_pt1 | contig 12343 bp, 13 predicted proteins | sample 8958761 | NCBI WGS metagenome assembly JAEEGJ01 (sample SAMN16246546, study PRJNA631951) | gut metagenome | biome: gut microbiome; feature: rumen; material: RS-attached | host: Bos | place: Iran: Karaj | collected 2018-10 | reverse complement strand
TTGATTCCGACGGTGACGTTTTCTGCGCCCATCTTGCTTCCGCTGACTTCGGTGAGGTCAATCTTGTCGAGCGAGACCTTGCCCTTGACATTGGAGGCGAGGATGCTGTTGATGTTACCGCTGATGGCGATTTGAGCCGAGAGGTAACCCGCAAAATCCTTGTAGTTGATGGAATCGTTCAGGTACGGCTTGATGCAGGAGAGTGCAAATCTATTCAGGTTCAGGAAGATGTTGAAGTCGTAGGTGGCCATGTTGGCATCGACCTTCACGTTCAGGTCTCCGCCGTCTGCAAACTTGAGGCTCACGTCGACGCCGGTCGAGTTGTCTTCGAGATATATGGCCGGGATGTTGATGGAAAAGTCCTTGAGGTGGAACTTGGAGCCGACCTTTGTGTCCTGATATATAATATTGCCTTTGTCAAATACGATGTTTCTCAGGCTGAGCTTGACGGGGAGCCCGGCGGCGATTTCGGCAGCGCTCTTGCTGCTGTCCGATTCGACCTTCTTTTCTTCGGGGTGCTCGGCATAATAGATGCTGTCCTTTTGGGCGAGGAAGTCTAGAATGTCGGAGAAGTTGAAGCGTTCTCCGTGCTGCGTGGTGCGAACATAGAGGGCCTTCATGTAGATGTCGCTGATGTCAAGCGTTCTCGTGAAGAGCTTTAACGGGTTGATGTTCATGCTGAACTTGTCGAATGCGACAAAGCGGGTCTTGTCGTCCGCTTCCATGACCGCGAGCGTATCTACGTCCAAGACGTAGGTAAACGGGTTCAGGCTGATGTTCTTGATGGTGATGCTTCGGCCAATCATTTCCTTGGAGTGCTCTTCGATGTAGCTACGGGCAATCTTGGGCGCTACGAGAAGTGTGACGAAGTAGAGGAGGATCAAAGATCCTAATACAATGAGGGTGATTTTGAGTGGCTTTTTCATAGTATAAAATCTAAATATAATTGTGATAAAAATGTTATGTTCCCTGTGGTAAACATGTCTGTCGCGATTTGTTTTCCGTCCTTGTCTGAAAAAAGTTATTCTTAGAGTATGGACGCGAAAATTCATTATTGTCATCCGGGTTATGTTCCTTCAGGAGCAAAGTCTTTTTTGGTCGCCTTTTCGGAAGGCTCCTCTTTGCCGTCGGTCAAGTTCAATATTCTAGATCGCGAAAATCGCGTTGTTTACGAAGGTTTGGCTGAAAACTTGCAGCGCTGTGAATACACTGGCGAGACTCTGTTCAAGGGTGACTTTTCGGCGGTCAAAACCCCGGGGCGTTACCAGATTGCCTTGGTAGACTTTGATGCGAAGTCGCATTTGTTTGAAGTCTCGGATGAATGGATGAATCGCGAACTCAAGGCGAATATCAAGTCGTTCTATTACCAGCGGAGCGGTGTCGAACTGCCAGAGCGTTTGGCGGGTGTTTGGGCACGCCCTGCGGCGCACTTGGATGACAAGCTGGAATTCCACCCGACGATGGAACGCGCTGGGCTTTGGAATGCCCATGGCGGCTGGTACGATGCGGGCGATTACGGCAAGTATATTGTGAATGGTGGCGTCAGCGTTGCGACATTGATGCTTGGCTGTGAACTCAAGAAACCGAATGAACTGTCGGAAAGTTTGCTTGATGAAATTCGTTTTGAACTTGAATTTTTCTTGCGCATGCAGGATGAAGATGGTGGCGTGTTTTTCAAGGTGACTCCTTATCGTTGGGATGGCTTTGTGACGCCTACGGAATCGGATGCTTCTCAAAAGCGCTATATCCTTGGAAAGTCAACGTCTTCGACTTTGAATTTTGTGGGAGCGCTTGCTCAGGCTCACCACGTCTATGCCTATGTCGATTGTGATTTTGCAGAAAAATGCTTGTTCGCTGCTATCCGTGCGTACCTTTGGTCCGAAAGAAATCCTGAAGTCGATTGGCCGCACAATACAGAAGGCAGTGGCGGCTATGGCGATTCTGATTTAGGCGATGACTTTTTCTGGGCTCGTGCCATGTTGTATCGCGAACTGAAAAACGTTGAAAGTATCGCTGATGTGAATGTTTCTGGCTTGCTTGAGCGTTTGGAAAGTCAACTTCCGGTAGATATGGACACGTACCTGCCGACATACGGATTGCAATGGCGATCGACACAGAACCTAGCCTGGTTTGCACTTGCGACAATGGATTGCAAGTGGACTGAACGCGCCCGTATGGCATTCAAGTACACGGCCGAAGAAATCTTGCATCTGCAAAAGGAAGACCCGTATGGACTTTCAATTCGCAAGTTCATCTGGGGGAGCAATGGCGATATTGCAAACCATGCGCTGACGCTTTATTTGGCGTATGAATGGTTTAATGATTCGAAGTATCGCGATGCGGCGATGGAACAGATTGAATTTATTTATGGCAAGAATCCTGTAGACGTGAGCTTTGTGACGGGCTCTGCTTGGAGTTCCCCGAAGTTCCCGCATCACCGCATTAGCCATTCCGATGGCGTTGATGAACCGGTGCCTGGGCTTGTCGTTGGTGGCATTAATGAAGACCGCCAGGATTTGCACAGAAATCCGCATTACATGGGGGAGGCTCGTGGCATGTCTTATGCAGACGAGCAATGTTCCTTTGCCAGTAACGAAGTTGCTATCAACTGGAGCGCTCCTCTGACAGCGGCATTGCTGCTGTTAAGCGCTTAATTGAAATTGTCATGCCCGCCGGAGCCTGTCCTGAGCGTAGCCGAAGGATGCGGGCTTCTCCCTCTAGTTATTTCTTGCCTTGCTTTGTAGGCGTCTTGTTAGGCGCTTTAGCATCATTTTTCTTTTCTACAGCCTTTTCTTTCGGCTGTTCTTTCGCTGTAGCCTTGGGCGTATCTTTGGATGGCTCTTTGGCTTTCGCCGAAGTTTTTACTTGCGTCTTGCTTGAATCTTTCACAGCTTCTTTTGTTGTTTCTTTGGCTGTTGCTTTTACAGAATCCTTGACGGCTTCTTTTTCTGATTCGACTTTTATCTTGTCCTCAATTTTCGGCAGGAGTTTTTGCAAGTTGACGTTCGAGCGGAATTCACGCTTGTATTCGGCGTAAGAACGGATAGGCTTGTAGTAAGAAGAATCGACCGCTTCGAGCGTGTCAGTATTGAACAAGTCAAAATACGAGGCGAAAAGAGCAGCCCAACTGCGGAGCCAATCCTTGCGAGATTCGCGGTTGCTATACCAGCAGTTTGGATTGTAAGTGTAATGATGGATGTCCTTTGTAACGTAGACAGGACTGTTGCCGGAAAGCTTTTGGAATATTCTCTTGACTCTGTATGTTGACGATGCTCCGGTCAAAAGAAGGACTGTGTCAGCTTTGTGCTTTTTGAGCCAAGGGACGAGCGAATAGGCTTCGCTAATGGTAGAAGGATCGTTGTGCGGAACGAGAAAAACGGCGTTACTGTCGAATGATCCGAGCTTCATGAAGTCATCGGCGTAGAATTCGGAATTGCTGCGTTCACGGTAGACGCGTCGACCAAGAAGGAGGATGGAATCGGCTTTGCCTTCTTTGACGAGATTTGCGGCGTAGTCGCTGCGTTCAAGATCTGCGGTTTGTCCATCGAGAACGGCAACCCATTTAACGTGTTCTATTTCATCATCTTCGACAAGCCAATGACCGCTTTTTTCGAAAATGGCGTATGTAAGGACTGCAATAACAAACAAAATCAGCAGTACGATGCCAATGCTGAAGTTCTTTTTCTTTTGGTTGCTCTTATCGGATTTTAAAATTTTTGACAAAATAATTACCTGCAGAACTTGTACAATGCGGCGTCTTCGCCATCGGAATAATATTTCTTGCGGACGCTATACAGCTTGAACCCGTGCTTCTCGTAAAAGGCGCGTGCCTTGGCGTTACCGTCACGGACTTCCAAAAAGCATTGGTCGCCATTTTCGGTGAGTTTGTCCAAACCCGCTTTCAAAAGTTGACTACCGGTGCCTTTGCGCTGTTCTGATGCGCGAGTGGCGATACTCAAGAGTTCGGAATCGGGTCCGAGCAAATGGAATATGGCATAACCTAAAAGCTTGGCTTCATCCTCATAAACAACGCAATATGCATAGCTTGCGCGGATTTCCGATAGAAATTGCTTTTCGTTCCAATCCTGAAACGCAAGTTCCCGTTGCAATTCGAGAACTTGTGGCAAATCAGATTCGGTCATCTCACGCAGTTGCATGGCTATTACACCTTCAACTTCTCGAAGTACGAGGGCTGGATGTAGTTTGCTTCTTGAATGAGCGAAGGCTTCACTGTATCAAAAAGCGGAGCCCACATATTGAGCTTCTTGTCGGTGTCGAGAGTCGTTGCAATTCCCTTGTCCTTGAAAACGGCGACGAGCGCTTCGTCTGCAAGTGCGGCTGCATCGACAACGGCGTTCTTCACAGAACTTGCCTGGAGTCGTGCAACGACATCAGCGGTTTCGATAAAGCTCTCTTCGTTGTTCAAACGCAAGTACCAGAAGCCATTGCGTGCGCGAATCACGACAGCGACAGATTCATCGGTGGCGCCAGCAAAGCAGGCGAGGGCCTGCAATGTCGTTACGCCATAGAGGTCGCGTTTGCCGCTAAAGCAAAGCCCTTGGCAGAACGCGACTCCCGTGCGCAGTCCGCTGAACGAACCCGGTCCGACTGTCACCATGACGCGTTTCACGTCATCGAGTGTGGCTCCGACTTTAGCCAAGAGATTGTCCAGGCTTGCGCTCAGGATTTCGCCCTTGGCGGACGGATCGACCATTTCCTCGTACACGGAGTCTGCGCTCAGTGCCATCGAGATTCCCTTTCGGGATGTGTCTACAAAAAGATCGTAGTTCATGACTAACGCTTAATCTCCAAGCTCTTGTCGATGATGAGGTCGATGAGCTGGCTGTAGGTGATGCCAACGCAAGCAGCCTGTTGCGGCAACAGCGATGTCGGAGTCATGCCCGGGAGTGTGTTCGTTTCAATTGCAAAGAGCTCGCCGTCCTTCGTAATGCGGACGTCTGTGCGGCTATAGCCTGCACCGCCCAAAGCGTAGTGGGCGTTCTTCACAAGTTCCTGGATGCGTGCGGTGAGTTCCGGTGCAAATTCAGCCGGAGTGACTTCCTGGCATTCGCCGTTGTACTTTGCTTCGAAGTCGAAGTATTCACGGGTTGTCATGCGCATTTCGGTCGGCGGAAGCGGCTTTTCGCCTTCAATGTAACCGCAGCTAGCTTCGCCACCGGCGATGAACTTTTCGCAGAGCAAACGGTTAGAATCCTTGAACAAGTCTTGGGCAATCTTGCCTGCTTCGTCGAGATTCTTCGCAATGCCGATGCCGATGGAGGAACCTCCCAGCGGGTCCTTGATCACAAGCGGGAATCCGAGTTCGTCGGTAACGCTTACAAGTGTGTCACCGGTAAAGTCGTGCTTCCAAATCACGCGGTAAGGCGGAGTCGGGATGCCGTTTGCACGGTAAATTTCCTTGGACTTGATTTTGTCCATGGCGAGGGCCGATGCCAAAAGGCCGCAGCCCGTGTACGGAATGTTCCAGTTTTCGAGCATGGCCTGGATGTGACCGTCTTCGCCCCACTTGCCGTGGAGGGCGAGGAATGCGATATCTGCCGACGGAAGTTCCGAAAGTGCCGGGGACTTCTTCTTGTTGGCAGCTGAGCCTTCGAGGCTGTGGAAATAGTTTTCTGAGAAGTTTGCCTTCTGGTACGGAGAAAGTTCACGGGAAGACCAATGCCAGGTGCCGTCCTTGTCAATGAGCACCGGGTGGATGTTGTACTTTTCCGGATCCATGGCGCGCACAACGCCAGTACCGCTAACGACAGAAACATCATGTTCAGTAGATGGACCGCCCATCAATACCAAAACGCGTAAACGGGACATAAAAACCTCACTAAAAATCTTTGCGATTTAATCTAGTAATTTAACGCAAACTCTTGCCGGAATGAACGGGCAAAATCTATATTGAAATAAATAGGTGTTGAAAAAGGAGTTCTTATGCGAGTTTTTGTAACGGGTGGTACAGGTTTTATTGGTCATTACGTGGTCAAGGCTCTTTTGGAGAAGGGACACGAAGTTGTCATTGCTACGCGCCACCCGAACAAGGTGCCGACATTAAGGGCTAATCCGAACGTCTCGTTTGTCGAGGCGGCACTCACGGATTTCGAAAAGATGGGCGAGGGCCTGATTGGCTGTGACGCCTGCATTCATGTGGCTCTTGGTTGGGGCGATTCCCCGAGCGCCATGCTCATGAACGATACCCGTGCAACGGTTGCACTCCTAGAAATGTCCGCTCGCGCTGGCTGTGAAAAGTTCATCATGACGAGTAGCACATCTGCCATGGGCCGTGTGCGTTCTGAAATGTGTGAATCTACGAGCAGTTTGCCGATTGATTTGTACGGTGCCACCAAGGCGGCGGGCGAAGCATTTGTGCTTGGCTTTAGCCATGGTTACGGAAGCCAGTTCCCCGAAGTCAAGATGAAGCGTAACATCATTCGTCCGGGGTATACGTTTGGCAATCCGGCGTTCCCCGATGGTTGCTCGCAACCGGACCGCCGTTTCTTTGAAATGGCATACGCCGTCAAGGAAAATCGCGATATCAATATCATCAAGAACGATGGCACGCAGTTTATCCACGCTTCCCAGCAAGCTGAAATTTATATGAAATTGCTGGAATCCGATTACAACGAAGAAATTTTCTTGGGCCTCGGTTCCGAATGGATCAGCTGGAAGGAAATTGCTCAGAAGATGATTGCCCTTAAGCCGGGTTGCACATCCAAGATTGTGGAAACGGACATGGGCTGGGGCGAAGAACCGATGCTTTATGACGTCCAAAAAATCAGGCATTGTTTCGGTCTTTCGTTTGATGCTCACGATTATTTAGACGAGCATATCCGCTGGACTTTTGAAAATGCTTAATTTGTAATTAAATTTTCATCAGAAGTTAAAAAAAGTGCCGCTTTTGTGCGGCACTTTTTGCATTCTTACATTCCTAAAATGCTGCTGACGATTAAGGAAATGAGTCCAAACAGCATCGCAAATTTTGTAAATCGCTGAGCACGACTGTAGTCTTGGCTGCTTGCGCTTATAAGGGATATTGCAAAACACGGCGTAAGCGACAAGGCTGTTAGTGCAAGGAAAACCGGCGGGTAATTGTGCTTGAATAGTTTGTCTAAGAAGAATACTGGAATCGGGAGCGAAATCCATGTGAAGATGATGATGTCACCCGCGAGCCTTCTAGCAACCTTTTCACCTGCGATAAGCGGAAAAGTCATAATGCCCGCTTTTTTATCTCCGGGCATGTCTTCCAAGTCCTTGTAGATTTCTCGAGCAACGGTGAGCAAGAATGCAAAGGGAATTGCGGGGATGATGGCCCACATTTTTTCTTCAGGGTAATCATGACAAGAAAAGTTGAAGAAGTGTTGCACGGCGTACAGTAACGGGGTTGTGCAAAGGAATGCGACCGTAATGTTTTTGAGCGCGGGGGAATGCTTGAGCTTGCGGTTGTAGGCAACGAGCAAGGCGCAAAGCAATATGAAGAACCACATCGGGAATGTCAAGATGACAGCGCCCATCCAGCCGAAGTCAAGAGCGTGTTCTAGGTCCTTGACGATTCCCATGAATCGGATGTTTTGGATGATGCTATCGCCAATTCCGCAGAGAAGTGCGGTAACGGCTAAAATGTAGCAGGCAATGCGGGCCGTTGTGATAGAAACCTTGCCGGTCACGAGCGGTCGGTTGGGACGGTTTAGCTTATCGCTTTCTAAATCGAGGAAGTCGTTTTGAATATTGGCAAATCCGATAGCTGAGGCAAACCCGAGTATTTGTAGAATGAGAACAGGGGTGGTCGGGTTGTGCTGTAACAAGGCGTAGCCCACGATAAGGGTGATTATGGCAATCACGATGTTTATGGGACGCGTCATCTTAAAAAGCGTAAAAAGCGTAGAAATCATGGATTTTCCCTTCGATAACAACTGAATAATAGACAAAAAATACGTTTGTGAAAAGAGCTTTTCTTTAAAATGGCTCAAATTAGGTGAAAAAACTAATTTCTATCTTTACACTATGCCTTTTTTTACGAAGAGTAATTTGGAAGATTTGAGAAAGGAAGCCGAACAGCTTTCTATTTGCGTCGAGCATTTTCTGTATGCCTCGGAACATATTCCCGAAAGTGACTGGAAAACGAAAGGTTTTTACGACAATTGCATCGAAAAGTGCAATGGCCGCCTGAAGGCGATTCATTTTTTGATGGAATCGATTCGCCGCGGACGCCCTGTGACTGAAGAGGAATTGGAAGAGGCTCGGGAGCTCGAAGACGAAAAACTTTCTAAATTGAAAAAAGATGCGAAATAACGATTTTGATTCCGACGAAAATGAAACTCCATTGAAGAGTGTACGCACATCACGGCGCGAACACAGAAGCCGCCGTATCGATGTAATGCGTGAATTGGAATCGGGAGTCGTTGATGAACGCCCAATCAAGGAGCGTTTCAGTCGCGAATTTAAAAAAGCGAAAATCAAGCGCATCAAGAATCCGGTCGAAAACATCGGTGAAGAAAACTGCGTGGAAGGCCTTGTGCTCGAAGTCCACCGCCGCACCTGCGAAGTGCGACTTTCAAACGAGAAAAACGCTCTCTCGTCTCTCGTCTCTCCACTCTCGTCTACTGTAACAGCTATGTACCGTGCAACGACGTCCAAGACGCTTGGGGAATTCCCGGCTGTGGGCGACCGCGTCTTGCTCGGGCTTGTGAATGATGCCGATGACGAAGGTGATGGTGTCGGCTCGCAGAAGTATTGCGTTGTGCGAGTGCTCCCGCGAAAGAGCGAACTCAAGCGCCCGGGCCCGCGCGATAGTTTTTACAAACAGCAGACGCTTGCCGCAAATATCGACCAGGTCGTGATTGTTGCGAGCGTGACGCAACCGGAATTCAACTACGGGTTCATGGACCGCTTTTTGCTTGCCGCGAACTTGAACGATTTGCCGTTTGTGCTCGTGCTGACCAAGATGGACTTGCTGCCGAATGGCGAAGCGGACCTTTCAAGCGATATCCGCGACTTCATGAAAATCGTGGACAAGGTGATTCCCGTGAGCGTTAAAAGCGGGAATGGCCTCGAAGTTTTGCGCAATGAACTCGTCGGAAAGTCCTCTGTCTTTAGTGGTATGAGCGGGGTTGGCAAGTCTACGCTCATCAACGAGCTCGTTCCGCATGCCGAACTGCGCACGGGAGATGTCCGCGAACGCGATGGCAAGGGTCGCCATACAACGACTTCTTCGAGCTTGTTTGATTTCCCGGGTGGCGGTTACGTCATTGATACGCCGGGGATTCGCAGCATTGGCCTTATGGATATGGAACCGGAAACTCTTGCAAAAATCTTTCCGGGATTCTTCGAAGACGACTTGTTTACATGCAAGTTTAGCAACTGTAAGCACCTCAAGGAACCGGGCTGTGCCGTGCGTGCCGCTGTCGAATCGGGCAAAATTTCCGAAGCCCGCTATGCTAGTTACGTGAGAATTTTGAATTCAGGGAAATAGATTTATGTCGAATTATGTTGTAAAAATAGCGCTCATTGCATCGATTATCCTGATGGGTTCAAATATTTCCGAGTTTTTGGCGAACTTTAAGACTGCAAGCGAAAAAATTGGTGAATTGTTGAGCATGGCCAAGGCAAATTCTGCAACGGAAGCCGAATTACGTAGATCTAATATTATTCTTTCGTGCATTCTTTCTGTGGTCTATGTGGCTTTGGTCTATTTTTCGGATATCGTTATCTGGATTGTTGCTTTAGTTGTCTTGAAATTGCTTTTTACATTGCTCGTTTCTGATAAACTGCTCATCCATGTTTTGCGTGAAGGTTCGCTTTCTAAAAAAGGGTATCTGGTCTCAAAATTCGATGCTCTTTTTAACGCTGTTATGGGACTTGCCTTTGCCATAATTCTGGTATTTTAAGATGAAAAAGAATCCTTTTAATTTTGTAAAGTGTGCCGTTGTAGCCTTGGTTTTTGCGCTTTGTGGAGCTTCATCTTCTTTTGCGCAAGTGGGCTCGGGGGCGACTGCTTTTAATCCGCTTGGCGGGGTTTCTGCAGGTGCGGGGACAAGCATGCGCTGGCCGTTATTCTTGGGCGGAACCTTTGGGCTTGGCTCTGGAGCGGGTGTTGGCGATGGTAATGGTGTCGGCATTTGCCAAATCAAGCCGATGATTGGTGCATGGATGCCTGGCCTTGCCTTTGTTCGCTTGGGGTATGGCTTTTCGAGCTACGAAGAAAAGGATGATGAAGGCAACAAGAACGAAGTTGAAAGTTCGGATTTTAGCGTTGACTTGGGTGTGCATCTCCTCAGTGAATTTTTCGTGAAAGGTTCTTATTCTCGTGTGAATGCGCTTAGCGAAAAAGGCGATGTCGCATGGAATGAATGGAGCGTTGGCTTTGGTACGTTCTGGGTTGTATTCTCGAGGACTTTCCTGACGCTCGATATTGGTTACCATTGGGTACTTGAACATTATGACCCGTTGATTGATAGGGATGTTTCGGGCGGACGTTGGCAGATGAATCTTGGATTCTCTGTGTTTGTCTATTAATTTGTAATTATTGTGAGTTGCGTAATGAAGAATGTTGCTGTTTTGGGTGGTGCTTTTGATCCGGTCCATAAAGACCACATGCGTGTGGCAAGAACTTGCCTGGACCGTGGTTTCTGTGATGAAGTCTGGTTTATGCCGAGTCCCGACCGTTGGGATAAGCAACTGAATGCTTCGCCAGAAGACCGCTTTGCAATGCTCGAACTTGCATTCTCAGGCGATAAGCGTTTGTTCCTTTCGGACTTAGAAATCCAGCAGGGCGATTATCGCGGCTCGTACGTGTTCTTGATGAGCCTCAAGGAAAAATTCCCGGAAATTAATTTCCGCTTGCTCACGGGTGCCGATACTTATGAAGGTATCCCACATTGGCGCGACCCCTTGAATTTTTACGGCACGAACTACAACGGCCATTTGTTGCTCCGCGATATTGAACTGATTGTCTTTGCCCGCAATGGTTACCCGCAACCGGATATGGAACAACATAAACGCAATGGTTACGCTCCGCTTTACTGGCTTGGGCCGGAACAGGGCTTTAACGGCGTTTATTCAAGTACCGCCATCCGCAGGTCGCTTTTACTGAACCGGAGTGTTTGCCCGCAGGGGCTGGAACCGTCCGTTTACGATTACATCATCAAGCACGATTTGTACAGGGAATAAAATGGGCAAGGCTCCGTCAGATATGTTCTTTGAAAGTGAAGTGCGCCCGGAATACGAAGGCCGCCTTTTGCTTGAATCCCTTTGTGACCGCTTCACGTACCACAGTCGCGAAGACTGGATAGACCGCCTGATGCGCGGACTCGTGACGATTAATGGTGCTACTGCTAATGTAGAGACGATTGCACATCGCGGCGACAAGGTCGTTTACCACGTCGAAAACTACAGCGAGCCCGAAGTTCCGACTGATTTTGAAACGGTCTTTGAAGATGATGAATTTATTCTAGTCGCAAAGCCTGCAGGTGTCCCTGTACACCATACGGGCCGCATTTTCTATAACACGTTTGCAGCGATCATCCGTCGCGAATTTGATTCTGAGACGGCAACGCCGATGCACCGATTGGATCGCGATACGGGCGGGCTTATCTTGTTTGCAAGGTATGGTGAAACTGCTGCACGTTTCCAGAAAAATTTGGACCGCATTTTGCTCCGCAAGTTCTACCTCGCAGTTGTGCGAGGTAAGTTCCCTGAAGGCGAAGTGGAATGCCTCATGCCTTTGCGTGAAGACCCGGAAGACCCGATTCGCTTGCGCATGCACCACCGTGAAGGTGGCAAGGAATGCTTTACGCGCTTTAAGCTCGTTCGCCATTTGGATTGCCCTGAAGTTGCACCGGAGCTTTCGCTTGTTGAGGCGGAACTCATCACGGGACGTAAGCACCAGATTCGCGCTCACCTCGCTGAGATGGGTTACCCGATTGTGGGGGACCGCCTGTATTACCGCGATGGTGAATTTTACCAGAAGCTTGCGCAGGGCGGTGAACTCACCGACGAAGATATCAAGGTGCTTGGCGCCCACAACCAGATGCTTTTTGCGTACAAGGTTGAACTCCAGCTCCCGTACTGGAAAGAACCCCGCACCTTCGAAAGCCACGCGTACCCTGCTGATATGGCAAAACTCCTCGCAGAATAACGCGAAAACGCGAAAAAATGCGTTTTTTGCGCCGTTTTTACATAAAAATTGAATCAGTGCGTGAATTTTTGGCGCACTTCTTTGTATTTTATGCACATGAAATTTTCATTCCTTCCTAAAGTATTGTTGTGTCTGGGGCTTTCTGGCGTTTTTGCCGTTGCCCAAGAAACGGTTGAAAGCGTTCGTCGCCAAATCAAGACG
>JAEEGJ010024907.1_pt1 | contig 12344 bp, 6 predicted proteins | sample 8958761 | NCBI WGS metagenome assembly JAEEGJ01 (sample SAMN16246546, study PRJNA631951) | gut metagenome | biome: gut microbiome; feature: rumen; material: RS-attached | host: Bos | place: Iran: Karaj | collected 2018-10 | reverse complement strand
AATAAACTTTAGGCTTCCTAGTGATTGGGTACAAGCTTATGTCATAATGGACAGTACGGCATTGCCTCTCCCTGAAGCTGACGCCGATGGTTGGATTTCATTTACGATATCCAATAAAGCTGTTGTTGATACGAGTTTCTATTTCAATAGGGATAAATACACTTATTGCCAGAAATGTGTTACCACGAAAGGCATTAATGTTAGTCCGACAAAGCCGAAAACAGAAGGCTTTACTTGTGCGTCTTTTGGAAATGCGACTGAAGTTTGGATCCAGGAACATCCTGATGTGAAAAAAACGGGACAGCTTTATATGACAACATCAAAGCCTGTTGTCAAAGACTTTTACGTGTTCTTGCCTAATGATATGACTTGGAAAAGTTCAACGGCTTTGATTAACGAAGATGGCAAAGACCGTGATTTGTATGTCAGTGAAAATTGTGGGTGGTATTATAGACGTTATATTGACGAAAAACTTCCAACCAGCGTCCTTATCCATAAAGATGATGATGAATCTCCGTATAAAGAAGCTATCGGAAAAAATGGAACATGGGAAACAAATTCCGCAACGCCTATTTCATTGAGTGAAATGTTCTCCTTGTTTGGAGAATCTAATGAAATCTATTTCGTGGCTGACAAAGATAAACTGGAGGAACTTTCAAGTAATACGAATAAAGGCTGGTTCGATTCCCGTCCCGATATTACTGGAACTTGCTCATATGAATTGGCTGCCCTTATTTATGATACCGATGCTAGCTTGCATGGCGCTTTTTCGTGTAATGAAGATCGATCAGGCCGCCCTCGTACAAACGCTTGCCTTTATTCGAATGCAAAGTATCCTGTTGTTACTTCCTCTGCTGATACAATGCCTTGTATTGGTGTGACTACCGGAATGGTGGAATCGACTCTTGATGAAAATGGTAGGATGAAACTTACCGCTAAGGGTAAAAAATGCTTTGGCTCTCAGGCAGATGCTGCTTTTGCAGCCATGTTTACCGCTACTTCGGGGGTGAACGAAATGAGTTGCTACAACATGCCTTTTACCCAATCTTTGGATGGCAAGTGGGAATTTGATTCTGACTTTTACACAAGTCGGGGGCTTGATTATTCTGTTCAGGGCGGCTTTTATCCTGTGGAAAATATAGATGAAAGATATATTCTTGAAGCTTATCCTAATCAAAAACCACTTCCTGCGGCGCGTACCAAAAGAACGGCAGAAGGGCCTGTATTTTGGGGCTCGGCACTTCGTGAAATAGATGCTGCAACGGGGATGCCGAAAATCGATATTCTTTGCAATGGCCCGGGGTGGGCTGGCGGAAGAAACTGCGAAGGTCAATTTGCCGCTGGTGATGAAACTGAAACTTTCTATAGAGGAAACTCCACTGCTTTGAAGAATGCTTGTGTCTTTGGTTGGTCATGCCCCAATGAAGCTCCTGCAGGGTGGCCCTTGTTTGTGGATGGTACAGAAAATTATTCTACCTCGAATAGCGGCAGTCCGCGTTGGAAGTCTGTGGCAGGATCTCAAGGCAATGGTGGTCGAAATCAACATTTCTGCTTTGAATCCCACGCCTATTTCCGCTTTAAGCATGGCTTAAAGTTCAACTTCCGTGGCGATGACGATATTTGGGTTTTCATTAACAACAAACTTGCAGTAGACCTTGGTGGAACTCACCTTGCTGCCCCGGGTTATGTGGATCTTGATTATTTTATGCCCGATGGTGTTGTCGGAAAAAATTACAACATAGATATCTTCTTCTGCGACCGCCGTACGGCAATGAGTAATGTTCGAATCAAGACGAATATATTCATGGTTCAATCAACAGGTATTGATTGGGAAGTTGGAACGGATTCTTCTGGAAACAGCCATTATGAACTTTGCTATACACGATCTGGTGATGGTTCTTGCGCAGCTGTTTTAGGTGGAAGCAAAAAATATTGTGGTGATGAAATTATTGTTACCGGTGTAAAAATATCTTATCAGTTTACGACGGATGTGACGGGAACTGATCTTGGGCAAACTTTGGTTTCCGAAGAAAAATTTGCTGCGGCACCGGTGCAATATAATGGAGGTATCGATGTTGCGAATCCTTCTCAGCCGATTATCAAAAAAGACCGTTTGAAGGATTTCTTGCAGAACGGCAAGTACTATCTTGTTGTTAAAATAGGTTCTAGTCAAAGGGCTATTGAGGTTGTTGTTTCTGGCTCGACTGTCGAAGCTAAAAGTTCCTCTAGCGCAAACAAAGATTCTAAATCAAGCTCTAGCGCAAATAAGGATTCCAAGTCTAGTTCGAGTCAAGATTCTTCTAAATCAAGTTCTAGCAATAAAGATGCGAAACCGAGTTCTAGCGGTTCTTCGAACTCTAGTGACACTCCTATGTTCCGTGTTCGATTGGTTGCTCCGTTCGAATTTGAAATTGTCATGGATAACTCTATGCCGAGCCTTGCCAAGCAATATGCGGTGATGGACATGAAGGGCCAAGTGCTTTCTGTGGGCGAACTCAGCGATAATCAAACGCGCGTGAAAGTTCCTACTCTGGGCGCATATGTTGTTAAAGTCGGGCTTGGTTACAAGCGTGTGAACATCCAATAAAATGGAATGAAATATGCAGTTTAGTAAGTTCAGTTTTAAAGCGGTCGTTTTAGTTTTGGTCGGGCTTGCTTCGTTTGCAGCGGGGGTGGAAATTCCAGCACCTCAAAACCCGGAGACTGGTGTTTGGATTCAGCAGGTGGGCGATATTATGCCGCATGCCAAGATCAAGGGAACGCTATACTACACCAAGTATTATGAGAACGATCGTGTAAAAAGTATCGACTATCTATATGATGGTGAAGGCCATCTGCAGATAAACGCCGAGAGTAAGAAAACCCTTTGTTCGCAAGATGACTATATTCAGGGGTCTGATGGCATTGTACATCACCCCGATGGAGATTTGTTGGTGGCCGCTCAGGGAATGCCGATTCATAAGGTCAACAAGACGGCAAAGGCTGATGGTGGCAAGTGTCTTGTGAAAACGTCTTCCCCGCAATCGTCGCAGACTACGGAAGGCTTTTGGCACTTGATGATGGATCCTAATGGTGAAAACCTTTGGGCTGCCGGTATTCCTGGGTATTTATTTCGTTTTTCGACTAAGACAGACCCCAGTAATAATAATTTTGATTCGTTCGGTTACAAGGTGGAACTTGAACCAAAAGATAATAGGAGTACGGACAAAAAATTAACGACTCTTATTTGGGATGGCGAAGGAACGGCTTTCTTTACGCATTCTGACTATCAAGGGGGTGGTTGTGAAGCCAGTAATGGAACAAGTGCTTGTAATGCATATCAACTAGCTTCTTCAGACTACAAAAATAAACTTGGTAATTCATATTTCGGTTTGGTTACTGATACGACTTGGACTGAGGTAACTTCCAAAAACCAGTCCCAGATTGGCGGTAAAATTGGTGAAAATGTTATCACTAAGCTTGGAACCAAAATTTTGATTGATTCATTGGAAGGTGCCCATGGGGGTACATATGACCCGTATTCTAATTCCATCTTTGTTTTTGGTGGTGCAAAAATTGTGCAGATTCAGCCTTATCGTGATGATGAGGGACAAATCAATGCAAAAGTTGTTGCGACGATAGACATGCGCGAGTACTTCTTTGAAGAGTCTGTTGAAAACCTTACCGAGCCGAGAACCTCAGGAGTGGGTTGGCGTCTGGACTTAGGATTTGCAGATAGCTTGGGGCATCTTTTTGTTACTTCTAATAGCGGTCATTTGATTTTTGTAGACTATTCTAGTAATCCTAAAAAAAGAATTGACGATAACGTTCTAATTCATGTGCAGTGGATTGATAATTATCTTGTTGGCATGACTCAGGTGAACGAATATGTTCCTGAAGAAACTTATGAGGTTCCTGAAAATACTTCTTCCGATGAACTCTTTGGTGAAATTTACGTCTATGATGAAGGTGCTACTGATGCGAAAGTCCCTTCTGTTTCAATAGTAGATAGAGGTGAGTGTATCACAGAAACAAATTGTGCTCAGGATCTTTTTGATGTTGTTCAAGTGGGCGATCCTGATGTAGAAAATCATAAAGTTAAGTTTGCTTTTAAAGTAAAGAGTGGTTTGGATTATGAAGCTCTTTACAATGCTAAAAAAGGCGGAGCCTTCTTTAACGTAAATTTGAATATCCGTGATACTGAAGGAAACGAGACGGTTCTGTTATACAAAATTAGTGTAACTGACGTGAACGAAGAACCGTACTTTACAAATGGATCCGATGTAATCGAAATTGCTGAAAATGCATCGATGTCTCCTACTGAAATTCAGTATGCAGATGTGGACAAGTATAATACCGGTGCGTTTGTTAATAATGAATTGGTTATTATTGGTGGCGATAGTGATGTCTTTGAAATTACTTCCGGTGGGCTGATCCAGCTAAAGGAAGGTCATGCACTTGATTACGAAACTCAAAGTGAATATCAAATAGAAGTGCGCGTTCGCGATGCTAGTGTGGATGGCGATGGTAACTATGTCAATCCTACATTACAGAATGTGAAGGTATTCAAGATATCCGTTGTTGATGTTAACGAAAAACCGAAATTTAAAGAATCTTCATATGCATATTCTATCGCTGAAGATATAAATGTTGATGAAACGAATCTTTTAGGTTCTGTCGCTGCCGAAGATCAAGATGCGGAATCGACGATTGCTTACTCCCTTGAAGGGGATGAGGCAGCGTTATTTAGTATTAACGCAAGTACTGGTGAAATTTTTATTAGGGATGGTACAACTTTCGATTACGAAACAAAGTCTTCTTATTCCTTCGAAGTTGTGGCTTCGGATGAAATTCTTGAGGATCGCGTTTCTGTAACAGTTAATATTACGGATGTCAACGAAAAGCCGATATTCGAAGATGCGTCTTACGAATTTACGGTTGCAGAAAATGCTGGCCAAACGGTTTTGGGTTCCGTTGTGGGCTCGGACCCTGATTCAGATGCGGAGATCACTTATTTTCTTGATGGCGAAGATTCTGAATTTTTTGTGATTAATCCAAATTCTGGTGAAATCACTACCAACGAAAACGCAACATTCGATTACGAAGCAAAGTACTCCTATTCCTTCGGAGTTGTAGCTTCGGATGGAGTTCTTGACGCTCGCGTTCCTGTAACCGTTAATGTTACAAATGTTTCTGAGCCTCCAGTATTTGCAGAAGAAATTTTGAATTACAATGTTAAAGAAAGTGCTGAAATGGGCGAAATTGTTGCAACGCTCACTGTTGCGGATGACGATTGCAAGGGCGAGTTTAGCGAGTCTTGCGTAAAGCCGATTTACTCACTTTCGCCAGTTGTCGGTTCCGAAGAGAATAGCGATGCGTTTACTATTGATAGTGACGGTAACATCAAGGTGGCAAAAAATCTTGATTACCGCGAGAAGAGTGTTTATGAATATCATGTTATAGCAACTGATGGTGAAGATGATTCGTTTATATCCTCTGCTGATGTGACTATTATGATCTTGGATGCTCCGAATGCACCTAGAATTGTTGATGATGGTCGCGATACTTGCAATATTACTGAAAATACGGCCGACAATATTAAACCTGCGGGATACGAATTAGCCTGTTATGTTGTCGAAGATAAGGATGTTAATCAAGTTGCAGAGCTTACGGCTTCATTTATCGACTTGAACAGTACGAAGGCAAGCCAATTGTTTGATGCCACAATCAAGCAAGATGGTTCTTTATATAAACTTTGCCTTGTTGTGAAAGATGAATCGAAACTGGATTATGAATCTTTTGCGCATTCTCATAAAGTTCGGATTTCTGTGACGGATCCAGATAATTTGTCTGCTTCACTTATTAAAACGATTAACATCGTTGATGTGAATGAGAAACCTTCTATATCGGGAAGTCTAAACTTATTCTTCTACGAACATGAAGGGTATAATTCTGTGGTCGGTCAACTTTATGCAGAAGATCCTGATTCATACAGTTATTTTAACGACAACGTATTTGAAGTCGTGAGCGGAGATGCCGACTTGTTTACTATTACCGAAAAAGGGTTGATTAAAACGAAACGTGATTTTGACTACGAAAAAGAATCCCGTTATACATTCTCGCTAGATGTGTCTCTGTCTGATCGGGATCTTGTAAATTATCCAGATTATACGACCTTGACAACGGTAAAAATTACGCTTAAGGATTCGCCGAACGATCCGGTAGAATCTAGCTCTAGCAAGGCTGTGTCTAGTAGCTCGTCGAAGCCCGCTTCGAGTTCTAGCAAAAAGAATCAGGTTTCTAGCTCTAGCAATTCTGTAAAGCCCGCTTCGAGTTCGAGTAGCGTGTTCGTTGCTTCTAGTTCCAGCCAATTTGTTATAGAGCCTGAATCTAGCGCCTCTTCGTCTGATTCCAACACGTCTGAATACGCGTACCCGACATTCCATGTTCGAATGGTTGCTCCGTTCGAATTCGAAATTGTCATGTTTGATTCTTTGCCGAGTCTTGCCAAGCAATATGCGGTTATGGACATGAAGGGCCAAGTGCTTTCTGTGGGTGAACTGAACAGCAAGGAAACCCGTGTGAAGGTGCCGACGCGCGGTGCGTATGTCGTTCGGGTGGGGCTTGGCTATAAACGCGTGAACGTGAAGTAAAGAATGGGTGGTCTGTTCGCCATCAAAAATGCTATATTCCTATACATGAAAACTTTGAAAATTCTTTTCTGTATAGGACTTCTTGCGTTTATCGGTTGTGCCAGTTCTGAACCGCCCGCTCAGCAGCGTAGCGTAAACACGGATGAAATTCGTGCGAATGCCGCTAAGGCGTACAGCGAACTTGATGCAGAACAGGTGAACCACTAGCGTTCTTAAAAATCTATATTTACCGGCATGAAAGCTTTTAAGTTACTGTTTTGTGGCGGTCTTGTTACGCTTTTGGGTTGCGCGGGGAGTCAATCTGCTGCCAAACATAGCGTGAATGCTGATGAAATTCGTGCGAGTGCATCGCATGCTTATGACGAAATGGAGCCGGCTGAGTCCACGGCCCCTTCGCAAAAAAATAACGCGCAAGAGGGTACTTCTAAGGCGGTTTCTGCTGAATCTCAGGTGCCGCTTTCTGATTTACTTCAGACTTATGCTTGCCCGAATGCGGATGATTTGCGTGGCATGGGGATCGCGGCTGATGCAAATGCAGCTTTGGTGATTGCGCAAAAGGAAATCTCGGCTAAAATCCAGTCCGTTGTTATTGCACAGACGGAACAAACTCGCCAGGCGAATGTGGATGCTTCGGGCAATGAAACGCTTTCGTCTTCGTTCGAGGCGAAAACGCAAGTGATTACGCGTTTGCAGAATGCTCAGGATGCAAAGCCTATCGTGACGTTGACTCAGTCTGGAAAATACGGCGTGATTGCCTGTATGCAGCGCGCCGATGCGGCAAGGCCGTTTGTCAAGGAAGCGGCGCTCATGCAGGATTCCGTTACGCTTGCCCTCAAGACTTTTGAAGAACAGAATCATCCGATTGTTAAGAATAATGCATTTAAAACGGCTCGCGAAATTTACGTGCGTACGCTGGCTGTCGAAGATGTGCTTCATGGACTTGGAGTGGATGTTGGTCGCGATGTAAAGGCGGCCTTTGATTCTGCTCAGCAGAAGTATAACGATTTCCGCTCGCAGTATGCTTTTTATTATCAAGATGAAAATGGCGCCGATGCAACGGCTTCGCAACGTCGTTTGGTATTCGAACGCATTTCGGCAAAGTATCCGGTGCGAAATGCCGCTTGCTCGAACGGTCTTTTGTTAAAGTTGAGCGTATCGCCTGTAGAATGTATTGAAAAAAGTCTTGGCCTTTCTTGCACGACGACGTTGACGCTGGACGGTTCCAATTGCAATGGTGAATCTTATTTTAGCATCAATGCCAAAGTCAAGGGAAACGGCCGTTACGATAAAAACGAAGCTATAGAACGTATGGACCAAAGCATTTCAAATGGCGATTGGTTTAACGATTGGGCTAACGAATTGAACAAGTGGAGACTTGAATGATTCGCGTTTTGTTTTTTGTCGTGCTTTTGACGGTGTCGTTTTCTTTTGCCGCTCCGGCTTCGTTGCCTGAAAAATCGCAGAAGATGAAGTTGCCGAGTTCTATTTCGGATTCTTTGCCGTGGTTTGCTGTCCGTGAATTTTCAGAAGGCTTGGTGCCGTTTACGCGTACGCATTTAGAAAAGATTACGAAAAAGAGCGACCGTACGGCGCTGGTCTATTTTGCAACGTGGTGCCTCCCTTGCAGGGCGGGGATTAAACGCTTGGTCGAAAATGTAGATGAACTCAATAAGAACAAAGTTTCTGTTGTGCTTGTGAATATTGGTGAACGTGATGAAGAATCCATTAAAAAGTGGATTCAAAAGCTGAACGCCTCTGTATTTACAGTTGTAATCGACCCGTTTAAACGCCTTACGGAAGGTTTTGGGCTCGTCAAGGAAAATGAAGAAATCAGCTTGCCGCGTACGATTGTGCTCGATTCGAAAATGAAGCCGTTGTTTATGCTTGGCGAAGAAGGCAACGACTGGCCGAAGGTTCTTTGGGCTAAGTAACGTATAAGTTAAAAACGTATAGGTCTTGTCATGTATCTTATTGTTGGTCTTGGGAATCCTGGAACGCAGTATTCTAACACGCATCATAACGCTGGCTTTATGGCGGTCGAAAAGCTCGCCGATTCTAGCAAGGACTGGAAATCGGAACACAAGGCGCTCACCATGAAGGTGCACATCGCGGGGGAGGAGTGCCTCCTCGTGAAACCGCAAACTTACATGAATTTGTCTGGTGAAGCGGTGCAGGCGCTGATGACGTGGTACAAGGTCAAGGTTGATCACTTGCTCGTCTTCAGTGATGATATTAATTTGGATGTAGGCCGTATCCGTTGCCGTAAGGACGGTAGTCACGGCGGTCAGAATGGGCTGCGCAACATCATCGAGCATGTGGGCGACAAGTTCCCGCGAATCCGCTTTGGCGTGGGCAAGTGCCCGCCGAAATTCGATTTGAGCAATTGGGTGTTGGCGAAGTTCCCGCCCGAAGACCGTCCGAAATTCGATGAAGCAATTGCAAAGGTCCCGGCGCTTGTAGAATGCTATTTCAAACTCGGCATCGAAAAGTGCATGGAACGCTATAACGGCAAGTGATTCCTTTCCCAACCACTAGCCACTAACCACTGTTTACTGCAAAGCCGCCTGCTATATGCAACGGATGCAACAAAATCTTTATGACCCCGACCAGCAATGAGCTTGTCGAGGTTCTTTTTTTGCTCTTAAATTATATATTTAGTACAAATGTAATAGAGAAGGCGATGTCATGGCGGACGTGATCCGCCATCTGTTTGCCATGATATTATTCTGTAGGTTATATAATTGACGAATCAATAAGGGAACAACGTGTATGAAATTGTTTTGTTGCAAGGGTGAGGCTTTCTGTTATTTGGGCGCGTTGTTCTTCGTGTCATTCCTGCTACTGGCTTGTGCTGGCGATAATAATGGAAATGCTCTCGGTCCGGATGCTCAAAACGAAATCAGTTCTAGCAGCTTGTCGAGCGGTGCAGAACCTGGTGAATTTTCTCTTGACGCATCGAGTGGCAGCCAAAAGACTACAGTTCGGACAATTCATGGTTTTGCCCAAAGAACGCCTTTTGTGGACAGTTCCATTGTGCGATTGACTGCATTGGATGAAGTGACTTTGGAACCGATTGGGGGAACTTTTACGGGAATGGTGGATGGAGGCTTTAGCCGTTATTCCGTGAAGGTGGATTCGCTAAAGTCCAAGTATGTTCTTATTTCTGTAACAGGGAATACTTTGGACTATTATAATAGCTTGCCTTCAGAAAAGGAATGTATCTTATATGCTATCTCGGATTTGAATTTGCGTGATTCCGTGAATATAAACATGTTCACTCATTTGGAATATGAACGTGTGCGAAAACTTGTTCGAGATGATAAGCTTTCGTTTGCCGAAGCAAAAAAGCAAGCCGAAAAAGAACTTCTTGAAATATTCCATTTTTCGATGAACAATAGTAATGATGCTTACGTTGCCGAGGATTGGAGCCTTTTTGGGGATAGTCTTGGCGACCAGACTTTGATGGGATTGACCGTTGTTTTTAACAGATATAAAGATTCCGTGGTCCACGCTTTTATAGATAATTTTGCCAAGAACGGTAAAATGGTTAATGATTCAGTCGTCTATCGATTGGCGAAATCGGCATTTAATAGTGGGGTTGTTAGAATTTCGGGTGATGTTTATTTACCGACAGATTTGAATTATTTCCGATCTAGTTTTAATCGTTGGACAAGTATTTATAGAACAGGTTTTAATATGAGTTCTGTGGCGTATCGTGGCATGATTCCGGATTTTGAAAAAACGGTAGAGGATTTTTGGCGTGGGGAATTTGGCCTAGAAAAGTGTGACAAGGAACATTTGGGAACTGTTGGAAAAACGCGATATAACGAGTATTATACGTGTGCTTACGATGACATGATTGGTATGGCTAGTTATTCTGACTATTATTGGCGTGTTGCAAATGGTCTTGAGGCTAATTCTTATGGAATAAAGTGCGACAGCGCGGATTATTTTATGACGCCTGGAAGTGTGGATTCTGCTTTGATTGTGTGCAATTGGGGCGCATGGCGTTATGCACTGGATGTCGAGAAACAGACTGGATTGTGTACAAGCGAAAAAGAAGGAGCGCTTGAAGATTCGGATAAATACGGCTATGTCTGCAAGTCAAATAAGTGGGAAGTGTTTACCGATACGCTTGAAGATGAACGTGATGGCAAACGCTATGCCTATAGCAAGGCGGCTGGCCTTTATTGGATGATTGACGATTTGGGCGATACCATCTTTGCGTGGGCGGAGGTGCAGTGTCCAGAGGGGTGGAGGCTCCCGACTTTTGAGGATTGGCATAATTTGTGGGAAAAATTAGGTGGTTGGAGGATCCCATCAACGGACGGGCATCAAATGCATCTCATTGATGGTTTGCCTTCCTTTAAAATGTGGTGGACATCCAATGAATCTACGGAAAACGATACGCTTGCGACTGCGGCTGTGGCTGAATATAATCCGAGGGATTATCAGGAGGCGCAGTACTTTTCATTGACGTTACGTAGTGAGAGCAAGAGTCTCAAGGGCCGTGTTCGCTGTGTGAAGGACCCGTGATAGCTTTTTTGCCTAAAGCTAAAAGCCGGGGCGTTACGGGGCGGCGACTGAGCGCCCGTTCGAAGGGGTGGAGAGCAACGTAGTGCGAACCAGGGGGAGACTTCCCCCTTTCTCCTGAAAACTCATGGCTCACGACTCACTGCTCTTTGCTTGCTGTTCATCGTTCAAGGCTTGCGGCTCATCGCTAAAACGCTCTTTTTTACATATTTCTAGTAACTAATAACTAGGAACTTATAACTTTTTTTACTATATTCAATGCGCAAAAGAGGTACTTTATGAAACTTTTGCCAGAAGCTTTGACGTTTGATGACGTCCTACTCGTTCCCGCTGAATCTTCTGTTTTGCCGTCCCAGACGGACGTGAGCACTCAGCTTGCTCCGAATATCAAGCTCAACATTCCTATCATCAGTGCCGCTATGGATACCGTTACGACGGCTCCGCTTGCTATTTCCTTGGCTTTGCAGGGCGGTCTAGGCATTATCCATAAGAACATGTCTATCGAAGACCAGGCTGAAGAAGTCCGCAAGGTCAAGCGTTGGCAGTCCGGTATCGTGACGAATCCGGTGACGCTTGATGCAGACCAGCCGGTTTCTGCTGCTTTTGAACTCCGCGCTCGCAACAAAGTAAGCGGTTTCCCGATCCTTTCGAAGGGTAAGCTTGTGGGTATGCTCACGAGCCGCGACCTCCGCACTGTTAGCGACATGAATGTGAAGATCAGTTCTGTCATGACGAAGGATCCGGTGACGGCTGCTCCGAAGGTGAGCCTTGCCAAGGCTAAGGAAATCCTCGCCGAAAAGCGCATTGAAAAGCTCCCGCTCGTGGATGCTTCTGGCGCATTGAAGGGCCTCATCACGATGACGGACATCTTGAAGCGCGAAAACAACCCGAACGCAAGCCTCGACAAGAATGGCCAGTTGCTCGTCGGCGCTGCTGTGAGCACTTCTGCAAATACGATGGATCGCGTGGCTGCCCTCGTGGATGCTGGTGTAGACCTGTTGATTATCGATACGGCTCATGGCCACCACATCGGTGTTCGCAACATGGTGAAGACCGTTCGCAAGAAATACCCGAAGCTTACGATTTGCGCCGGTAACGTTTGCACGCCGGAAGCTGTTGAAGAACTCGCCAAGTGCGGTGCTAACATCGTCAAGGTGGGTATCGGTCCGGGTTCCATTT
>JAEEGJ010024904.1_pt1 | contig 12345 bp, 8 predicted proteins | sample 8958761 | NCBI WGS metagenome assembly JAEEGJ01 (sample SAMN16246546, study PRJNA631951) | gut metagenome | biome: gut microbiome; feature: rumen; material: RS-attached | host: Bos | place: Iran: Karaj | collected 2018-10 | reverse complement strand
GCACCGCCTTTGGATGAAGAACGACATCCACGGGACGTGGTGCCGGACGACTCCGCTCTGGGGCCGCGGCCTGTCGGCCCTCAACACCGGACGCGGCGACCGTCTGCATGACAATCGCGCCCGCAACGTGGTGGAAGCCATCATGTGGCATGGCTATTCCAAGGATAGCGATGCCTACCGCAGCGTGGAAAAGTTCTACAACCTGAGCAAGGAGGAACGGGATGCCGTCGTAAAATTCATTGATTCCATTTGATGAAGAAGAGAGAACGAACTCTGACCATATTGAGTTTTGGAGCGCTGGCAACTGTCATCCTTGCGATGATGGCTGCCACTGTTCTTGAGAAGACGGAAGGCTCCGCCTTCGCTTTCCGTTGGGTGTACCATAACCCCGCCTTTTTCGTTCTATGGGCCGTGGCGGCTGTCGCGGGATTATGCCTCGTCGTTCCCAGGACCGCCAAGCGTCCTTGGACGCTGCTGCTTCACGTTTCCTTCGTCGTGATCCTCGCCGGAGCGCTGCTTACGCATCTGCTTGGAGAACAGGGATTTGTGAGACTTCCCAAGGGAGAGACCGTATCGACCTGGATCCGGGATGACGGAACGGCGCGGCCGCTGCCCCGCCCGATTACGCTCGAGGATTTCGAGGTCTTGTATTACGCGGGATCCGAGGCCCCGGCGGACTATCACAGCCGAATCCGGGTGGAAGACCGCGTCATGGACATATCGATGAACCACATCGCGCGGGTGGACGGCTACCGGCTGTTCCAGTCCGGATTCGATGAGCATTCATCGACCTTGGCCGTCAATCACGATCCGTGGGGGATCGGCGTTTCCTATACCGGCTATGTATTGCTGCTTCTTTCCTTGATCGGGTTCTTCTTTCAGAGGGGAACGGTCTTCCGGAAGACGCTGGGCAGGGTCTTGAAGTCATCGGCCTTCCTGATGGGTTTCCTGTTCCTGTCCATGGGTGAAGCCGGAGCGAAGGATGTCCCCAAAGTGCTGCCGAAGCAGGTCGCGGACGGATTCGGCGACCTGTACGTCTATTACAACGACCGCGTGTGTCCCTTCGAGACGATGGCCCGGGAATACACGCTGAAAGCGTATGGAAAGAGCCATTGGGGCGATTACGACGCCTGTCAGGTGGTTACGGGCTGGCTGTTCTATTATGATTGGTGGAAAGACGTTCCTTTCAAGCTGAAGGCGAAGGACCGGGGCACGGTGAAAGAGGCGGAGAAGGCGTATATCCTTCAGAGCGTGGCATCCGGCGATGCCTGGAAACTCTATCCCATTGCGGATTCCGCCGGCGTCGTCCGATGGTATGACTCGAACGAGATGCTGCCGCTGGATGTGATTGACGACTACGACCGCTGGGTGTTTGTCCGGAAAGTGATGGACGTGGTGGAAAAATCGGTGAAAGCGGAAGACTGGGACGAAGTCGGCCGGATCGTCGGAAAAATCCGGGACTATCAGGTGAAAGAGGCTTCCGCTGACCTGCCGTCTCCGGCGAAAGTGCGGGCGGAAAAGGCCTACAACCGGCTGTCCAGGCCGATGGTGCCGTTCATGGCGTCCATCACGTGGGGTTTTGTCCTGTTCATCCTGATGGGAGTGATGCTGTCCAGGGGGAAACGGTTTCCCCGGGCTGTCGCTTCTGCATCGGCAGGAATAGCCTGGCTGCTGGCCGTCTATCTGACGCTCACCCTCGCACTGCGGTGGTATGTGTCCGGGCACGCCCCCTTTGCGGGCAGTTACTGCGTCATGATGCTCATGGCCTGGCTTTCCGCACTCGGAATCTGCTTTTTATGGAAGAAGTTCCCGATTGTCCTGCCCCTCGGATTCCTGCTGGCTGGCTTTACCATGCTGATGGCCTCCCTTTCCGGTGCCAACCCGCAGATTACCCATCTGATGCCGGTCCTGCAGTCGCCGCTTCTTTCGATCCATGTGCTCTCCATGATGATTTCGTATACCTTGCTGGGGATGGTCGCCCTGAACGGCATCCTGGGCCTGGCTGTCCCGGCCGAAGCTTCCGGGCGTTTGCGGGATATCGGCCTGATCATTCTTTATCCGGCTGTTTTCCTGTTGATCATCGGCACTTTCCTGGGTGCGGTCTGGGCCAATATTTCCTGGGGAAACTATTGGAGCTGGGATCCGAAGGAGACCTGGGCGCTGGTGACTTTCCTGGTATACTCCTTCGCCCTGTACGGTAACCTTTTAAAGCCATTCCGCAGTCCCCGCTTTTTCCACGGGTTCTGCGTCATGGCTTTTCTGTGTGTTTTGTTTACCTATTTCGGCGTCAACCTGCTGCTGGGCGGCATGCACGCCTACGCTTAGAAACTGTATTTCAGTTTCACCCAGACTTCGCTGTTGTCTTTATAGCGGAGGAACATTCCTCCGTCGGCGTAGAAGTAGTCGTATCCCAGAATGGCGTGGATCTGGTCCGTGAAGGTCCAGTCGGCGCTGAGCCGGTTGAATACGCCGCCCTCGCGCACGTCGGCATAGGCGAACGTGGATAGCGTCAACGCGTTGTTCAGCAGCGCTTTCGAGATGCGCAGCGTGGCAAGCGAAGACGGTGTCCCTTCCTTTTGCCAGGTGTGGTTGAACTGGGCCGATACGTTCCAATCGGCGCCGGGATACCAGTCCAGGCCCGCCAGGACGTTGCCCTGGTGACGGCCTCCGTCGCTGATGTTGTCGGCGATTTCCCCGCGGAAGACGAACTGGCCGAAAGGAATCGACACGTCGCCGCCGATGACGGTAAGCCGATGGTATCCAATGTGGTCCGTCTGCAGTTCCGGCATCTTGGTCCAGGTCCGGAGGGCCATCAGGGAGAAATCGACACCGCCCGGGAAGCAGCAGAAGCGGGCTCCGAATTCCGCGTTCTTCAGGACCGGGTCGGGGCGTATTTCCGGCGGAAGCATTCCGACCGACCAGGGATTGGCCGGGTCCGTGGGGAGCTTGAAGAATTCGGCCACCGGGACGGCGACCGCCTCCAGGCTCCAGGCGTCTTGGAGGAATCGCACGCGCAGCGCCCCGACGGGGATGCGGATATCGTCATAATCCTGTGCCAGGAACTCCGTGTAGTCCATCGGCGAAATCAGGTCGGTCACGCGGAGGCCGTCGGCGACACCCCACGAGATGATCTGCCGGCCGGCGCGGATGTCCCAATGGGGATTGCCCCAATAGGCGTAGGCTTCTCGCAGCTGGAAGCCGGACAGGTCCTTGAGGAGAGCGTTATAGACCAGGTTGGCCGATATGAATGCGCCGCCGCCGTCCTTCTCCAGTTTGAATTCGCCCCGTACGCGGCTGCGGGAGGACATCCAGTCTCCGGGCGATTCGGTCCGGACGGCATGATACGTGTCCACAAATCCCTTGAGGGAGATGTCAAGGCCGTCTTGCGCCGGGAGCGGGACGGTCGTGCAGAACACGGCCGTCACTCCCAGCAGAAACGGTGTCAAGAAGCTTTTCATAGTCCCTTTTCCAGCTTGGCCACGGTGAACAGACTCTTGTCCACCGCGATGTCATACTTGGGACCGGTCACGGTAATCTGCGTGCTGTGGCCGTTCTGGACATTCTTCATCTCCATCTTCATCACGGTCCAGAACCCCTGGACCTTCTGCACGTCCTGCACAGTCATCACCCGGTGAAGTTTGTCCAGCTTGTCATAGAACTCCACATAGACGGCGGTATCGCAGTCCTGGCGGATCCAGGTCAGCTTGCGGCTGTAGATCTCGCGGGCATCCTTCGGCACGGATTCGACCACCCAGCACTTGTGCCCTTCGCGCGTTTCTTCCCGCAGAAGCTTGTGCGTATCGTCGTCCACGTTGCGGCCGCCCATGTCGTCATAGGTGAAGTCGGTGCCCATGAAATAGTCGGTCTTGGACGAGGAACCGCTGATGCGGCGCGTTTTCTTCATGGCGGGCAGGTAGAGCCACTTGTCGTCTTCCTTCCCGGTCTGGTCATAATCCCAGGTCAGGAAACCGGTTCCCTTCACATCGCCCGGATAGGTGAAGAACATGATTTTCTTGGTATCCTTCCCTTCGTCCATCGCCCAGGAAACCATCTTCCGGTCGCGTTTGTCTCCATTCTTCTTCACCAGGGTCAGTTGCATTTCCGCATAGCGGGTATTCCCGTCGGGACGGTCCTTGACCCGCTGGATGATATCGCGCCCGGTCTGGGCGTTCATTTGTGCGGCCGCTACGAGAAGCGCCGCCACAAGGGTAAATCTTTTCATCATGACATCTTATTGTTTTTCAGGTCCATACACTTTGAATTTCTTCACCAGCAGCGGGGTGATGAAGAGGTCGGCCAACAGGGCCGAGAGAATGCCGATGACGGCGAGGATGCCGAAGTTGATGCACATCGCGCACACCGACGTGGCGAAGCACGCGAACACGGCGGAGGTAATGATGGACGTCGTGACGATGGCCACGCCCACGACCCGGAAGGTCCGGCGGATGGCGACGGAATAGTCCGGCTTCCGGTCGAATTCCAGTTTCGAATGGTTGATGAAGTGGATGGTGTCATCGACGGCCATACCCAGCATCATCGGGATCAGCGTGGCGGTCATCATGTCCAGCGGGATACCGGCCCAGCCCATGTATCCGCCCACGAAGACAGCGGGCATCAGGTTCGGGATGAGTCCGATCAGGCCCACGCGGACGCTCTGGAAGGCGATCATCAGGATGATGGCGATGATGAGTACGGAGATCAGGAAGGACTGCATCTGGCCGCGGACCAGGTACTGCATCATGGTCGTGTACTGCGGGATGTTGCCCACGGCCGTCACGTTGACACCGGGGAACATCTCCTCCGTTTTCTTGGCGATGTCGTTCAGTTCACGCTCCACCTCGCCCGAGTTGAAGTCGGAAATCTCCACCATCAGGCGCAGGCGCTTGTAATCGTAGTCCATCCAGTATTCCGTCTCGGAACCACCGGCGTTTTCGTAGAGAATCAGCATCTGGGCCACTTCCTCCTCGGTGTCGGGGATGCGGAAATAAGCCTCGTCTCCGCCGTTGAGCGTCTGGTTCAGGTCCTTGAGGATGTCCAGGATGGAGTTGGTGCGCTTGGTGAGCGGATAGGTGCCGATGAGGCCTTCCAACTGTTCCAGTTTCTTCAGGTTTTCGGGCTGCTTGGCCTCGTCCTCGTTCTCGAATTCCATCACCAGGTCATAGGAATACAGCGCGCCGAGTTCGCTCCGGCCCACGGCCAGGACGTCCTTCACATACGGGACCTTGATGCCCATCGTGCGCTCGATGTCGAAGGCCGGTTCGATCTTCCACAGGCCGATGAGCAGGGCCGCACACACGACGACAAAGGTGATGACAATGGGCTTGGAGTGCTTGAATGTAAAGTCGTTAAGCCTCTCCATAGCCCGGCTCAGGCGCGTGCCGCCCTCGCCGTCGATACCCGCCTTCGGCTGCTTGTCCTTACCGAAGGAAAGAAGGACGGGCGCCATCAGCAGGGTGGTGAACAGGACGAAGAAGATGGTCAGGGAACTCATCAGACCCACGCATTTCATCGGGCGGATCGGGATGATCATGAACGACATCAGGGAAACCACGGTGGTCAGGCCACAGAAGACCACGGACCAGCCGATTTCGCTGACCGTCTCGATGACAGCCTCCTTCCGCTTGCCGTGAAGACGGATCTGATGGTGGAAATACGAGAAGATGTGGATGTTATACGCGATGGACACGGCAAAGGCCAGAATGACCGGAATCATCAGGACGGTGCTGTCGACATACATCTGTGAATAGCCCGCGATGCCGAAAGTCATGAGCACGCCGCCGAGGACGGACAGCAGCGGGCACACGATGCCGCGCAGCGAGCGCGTCATCAGCAGCATCACCAGGATGCAGATGATGGCGGCGATCATCACCAGGCGTCCCATCTCCTGGCCGATATAGACCGTCTTCTGCTGGGACACGTACGGCATGCCGGTCGCGCGCGGGTGCAGGGAGGCGTATTTCTCCTTGGTGATGATGCGCGCCACTTCCTCGCCGGTCACGATGTCCGGGGACACGTTGCCGGTCTTCTTCCATTCTTCCTCGGAGGGAAAAGCGCGGAGTTTCAGGAGTGTCCATGCTTTCGTGCCGTCCTTGGAAATCAGCTTGCGCGCCACGTGCGGCTTGCTGTAGGCCAGAGCCCGGATCTGATCCATTTCGGGAGACCCGGTCTCCGGAATTTCGTCAGGGACGATCTGGACGATTTCCATGCCGTCTTCCGTGCCCAACATGAATTCGAGGTCCACCAGGGACGTGATCTTGTCTCCGTAAGAAAGGGAATCCAGCAGCTCCTCGCCCAGCTCGCGCAGGACGGTCAGATTCTCTTTCGTGAAATGATCCTCGCATTCGGTGAGGATGCCGATGAAATAGTCGTTTCCGAAGTTGGCCTTGAACTCATTGGTCTTCACCAGCATCGGATCTCCTTCGATGAAATAGTCGTCAAAGGAGGTCTGCTGCACCATCTTGGACATTCCGATGAAGGAAAGCACCAGGATGACGGCAAATAAGGCGATGGCGGCCCACCGCCATTTCAAGAGGAAGGTAGCATACCTCCCGAACCATTTGTTAATCTTCGTAGATTCCATTGCTTATGATTTAATAATGAACATTGTTCAGTTTTGTTCCCAAATAAAAAACGGCCGCCTTCCCGGCGACCGTCAAATCTGCATCATTTTTCTCCATCCGATCAGTTCGAACTCTACGTATTCGGTGAGCACCGACCGGGTTTCTTCTTCCCCCAGGTCGTGCATCAGTATTTCTTCCAATAAGGTGAACATCCACACGGTGTTCAGGTGGATGAAGAATTCGGATACGTCGATGTTCATCTCGGGATATTTCGCTTTCATCGCCTTGAACCAGTCCAGGACGCCCCGGGTGGCCTTGTTGACATAACACTCCTTGAATCCTTCCAGCGACGACCCCTGCGCGTGAAACAGCAGAAGTTTCAACGCCGTCTTGTGCCGATGGATGATGTCCATGTATTCCTTCAGCGAAGCCTCGGCATACCCCTCAGCCTGAATCGTCGAGATGTCATAGCCTTCCTGGCCGTTCCGCTCGTCCAGCAGGGCATTCAGGGCGTCCGTGGCGGGCTTGAGCAGCCGGCAGAACAGATCGTCCTTGGAAGCATAATAATGGTACAGGTTGCTCAGGGTGATTCCCGCCTCGCGCGCGATGTCACGGGTTGTCGCGCCCCGGTAGCCATTCTTCAGGAACAGCCTCTTCGAGACGGCGAGAATCCGCTTGCGGATATCTGACTTGAGCGTTTGCATCCGGAACGTTGTTCTTTTTTCCGGTGCAAAGGTAGGCCCTTTCCCGCGACGCGACAATCCCCATTTATGGTTATTTTACTATAAGTTGTTAAGGACGGAAGCCTGCTTTTTCAGGGCTTTTTCCGCCAGACGCATGGCGAGAATGGCCATGGGGACGGTCAGGAGCAGCACGACGACCAGCAGGTCGTCGGCAAACTGCCGGATTGTGAAGGGGGCGATGCGGACGCCGTCCTGGTTCGTGACCTCCACTTCGACGGACGGAATGCGATGATGGGCACAAGAGAGGCGCCCTTCCGCCCGGAGCGTATCTGCATCTTGCGCCATCACATTTCGGGTGTAAAACCCCGGGAATTGCACCCAAACGCGCTCCGATGAACGTTTTGGGTGTAAAAACGCCCTTTCTGCACCCGAAATCGGCCCTCACCCACCCCGAGGGGACCGCCGCAGAGCGGCGAGGGGGTAACGTGGGTTTCGCGAGGGCCGAATGGGCGGGAAGACTCCGTATTCCTTCACCAGCCGGATCAGGAATAAGAAGAAAAGCCCCTTGTTCCGGTCCGGTTCCACATTGCTTGCATACTTCCAGCGCCTCGTCCAGCGTCGGGACCCGGATATAATCGCCGGTTCCCCTCAATAACACGCACAATAACACCTGTGGAAGAACAGCCAGGCTGTAGAAGGCCTATTTCAACGGTTCGGGATGATGGTCGAAGTCCCGGAAGTCGTAGTAGTACAGGTGGAGGGAGTCCAGGTATCCGTACTCGCCCTCAAGCCGCTGCAGGAAGTTGTCATAGTCCAGTGCTTCCGGCGCCGTCCAGGCCTTTTCGGCCAGGGCGATGAGCCGAGGAAATACCATGTAGCCGAGTCTCTCCCCCGTGCGCACGCGCTCTGTCCAGAGATTGGCCTGCACGCCTAAAACGAAGGGACCGTCTTCCAACTGATAGCCATAAATCTTGTCCAGACCGTTGACGTACTGTTTCCAGGCCAGGTGGCCTTCCTTACAGCGGGCATCCTGGATATAATCCAGGTAGAAGGTGTCCCAGGGCGAGAGGATGGTCCGGTAGCCGCCTGCCAGCGCCTTTTTCAGGGACTCGGGATGGTCGGAGCGCCACCAGTGGATGAGGGTCGTGTTCGGGTCCAGGCCGCTGTCAAGGGCATCATCCCAGGTGATGGGGACCTTTCCGGCCGCGGTGACGATGGCCGAAAGCCGGCGCTCGAAATACTTCTGGATGTCCTCGTAGGACGCGATGCCGTTTTGCGCCATGAAATCCGTCATCCCAGCCTGTTCCCGCCAGCCCCGCGTGGACACTTCATCGCCGCCGATATGGATGTAGGGGCCCGGGAATAAATCGGCCAGTTCCCGGATAATCGTCTCCAGCACTTCGTAGAGATGCTCATCGGCCGGATTCACCGTGCGTTGTCCGGCCGCGAGCCCGGGAAACGTCTTCGTGAAGGCCGTGGCGTGTCCGGGCATGTCAATCTCGGGGATCACCTCAATATGCCTTTGGGCCGCATAGGCGACGATTTCACGGATTTCGTCCTGCGTATAGTAGCGGGCAGGGGCGTTCGCATCGGAGTAGCAGCCGACGCCCCCGATGGTGCTGAGCTCGGGATAGGCCTGGATCTGGACCCGCCAGCCCTGGTCGTCGGAAAGATGCCAATGGAATTTGTTCAGCTTGTAACGGGCCATCAGGTCCAGGATTTCCATCACCTGCTCCTTGCCAAAGAAGTGACGGGCCTCGTCCAGCATGAATCCCCTCCACGCAAAGCGCGGGGCATCCTGGATGACGCCGCAGTACATTACATCGGCCCCGGCCAGCTGCCGGAGGGTCTGCCGGGCATAGAAGCGGCCGGCCTCGTCCGACGAGCGGATGACAATCCCGTTCCTTTTGATCTGCAGCTCATACGCCTCCGAAGGCAGCTCCGGAGCCTGCACGTACTTCACCTTGTCCAGCTTCTTCTTATGGAACACCTGGTGGGTCATCTGTGCCGACGCCGGGGCCGGAATCACCGGCACTTGGGCAGAGAGGCCGATACTGGCCCATAACAGGAGCACCAGGGATGCGGCCCGGGAAACCAACGATAATCTCATAACCATTCGCTTATTGGATGCAAAGATATAAAACGGATTCCGAAAAAAAGGCTGACTGAAACCTGTTATTCTCAGTCAGCCTTCCGCCCTTGTTGACAGGGCCCCCAATCAATACCCCCAAAGGACGAGTTCCTGGCAGTCGAGACCGTTACCCGATTTGGTGATGAGCATCATGATGTAACGGGTCTTGACCGGATCCACAGACATACTTACGTTCTGCGCCCCGCCGGTGAAATTAAGCGTTCCGATATAGGTAACGTCTTCGTCCTTGTAGTTCAGAACACTCTGGTTCAGCGTATAGGTGCAGTCATCGAGCGCATAGACTTCGACGGTTTTCATATTGTAACGGCCGTCGGAACGGGTCCAGAACTCTATACCGCCCATATCAAACTCCTCCTGCATATCGACAAGCAGCCAGTAAGGAAGATTGAATCCGGTAGAGCCGTATCCAACACCCCCACCCCAGTTCTGCATCCAGGAACGGGCGGTATTGGTCACGTTGTCGTCAAAGGCGCCGGAGATGGAATAATCGGCATTCGGTCTGGAATCCTGGGACGTCTGCGCATGGAAGATGAAACCGCCGTCGGGCACAATGTTCTGCAGCTTGTCGCCGGAGCGTCCGCCACCCTGCTTGTCGTCGAGCGGCTTCAGGCCATACTGGGCCAGGTTGGTCCCCAGCTGGGTGCTGCCATTGGAAGCCTTCACATCGATGCCCACGTTCACAGAAGCCGTCACCAGCTCATGCTCGATGGGAATCTGTTTCCCGTTCAGCACGGCGTTGCTGAAGCGCACGGCATAGTTGTAGACCCGGCCGGGAGCCCATTGCAGCCCTTCGGCCGGAATGGTAATGGCATACTCCACCTTGTTGGTACCGGGCGCCATGGACTTCACCTCCTGGTTGCTGATCTGCGTTCCGTCTGGGAACTTGCTGGCAAACAGATATTTGGCTGGCTTGGAGTTCCCCTTGGTGGTATAGAGATTGTCCACATCCGTCGCTGCAAAGGTTACATCATACGTCAAATCCCAGGAATTCTCGAAAGGAAGCTCGGCCGTGATGGTCATGTTTCCGTCGGGCGTGAGCTCGGTGGACTTGATCTGGAGCGTAGCCGTCCTGAGGCTGGGGCTCACCATGTAATAGCCCAGGGAGGTGGTATCCTTGACCGTGGAAACCGGGACAGCGTCCGAGTCCAGGCCCAGGGCCAGGACATAGTCATTGATGTTCACGCCCGCTTCCTTGGAGAATGCGATGATGTTGGGGACATGGAAGCTCACCGAGAACGTGGCCGTCCTGCCGGTAATCTCATCGGCACTCTTGACCAAGGTATAGCAATCTTCCGGAAGCGCCTGGTAGTGGGTGTAATTGACCTTATTGTAGTATTCGATGTAGTCGTTGGCCACGTGGGCTTTCACCTGGGTGGTTCCGGCACGAAGACCGGCGCAATGGACATATACAGGCGTCTCCACCTCGGACTGGACGTCGTACATCAGGATTTTCTGCACCCCTTTGTTGGCGGTATTGTCCGTGAAATAGACGGCGGAATCCGGCATGTTGAAGTCTCTGTGGTCAGGCACGCAGCTGCAAAGCATGGCCAGTGCCATAAATGAGGAAACTATGATGCTGTTTTTCATTTTCGTTCGATTTAAAGATTACCAGCCCAGGTTCTGATCGTTGCGGAGCGCGGGAACGCGGTTCACTTCGGCCGTCTCGAACGGCTCCAGATAGGACTTCCGGGTGAACTTACGCGGGCCGTGCGTGTAGGTCTCGCCATAGCCGTACTGGTCCAGGCCGATCTCGCGGCGCTGCCAGAATTCTCCGTCGATGTTGTCATTCTTGGCCTTCACATTACATCCGATGGTGTATCCGCTTCTGGCCTTCTCGGCCGTCATCCAGGTACGGATATCGGCATAACGCATGCACTCGAAGCAGAGTTCGACCATTCTTTCACGGCGGATGTACTTTCTCTGAAGATTCTTGTCGCCCTTGATGCCGGGATACACGGTGAAGATGTCCGGAACACCCGCACGATGGCGGATCAGGTTCCAGTACTTCTCGATATCGGTGTTGGTGGGATCGTACTCATTGAGGGCCTCAATGTAGTCCAGGTACACATTGCCCAGGCGCACGATGGGCCAGGTGATGGTGCCCCATCCCTGCAGGGGGTTGATGGTGGGAGCATACCACTTGAGGGCCAGATAACCGGTCGGAGGCACGTTGTTGGCGCTGGGCCAGGCATTCTGACCGTTGGTGTAGTACTGCAGGTTGGTCTTCACATTGGCATTGCCGGCAATCCACTGCATGCCGCTCCAGCCCACATTGCGATAGAAACGGGCCTCACGACGGGCAAACTGGGTGGGCGTAGCTCTCTCGGCCGCCTTGTCGGAAATGGTGAGGGCGAGGAGCGGGTTCTTCATATTCACGGAACCGGACTCGGCATAGTTCGCGCGCGTGTCCACCTGGGCCGGATTGCCCAAATCCACGTTCCTGCCATGGGCATACGCCTCGGTGTCCCAGTATTCGGTCTTCACGGGATATACGCCATCGGCCATGGCGAAGGCATCGACCAGCTTCTGGGTGGGGCAGATGGAAGCCCAGCCGTCCACACCGTCAATCATCCACTGCGGGAAGGCCCGGTTGCGCCAGGTGGCGCCGCCGCGCATGAAGGGGAAGATGATCTCGCTGTTGTCCAGGTCATCGACAAAGAGCTTGGTCAGGTTCTCCAGGCCGCGCTCCAGGTCGTTGGTCTTGGTGGAACCGTCAACCAGGGAATAGACCGGGATGTCAATCACCGCCTTGGCGGCCTTGGCGGCCTCTTCCCAACGCTTCTCGTCATAGGTGGTATTGAAGAGCTGGTTTCCGTTACGGTCCTTGACATTGTCATACATGTGGGTGGGCGTGATGGTGCCGTCTTCGCCGATATAGACCTGTCCGTTGAAAAGCGGACGGGCGCTGTAGAGCAGCAGGCGGGCCTGGATGGCCAGGGCGGCACCCTGG
>JAEEGJ010024902.1_pt1 | contig 12346 bp, 14 predicted proteins | sample 8958761 | NCBI WGS metagenome assembly JAEEGJ01 (sample SAMN16246546, study PRJNA631951) | gut metagenome | biome: gut microbiome; feature: rumen; material: RS-attached | host: Bos | place: Iran: Karaj | collected 2018-10 | reverse complement strand
TAGTATGAGTAAGAAGAAAAAAATTACTTCAATAATAGTTATATTAAGCACTTTGATAATGCTGTTTTTATTCTGTGGTGCAATTCTGTATTTGTCACAGTTCCATCTTGATTTTTCACAGGATTATAAAGATGTAAAAGGATATGAAAATATAGTTTTTAAGGATCCCAAAAGCAAGAAATGCTTTCGTTTATGCGCGTGGGGATTAGTAAAAACAGAAAGCCCTAATGAATTTGAGGATCATCGATATCTTTTATCACCCTCTGAATATCAGTTATTAGTTGAGAATACTGATGCTGAAAATATATGGCAAGTAGTTTCCTCTCCCGATGGAAAATACATTTTGTATGCTGAGAGAATAAATGTTGGCACCGGAGTAACAACAGACGAGGAGAAAGTATTTTACCGAGTTTATTCGATAGATGATGGCACGAGCATAACCATTTATTCCGGTTATAGACAATTTTTGCTGGTTGATTGGAAATAAGTTTGGAGAATTTCAGTTTTTCTCAATAGTGATATAAAAAAGGCGATACCATTATTATTCAGGTATCGCCTTTATAGAAGGAAAATATGATACCTATATATGTAAATGACATTAAAACCGCATTACACAACAAATGTTATTTCCCGGCATTAGCGCTTACTTTAGCTTTACCGGATATGTGCGGTATGGTTGAATATCCTAATGAGGATGTCAGTAAAAGATATATTAACTGGATTGACAAATATCTTGGAGAACAATATGCACCTGCTAAAGGTTCTATAGGTGAAAACAATCCGAGACTTACGGGAGAAGTAATATATAATCTTAGAAATACTTACCTTCATCAGGGATCGCCGAATCTTCAAAGTGACAAAATAAAAGAAGATGTAAATAAAGTTGATAGATTTGCACTTATATTGGGTGATGGATCAGTCATATGGGATGCTACGTTTAGCATAAATTCACCCAAGGATAAAGATTTGGAAATCAAAATTATTATCGTTGATATAACCTATCTTTGTGAAAGTATTTGCAATTGTGCGCTTGAGTATTTCAATAACAATCAGGACAGATTCAGTTTTGATTTTTATGCAATGACTCAGGAGGAATTTTTAAATCAACCACGAGGCAAATATGAAATGGATGATCCTGAGTGGGCTGCAGATTTAATAAACAGAAAACTTAAAAGTATGGGAAGTACAAAGAAAGTTGAGACAACAGATTTCCCGGTATATAAGCAAACGGAAAAGACGGAAATAGACAGAAAATATTAAGTATAGTTGACTTAAAAGCATCAGAAGAATTATTATAACTGTGTTAATTAAATTCAATTCTTTTGAATAAATGTTTAGGAGGAATTCAAATTATGGCAGAGGTTAAGAAAGCAGCTGCAGCTAAGAAACCTGCAGCAAAGAAAGCTACTACAGCCAAGAAGGCAGCACCCGCAAAGAAGGCAGCTCCTGCTAAGGCTACAGCAAAGAAGGAAACTGCAAAGAAAGCAGCTCCCGCAAAAAAGACAACAGCTAAAAAGGCTGCTGCAAAGAAACCTGCAGTTAAGAAACTTGGAAAGATCATTTTCGAATTTGACGGACAGAAGATCGATTACAAGGCAATCGAAAAGAAGGCTGCAAAACTTGGCGGTGACGTTTATGTAGTTGCTTCCGAGAAGAAGATCTTCGATGCTGAAGGAAAGTCAGTAGACTTATTCTAAAAACTAAATACATAATACCATGGCGGTACTGTATGGAGAATACGGTATCGCCTTTTTTATTTATAACTATTGCGATTTATAGCAATAAAATAGTTCGTTACACAGAACTATTGCGATGAATAGAACTAAATTGTTGCGATAAAACGAACTATTGCGGTAAGCAGAACCAAATTAGTGCGGTAAATCGAACTATTGCGAAATATCGCAATAAAAGATTGCAGTTTATTACACTATTGCGATATTCAGCAATAAATTATTGCGAATTATCGCAATAGGTGAACGATGAAGAAAGATGAAACCCAAGCGGTATTGTATTTGCGGTAAATACGGTATCGCCTTTTTTATTTGAAAGGAGGACTATGAAGGATTCTGAAAGACTTGAAGAATTAATGGTTAAGAAAGGCTTTACGGTAAGAAGACTTGCCAAGGAATCAGGAGTTCCGCCAACAACCCTTTATTCGATTATGGAAAGGGATACGGAGATCCGTCTTGATGTTGCACTAAGACTTGCGAAAGCTTTGGGAGTTGATGTTAAGGAAATATCTTCGGATAAGATCCTAAAAGAAGTAAAGATTGAATTTATTTAAGTCCGTTCCAACCGGTGTGTTTAATACATACCGGTTTTTTCTATACGGAAATTATGAGGAAGGAGGAAAAACACATATGGAATTTTTTACAACAGCCGTTAACGGATTAAAGATTGTTGTTACGGCAATCGGTGCCGGTATCGGTGTGTGGGGCGTTATAAACCTTTTGGAAGGCTACGGAAATGATAACGCCGGAGCAAAATCACAGGGAATAAAGCAGCTTATGTCAGGCGGCGGAATCATTATTATCGCACAGACTGTTATTCCCCAGCTCAGTAACTTATTCAGTACCAAATAAAAGGAGAGGGAGATGTCAAAGTTAATTACAGCATTAACCGATCATTTCACCGAAATCCTAATCGGAATTATCGAATTCTGCCTCAAACATATGTTTCAGGATGTAAATAACGGAATGAAGATGGTTATAGTGCTTGCGGGTAAAGGTCCCGGAGCTTTAATGCCCGAAGCATTTGAGATGATAAAGAAACTTTCGGATAATGTAATGCTGCCATTATCCGCCATAGTTATAAGCTTTGTATTAACGTATGAGCTTATATCCATGGTGATTGATAAAAACAACATGCATGAGGTGGATTCGGCTATGCTTGCCAAATATCTGTTTAAAGCGGCAGCCTGTGTGTTTATGCTTTCAAAAAGCTATGAAATAACCATGGCTATATTTGATGTCGGAGCATACATAGTAACGAAAGCGGGTCTTGTAATCATTTTAACAACGGATCTAAGCGTGGATAACGCGCTTGTTGATGTATATGTAAATTCCTTAAGCACGGCATCCATGGGGGAACTTTGGACCACGTGTTTCGCGGTAATGTTACAGTTTTTCTCTTTTAAGATAATTACGGCAATCCTTTTCATTCTTTCCTACGGAAGAATAGTTGAGATCTTTTTAATGATATCCGTATCACCCATAGCGTTTGCCACATTCGGAAACAAGGAATGGGGTCAGATCGGAACAAATTATCTTAAGGGACTTTTAGCGCTTGCTTTCCAAGGGTATTTCATCATGGTTTTGGTAGCGGTTTATGTGGCGCTCCTTGAAGGAATAACCAATACAACGAATGTTCCCGGCATGGTTAGTAACTTACTTATAGTGACGCTTGTTTTCTGTTTCGGTTTTTTTAAAACATCCAGTTTGTCAAAGCAGATATTTACGGTTAGATAGGAGGAGAGATGGCTATATCAGTGGCAGTGCCAAAAGATCTGTCAAAAATAAAAACAAAAGTGGCACTGAATTTAACAAAACGGCAGATCATATGCTTCGGAGCAGGGGCGGTATTTGCAATCCCTGTTTTCTTTTTGTCAAAAAAGGTTCTGGGAATGGAAACATCTCTGGTAGTCTGCATGGCTTCATGTGTTCCGTTCTTCATCCTGGGACTTTATGAAAGAAACGGGATGCCTGCAGAAAAACATCTTTATTTCATGTTAAGGCACAACCTGATACGCCCATGTATACGTGCGAAAAGCAATGATACGAAGTTTGATGAAGAAGAAAGAATGAAAAAGGTAAGAGAGGAGATAAAGGAGCTTGAACGAAAAGGGAAAGAAAAAAAGCACTGACGAAATAAAAGAATTAAAAGCCTTTTATGATGCGTATATTAAAAGAATTAAGCTTGGCGTAAACGTTTACACCAAAAACCGCGCCCTCTCTAAAGAAGAAAAGAAAAAACTGCTTAAGTTAAAGGAATATGAAGCGGGAGTATCAAACGAACAGCTCCTTTTGAATACAACGCAAAAAAGCATTCCGTTTAAAAAGATGTATGAGGATGGTATCTGTCAGGTGACGGATACCTTCTTCACCAAGATGGTCGAATTTGATGACATAAACTACGAGCTTTTGGAAGTTGAAGAAAGAGGAGAAGTTCTTGAAGAATATTCAAAGTTTATCAATTACTTTGATCCATCGATTAAGTTTCAGCTTTTCTTTTTTAACAGAAAAGTATCGGAAGAGAAGTTAAGGGAACGATTTGAAATGATCCCACAGGGTGACGATTTTGACGACATCCGTGAAGAGTTTGCAGAGATGCTTAAAAATCAGTCAGCCAAAGGAAATAACGGAATCATAAAGTCAAAGTACGTCATATTCGGAAAAGAATGTGAATCGTATGAAGATGCCAGATCAAAGCTTGAAAATATAAGCAAGGATGTTGTCAGAAACCTAAACAACATGGGAGCCAGAGCAAGGCGACTTGACGGATATGAGAGGCTTGAAATCTTACATGAATACTTTGTTCAGTCAACAAAGGAAAACTTTGATTTTGACTTTCAAAAAGCGGACGAAGAAGGAAAGAACGAGAAAGATTATATATCACCGGATACTTTTGATTTTACGGAGAAAAATTCGTTTAAGACAGGTAAAACATACGGTAAAACCTATTATCTTGATGTTACATGTTCAAGGTTTAATGACGGTTTCTTTAAAAACCTTCTTGCAGTTGACGGAAACTTTTCCGTATCAGTACATATGCAGTCTCTTGATCCGGTAAGGGCTCTTAAATGGATAAAAGAGGAATTAACAAGGATTCAGGCATCGAAGATAGATGAGCAGAAGAAAGCATTCAGACAGGGTTATGACATGGATATTTTACCGCCCGACATCGTTACTTACGAACAGGATGCTTTGGAACTTATAAATGACTTAAATACATCGAATCAGAAGTTATTTCATTTTACATTGCTTATTACCGTGTTTGGAAAGAGCATGAAGAAATTAACGAATGTATTTCAGAATATCTACGGAGTCGTTCAGCAGGCAAACTGCGAACTCGTTATGTTTGATTATCTGCAGGAACAGGGCTTCTTTTCATCGGCACCTTTGCTTTCAAACAGTTTTCCGAAAGAAAGGTTACTTACGACAAAAACGATAGCAATAATGATTCCTTTTAATACTCAGGAACTCTTTATGGATGAGCCCGCGGTTTATTACGGATTAAATGCATTGTCAAACAATATGATATTAGCTGACAGAAAGAGACTTCGTACACCAAACGGTCTTATTCTTGGAACACCGGGATCCGGTAAATCATTCTCGGCAAAAAGAGAAATCCTTTCGTGTTTTCTTACGACCAGGGATGAAATAATCATATGCGATCCGGAAGGTGAGTATTATCCGATTGTTGAAGCCTTAAACGGTCAGGTAGTCAGACTTGCAACCAATTCAACGGCATATCTTAATCCGATGGATATTCAGTTATCACATAAGGGCGATAAGGAAGCAATACAGCTTAAATCCGCTTTTATCATTACACTTATGGATCTGATAGCAGGCGGTACCAACGGACTAGGAAATGATGAAAAAGGAATCATAGATGAGTGTATAAGACACATATATGATAAATATTTCGAGGATCCGACACCTGAAAAAATGCCGGTTCTTGCAAACCTTTACGAGGAACTCTTAAGGTACGATCCGAGACAGGGTAATCCTTTCATGGAAGAACATTTATGCGTGGAAGCAAGAAAGCAGGCGGTTCGTATTGCAAACAGCTTAAACCTTTATGCCAACGGATCCCAGAATTATTTCAATCACCGAACAAACGTTGATTCCGATAACAGAATCCTTTGTTTTGACATAAGGGATTTATCCAATCAGCTTAAGGAAATCGGCATGTTGATCGTTCAGGATGCCGTCTGGAACAGGGTGTCAAAGAACAGGGAGAGGAAACTATCAACCAGATATTACTGCGATGAATTTCATCTTCTTTTAAGAGAAAAACAGACAGCCGATTATTCAATCGAGATGTGGAAGAGATTCCGTAAATGGGGTGGAATTCCAACTGGTCTTACACAGAACGTAACGGACTTCTTAAAGAGTCCCGACATAGAAGGAATTATCGGAAACTCTGATTTTATATATCTTTTAAATACCGGCAAGGAAGACAGGGAGATCTTAAAGAAAGCATACAGTTTATCTGAAGGGCAGTTGTCGCATATAACAAATGCCGAAGCGGGATGCGGACTTATCATATTTGACAATTACATTATTCCGTTTGTAGACAGATACCCTCAGAACACAAAGACATTTGCAATCATGAATACAAGACCGGAGGGTTCGTAAATGGGAGATATGAATTTTGACTCAGATGTCACGTTTAAGGAATCAGCCGAAGCCAGGATAAATAAGTACAACAAAAAAGCAGAGCATGCCAAGGCTGCGAGGGATGCCTTTAAGGCTGCGGAAAAGGCTGTTGGATACGGATCTTTCATGGAAATACCGGAGTTTAAACTGCAGCGAACTTATGACAAGGAAACCAAGAAAGCTTCATATGAGATTGTTGAAGGAACTAAGACCGTTAAGGTCCCTGAGTTAAAAAATACAAAGAAAGCTTTAAAGAAAGCATATTATGAGGCGAAAGCTTTTACGGATCAGAAGATCTCGGAGTATGAAGATGACAATACGGGTCTGGAAGCAGCACACAAAACAAAGGAAGGAGCCGAATGGGCTGCAACCACTTTAAAGAATTCATTGCCTTCAGGAAAGCAACTTACAAGGAAAGTTCAAAACGAACTTCACCGTATAGAGAAAAGAGCGGAAAAGAAATACAACAATTCTTTATTTAAGAAAGAAGTTGCAGAGAGCAAAGCAAAGAAAGCAGGCGATACCTTTGTAAAGGCTTCAAAAGACACATCAAGAAGCACCATGCGTTCTGTAGACATGGGAAAGAAAGCTTCTGAGAAAGCTGCAAAGGAAGCAAAGAAAAAAGCTGCCAACGAAGCCAAAAGAAGACTATTTCATAAGCTTTTGCAAAAGAAAGCCAGGAAAGAAGTTCAAAAGCAGGCAGTCAAGAAAGCAGCCAAACAGGCAGCGATTAAGTCAGCCGAAGCCACTGCAGCCACAGCAACGACAACGGCTGCAGGAACCGTTGCGGTTAACGGAGCGGGTGTGGCAACAGGTACGGAAGAAATACTCCTTATCATTTATGCGGTTATCGCGATAATCATTTTATTTGTGATCCTTATAGCCGTTGCGATTATGGCGATTTTGGCGGTTAACTTCTTTAATACGAATGTTAAGGGAGCGATGTATCAGTCCGAACCCGATGCAATAGAAGCAGCGGAACTTCACATGACTTATCTTGAAGCTTCTTTAAGGGAATACATGGAAGAGATAGAAGACAAAAACCCCGGATACGACGGATACATTACGGAATCGGGTGATGCCATAGGGCATAATCCTTATACGTTAATTAATTACTTATCCGCAAAATACACGGAGTTTGAGTATTCCGATGTTGAATCGGAAATAGACGATCTTTTTAATACATCCTATACGCTTAACATGTGGGTTGAAGATATAGAAGTTACCAAGCCGCCGGATCCCGATTCGGAAGATGAGGAGGAAGAGGAGGAAACAATAACCCTTCATATCCTTCATATAAAACTTGAAAGAAAAAGCCTTGAAAGTATCGTCAATAACAGGATGAATTCAGAAGAAAAGGAAATGTATGAATTATACGGCGATACACACGGAGGTTTTGAAGTAATAGGTTCTCCGACAGGAAACAATTACGAGAATAAGATTTCAAGTTATTACGGATACAGATATCATCCGATAAGCAATAATCTAAGCTTACACAGAGGCTTGGATATAGCACTTCCCGAAGGAACCGATCTTCATTCGGGAGTTGACGGGACAGTCACCACAGTCGGAGACGATCCTTCCGGTTACGGTAAATACGTGATTCTTACGGGTGATAACGGAATAGAAGTAAGATACGCACATATGAGTGAGATAAACGTTAATCAGGGCGACCGTGTGGCAAGGGGAGATGTATTCGGAAAAAGCGGAAATACCGGTTCAAGTACCGGACCGCATGTGCATGTGGAAGTAAAGATGGACGGGAATTATTACAATCCTTTGTTCTATCTTGATACTGAATAAAGAAAGAGAGGAAAGACGATGGAAAACGCAAAAAGAAAAGTATTGTCAAAAAGGCTTGAAGAAGCCAGAGAGGAAGTAAGAAAAAGAGAGGAGACGGTCAGAAACATCGAAAAAAGCATCGATGAGATCGATTCCAAGGACATGAAAAAGGTTATGAAGCGTTATAAGAAAACACCTGCAGAGATCGAAGCCATACTCGAAGAACAGACAGCGAGAAATGCGAAACTCCTGCATGATGAAAGGAGTTCAAAAAATGAAGTTATGTAAACTAAAGACTGGATTTAAAAAGATCCTTTTCGGAATGGGCATTGCATCAGCAGTGCTCATTTTTAATTCAATGAACGCCATGGCTGCTCCTGAAGATGAGGTGGCAGAAGAAGTTCCGGTAGAAACATATAAACCCACTTTAAACGCTGCCGTATCCGACGGAGGCTTAACGGTAAATGCGGTTAGTGATTACGGAATCAGAGCCATATTCATAAACGGATATGAGTTTAAGAATACCGGAAACGGAAACCTTAAGATAAAGCTTCAGCAATTTGATTCCTCATACCGCACCTTTTACATCTATGCGGAAGATAACGAGGGGAATACATCGGATGTTTATGAAGTTCCAAACCCTTACTTTGACGAAGATCCGACGGACGATAAAGATCCTTCCGTTGAACTTCCGATAGATGCAACTCCTACTGATCCCACAACTGCCCAGGGAGTTTTAAATGAACATTTATCAAGCGGTGGAAGAGAGTTTTATGAAATAGAAACCATAAACGGTAAAGTCTTTTATCTGATTGTGGATATGCTCGGTGATGAAGAAAAGGTTTATTTCTTAACTGAAATAAGCGAAAGGGATCTGCTTAATGCCACATCCGATACATCGGATACACTTCCCAGAAACTCGGCAATTCCGGAAGACAATATCCCCGATAACGGTCAGGCAGTTGCCAACAATAATGCCGATGCTTCAACCATTGAAAAAGTATTCGGAATTAAGAAATCAAATGAAACAAATACGGAAGTAACTAATAAACCCAAAGAAAACGAGAAAGGAGAAGAGGAAATGGGAACTGTGATTAACACGCCTTCAGGTTCGACAATCATCTATGTCGTAATGGGTGTTGTATGTGTAGCGGTAATCTTAATAGTTTCCGCATCAAAGAAAAAGAAGAGAGGCAAGAAAGACAGCCTTGATTCGAATGAAGAAGCTAATGAAGAAAATGAAGAATAGGAGGAAAAGCCATGTATTTTGAAAGCAAAGACAAAGGCGGAATTGATTCAAGATCCAAAGAAGACCAGAAGTTTGATCGAATTAACAAGGAGTTAAGACTTAAGGAATACCATGAGAGATTCATGCGCCTTAAGGGAGAAAAAACCAAAGGAGGAAACAATTAATGGATTTTGAACAGTTTAAGGAAGTCGTTAAAGACTCAATAAAAGATTATTTACCCGAAAGTTACGAGAACGCAACAGTGGAGCTTAAGGACGTTATAAAGAATAACGATACGCATCTTACAGGCCTTACCGTCAGGGAAGAGGGTACATCGATTGCTCCCACAATCTACCTTGAAGATTATTTCAAGGCTTATGAAGCGGGAGATAAAAACATGGATGAGATTATGACCAGGATAGCAGATCTTTACGACGAAGCTTCAAGAGACGGCATATCTTTAAATGCAGAAGAACTCGTAAGCAACATAACCGATTACGAAGCTACAAAGGAAAAGATCATCCCCAGAGTCGTAAATAAGGAAAACAATGAGGAAAGATTAAAAGGCATGCCTCATACCGATATGGGAGATTTGGCAGTAACTTACCATGTAGATCTCGGTGATTCCGATAACGGTCAGATGAGTGTGGCAGTATCAAACGAAATGCTTAATAAATACGGTGTATCAGTATCCGAACTTCACGATCAGGCTTGCAAAAATATGGAAGAGATGTCTCCCGCAAAGTTTGAAACAATGGTTGAGACGCTCGCACATCTTATGATCCCCGGATACGAAGACATGACTCCGGATGAAAAAGCTGATGCGAGAGCACAGTTTGAAATGCCCGATCCCGGTATGTATGTTCTTTCAAACGATTCCAAAGCATTCGGTGCAGCTGCAATCCTTGATACCGAAACCATGGATACCATAAGAAATGAAGTCGGAGACTTCTATATCTTACCTTCAAGCGTACATGAAGTTTTAATCGTTCCCAAAAGAGAAGGCATGGAACTTTCGGACCTTGAAGCAATGGTAAAGGAAGTAAACGAAACCCAGGTGGCTCCCAATGAAGTGCTTTCGGACCATGTTTATGAATACGATCCCGAAACAAAGGAGATATTCAGATCCGATATGGCAGCCGAGCATCAGAAAGAAAAGGAAGCAGCCAAAGAAAAGAAGGATGTTACAAAAGAACGTCCTTCACTTAAAGAAAAGCTTAGCGAAAAGAAAAAAGAAGTCGCTTCAATGAAGAAAGAAGCCAAGACCCCGGAAAAGACAAAGGAAATGTCGGGAAGGGGGTAAATCATGAGTGATTATATGAAAAGAAATGCCAAGCTTATCAATGAAATCGAGGGAAAAGAAGTTATAAAGACGGATGATACAAAAGACGATCTTTCCATGAAAGAAAAGGTCAATGAACTTATGACCAAACTCGAACAGGGATTAAAAGAAGTGTTTGAAAGCGATGCATATAAGAACTACTTAAATACAATGGCTAAATTCCATAATTACAGCATTAACAATACACTTCTTATCAATCAGCAGATGCCGGAAGCCACACTCGTTGCAGGCTTTAATTCGTGGAACAATAACTTCGACCGTCATGTCAAAAAAGGAGAAAAGGGCATCAAGATTATTGCTCCGGCTCCTTATACGATAAAAAAGGAACAGCAGGTCGTTGATCCCAAAACCGGAGAAGCTTTAACAAACTTTGACGGTACACCCAAAACCGCTGAAGTCGAGATAAAAGTTCCCGCATTTAAGATCTCGTATGTTTACGATATCTCCCAGACTTACGGCAAGGAACTTCCAACCCTCGGAGTAAACGAACTTAAAGAAGGCGTAAACCACGCAAAAGACTTTATTGATTCACTGGAAAAATTAAGCCCCGTACCTATTGAATACGGTGAAACAAAAGGCGAATCCAAAGGCTTTTATTCCCCTACGGAAAACAGTATTACCATTAAGGAAGGCATGAGTGAATCCCAGACCATAAAGACAATGGTTCATGAAATAAGCCATGCAAAACTTCATAATCCGGACATGATGAAGGAAAACGAAGGAAAAAGCAAAGGCACGATAGAAATGGAAGCGGAATCAATCGCATATATTGTCTGCCAGCATTTCGGTATCGACACATCGGATTATTCGTTCGGATACATAGCCGGTTGGTCTGAAGGGAAAGAGACGGCCGAACTTAAGGAATCGATGAATACCATAAGGGAAACATCGAGCGAGATGATTAACCGTATCGAAGGGAATTTAAGAAACATAGAAAGGGAAAGACAGGAAACCAAAGAACAAAAGGATCCCAAGGAAACCCAAAAGGAAGCAAAGTCTGACGAAAAGAAAAACGAAAAGCCTTCACTTAAGGAGAAACTTATGAAAAACAAGGCTAAAGTAAAGGATACAAAACCCAAAGATCAAGTGAAGAAGAAAGAAAGGAGCCAGTTATGATAAGCACATTCCTAAGTGAAGATGAAAGATTAATCCTTCAGATGTATTCAAAGAAGAAAAGAAAGGAGGTCATTTATGACTTAGAACTTGCACTTCCCCATGTTGAAGAAAACATCAGAATGGAAACCGAGAGTACACTTAAAAAACTCAAGGAAATGGATGATGATACCTTCAACAACCTGGATATATAAATCATCACGGATAGGTAACAGCTGCTTACCTCCAGAAAACGGCAAAGGGCTCCCGCCGGGGCCCTTTTTTTATTGGGCGGGTAGAGGGAAGCGCCGCGGCAATTTTTATTACGCTTTTCGTAAATATATTCTGTAAGTTTATGTAAAAAAATGCTTCAGAATGTTATAATTATATGGTGATTTTTGTATTTCAAATGGGGAAAAGGGATTATGGGGAAAGAATTCATTGAAATGCCAAAATTAACTCCTTTTGGCGAACATATCCTTTTGAAAAAAGAAAAAGAAAATAATAATACCGCTTTCTTTG
>JAEEGJ010024901.1_pt1 | contig 12346 bp, 10 predicted proteins | sample 8958761 | NCBI WGS metagenome assembly JAEEGJ01 (sample SAMN16246546, study PRJNA631951) | gut metagenome | biome: gut microbiome; feature: rumen; material: RS-attached | host: Bos | place: Iran: Karaj | collected 2018-10 | reverse complement strand
ATGCTCGTAAAACCGCTTAAAAAGCGGTCGCTTCGGCGGCCGCTTTTTTCATATTTTCTGTGCAGTAGCAGTACTGTTGTGATAAAATAAAATGGTCTTAAATACTACATTAATCGGTCCGGGGGGTTGGACATGATAGAAGACAAGTATTTAACAGTCCACGACTATCTCAAACAAATAATGAGCGTCCCCTCGCTTGAAAAGCTCGAGTAGATAACTGCCCGCTACAGGGAAGAACTCGGTGAGTTGGATCATGCCGAGAAAGTTCTGTGGGAGGACAGTGTTATCTTAGGTAAAGAGCTTGTCTATCTCAAGACGGGAACCGATGATGAGATGGGCAGAGGTCTTCTTGCAACCTTAAATGAGACCGAACTCGAGGAACTGAAAGAAGCAGACAGGATCATAGACGACAATCTCTTCGGATATCATTTCCAGCCGATCGTCAGTGTCACTACCGGGGAGATTTTTTCTTACGAAGCTCTTATGCGCCCCAGAAGCGATATTCTGGATAGTCCCCTTCAGATCTTAAAATATGCAAAACTCAGAAACAGGCTCAACGATATCGAGAGAGCTACTTTTTTGAATGTCTTAAAGATCGTTGATCATAAATCGAAGTTCTTCCATGGCAAGAGAGTTTTCATCAACAGTATTCCCAAGACCAGATTCAATGAAGAAGATCAGGGAAGTGTCAATGAGCTCTTGATGAGACATAACCGTACGGTAGTTGTAGAGCTCACGGAAAGAGCGGAGCTTGATGATAAAGAATTTGCCGAGTTCAAAGAGCGCTACCGCACCTTGAATGTCCAGACTGCAATCGATGATTACGGTTCGGGTTATTCCAATGTACAGAACCTTTTAAGGTACATGCCCAACTACGTTAAAATAGACCGCTCACTCTTAAGCGGAATGCAGGACGATCCCAAGAAGAGACATTTCGTAAGAGAGATAATAGAGTTCTGTCACAGTAACGGTATTCTGGCTCTTGCAGAGGGCGTTGAGACAAGCGAGGAACTCAGAAGTGTTATTCTCCTGGGAGCAGATCTGATACAGGGTTATTACACAGCAAGACCCGCTGCGGAGCCTGTGGCAGATATCCCTTTTGAGATAAGACAGGAGATCAAAAATTACTGTCACGAAAGGCAGGAAGGCGAAGCATCCCAGATCTATACCGCAGACAGCGGCGAACATATCGAGCTGGGTCGCCTTGTTAAGAATGGAACGGTAAGTATTCTCATCGGAAGTGACGGAGATTATTTCATAAGCGGAAATCCCGGACTAGAAGCTGAGATAACCATAGAAATAGCCGATAAAGTAAAAGCGGAAGTTACATTAGAGAATGTAAGACTTCTTAATAAGAAGAAACTTCCCTGCATAGATATCGGAAAGGGATGTGAGATCGCGCTTATAGTTAAAGGCGATAACAGACTGAATCTGGGCGGTATCTGTGTTCCCGAAGGAACCGGCTTTATTATGAAAGGTGACGGTAACCTCGGAATAGTTCTGGACTCCGATGAATATTTCGGAATCGGAAACGGCATAAATGCAGGTCACGGAAATCTTGTATTTGAACAGTCCGGACAGCTTAAGATCGAATCAAACGGTAAGATAGGAGTGTGCATCGGATCCGGTTTCGGCGGTGGCATCAACATCGCAGGAGGCCAATACGTACTTGAACTTAACGGAGACAGAGCTCTCGGAATAGGTTCACTTTACAGGGACTGTGTACTTACCATAGATAATTCCGATATAACAACTGAGCTCAATACCATTAAGAGTGTTGCAATCGGATCCATCGGAGCAAACAGTGATATCACCATCTCCAATACATCCGTTAAACTCTATATCAGCGGAAAAGAAGCCGTAGCGATAGGAACCATGTCCGGTGAGAGATGTGATGTATATGTTCACGATGCCAGCGTCATAATGAACATTCATAATGACAGATGCTCCGGAGTTGCAGCTCTTGACGGAATGACCAATCTCAAATACGAAAGAGGCGGCCTGAGAGTGTTTGCAAAGGGAGAAAACGTACTTCCTTTCGGTGGATTTACCGGTGATACAGATATCTCCTTCAGAGATTCCGATATAACTGCCAAGATCATGACGGCTGTTAAATTCGAAGAATGTCTGCCTCGTGAGAGAGTTTCGGTAACTCACGGAAGAGTAAGGATCGTTCTGAACGGATACGAATACGAACTGACTGAATAAATGACTGAATATATACCCCGCATAAAAATGCGGGGTATTTTTATGCACTATTTTCGGGCTTCACTAATTTACACTAACGCTTTAAAGTGATAAACTATTCGACGGTAACATCTTTTTACGGAGGTCGTATATGCTTATCAAAATCTTAATGCTGCTGTTGTTTTTCTCGGTCATGCTCGGCGTCGGTTTCTATTGCCGTAAAAATGCGACCGATGTAGGAGGATTCGTCCTCGGCGGAAGAAACGTAGGTCCCTGGCTTACCGCTTTCGCATACGGAACCAGTTATTTCTCTGCAGTTATTTTCGTAGGATATGCGGGACAGTTCGGATGGAAGTACGGAATCGCATCTACCTGGATCGGAATAGGTAATGCACTTGTAGGTTCCATGCTTGCATGGAGAGTTCTCGGAAGAAGAACCAGGATCATGTCCCAGCATCTTAATTCCGCAACCATGCCTGAGTTCTTCGGTGAGAGATTCGGTTCAAAGGGATTAAAGATCTCGGCTTCATTCATCGTATTCATCTTCATGATCCCTTATACCGCATCACTTTATAACGGACTTTCACGACTCTTCGGAATGGCCTTTGATATCGACTACACAGTATGCATTATCGTAATGGCTATTCTTACAGGCGTATACGTAATCGCAGGCGGTTACATGGCAACCGCGATCAATGACTTCATTCAGGGAATCATAATGCTCTTCGGAATCGTAGCAGTAATCCTTGCTGTTCTTAATTCCAAGGGAGGATTCCTTGCAGCTCTTGATCAGCTTGCCAAGGTTAGCGATGAGACCGTAAGCACCACACCCGGTGTTTTCAATTCATTCTTCGGACCCGATCCCATCAATCTTATCGGTGTCGTAATCCTTACATCACTGGGAACATGGGGACTTCCTCAGATGGTTCAGAAGTTCTATGCTATCAAGTCCGAGCAGTCCATCACCAAGGGAACCATCATCTCCACACTTTTTGCCGGAGTTGTTGCAGGCGGCTGTTATTTCCTCGGCGGATTCGGAAGACTTTTCTCTGACTCTGTTGATGTCGCTACAGAAGGTTATGATGCAATTATCCCTGCGATGCTCAGAAACCTTAGCCCTGCACTTATCGGACTTGTTGTCATCCTTGTTCTTTCCGCATCAATGTCTACACTTTCATCACTTGTTATGACATCAAGCTCAACCCTTACCATCGACTTTATCAAGGGTAATATAATTAAGAAGATGGATGATAAGAAGCAGGTTCTTTGGATCAGAGCACTGATCGTAGTATTCATTATCATTTCAGTAATTCTTGCGATCATCCAGTATAAGAGCAACGTTACATTCATCGCTCAGCTCATGGGTGTTTCATGGGGTGCTATGGCGGGTGCATTCCTTGCTCCTTTCCTCTATGGATTATATTGGAAGAGAACGACCAAGGCAGGATGCATGGCAAGCTTCATCTTCGGCGCGGGCCTTATGATCTGCAACATGCTCTTCAGAGATGCATTCCCTGCACTCCTTAAGTCCCCCATCAATGCCGGTGCTCTGGCAATGATCGCAGGACTTATCATCGTACCCGTTGTATCACTTATTACCAAGAAACCCGATCAGAAGGAAATCGATAAGATCTTCAGCTGCTACGACAAGAAGAATCAGGTTCCCGTAACCCAGTCACTGGAGTAATAACATGGCTACATTTTCATCAGTTCAGGAAGCAGAAGAATATTTCAAAAACGATAAATTTGCCTACAGTAACGGTATGAGTCTCGTTGACCTTGGTGAAGACTTCTCGGTTTGCAGGATGGATCTTGATGACAGGCATCTGAATGCAAACGGTGGAATAATGGGAGGAGTAATCTTTACTCTGGCAGATCTTGCATTTGCCGCTCTTTCCAATAATATCCATAAGCCAACAGTGGCTCAGCAGGTAAGCATTAATTATCTGGCCGCTCCCAAGGGTAAAACTCTTATGGCAAAGGCAGATATTATTAAATCGGGACGTTCAAGCACGATCATTCAGGTAACCGTAACGGATGAGTCCGGACAAAAAGTAGCAATATTTACAGGAACGGGATTTAAGCTTTAATACCGTAAAATACGCGCAGATCCGACAAGTTTTTGGGGATTCCCCGGAAATTTGTCGGATTTTTTATTTTTTTGTGACCTGACTAAAAGTACCTCCGTCATGTAAGGTGTAGGGCAATAAAACCTGTAAAAAAGAGTACAAAATAAGTCAAATAATAAGAAAGAAGGAAATTATATTATGAAAAAACAGATCGTAGCGGGAATGTTAGCAATGTCAATGCTTGCAGGTTGTTCCGTAGCAGGTGGCCAGGGTGGAAATCCCGAAGATCACAGAAGCACAAGTGCAAGAAACGTAACAGCAGATGCTCCCGTGCTCAATATTGAAGCAGAAGATACCTCACTCGGAAACAGCGAGATCTCATCAATGTCAGCATCATCTCTTCAGCTTCTTCAGCAGGTTGCTGCAGCAGAAGGCGAAGGCAAGAATGTTCTTATCTCCCCCACCTCAATGATGATGGCATTCGGAATGCTTGAAAACGGAGCTCGCGGTGAGACCCTTTCCCAGATTGAGGATGTTTTCGGATCAATCTCCGTTTCTGACATGAATCCCCTCATGTATTCAATGGCTCAGCGCTTCAACGGTGCGGAAGATGTAAACTGGAACGTAGCAAATTCTATCTGGTTCAAAGAAGACGGAAAGGTAGAGGTTGTTCCCGATTTTGCTACCGCAGTTAAGAATTACTACGGCGCAGATATCTGGATGGCACCCTTCGATCAGACCACTCTTGAAGATATCAACGGTTGGGTTAACGATCAGACCCGTGGAATGATCCCCGGAATTCTTGATGAGATCCCCGAAGAAGCGCGTATGTATCTTATCAATGCCATGGCATTCGAAGGCGAGTGGATGTGTCAGTATGAGAAGTCAGACATCTTTGAAGGCTCTCTTTTTACCAACTATGATGGTTCAACCACCGAAGTAACAATGCTTTACAGCACCGAGAATGAATACTTTAACATTGCAGGCGGAACCGGATTTATCCGTCCTTACAAAGGCGGTGAGTACTCATTCGTAGGAATTCTTCCCGAAGAGGGAACTTCCGTAGAAGAGTTCCTTGCAAAGCTTGCAGAAAACGGAGAAGATTTCGCAGATGTAATCAAGAATCCCGAGTATAGCTATGATAACGTAATCGTAAGAATTCCTGAGTTTTCAAGCGAGTACTTCGTAGAGATGAGCAGCATCCTTCAGGATATGGGAATGGAAGATGCATTTAATGCAGATATCGCAGATCTTAGCGGAATGGTCACAGCAGTCGATGATCCTGATTACAACGCTTACATCGGAAGAGTTCTTCATAAGACTTTCATCGATGTAAACAGAGAAGGTACAAGAGCTGCTGCGGTAACTGCAATCGAGACCCTGGATGCAGCATGCGCAATGCCCGAAGAGCAGGTATATGTATATCTTGATCGTCCTTTCGTATACGGAATCGTAGACAATGCTACCGGACTTCCCGTATTCCTCGGAACCGTAAATCAGCTTTAATTGCTAAGCCCTTCGGTGCCTGCGCTTCAACCCCTGTGCGCGGGCACCGTTTTTATTGACACTTTTCTCTTCCTTGGTAAAATATCTGTTATGAGCAAAAAGATATTTTTTTCCGATATGGATGGAACTCTTCTTACGAAAGAGAAGAAGATTTCAGAGAAAACAAAACAGGCACTCGATGAATTTGCGGCAGCAGGGAATCATTTCGCGATATGCACCGGACGCGGACTTGATAATGTAATTCCCGTCAGTAAAGAGCTGGGCTTAAATTACAAAGGAATGTATCTTATCTGTTATAACGGTGCGGAGATCTATGATGTTGACGCAGGAAAAGATATATTCAGGATAGGCGTTCCTCTTAAGCTTATTCCGGGAATATTTGAAACCGCTGCGGAGTTCGGAATTCATGTACATACATATACTTCCGATTCGCTTGTATCTCCGGAAAACGGAGAGGAGATGCAGTATTACAACAGAGTTATCAAAAGACCTGTTGTGGTAACTGACGATATAGTCTCTGCCCTTCCCGAAGATCCCTGCAAAGTAATCGCAATCGAACTTCACGATCTTGATAAGCTCGAGCGTTTCAGACTTGCAATAATGGAGAAGTATTCGGATACCGTAACGACTGTATATTCCAATCCGAATTACCTTGAGATATTCATGAAGGAAGCCGGAAAAGGATCTGCAGTTATAAGACTTGCAAAGCACTTAAATATTCCGATTGAAGACACCATAGCGGCAGGCGATGAGCAGAATGATATTTCAATGATCGAAGCTGCGGGAATCGGAGTAGCAATGAAGAACGCAGTTGATTCAGCGAAGAAAGCTGCGGACGTTATCACTGAATTTGATAACGATCATGACGGACTTTCAGAGATAATAAAAGCAAATATCAAGTGATTTCCCGGGAGGATTTCATATATGAAAAAGGGTCTGTGCCATGGCACGGGCTCTTTTTCTGTGCATATATACGTTATAAAAGAAATCTATAACTGATAATAAATTATGAATATTTTACAGCCGTGTTATATCGAGTGATAATCGTTGCATAACAAATCATGATTGTTACATAGAAAATGATCACACGGAGGATAAAAATTATGAAAAAGAATTTGATCGGAAAAATCGTCAGCTTAGCAGCAACAACTGCACTTGCAGGAAGTCTTCTTGCAGGATGCGGAAATACAGCACAGGGAGAAATCGCTCCCACTCCTTCAGAAGAAATTTCTGAACAGTCTGTTGAAATCACCGCAGCAGACGCAGGTGAAGAAGTAGAGTTTAAGGGAACCATCACCGTAGCAGCAAGCCAGACTCCTCATTCGGAGATTCTTGCAGAGGCTGCAAAGATCCTTAAAGAGCAGGGATGGGATCTTCAGGTAACCGTATTTGATGATTATGTACAGCCCAACAATGTAGTTGAGTCAGAAGAGTTTGACGCTAACTACTTCCAGCACATCCCTTATCTTAATTCCTTCAATGAAGAGCAGGGAACCCATCTTGTAAATGCCGGCGGAATCCACTACGAGCCTTTCGGAATCTATGCAGGAACCAAGTCCGATCTTGCGGATATTGCAGACGGTGATGAAATTGCAATTCCCAATGACACCACCAATGAAGCAAGAGCACTTCTTCTCCTTCAGGATAATGGAATCATCACACTTAAGGACGGAGCAGGACTTACCGCAACCGTTAATGATATCGAGACCTACAATGTACAGGTTAAGATCATCGAGCTTGCGGCAGAGAGTGTAAAGGATGCTATTCCCGATGCAGCTTTCGTAATCCTCAACGGTAACTATGCGCTTGAAGCAGGACTTTCCGTAGGTCAGGATGCACTTGCATATGAGTCAAACGATTCAACCGCAGCACAGACTTACGTTAATGTAATCGCTGTTAAAGAAGGCCACGAGAATGATGAGGGAATCGTTGCTCTTGTAGAGGTTCTTAAGTCAGATGCGATCACCGAGTTTATTAACAGCACTTATGACGGAGCTGTTGTACCTTTTAAATAAAGAAATTAACGGACTTAATGCGAAGAGCATGAGCCGGTCCTAATAGGGAGATATAATGAGTAACATTATCGAGATAAGACAACTGCATAAATCATTTGTCTCTGAAAAGGGAGAGGTGGAAGCTCTTCGCGATGTAAGTCTGGGGATAGAGAAAAACGACATTTACGGTATCATAGGCCTTTCGGGAGCGGGTAAGTCCACTCTCGTCAGGTGTATGAACCTGCTCGAAAGACCGACTTCCGGGCAGGTGATCGTAAACGGAAAAGAACTGACTAAACTAAGCGACAAAGAACTCAGAAGCGAGCGCAGAAAGATCGGAATGATTTTCCAGCATTTCAATCTCCTGATGCAAAGAAGCGTACTGGACAATGTCGCTTTTCCTTTGGAAATAGCAGGCAAGTCCAAAAAAGAAGCCCGAAATAAAGCGGCTGAATATCTTGAAGCCGTGGGATTGTCTGAAAAAGCATCGGCATATCCTGCACAGCTATCGGGCGGACAGAAGCAGCGTGTTGCTATAGCAAGGGTTCTTGCATCTAAGCCCAAGATTCTTCTTTGCGATGAGGCGACAAGCGCACTCGATCCGCAGACTACCAAATCCATTCTGTCTTTATTAAAAGAGATCAATGAGAAGTATGGCATCACGATTGTTGTTATCACTCATGAGATGAGTGTTATCCAGGAAATCTGCAAACATGTTGCGGTCCTTGAACACGGAAATCTTGTTGAGACGGGAACCACGGAAGAACTCTTCAGAGCGCCGAAGACGAATGAAGCAAAGAAACTTGTTTTCAGCGGAAGCGAGCATATCCTGACGATGACTTCCGAAAGAGTTGTCAGAGTCAGTTTCCACGGTGTGAGCGCATATGAGCCTACACTCGGTAATATTATTCTCGAAACCAAAACGCCTATCAATATCCTTTATGCCAACACAAGTACCGTTAACGGAAATGCGGAAGGTGAGATGCTCTTACAGCTTCCCTCCAATAATGAGAAAGCCGATCATATAATCGAGTACTTCAGAGAAAAAGGTTTAAATCCGGAGGAGGTGAATGCGGATGTTGTCTCAGCAGGAAATAGTGATGATAATTGAGGGGCTCAGAGATACTCTTATCATTGTCGGATTTTCGACTTTTTTCGGATATGTTCTCGGACTTCCTTTGGGAATAATACTTGCGGTAACCGATAAAGAAGGGATTAAACCAAACCTGATCGTCTACAAGACACTGGATCTGGTAACGAATATACTCAGAAGTTTTCCTTTCATAATCCTGTTGGTGGTTCTTATCCCTGTAACAAGGGCAATCGTCGGAAAGAGTTACGGAATAGGTGCAACTATTGTTCCTCTCGTATTCGCAGCAGCTCCTTTTATAGGAAGAATGGTGGAAAGCTCACTTAAGGAAGTAGATAAAGGTGTTATAGAGGCGGCGCAGAGTCTCGGAGCCGGAAACGGAACAATTATTTTCAAAGTCCTGATCGCTGAAGCAAGAACATCACTTCTGGTCGGGGCAACGATCGCATTCGGAACTATTCTCGGGTATTCTGCAATGGCAGGTGCCGTCGGCGGAGGCGGGCTCGGAAGCATTGCGATCAGATACGGATATAACAGATTCCAGCCTCAGATCCTATGGCCATCCGTCATCCTATTAATTCTGTTAGTCCAGTTATTCCAGATAATAGGAATGAGAATGTCGAAAAAACTCGACAAGAGAAAAAAGTAATAACGGGTAAATCATAGAAAAGGAAGGTAAAAACCTTCCTTTTTTGCATATAAAAACTCACGCAATGTGGATGAAATCTAAGGTTTAGGGCTATAGCTTTCATCTATAACAGGTTCTTGATTTTAAGAATTATACAGAAGTTTTTAAAAGGTGTATCTTAACATCATCAAACAAAGCAACACTTCCTCAGAGCACTGAGGATGACAGAAGAAAGAAGATTTCAGGAGGTACACAGTATGAGCAATCACGAATTAAAATTTGAAACCAAGCAGCTTCATGTAGGACAGGAAAAGGCTGATCCCGTAACCGATTCCAGAGCGGTTCCCATTTATCAGACTACCTCCTATGTATTCCATTCCGCTCAGCACGCAGCTGACAGATTCAATCTCAGAGACGCAGGTAACATCTACGGAAGACTTACCAATTCAACTCAGGGCGTTCTCGAAGAGAGAGTCGCAGCACTTGAAGGCGGAGTTGCAGCACTGGCTCTTGCATCCGGTGCAGCTGCAGTAACATATTCAATCCTTGCAGTCGCAGGCGCAGGCGATAATATCGTAGCACAGAACAGCATCTACGGCGGTAGCTACAACCTCCTTGATAATACGCTTCCTACCTACGGCATAGATACCAAGTTTGTGGACATCCACGATCACGCAGCAGTTGCCGCCGCTGTTGATGAGAAGACCAAGGCAATCTTCATCGAGACACTCGGAAATCCCGGATCGGACATTCCCGATATCGAGAAGATTGCGGAGATTGCTCATTCACATAAGATTCCTCTTATTATTGATAATACTTTCGGAACTCCCTATCTTATCCGTCCCCTTGAGCACGGCGCAGACATCGTAGTTCACTCCGCTACCAAGTTCATCGGCGGACACGGAACCACCCTCGGTGGAATCATCGTAGACGGCGGCAAGTTCGACTGGGCAGCTTCAGGAAAGTTCCCCAGATTCACCGAGCCCAACCCCAGCTATCACGGAGTATCATTTGTCGGAGCCGTAGGACCTGCAGCATATGTAACCTACATCAGAGCAATTCTTCTCCGTGACACCGGAGCAGCAATTTCTCCCTTCAATGCATGGGCACTTATTCAGGGACTTGAGACTCTTTCACTCAGACTTGAGCGTCACGTAGAGAATACACTTAAGGTTGTTGAATTCCTTTCAAACCATCCTCTTGTTGAGAAGGTAAGTCATCCTTCACTTAAGGATCATCCTCAGCACGATCTGTATGAGAAGTATTTCCCTAACGGCGGCGGTTCTATTTTCACCTTCGATATTAAGGGCGGACAGAAAGAGGCTTATGCATTCATAGACGGTCTCAAGATCTTCTCACTTCTTGCAAATGTTGCGGATGTTAAGAGCCTTGTCATCCATCCTTATGACACCACTCACGCAGAGATGACTCCCGAGCAGCTCGCAGCAGCAGGCATCAGCCAGGCTACCATCCGTCTTTCCATCGGAACCGAGCATATCGATGACATCATATGGGATCTCGAGCAGGGCTTTGAAGCCGTAAAGGCTCTTTAAGTTTCATGGGAGGACGTTATATGTTTACAAGCGGATTTCGATGTAGTAAAACTTCTTAATAGATAGAGAAAAGCTTCGATCTCGCAAAACTACTACATCATTAATACAATGGATCATACGATCCGGTAAGGAGATAATTATGGCTAAAATTTATAAGAGTGCAATTGAACTGATCGGAAATACTCCTCTTTTGGAGCTTACACATATAGAGAAAAAATATGACCTTAAGGCAAGACTTCTTGCAAAGGTTGAGTACTTTAACCCCGCAGGATCCGTTAAGGACAGAATTGCTAAGGAAATGATCGAAGCAGCAGAGGCTGACGGCAGCCTGAAACCCGGCGCAACAATCATCGAGCCCACTTCCGGAAACACCGGTATCGGACTTGCAGCTATCGCAGCAGCCAAGGGATACAAGATCATCATTGTTCTTCCCGAGACCATGAGCGTTGAGCGCAGAAACATCATTAAAGCATACGGTGCGGAAATCGTTCTTACCGAAGGATCCAAGGGCATGAAGGGAGCTATTGCCAAGGCTAATGAGCTTCACGAGCAGATCGAGAACAGCTTCATTCCCGCTCAGTTTGATAATCCCGCTAACCCTGCCGCACACTACAAGACCACAGGCCCCGAAATCTGGAATGATACCGACGGCAGAGTTGATGTGTTTATCGCCGGCGTAGGTACCGGCGGCACCGTTACGGGTACAGGTGAATACCTCAAGGAGAAAAACCCCGCTGTGAAGGTGGTTGCCCTCGAGCCCGAGGATTCGCCTGTGCTTTCGCAGGGCAGAGCGGGCAGCCATAAGATTCAGGGTATCGGCGCAGGATTTGTGCCCGATGTACTCAACACCTCGGTTTATGACGAAATCTTTACCGCTTCCAATCAGGATGCTTTTGATACTGCGAAACTTCTCGCGAAAAAAGAGGGAATATCCGTCGGTATTTCATCCGGGGCCGCTCTCTTCGGAGCAATTCAGCTTGCTAAGCGCCCCGAAAACAAAGGCAAGGTAATAGTCGCCCTTCTTCCGGACAGCGGTGACAGATATTATTCAACTCCCTTGTTCACTGAATAATATTGATCGGATGGGGCGGTGTAGTGTGTTAAGCGTTACACCGCCTTTTCTATCGCAAAGTCGTCGAAAAGAAGATTAAAATAATTACCTATTGACTTGGTGGGTAATTAATTGTATCATTTTGATTGTTGTGCGGGATTAAAACCCACCTATATAATGGGTAGATATTAAATCCGAGGTTGATCTCTTTTCATCTGCCAACGGTATTTGTCTAATGGTTTAAGTCATCATAGCTGTCGGACATACA
>JAEEGJ010024900.1_pt1 | contig 12346 bp, 13 predicted proteins | sample 8958761 | NCBI WGS metagenome assembly JAEEGJ01 (sample SAMN16246546, study PRJNA631951) | gut metagenome | biome: gut microbiome; feature: rumen; material: RS-attached | host: Bos | place: Iran: Karaj | collected 2018-10 | reverse complement strand
GGTACGGATATAATAAGACCCTCGAGATCACACAATTGGAATGGTGACTCGAGGGCCTTTTTTATGCAGTACGTATCTGATACATTATTCTATAAGATTACCGTAAACGTAATCACCTTATTCTTGTAGTTGACAGTGATCTTCCCCTTAAACATCTCCACCAGTGATTCCGCCATCGAAAGCCCGATTCCATATCCGGCCTTCTCACTGTTATGTGACTGATCCTCACGATAGAAGCGTTCAAAGAATCTGGAATAATCAACGCCATCTCCGTCGGAATAGTCGTTGGATACTGTAAGAAATGCTCGTCTTCCTCTGGAGTGAAGGTTGACCTTTACGGTTCCGCCATCATCACAGTATTTAACAGCGTTGTCAACCAGTATGCTGACCAGCTCGCGGCTTCCGCGTTCATCAGCGACTATTTTTATGTCAGGTGAAATGTCGGCCTCAAATCCCTTTCCTGCGGCGTCAGCGACGGTCTTAAAGGATTTACATACATCTTCAGCCTTCTCAGAGAAGTTTACTTCCGTGAGAACAAGCTCATCATGTTCCTGAAGCTTGGAAAGAACTATAAGCTGTGATACAAGCTCCGACATTCTTGTTACCTGATTCTTTATGCTGTCTGTCCATTCACTGGAGCCGTTGGTCATTTCAAGAACCTCAGCGTTTGCTGAAATGACTGCCAGAGGCGTTTTAAGCTCGTGACTTGCATTTGTTATAAACTGTTTCTGGGATTCCATATTCTTTAATATCGGGGCTACAGCACGCCTTGAGAAGATGGAGAGAAGAAGTATCAGAAGAAGCATGCTTATACATCCTACATAGAGGGAGAAATGAGCCATCTGCGTTACGCTAATAAGACGGCTGGTACAGTCCAGAAAGGCTATGACAGTCTTTCCTTCGTCATCTACTGATTTCATATAAGCATAGTACAGAGTGCCGTAACTGAACATTCCTCTGTCGTGTCTGTCGCTTATGGCAGTGTTTATAAACTGCTCCACATCTTCATCGTTTTTGATAGCGGCTATATTATCGATGTTAAGCTGAAGATAACTCTGGCTGTCATCAAGAGTTACCATGAAGTATCTTGTCTCATATACGGTTTCAGGTGTAACAACGATATCGTATTTGTTATATTTCTTGTTGGAGTATTCCGGAAGACCTCCGTTATCTATTATGATCTTAAGGGTGGTATATATATCATCCCGCACGGAACGGAGACTGATATAGTTTACCAGTCCGAGAACCATGAAGAGTACCGCGAGAAAGGATACTGAAGCTATTAAGATGAATTTTATCTTTAATTTCCTCATTATATATCACCTGATGATTAATATTTATACTGCACTTATAAGAGCGAAGCTGCCGCCTTCTTCGCCGGTTATTTCGATATTGGCATCGATAGAGCTGAGTTTTGTCCTGAGATAGGATACATAAAGCCAGACTACATCTTCATTCACCGATGCATCATCCTTCCAAAGATGGGAGAATAGCTCGCCGGTTGTAATGGATTTATCAGGATTTCTCATGAAGAGTTCCATCATATGAGTTTCTTTTCCTGAAAGCCTTATGGCGTTATCTGACTTAAGCTCGTGATTCTCAGTACTTAGGGTTACATTTCCAACTGTAATATCTGTATTACGGTAAGAAGTGTTGCGCCTGGTAAGAGACCTGATACGGGCCATAAGTTCCTGCATGGCAAAAGGTTTTGTGAGATAATCATCGGCGCCGGCATCGAGACCTGCGACCTTGTCGTTCATCTCAGATTTTGCAGTAAGGAATATGGCCGGTGTGGTATCTCCGGCATCCCTGATCTCTGACAGAGCAGTGATACCATCTTTAACAGGCATCATGATATCAAAGATAAAACAATCATAGGCTGATTTCTTAGCCTCTGCTACAGCGTCTTCTCCATTATAGACAGCTGTAACCTTATAATCGCTATGTTCGAGAACAGCAGTAAGAGCTCGTGAAAGCTCATGCTCGTCCTCAGCAAGAAGTATTTTCATTTTAAAACCCCCTAAATTCAAGTAATAACAATGGTGTCTAAATTATCTGACAGCCTTATTGATAAGGCTTCTTATAGTCTGCATGGAAAGATCACAGGATGCAAGTTCGTCAGCACAGCGTTTCAGTTCTGAGCTTATGAGCTCCTGGGATGGAATATCCTTCTTATATCTGATCTTGTGCTCGAGACTTGCCCAGGTATCCATGGCTATGGTTCTAAGCTGGATTTCGACATAATAAGTGCCCGGCGTATTACCGTTTACGTCGGGAAAGTCAGTTTTAACTGCGAGAATGAGGTGATAGCTCCTGTAGCCATTTGGCTTTGCATGTTTAATATAATCTATTTCCTCTATAACCTCACAGTTATCAAAGCTTTTTATGTACTTGATCATGAGATAAATGTCATCTATAAAGCTGGTAACGATTCTCATACCGATGGCATCAGTAAGCTCTGAAAGAGCAGAGTGAGCGTTCTCAGGAAGGCCCTTTCTCTGACACTTTTCACGCATGCTTTCATCGGACTTGATACGGGTGATAATGTGCTCGAAACCATGTTCACCGGTTTCACCAAGTACATAATCATCAAAGTTCTTGAAACGCTTCTCAAGCTCCTGAAGCACCATCTCGAGATATGGTGCATACTCACCATAAATACTGTTTGAATTCATATAATAAATCCTTTAAAAATATGTATTATATGAATCTATTATACCAAATAATTCTTAAGTTGTACTTAAAACATAATTAGAATATATAGACAAATATGTGTGAACTACTCCGACTTATAGAAGTCGGAGCTTCCTGCTTCAACCACTACTGCGCTGGCTACGATGATACGTAACGGCTCGTCTTACACAGTGTCCACAGGCGTATAAGTTTGGGCTATTCCATCCCTACTGTCATATTTAGTTTCAGGCTACTTCAGTCAGTAGTCGTAATCCTTCCTTTAGGATATTGATAGCAGCGTTCTGGTCACGGCTTATTGTAAGACCGCAATCACATGTCATTTTACGGATAGCTAAATTCTTCATTTCAGGATGTAGCATACCACAACAATGACATATCTGTGATGACGGGAACCACTTGTCTACCTTGATGAGATACTTATTTCTATCGGATAGTTTATATTCAAGCATAGACAGGAACATACCGTAACCATTATCGAGAGTAGCTTTGCCGTTACCAAAGCCTTTGTTAGACATAGACTTTATGTTTAAGGATTCTACGCATACAACATCATACTGATTGGCTATCTCAGTAGATATTTTATGTAGATTATCCAAACGCTGATTAGCGATATGCCTATGTATCTTATTCACTTTACGGAGTTGCTTTATATAATTATTGGACTTAACCTCGTGTTTCTTAGAGCCTTGCATACGTGATAGCTTACGCTGAGCCTTAGCAAGCTTGTTGTGGCTCTCACGATAATACTTATGATTAGTACCTGTATTGCCATTACTATCTACGTATAAGCCGTCGGAAGCATAATCTAACCCGATGGCATTAGTTTTATCGGCTACATAAGGATTTACGGTATTCTCAAACTCAAAGAGTACGGAGATATAATATTTGCCGTCAGATTCCTGTGATACGGTAGCCGATTTAATTGTCCAACTATCGTCAGGCACACGATGGATAACAGCTTTTACCTTTCCAATCTTAGGGAGCTTAATACATTTGTTGTCTATGATAGCAACTGTGCCTTTTTGATTGTTTGTAGTATAGGACTTACGACTATGTTTGGCAGACTTGAATTTAGGAAAACCGTTTTTCTTCTTACGAGATTTACTAAATGTATTACGAAAAGCCTCCTGTAAGTCCATCTGCTTATTGGCAAGAGCAAGGCTGTCTACTTCTCTAAGATAAGGATAATCGTTCTTATACTTAGCAGGTGTAACAGTAGGAAACTTACCAGTAGCCTTGTAGCCTTCAATCTTATCTGAAAGCATGAGATTATAGACCTTACGACAACAGCCAAAGGTCTTAGCAAACATGACAGATTGTTTAGTTGTAGGATATGCTCTGTACTTAATTGCTCTGTTTGCCATCTTTCTTACCTTGAGATTGGATGTATTGCTTAATAATATCTACCGTAGCACCGCCCGTGGTTAACAGACAAAAGCTCTGCGACCAGAACATCTCTTTCCAGAGAGATTTACGTATCTGAGGATATTCTTTTTTGATAAGTCTACTGCTTGCAGATTTATAAGCATTGATAAATTTGCTTATTTCCGTATTAGGCTGTCCTCGAAATAGTATATGTACATGGTCTATGTCGTGATTCCATTCCTCTAACGTGATGTTATAGGAAGGAGCTATCTTCTCAAATATCTCTTTGAGACGGTTTGAGATTTTATCATCTATCACTTTATTACGATATTTAATGCACATAATAAGGTGATAATGGAGCATGAATACCGAATGATTATTGTTATCTAATTTCATAGCATTTATAACCTTTATAATATTTACGACTGATTACACTATGATTATAATACTATGAGATGCAAAAGTCAATAAAACGCCGTGTTTATCGCAATTCATCCCACCACCTGTAGAGGTGGGGGATTTCTTGCTCACGGCGTGTTAAATTACGATTTTTAATTATCGGGTATTTATACATAAGAAGAAAGAATTTAAGATATATATGATTACCAGAGATGATGCATTTGATCTATTAAAAAAATACAACAAGGATCCATTTCATATACAGCATGCACTTACTGTTGAAGCGGTTATGAAATGGTACGCTAATGAACTTGGATATGCTGATGAAGATGAATACTGGGGGATAGTTGGTTTATTGCATGATATAGATTTTGAACTATATCCTGATGAACACTGTCTCAAAGCTCCTGAACTTCTGAAGGAAGGTGGAGTAAGTGATGACATTATTCATGCTGTATGTTCACATGGATATGGTATAACAGTAGGTAATGGTGTCACAATTGATGTAGAACCGATTCATGAAATGGAAAAAGTTCTTTTTGCTGCTGATGAGCTTACCGGTCTTATTTGGGCAGCCGCACTTATGAGACCATCCAAAAGTACAAAGGATATGGAACTAAAATCGCTTAAGAAGAAGTATAAGAGCAAAGGCTTTGCTGCCGGATGTTCAAGAGAAGTTATTGAGCGTGGTGCAGAGCAACTTGGATGGGAACTTGATAAATTGCTTACAATGACATTACGGGCTATGGCTGCAAATGAGGATCTTATTAATTCTGAGATTGACCTTTCAGCTTCTTCATAAAAAAAGAGAAAAAACCATATACAAGTCTAAGACAACCTAATTTTTTGACTGACCTGTGGGAAACCCTGCAGGTCTTTTTTGGATTCGAAGAATAGCATGAATTATACAATATCTTTTAATGTTTATCCTATTCCCTACAAAAGAAGAGCTTCTTGATGATGCGAAGGAAGAAATGAGAAGAATCAGCTCCCTGTAAAAATACCACAAATGATAAGACCTTTTATGGGTAAAATATGCACGAAAATCGCCGAAACCCCTTAAAATACGCTGTGGTATGACAATGCAATTTAACACAGAATTTACCACAAATGAGTGGAAAAATATGCCAAAATACGTTAAAATAGGCCAACGTAGAGATAGATTGATATATATTCGAAAAGCCCTATTTATAAGGCTATGCAAGTTGTACGAGAGGTTTTAAACGAGATGATAAAAGTACTATTCGTATGCCACGGCATGGTATTAAAGAACAGGTAGAAATCCTTTGTTTTCAAGCATTTGACGGAAGAAAGAAATGAATTTACAACTAGTTTACAACTTTTAAAATTGCTACGATACGAATTAAAAAAATAAATATGAAGGACACTTAACCTTAAGTGGCCTTGGCTATAAATATACGAACCCGTCTTAGGGTGTCAAAAGCAGGAAAATGATTCTGTAGATTGACGCACTGGGGCGGGTTTGTTATTTAAATTTGAATGAGAATATTAAAATTATAATGATAGGATATTGACAAAAACCTATCATTGGTGTACTCTAATGATAGAATAAATTAAAAATACTATCACATAAATTGGAGGATAAAATTTGACAGCAACTTATGATGACATTAAGAAGTATCTAGAAGAAGTAAAAGCTGCAATTAATGCTGGAAAATATAGAGTTGAGATGAATGATAAGAGACGGGATAATCAAGATTTGTTTATGGACTATGTAATTACTGAAGAACAAAGAAAACAGATTTTACTGGGGCTTACTCCAATGGATTTTTCAGAGATTCGTCCCAACGATCATAAAGGATTTGAACATGAGATGCTATATGTGTTTGGAAAGGATGTAAATTTATTACGTAGATTTGGCTCTGGAGAGGAACAGGTTTCACTATATATTAAATTTAATAAGTTAGAATCAAGATATGTTATAGTAATTTCATTTCACAAGCAGAAATTTCCGATAAAATATCAATTTAAATAGAAAAGAAAACAAATCGAAAAGCAAAATTAGGAGGAAAACAAAATGGCAAAGGAGAGACTGTACGATTTTTGTACGCATTGCAGGGATGACAGAGCATACACACTGCAAAAAAAGATTGTGAAAAAAGAAATAAAAGATAAAACTTATGATTTCAAAATAATGGTTGCTATATGTGAAGAATGTGGAGAGGAAATGGATATTCCTGGTCTCTTGGATTTAAACATGAAAGCTATTGACGAACAGTATAGACGTGCAGAGGGATTAGTTAGCATAGAAGATATCAATAGAATAATGGCAATTTATAATATTGGAAAGGCGCCGTTGTCAACTGCGTTAGGATTTGGAGAGATCACAATTACACGATATCTTTCAGGACAAATCCCTTCAAAAGAATATTCTGATGTAATTAAAAAGGTTTTATCTACACCAAATTATATGATTAAGTTATTAAATGATAATGCTGAAAAGATTGGAGAAACAGCCTATAAAAAGGCAATTAAAGCAGCTGAAGAGATTGCGGGAATGTTTTGTATGTCAGACAAAATGTTATTAACAATTTCTTACATTTTTGAACAGATGCAGGAAGTTACACCGTTGGCACTACAGAAAATTTTATACTTTATTCAGGGTATATATATGGTAATGTTTGATAAGCCACTGTATAAAGAAGATTGTATGGCTTGGGTGCATGGGCCTGTATATGAAGAAGTATATGATTTATTTAAAGATTTCAAATTTAACCCAATTGAAGATAATAGGTTTGCAATATTAAAGGAACGATTTGCAGAATTAGATAATCAGGAAAAGATGGTAATTGATTTAGTAATCAATACATTTGGGAAATATAGTGGAAAGGTTCTTGAGAATATTACACATAATGAGGACCCTTGGAAGGATGCACGAAGCGATTATGAACCATTACAACCATCTAGAGAAATAATCAGTAAAGAAGAGATAAAGAAATATTTTAGTAATGTAGCTAATTCTTATGGAATTGATTCGGAAGAAAAATTAAATAATTACATTCAAAGTTATTTGTAAGGTATGTAAGAGAGAAATCTCTAAACATAGAAAAAGCCAGAGTTTTTGCTCTAGCTATTCCCTTGTCAAAGTGAACCCTTGACTTTTTATTCACTAAATAATCATAACAAGGGGTAACATTTTTTGCAAGGAGATTATGCAAAGGAGGTACACGAAATGGCTGTACATCATGGCGGAAAAGTCGGTAAAGCTGGAAAGACACTTGCTAGTAAATCTTCTAGCAAAAGTTCAAAAAGCAAAGCCGGAACCACATTAGCAAACCATAAAGCTAAATGTCATTGACAATGACAAAGACCTAGGCACGTCTATAAAATGCCTATTTTTAATAGATTATGGTGGAGGTTAATATGGCAGTAGAAAAAAATATGATTAAAGGACAAGAAGGCGAAGAGTTTGTTATTCGAGAAGTGGGAAAAGTGGCAAACTATTTGGGAAAAACAGTAAGATGCTTTAATCATGTTATTTTGGATTTTGATTCAGTATATGGCTCTAGAACAGCGGAATTGGATCATATAATTATATGCGGAGATAAAATATTAATTGGTGAAACGAAAAATGTTAATTATGTCTCTACGGAATACAGCGAAATACCATGGAATTTGCTGAATGGTGAGACAACAGATAATCCTATTATCCAGAATCATTACCACAAGCAGATATTTTGCTCGCTCTTTAATATTTCACGAGAGAATGTAATTACAGTTGAGTTTTTGTTGGAATATGAAAAATGTGAATACAGGACTCAGTTTCCAAATGACTATGTGTTGGGACACGATAATATGTTTGATGCGCTTTGCTTATTGTTGGCAGATAGCAAAGAGGCAGATTTGTATGATGAACTCTGTAAGGAACTTGAATTAATCGAATCTTCGTCTATTGGGAGAGAGGAAGAGCATAAAGAAAATATTGATGAAGTATCAAAGATAGAAGAGAAAACTCGAACTCGAGACAAGCATTATAGATTTAAACGAACAGATATTGTGAAATGCCCTAATTGTGATGGCAATTTGGTTTTTAGATACAAGTTTTGGGTAAAGAAAGAACTTGGAAATAAGAGAAATACAAAGAATATAGCATTAGGATGTAGTAATTTTCCTATAACAGGATGCAATGTATTTATTAAACCAAGAAAAGATGCTGGAATAGGATTTGATGATATCAAAGAAATTCACATTGAGGAAAGAATGGGGTGGACGATGGAAGAAAGACATGTTGACTCAATATTAGATAATTACTATGAGTTAGAAAGAGAAGTAGTGGCATTAAAGAAGTTGCTAAATGTTGAAAGTGAGAAGGTTTATAAAAGAGATAGTCAAATTGACACTATGAACAATGAAATGCAGATTTTGAGAACTGAAATAAGAGAATTTGAAAGAAGAATTCAAAAAGCAGAGGATGAATGCAAGGCATATAGAAGGATAATAGGAAGAATATATGTAAAAGAATAGCTTGCTGACTATTGATGGGAGAGTTATGAAAGTGCTAATCAAATGGCGTTATTATTTGATAGAGATGAAAAGACTATTCGTAAACATATCAATAATGTTTTTTCTGATGGAGAATTGTCCAAAGAGAACAACACGCAAAAAATGCGTGTTGAAGGTGTAAAGCAAAAGGTTCCATTTTATACCCTTGATGTAATTATTTCTGTTGGATATAGAGTGAAATCTAAACGTGGAACAGAATTTAGACAGTGGGCTAATAGCGTATTGAAACAGTATATTATTGAGGGATATGCAATAAATGAAAAACGACTGAAGGCTCTTGAGAGAACAGTTGATATTCAAACTAAAATGCTTGCAGATGCTTTGGATGTTGAAGAGTCTGATATCTTACAAGCTGTTAATTAGTATACAGATGCATTATTACTACTCGATCAATATGATCATCAAGTGGTTCAAAAACCGGATGGTTCAGAACCAATCTACAGAATTACATATGAAGAGTGTTGTAGGGGAGGTAACAATTTCTAAAAGAAATCGTTACTCCGAACGAAGCAAGGATTGCATATCTTCGAAGAAGATATGGTACAATGGTTGATGCTATGAGAGATTCTTTTCAGACAGATGTTTTTGGTTTAGAAAAAGAAAAAGCTAAAGTTGAAGGTATCATTGCTGCAGTTTATCAAAGTGCATTTGGAGAGGATGCTTATCCTACGTTAGAGGAGAAAGCTGCAAATCTGCTTTATTTCATGATAAAGGATCATCCATATGCAGATGGATGTAAAAGAATAGCCGCATCACTGTTCCTTGAATTTTTGGGAAAAAACAATGCACTCATTAGAAATGGAAGAAAGGTAATCAGTGATGGTGCACTTGTAGCAATAACGCTTATGATAGCAGAATCAAGGCCGGAAGAAAAAGATATAATGGTTGCGTTGGTTATGAATTTTCTGACTTTGTAGCAAAGGGAAAAACTGGTATGTTAGAATCGATGGCTGCGAGATTACTGTAAATGCGAAGAGTTATACGATAATCACGGCTCATAGAGGTAAGTAATTATGATAAGGAAGAAGAAATCATATAGCTGTTTGGAATGTGATAAAGTCATGTGATATTGAAGAATCTTTAGAAGTCAGTATAAAAAATGTGACGGCAAATGATACGTGAAACATGGAACGTTTGGTAGAATCATGGAAAAGGAATAATATGAATGAATAGAAGAATTTTATGTATTGGTGGTTCTCCTTGTGCAGGGAAGAGTACTGTGGCTGAAAGAATTTCGAAGGAGTATGGAGCATATTATTATAAGGTTGATGATCATATTGATGAGTTTATCAATCTTGCAGCTGAGAAGGGGTATACCACATGTAAAAATTGTTTGGTAATGACGCCTGAAGAAAACTGGATGAGACCTCCTGCTATGCAGCGGGATGAAGAGTTTGATATATATGATGAGATGTCGGAATTTGTATTTGATTTCCTTGATAAAATAGATTCTGATTTTATCATAACTGAAGGTGCGGCATACACACCAAAGATAATAAAAAAATATGGGATACAGGAATATATTACGATAATACCGACACCTGAATTCCAGATATCACACTATAAAGAACGTGAATATGTACCGTATGTATTGGAAGGATGTTCAGATAAGCAGAAAGCTTTTGATAACTGGATGCAGCGTGATATCCTGTTTGCTGAATATGTAAGATCAGAGTGTGAGAAAAATGATATACCGTGCATAATCAATGACGGACTTATAAGTAAGGATGAAATGTTTGAGAAAGTAAAAAAGCTATTTGGTTTATAATAGATTGAAGTGATTTAAAATGGGTAAGAAAAAGGTTGAACATGTGGTGTTTGATGGAATGAGAAAGATAAAAAAGAAAGTCAATATCAACCAATATAACACGCAAACAAAAATGAAAGTAATGGGACAGACGGATAAGCAGAGTGTCCAGCAACATCCGTTTCCCCCACTTTATGATAAGGATTCCAAGGTGTTGATACTAGGGAGTTTTCCATCTGTTAAATCCAGAGAAATGAAGTTTTTCTATGGCCATCCGCAAAACAGATTCTGGAAGGTAATCGCAAGTATTTTTGATCAGGAGAATCCGACTTCAATTGAAGAAAAGAAGAAATTGATTCTCGATAATCATCTTGCACTTTGGGATGTGATTGCCGAATGCGAAATATCGGGTTCATCTGATGCAAGCATTAAAAATGCAAAAGCTAATGATTTAAGTGAAATCATAAAAAATTCAAAGATTCAGAAGATAATCGTAAATGGGAAAACAGCTGAACGACTGTATATCAAGTATATTGAACCGGTGACGGGGATAAAAGCAGTGGTGCTTCCATCCACCAGTCCGGCAAATGCAGCGTGGAGTTTGGAAAGACTTGTGGATGTATGGAAATCCGAAATAAAGAATTAAAAATCGAGGAAAAAAGCTAATGATAAAAGTACTGTTCGTCTGCTGGGGCAGTACAGGCTGCAATAGCCGCATACGAATTTGGAGAGCCTTGGCTGGAAGAGCGTAGAGAATATATAAAGAATCGATATCCATGCATTTCAGATTGTGACATGTGTGGACTGTGCAAAGTATTCCATGGAAAAGATCCTGAGAATGCTTACGTTGATTATATCAATGGCAAGAGGTCTTTTATGGATGTATCTGCAGATTATAAACATTAAGAGGAGTTACTATGAGAATCGGATTGGCTCAGATGTCGATGGAATCTGATATAGAGGCAAATTTTCAAAAGAGTCTGGCATTTATGCGTGATGCAGCTAGGCAAGGGGTGGATATAATATGCTTTCCGGAGGTTCAGCTTTCTCCATTTTTTGCACAGTACGAAAAAATAGATGTATCACGATATGTTATCGTTAAGAACAGTCGGTATATATCAGAGATGAAATCATTATGTAAAGAAACCGGGATTTATGCTTGCCTCAATTTTTATATAGAAGAAAATGGCAAACGATATGATATGAGTCTCCTGATAGATGATAATGGTAGTATTATTGGAGAACAGAAGATGGTTCATATTGCTCAATGTGAATATTTTTATGAGCAGGATTACTATACGCCGTCAGAAGAAGGCTTTCAGGTATTTGATACAAAATTCGGGAAAATAGGTATTGTGGTATGTTTTGATCGACACTATCCGGAAAGTATCCGAACTGAAGCACTTCGTGGAGCTGAGCTTGTGATTATTCCAACTGCAAACACTATAGCAGAACCTTCTGAGTTATTTCAGTGGGAAGTGCGGGTGCAGGCATTCCAGAACAGTGTAAATATAGCCATGTGTAACAGAGTTGGAAAGGAAGATAAAATGGTATTCTCCGGAGAATCTGTAGTATGTAACTACGACGGAGATATTATATCTGTTGCCGGCTTAGATG
>JAEEGJ010024898.1_pt1 | contig 12346 bp, 14 predicted proteins | sample 8958761 | NCBI WGS metagenome assembly JAEEGJ01 (sample SAMN16246546, study PRJNA631951) | gut metagenome | biome: gut microbiome; feature: rumen; material: RS-attached | host: Bos | place: Iran: Karaj | collected 2018-10 | reverse complement strand
GAATATGAACAATCCATCCGCCGATGGACTGCAGGTCCGCTCACCTGGGATGACTTTACCGAATCCAGCAATAATTACAATGTCCCTTCTTTCATCGCTTATGGCTGGAGAAATGAGCATAAAACTGTAAGGAAAGGGAACCTGCGGATAAGCACATACGATTATTTCACCAGCATGCATACGACTGAATCATGGGTGGATCCTTATCGCAAGTCCAATTCTCTCCTTCAGTTCAACCAGATGGTATTTGATTATGCCGAGGTGTGCAGAAGGCAGTTGATGAAGGAATGGGAGAATAACACGAACAATTACAGTTTCAAGGAACTTTCAAACTATTATTTCCAGAAAGCGGAAAGATTCGAATCGGAAGCGGCTCGCCAATGCGATTATGGAACCGATTCCTCCATGGTTAACTATTATATGTCGCAAGTTGCGTCCCAACTGGAGGAATTCCCTCAAACAGAAGCGATTCCTGAACCCAGGAGGGGCAAAATCGGAATCGGCATGCATGTGGGTTATGGCAATGAGTTTTTACTTGGCGAAGCCAATACGTATTTCCCGCCCCGGCATGGATTAAAGTTTGGATGGGATATTCCTATTTACCGTTTCTGTGTTTATATGGACGGGATGCTCGGATTCGGGACGCCAACTCCCCGGGATTTTTATAATGCGGGTTATTTGTGGGAAAAAGGTCGAACGCAAAGGGCCGGAAACATAGAACTCGGCCTGGGCTATGCCCTTGTCGACAATTCCTGGTTATGTCTCAGCCCTTTCGTTGGAATCGGAGTAGGCTTTACCGATATTGACGAGCAGAAGGGTGAGAATCTGACTGCCGATGAAAAAGAGGTAGACGGCTTCAGGTTCCAGGCTGGTCTGATGGCAGACATCAAATTTTTGCGGATTTATGATGAATTGGGACAGTATAATGAGAACAGCGTCCGTCTGATGGCTTATGCCGCCAGGACAAATCTTCCCAGACCTGGCCCCTCCTGGGCCTTGAACTTCGGTTTGCTGGTAAATACCAATATCTGGCTGCGTTCTGTCCGGTGATCCCGGTGTTCACTTTTTCACGAAAAATCGTTATATTTGCAGGCTATTCACTGATGCAGTGAAAGACTTGGTATGTAATAACTCATCAAAAGAAAAGACAAGGTATGATTAACGTAAAGTTTCCCGACGGAAGTGTCCGGCAGTACGAGTCCGGCATAACCGGCTATGACATTGCAATGTCCATCAGCCCCCGCCTTGCAGCGGATGTGCTGGCAGTTCAGATCAAGCGCCCGGGCGAGCCCGAGACATCCAGGGGAACTACAATAGACGCAATGCGTCCCATAACGGAAGACGTTGAAATCCGCCTTCTCAAGTGGGAAGACGACGAAGCCAAGAAAGTGTTCTGGCACTCATCGTCCCACCTTATGGCAGAGGCCCTCGAGGCCCTGTTCCCCGGCGTGAAATTCGGCATCGGCCCGGCTATCGAGAATGGTTTTTACTATGATGTCGATATGAACGGCCGCACCCTCACGGACGCGGATTTCAAGGCTATCGAGAATAAAATGCTGGAACTTGCGCGCGGCAAGGAGGACTTCAAGCGCATCGAGGTCTCCAAGGCCGATGCCCTCAAGTACTTCACAGAAAAGGGCGACCAGTACAAGCAGGAGCTCATTTCCGAACTCGAAGACGGAACCATCACATATTACACCAACGGCCATTTCACCGACCTTTGCCGCGGACCTCATCTGCGCAACACTGAGGTTATCAAGGCCGTGAAGGTGCTCTCCCTGGCCGGTGCATACTGGAGGGGCGACGAAACCCGCCAGCAGCTCACCCGCATCTACGGCATCACCTTCCCCAAGGCCAGCATGCTCACCGAGTATCTGCAGGTCCTGGAAGAGGCCAAGAAGAGGGACCACCGCAAAATCGGCAAGGAAATGGAGCTGTTCACCTTCTCCCAGAGGGTTGGAGCAGGCCTGCCCCTGTGGCTGCCCCGCGGCGCCGCCCTCCGCAACACCCTGGAGAACTTCCTGCGTAAGAAACAGGCCGAATACGGCTACCTGCAGGTGGTTACCCCGCACATCGGCGGAAAGGAACTGTACGTAACCTCAGGCCACTATGCAAAATACGGCAAGGACTCGTTCCAGCCTATCCATACCCCGCAGGAAGGGGAGGAGTATCTGCTCAAACCCATGAACTGCCCCCACCACTGCGAAATCTACCGCAGCTCGCCCCGCAGCTACCGCGACCTGCCTCTGCGTCTGGCGGAGTTCGGCACCGTGTACCGCTACGAGCAGAGCGGTGAGCTTCACGGCCTCACCCGCGTGCGCAGCTTTACCCAGGACGACGCCCACCTGTTCTGCCGCCAGGACCAGCTGCAGGAGGAATTCGAGAAAGTCATCGACCTTATCCTCTACGTTTTCAAGACCCTGCACTTCGACAAGTTCACGGCCCAGGTGAGCCTCCGCGACCCCAAGAACCCTCAGAAGTACATCGGCTCGGATGAAAACTGGAACAAGGCGGAGCAGGGCATTATCGACGCGGCCAAGAAGAAGGGCCTGCCCTATGTAGTGGAAACCGGCGAGGCTGCATTCTACGGCCCCAAGCTGGACTTCATGGTGAAAGACGCCATCGGCCGCAGCTGGCAGCTGGGTACGATCCAGGTGGATTACAACCTGCCGGAGCGCTTCGAACTGGAGTATGTGGATAGCGACGGCTCCCGCAAGCGCCCGGTGATGATCCACCGTGCACCCTTCGGCTCACTGGAGCGGTTCGTGGCCGTTTTGCTTGAGCACACCGCCGGTCATCTGCCCCTGTGGCTGCACCCGGACCAGGTAAAAGTGCTCCCTGTGAGCGAAAAATATGCAGATTATGCGAAAAAAGTTGTAAATCTGCTAAATAATTCCGAAATTCGCGCCTCCATTGACGACCGTAACGAAACTCTCGGAAAGAGGATACGTGAAACGTCCCTGATGAGAATTCCGGTACTGGTCATCGTCGGCGAAAAAGAACAGGCCGATGAGACGGTATCCGTTCGTCGTGGAGCAGTTGAAGTTGGGACGATGTCCATCCAGGGTCTTGTGAACTATGTTCAGGAGGCCGTACGGGAGGAGCTCGCCCAATAACTGTGCATTTTTATTATTTTTAAACAGGAGGAACGCCTTATCGCAACACCCTACAGACCGAAGCCTTCGGGCCTCAAAAAGAAAGCTGCAAAAGTCCAGCCCGGTCCCAAACAGGACGAAAACGCCCTGAGGATCAACCGTGAAATCACTGCCCCCCAGGTGCGCCTGGTGGGAGACAATGTCCCCGAGCAGGGGATATACCCCATCAGCAAGGCACTGGCACTGGCCGATGAACTGGAACTGGACCTGGTTGAAATTAGCGCCAAGGCAGATCCCCCCGTGTGCAAGATTCTGGACTACCAGAAGTACCTGTACCAGCAGCGCAAGCGGGCCAAGGAAATGAAGGCCAACGCCGCCAAGATCGTTATCAAGGAAATCCGTTTCGGTCCCAACACCGACGAGCATGACTTCCAGTTCAAACTCAAGCATGCACAGGAATTCCTTCAGGAAGGCTCCAAGGTGAAGGCCTCCATCTTCTTCCGCGGGCGCTCGATCATGTTCGCAGAGCAGGGAGAAAAACAGCTTCTCCGCTTCGCAGTTGAGCTGGAAGAATTCGGCCGCGCGGAGAACATGCCGGTGCTGGAAGGGAAAAGGATGTCGATGATGATTGCACCTTTAAAGAAAAAATAGGTCGCGCTGTCATTTCGAGCGTAGTCGAGAAATCTCATCGACCAAATGTATAATTAATATTTTAAAACAATGGCAAAGCTTAAAACCAACTCCGGTGCCAAAAAGCGCTTCACGCTTACCGGATCGGGAAAGATCAAGAGGAAGCACGCTTACCACAGCCACATCCTCACCAAGAAGACCAAGAAGCAGAAGAGAAATCTGGACCATTTCGCCATCGCAGAGAAGGTGGACGTTCAGAGAATCAAAGAAATGCTGGTCCTCTAAGAACCTTATTTGTTTAACTGGAACGCAGTCGGAAAGTACCATTTTGATGGTCACTGCCTCCAAAAAAGAAAAAATTTATGCCTAGATCAGTTAACTCTGTTGCCTCAAGGGCACGCCGCAAGAAGATTCTCTCCAGAACCCGCGGCTATTTCCTCTCCAGGAAAAACGTCTGGACGGTTGCGAAGAACACCTACGAAAAAGGTCTCACCTACGCATACCGTGACAGAAAGGCCAAGAAACGTGAATTCCGCGCTCTGTGGATCCAGCGTATCAACGCTGCCGCACGTCAGTATGGCCTCACCTACTCCCAGTTCATGGGCCGTATCGCAAAGCAGAACATCGGCCTCAACCGGAAAGTCCTCGCAGACCTTGCAATGAACAATCCGCAGGCATTCGAGGCTATCGTGAACTCTGTCAAGTAGCCTCTCTCTAAGCCATGAACTTGAAGGAAATCATCCAAAACCGCTGGGTAAAGCTGGGCTTCTGGGCTCTGCTGTACATCGCGTGGGTGATTTGGCTGGGGAACTATTGGTGGCTCCTGGGCCTTGGCATTATCTTCGACCTCATCATCACCAAGAAGGTGAAATGGCTCTTTTGGAAGAAAGAGTACAAGGAGGGGGAAAAGCATAATGTCTGGCTGGACTGGCTCGATGCGATTATCTTCGCAGTCGTAGTGGTCACGTTCATCAATATCTTCTTCTTCCAGGCTTTCAAGATTCCGTCTTCCTCCATGGAGAGCACGCTCTACACAGGCGACCACCTGTTCGTGAGCAAGCTCACCTACGGTCCCAAGGTGCCCCAGACACCTCTTACCATTCCGTTCACGCACAACAGGGCGTTCGGCAGGGAATCCTATTCCACTCTTATCCAGAGGGACTACCGCCGCCTCAAGGGCTTCCGCAGCGTGCGCCGCGGCGACATCGTGGTTTTCGCCTTCCCCAACGGGGATACGGTTCTCACCCGCCGCCCGGCCGATGATTACTACTCCTGGGTCCGTTCTTCGGGCAGGGAATACGCCATCGAGCATTTCGGTCCCATCATCGTGCGTCCCGCAGACAAGAAAGACCACTATGTGAAGCGCTGCGTCGCCATTCCCGGAGACACGCTTTCGGTCAAGGAAGGTCTGGTATGGGTGAACGGGCAGCAGCAGGAAGTGTACCCCGGCGTACAGCTCAGCTACCGCGTGGTAACCACCGGGCAGCCCATCGCAGCCCGCATCCTGGATAAAATGGGCCTGAATAGCCATGAGTTCCGTTTCGACAGCAGCATCCCCGGCTATGCCTGCATGCCGCTCACCGAAAAGAACCTGGAAAAAGTGAAAGCCCTCCAGAATGTAGTGGAAGTTACCCCGGACCTGGAAGTATACGGCGTGGGCCTCAGGGACACGGAGATATTCCCCTTCACCGGAAAGGAGCACTGGAGCCGTGACAACATGGGTCCCCTCTGGATTCCTTCCAAAGGCGCAACCGTACAGTTGGACCGCAATAACCTCCCTCTTTACGAGCGCATCATCCGGGACTATGAACACAACACCCTGGATGTCACCGAAGAAGGGATATTCATCAATGGAGAAGCCGCGCAGTCCTATACCTTCAAGCAGGATTATTACTTTATGATGGGAGACAACCGCCACAATTCCCTTGACTCACGTTACTGGGGATTCGTTCCGGAAGACCACATCGTTGGTACGCCTTCCGTCATCTGGCTTTCAACCGACGTGAACAAAGCGTTCCCCGGAAACATCAGATGGCGCAGATTCCTGAAATTTGTTTAAGCCATCCCAAGTTATTTAAAGAAAACAATTAAAAAAGTATAACATTATGTCAAAGGTTTGTCAGATAACCGGTCGCAAGAGAATGATTGGCAACAATGTTGCCCATTCCAAGCTTCGCACAAAGCGCGATTTCGCCCTGAACCTTAAAACCAAGAGGTTCTGGTCGGAGAGCGAGCAGCGTTTCATCACCCTCAAGGTGACCACCAAGGGTATGCGCATCATCGAGAAGAATGGTCTCGACGCAACTCTCAAGGAGGCACAGAAGAAAGGATATGTAAACCTTGTTTAACCCTTAAATCCTAAGTATTATGGCAAAGAAAACCAAAGGGAACAGGGTGCAGGTCATCCTGGAATGCACTGAGCAGAAAGCCAGTGGCGTGCCCGGAATGTCACGTTACATCACCGTGAAGAACAAGAAGAACACTCCTGAGCGCATGGAGCTCAAGAAGTACAATCCGTACCTGAAGAAGGTCACCGTTCATCGCGAAATCAAGTAATTTTTAAAGGATAACATACTATGGCAAAGAAAGCAGTTGCAACATTCGACGCCAAGGCCGGTGCAAAGCACATGGTGAAGGTCATCCGTATGGAGAAATCCCCCAAGACCGGTGCCTACGTATTCGTAGAGCAGCTCGTCGAAGAGGGTAAAGAGAAAGAATTCTTCGCAAAGAAGTAACTCTTTTTCAGGCAAAAAGAGATTGAGCCGTCCCGTTTTGGGGCGGCTTTTTCGCTTTTGGCCGTTTTTTTGCATATCTTTGTATTGTATTAAAACTATTGTATTATGAAAACACGCAGCATTCTGGCTGCTCTTATGGTAGCAGCCCTTTTAGTCCCGGCTTGTACCAAGCATCGCATCCCCGCCACTTGGGGAGATGGCGGAAGCCAGAACCACGGTGGCAACAATCCCGGCGGAAACGGCGGTCAGAACCCCGGCGGAGGTGATACCCCCGGCGGCGGTGGCGGCGGCCAGCAGGGAGGTCTCACGCTCAACCTCAGGGCAGACTGGTCGATTGAATATGCAGGCCGCATTGAAGATTATGACGAGTTTGGCGACGTGGAGAACGTCTACGTTTCCTGCCCCGGCGCGGAGTATTATGAGGTTCGTATTCTCACACCGTCAGAGCTCATAGACAATTACAAGAACGACCTTAAGTCCTATCTCGAGGATGAAGAGGGTTATATCGCCCAGGACGCGGAGGCGGCCGGCGGATTCCTCAATCTGGTATGGTCTGATGTGAACCCTTCCGGATATGTTCACACTCCTTCCACCACCAACATCCTGTTCGACCGTTCCCGCAGCGGGGAATTCATCTACATCCTCATCGGCCTGAACCATGAAGGAAAGGTGACCGGCGACTATGCACAGACAACGGTGGTTATCCAGCAGGAAGTTGCAACGGCCGAATACAAGAAGTGGCTTGGCGAGTGGCTCGTCTCCAACGGAGAAGTCGGTTACAGGATCACCGTATCCCAGTCGGAATCCAACTGGCTGTATCGTGTGGACGGTTGGGAAACCGGCTCAAGCATCGCTTCCGGCGGCACCGTAATGGACCAGGAATATATCGAGGCCAGGTTCGACCGCAAGAGCGGCAATATGGCTTTCTTCTCACAGTTCCTTGGCGGTTATGAGGACGAGCAGTGGGGCTGGCTGGACGAATACTTCCTGGGCTATTATGTGGAGACGAACGACGTTTGGGTTATAACGGATACCGGCAAGGACATTGCGATTGCCAGCATGGAAGAAGGTTCCACCTCGGTGGCAAAGCTGGAGTCGGCACCCCTTGTCATCACCAACGCCATTGGCGGCCAGACCACAATCTCCTACTACTCCATGAGCTACTGGAATATCGATTCCCAGAATGCGGAGCCTCAGTGGTGCCAGTACAACCAGAATATTCCCGCATTCCCTCTGACAATGACCAAGACCAAGTCTTCAGGCCTTGTACAGATGGCTCCGGAAAGGGAAGTGAATGGAATGACAATCCACAAGAATCAGCCTAGAGATCGCCGAGTCTCCGCTGGAAGCACCGCAGTGTATTCAAAAGGAGGCATGCGATAGTCATAGGGCCAACTCCTCCGGGAACGGGGGTAATGGCGGAAGCCTTTTCAGCGGCGGTGTCAAAATCGACATCGCCGCATAGTTTTCCCGTCTGGGGATCCCTGTTGATGCCCACGTCGATGACAACAGCCCCGGGTGCGATCATATCGCCCGTAATCATGCGGGGCCTTCCGGCTGCGGCTATGAGGATTTCCGCGCGGCGGACCTCATCGGCAAGATTGACGGTTCGAGTGTGGCAGAGGGTAACGGTGGCATTGCGGTCCAGCAGCATTTTGGCAACGGGAAGGCCCACGATCTTGCTTCGGCCCACAACCACGGCCCTTTTTCCTTTCGGGTCGATATTGTAGGCATCCAAGAGCATCATCACGCCCATGGGGGTGCAGGGCTCGATGTGCGGGGTTTTCTGCCACAGGCCGGCGACGTTCAGGGGGTGGAAGCCGTCTACGTCCTTTTCCTTGTCGATGGCTTCGATAACCTTGTCTTCGCAGATGTGGCCGGGGAGGGGAAGCTGGACCAGGATGCCGTCTACGTCATCGGCCTTGTTCAGGCGGCCGATTTCGGCAAGGAGTTCGGCTTCCGGGGTGCTCTCCGGCATATTGACGGTGGTGTTGCGGATGCCCGCCTTCTCGCAGGCGATGGCTTTGTTACGAACGTACACCTGGCTGGCAGGGTCTTCCCCCACCAGGATAACCGCCAGATGCGGCGCCCTGCCGTATTTCTGTGATAATTCCGATACCTTCAGCGCCACGTCGCCCCTGATTTCCGAGGCCAGCGCCTTCCCGTCAAGTATAGTTGCCATATTGCTCTTGTTTTATTCCAGAATCAGTTCCACGGGGCAATGGTCGGAGCCGAAAACCTCGTTGTGGATATTCGTGCTCACGATTCTTTCTTTCAGGGCTTCGGACACTACGAAATAGTCAATGCGCCACCCTGCGTTCCTCTCACGGGCATTCATACGGTAGCTCCACCACGAGTATTTTGCCTCATCCGGGTGCTGATAGCGCCATGTGTCCACAAATCCCGCTTGGAGGAGCTCCGAAAACTTGGCCCTTTCCTGATCGGTGAATCCGGCGTTCATATGATTCGTGGACGGATTCTTAAGGTCGATTTCCTCGTGTGCCACATTCAGGTCCCCGCAATACACCACGGGCTTGGGCAGGCCTATTAGATACTCCCGCAGTGCGTCTTCCCAGGTCATACGATAGTCCAGCCTGCGCAGCCCGTCCTGCGAATTGGGCACATAAGCGCAAACGAGGAAGAAATCCTGGTACTCCAGAGTGATTACACGGCCCTCATGGTCGTGTTCCTCGATGCCCAGGCCATAGCGCACGCTAAGCGGAGTGTGTTTCGTGTATATGGCAGTGCCGGAATACCCCTTTTTCTCCGCATAGTTCCAATACGACTCGTACCCGAGGAATTCCAGATCCAGTTGCCCTTCCTGCATCTTGGTTTCCTGCAGGCAGAAGAAATCGGCATCAAGTTCCGCAAAAATATCGGCAAAGCCCTTGCCGGCCACGGCCCTCAGACCGTTTACGTTCCAAGAAATGAATTTCACGCTTTTTCTGTTTTGTACAAAATTACAATTTTTCCTCCGTTTGTGCAAGGTCGGACGTTGGTGGCGGGACCTTGCACACTATAGCGCGTGAGAGCACGATTTGCGTACAAGGTCCCCGGGGTTTCGTCCGACCTTGTACATTTTATTTGCGAATTGGGTGAGGAATGGCTATATTCGTCGGCGTGAAGCATCGCAAGATGCATATTGTGGGATTATCGGCAGGCCACTCTGGCTGGGAAAACAAACTCCCTCTTTCCGGGCTTCACAAAAAGTACAAGTGCAGCGATAATGACGTAGATATCTACGCCAAAACAGTTGTATTATGGCTTTTGTAAGACCTGTCCAAAGGATTCTGCCGGATGGACAACCGTCAAGCGTAAGACCCTATCACATCAGTTACGAGGGTCTTGAAACAAGTATCATCTGCAGGGACGATGAGGATTGTGATACCCTTGTCAAGTGCATTGCCGTGTGCGCTCACCGGAAGAATGTGATTGTGATAATATACGCAGTGGTTTCAAATCACGCGCATATAGCCGTGTTGGCGCCATCGCTGCAGTATGCGGAAGCGTATGCTGCGGAAACCAAGCGAACATATTCGCAGTTGTTTCAACGCAAGTACGGAGAGAACAATACGTTGCGTCATACGGATGTAAAGGTGCAGGCGATAGATACGGACTGGTATCTGAGAAACGCACTGGCATACATTCCGCGCAATGCTTATGATAATGGAGCAAAAAACATCCAGGACTATAAATGGACGGGTTTCCGTGCCTTCTTCCGTAAAAGCACTCCTTCCGGGTTAAAGCGTGTGCGGGAAATGACCGTAAGGGAATGGCGGGATATTTTTCACACTGGGGATAAACTGGACAACGTCCCGTGGAAGGTTGACATTAACGGTGAACTGGAACCGTTCAGTTTCTGTGATACCAAGTATCTGGAAGCCGCTTTCAACAACGACGAGGCCTTCTTTTACAAGTGCATCGGCACGGTAAATGTGCCAGAAATGACTCAGAAACTGGTGGTGAATCCGCGGAAGAGACTGACAGATTCCGATTTTATCAAGGAGATTGAGCAGTTGTCACAAAGATGGTATTCTATTGGCGTGGCACAGCTATCCGTCACGCAGAAGGCTCGGCTTATACCTTATGTATATCATACCATACTCACCAACGTCCCACAACTTGCGCGCGGATTCGGAATGTCACGGGAAGCTATCGCGCGCCTGCTAAAGTAGGATGTAATCCCGGACTACATTTATTTGCCCGTCAGGCGAAAAATTACGATATTTGTGTGATTTAAAGAATTGTGAATATGCGTCCGTTGTATCTTACAAATACCCTGTCCCGAAACAAGGAACTTTTCAAGCCCATCCATGAAGGCCGCGTTGGCATGTACGTGTGCGGCCCCACCGTGTATGGTGATGCCCATCTAGGCCACGCCCGTCCCGGAGTCACCTACGACGTGCTGTTCCGCCTTCTTAAGTATCTGGGCTACAAGGTGCGCTATGTGCGCAATATCACCGACGTGGGCCATCTGGAGCAGGATGCGGACGAAGGAGAGGACAAGATAGCGAAGAAAGCCCGCCTGGAGGAACTGGAGCCGATGGAGGTTGTCCAGTACTACACGGAGCGCTACCACGAAGCCATGCGGCTCCTGAACGTGGAATCCCCTTCCATCGAGCCCCGCGCATCAGGCCACATCATCGAGCAGATTGAAACCGTGAAGAAGATCCTTGCGGCCGGGTATGCCTATGAGTCCAACGGCTCGGTGTACTTCGACGTGGAGAAATACAACAAAGACCACAAGTACGGCATCCTTTCCGGGCGCACTCTGGATGCAACCCTGGAAGGCACCCGTGCCCTTGACGGCCAGAGCGACAAACGCGCCCCGTACGACTTTGCAATCTGGAAAAAGGCGGAGCCGGAGCACATCATGCGCTGGCCTTCCCCCTGGAGCGACGGCTTCCCCGGCTGGCACCTTGAGTGCTCAGTAATGGGAGAGAAATACCTGGGCGAAGAGTTCGATATCCACGGCGGCGGAATGGACCTGATGTTCCCGCACCACGAATGCGAAATCGCCCAGAATGTGGCCTCCCGCGGCACTCAGGGCGTTCATTACTGGGTGCACAACAACATGATCACCATCAACGGCCAGAAGATGGGCAAGAGCCTTGGCAACTTCATCACCCTGCCGGAGCTCTTCAGCGGCAAGCACCCCAAACTGGAGCAGGCATATAGCCCCATGACCGTACGCTTTTTCATCCTCCAGGCCCACTACCGCGGCACCCTGGACTTCTCCAACGAAGCTCTCCAGGCGGCGGAAAAGGGATACAAGAGGCTCATGGCGGCATGGCGGGCATTAGACGGCGCGCAGCAGTGCTCCGAGGCTCCATCGGCAGAGATCACATCTCTGAGAGACAAGGTGGAGGAAGCCCTCTGCGACGATATGAACACCCCCATCGCCATCGCGCATCTGTTCGAAGCGGTGAAGCTAGTGAACGGCGGCAACCTTTCCAAGGCCGATGCCTGGGCACTCAAGAGCCTTTTCGACGAAATCGTGGGCGGCGTGCTTGGCCTTCGCGACGAAGATGCCGCAGCCTCCGGCAAGGCGGAAAAAGCCCTGGAAGGTGTAATGGAACTGGTCCTTGAGAGCCGCAGCAAAGCGCGTGCGGAAAAGAACTGGGCGGAAAGCGACCGCATCCGGGATCTTCTCGCCTCTTACGGCATCACCGTAAAAGACACCAAGGACGGAGCAACCTGGACATTGGAATAATATGGCAACAATACTGGACGGGAAAGCGCTGGCCTCGGAAATCAGGGGCGATGTGGCGCTGAAGGTATCGGAATTATCACAGAAATACGGCAGGGCGCCGCATCTGGCGGTTATCCTGGTGGGGGAAGACCCTGCCAGCCAGGTGTACGTTCGTAACAAAGCCATCGCATGCG
>JAEEGJ010024897.1_pt1 | contig 12347 bp, 11 predicted proteins | sample 8958761 | NCBI WGS metagenome assembly JAEEGJ01 (sample SAMN16246546, study PRJNA631951) | gut metagenome | biome: gut microbiome; feature: rumen; material: RS-attached | host: Bos | place: Iran: Karaj | collected 2018-10 | reverse complement strand
TTGCTACTTTTTTAGTAGTTTCTTTTTTAACTACTTTCTTTTCCACTTTTTCTTCTTTTTTAACAGTTTCTTTAACTGGTTTAGTAGCTTTAGCTTTAACAGCTTTTTCTGCTACTATAACAGTTATATGACTTGTTTTCTTGTCATGTCTATCAATATGACCACGAGATCCAAATCTATGTCTTTTTAAAATAGGACCATCGTTAACATAAGCAGACTTAACATATAAATTATTTCTATCTAATTTTAGATTATTTTCAGCATTAGCTGTAGCAGATAATAAAACTTTACTTACTAAGCGAGCTGATTTTTTATTCATATTACTTAACATATTAGTTGCATCTTCAACACTCTTACCTTGAATTAAACGAGTAACTAAACGTGTTTTTCTTGGAACAACTAAAACTGTTCTAGCAGTTGCTTTTGCTTCCATCATTTATCTCCTTTCAAGTCCTAACTATTTCTCATCTTTATTTCCATGTCCACCAAATTTTCTTGTTGGAGCGAATTCACCAAGTTTATGACCAACCATATCTTCAGTTACATAAACAGGTATAAATTCTTTACCATTGTGAACAGCAAATGTATGTCCAATAAATTCAGGAAAAATAGTTGAACGTCTTGACCATGTTTTTACAACTTCTTTTTTTCCATTTTCATTCATTTCTTGAACCTTTTTTAGTAATCTATCGAAAACATAAGGTCCCTTTTTTAAACTTCTAGCCATTATAATTTTTCCTTTCCTTTATTATTTATTACGACGAGTAACAATTAATTTTGTTGAACTCTTTTTATTATTACGAGTCTTAAGACCAAGTGCAGGTTTACCCCAAGGAGTAAGTGGTTGTTTATGACCAACTGGTGTTCTACCTTCACCACCACCATGAGGGTGATCGTTAGGGTTCATAACAGATCCACGTACTGTAGGTCTAATACCAAGATATCTTGTTCTACCTGCTTTACCAAGTCTAACTAATGAGAAGTCTTCATTACCAACTTCACCAATAGTAGCCATACAAGTTCCAAGAATCTTTCTTGTTTCACCAGAACTTAATCTAACCATTACATATTTATCTTCTCTACCAAGAATTTGTGCACTTTGTCCAGCACTTCTAGCAATTTGTCCACCTTTTCCTAGAGTAAGTTCAATGTTATGAATAACAGTACCTACTGGAATATTCATAAGTGGGCAAGCATTACCAACTTTAATATCTACTTTTTCACCAGATACAACTTTATCATTAACTTTTAATCCTTTAGGAGCAATAATATATCTTTTTTCACCATCTGCATAGTTAATTAAAGCTATATTTGCTGATCTATTTGGATCGTATTCTATAGATGCAACTGTACCTACTATATCGAATTTATTTCTTTTAAAATCAATAACACGATATTTTCTTTTAACTCCGCCACCTTGATGACGAACAGTTATTTTACCAGTATTATTTCTACCAGCATTTTTCTTAGCTACTTTTAGCAAACTTTTTTCAGGAGCAGTTTTAGTTAGCTCTGTGTTTACTAATGTGCTTTTCTTTCTTTGTCCAGGTGTTACTGGTCTAAAATGTTTAATAGCCATATCCTAAAACCTCCTATAATTCAATTTTTGAACCTTCAGCTAAAGTAATAATTGCTTTTTTATAAGCTGAAGTCTTTCCTGTATAACGTCCAACTCTCTTTGATTTTGGTTTAACGTTAATTGTATTTACATTTGTAACTTTTACATTATATATTTTTTCAATAGCTTGTCTAATTTGAACTTTGTTCGCACTAGGTTTAACTTTGAAAACTACTTTATTTCCAGCTTCTGCTATCATAGCAGCTTTTTCAGTAATAACTGGAGCAAGTATAATATCTCTATAATCTCCTATCATTATAGTACCTCCTCAAGCATTTTAACGGCTTCTTCAGTAATAACTATATTTTTATAGTTAAGTACGTCATAAGTGTTGATTTCATGAGATTCAATTACTTTAATATCTTTTAAATTACGAGATGCTAAGATTAATTCATCAGTTAATTCTTTAACTACCACTAAAGTTTTACCTTCTAACTTAAGAGTATTAAGTAATTTAATAAATCCTTTAGTCTTAGAATCTTTAACATCAAATTTTTCTACAACTGTAATTGCTTTATTACTTAATTTATAAGATAAAGCTGATCTTAAAGCTAATCTACTTTCTTTTCTATTTTGTTTCTTTTCATAATTTCTTTCAGTAGTTGGTCCGAATACTACACCACCATGATACCAATGTGGAGCTCTAATAGAACCTTGTCTAGCTCTACCAGTTCCTTTTTGTCTCCATGGTTTGATTCCTCCACCACTAACTTCACTTCTGTCTTTAACAGCATGTGTTCCTTGTCTTAATGATGCACCTTTTCTAACAACAGCATCATACATTACTTGATTATTTGGTTCAATACCAAATATTTCGTCATTTAGTTTTATATCTTTTACTTTTTCACCTTTTAAATTTAAAAGTGCTACCTTAGGCATATTTAATTCCTCCTTTCATCACATTCATTATTATTAAATTAATAAACTATTATTCTTGTGATGATTCTTCTGTAGATTCAGCTGCTTCTTCAGCAGGTGCTTCTTCTGTAGTTTCAACTGGAGTTTCTTCTACAGAAGTTTCTTCAGTAGTTTCTTCAACAACTGGAGTTTCTTCTACAGTAGCTTCTGCATAAGTAACAAGTTCATCCATTTCGTTAACTTGTCCTTCATGCTTAATAGCAGATTTAATAATAACTAATGACTTTTTAGGACCAGGAACGTTACCTTTAACAAGTATAATGTTTTTGTCTAAATCAATTTCAATTACTTCTAAGTTTTGAACTGTAATTAATTTATAACCCATATGTCCTGGTAATTTCTTACCTTTTAAAACACGCATTGGTCTCATAGTACCTAGTGATCCAACACCTCTATGGTATTGTGAACCATGTCCCATAGGACCTCTACTTTGATTGTGGCGTTTAATAACACCTTGGAAGCCTTTACCTTTACTCATACCAGAAACGTCTACCATTTCTCCAACAGTAAAGATGTCAGCTTTAACTTCTCCACCTAATGTGTATGCGCTAACATCAGCATTTCTGATTTCTTTAATGAAGCGCTTAGGTGAAACATTTGCTTTCTTTAAATGACCAAGTTCAGCTTTAGATGTATTTTTTTCTTTAGCATCACAGTAAGCAAGTTGAACAGCGTTATAACCATCAGTTTCAACAGTTTTAATTTGTGAAACATAATTTGGTTCAACTGAGATTACTGTAACTGGAATTAATTTACCATTCTTAGCGAATACTTGAGTCATCCCGATCTTACGACCTAAGATTCCTTTTCTCATTTTTTCCTCCTATAAATTTTTAAATGAATTATTTAATACTTATCTCAACACCACTTGGTAAATCCAAACGAGTAAGTGCCTCGATTGTGTCTTTACTTGGGTTATTGATGACAATTAATCTTTTGTGAGTTCTCATTTCAAATTGTTCACGAGAATCTTTGTATTTATGAACAGCTCTTAAGATTGTTACTTTTTCAATCTTTGTTGGTAGTGGAATTGGTCCACTTACTTCTCCACCTGTTCTTTTAACAGTTTCTACAATCTTTGCAGCAGCTTTATCGATAACTCTATGTTCGTAAGCTTTAAGATTGATTTGGATCTTGTTTGCCATAAATAGCCTCCTTTCGCCTATATCTTGTATAGACTTGCTCAATGCAAAAACCTGATAAACAGTCAATTTGCTTTATTACTAATTAACAACTTAACCCGGTGTATCAGCAACCTTGCACATCATAGCCAGTCACACATAATTCATTTTATCACTACTTTTCCTTTATTTCAAGCCTTTTTTTCACTTTTTTTCAAAAATAAAAATAAGCGAAATTATTCGCTTATTATTATTGGATCAACAATTGTACCTACACCTTTTTCATATGAAGCGTCTTTATCTATTTCAATAACTAGTTTTAATGCTGCTTCATCATCACTTTCAGTTAAAGCATTAACTACTTCATATCCATTAGATGTATTAACAAAATATTTATAAAGTGATTCTAAATATGTTTTACCATTTTCAATAGTATTATTATAATCACTAATATTTAATAAAGTTACGTTCTTAATATATGAATAATACTTTCTATTCTTAAATATTTGAATGTATGCATCAACTTTATTCTTTTCAACAACATCTTCTTTATCATTATTTATTATTAATAGATTACCATCACTATTAACTTTCATTATTCTATATAATTTATTATTAAAGATGATATAGTTATCTGCTTTTTCACCAACATAATAATAACTATTATCTTTAGCAACGAAACTACTAGATTTAACTTCATTCATCAAATAACTATTTATACTTCTATTTTTAATATATGCATCTTTAACTACTCTATCAGATATTTCTACATATACTCTAGAAGTTTTATCTAAGCTACTATCTTCTTTTATAATAGAGTTTACTAATAAATCATTCTTAGTAAATATAATAGTTCCATCTTCATAATTATTTATATTATTTGTTACATATGTTTTTACATCATCAAGAACAGATGTAGCCTCTATTTCTGATAAAGAAGCTCTATTTCTAACATTATCAAATATACTTGATGAGAATATGAAATATGCTAGTACAAATACAAGTACTATTATTATAGCCCAATATATAAAATTCTTTTTCATGAAACCACCCTCTATTTAGCAGAATAAATTAGCTTACCATTATAGTTATAGTATTTATTATTAACAATTACAAAGTTATCTTTTATTTGAATAGCACTATCATTATCTATGTTAATTTCTTTCTTATTAACTAAGTTTAATAATACAGGTTCATTACCATAGAACACTTTTACAAATGGATATTCATTATCAACAAACTCATATGAACTATAAGTAGCGTTTATATACTCCTTATTATTGCTTGTAATGAATCCGACTTTATTGTTATCTGTTTTAAATGCAAATAACTCTAAGTTATATTTTTCCTTTAGTGTTTTATATAGATCTTTATCTAATTGTTCAATACCTAAATAACTAAGTGAAACTACTTCATTTGCTTTAGTATCTAGAATACCATATTTTTCATTATTTGCAACTACTGCATAACCATTTTCTTCAAAATTTTCTGCTATATCATATGCTTTATTACTAATAGTTTTACCCTTAGTATTTATATAGTTATATTTATCTTCATAAACTATAACTTTAAGCATTCCATTATAGAATAGTTTATCCACAGGAGTAATAGATGTAAATGATCCAATCTTTCCTGTACTATCTAGAATATTATAAACATCAGTATTTAAGTTGAAGTCATGTGTTTTTTCTAACACTATTCCATCATTATAATAATATTCATTATTTTCATTATCATTAATTATTTCACTATTAGTTAAATTAATATAATCAATTTTTGAATTATTCTTAATACATAATGCAATATTAGAATTATAATAATAAATTCTTATATATTTATAGTTATTAGTAATAAACTTAACTTCATCGTCTTCTATATAAATATATGTATTATTTTCTTTATCTGGTTCTTTAATAGAAAATACATTATTTTCAAGAGCACTTACTTCATTTAAGGTATATTTATATACTTCTTTACCTGTATTAATATTAATAATAGTTGTAGAATCATTAACCTTAATTCTTGCATATTTATTCTTAGATTTAGAATTAGATACTTCTAAGATTATATTCTTATCATCAACTTCATCTACTTTAAATGTATATATCTCTTTTCCAACACTATTTAAAACACCAACTGTTTCATCTCTTCTAAAAGTAAAAATACCATTATTAATATATGAAATATTATCATATTTAAACTTAGTAATATTATCTAAGTTTTTATCAAGTAAAGCTTGTTTTAATCCATCATTAGTAATTTTAGATGCTATATATTTACCATCATAGAATCCTATATATGTATAGTTTCCGCATGGTATTTCAAATACGCCTTTACCATTTAATACACAGTATAAGTTATTGTCATTTTTTACAATAGCATATCCATTATAAAAATCTGTACCAGATAAGTATTTAGATTTAACTACTATTGTTCCGTCATTATCCATATATCCAGTTTTATTTGATTCAGTTATTTTAATTAAATTAACTGTCTTAGCATTAGATGATGAAACAAATAAATATATACCAAGTCCAACAGCAAATACGAATGCTATTACTGGTAATAATATAGATTTATGTTTTAAATTAAATACATTTTTACCAAATACACTCTTCTTATCTTTTTGTACAACATCTTCAGTATTAGATACTGTATCTACTTTAACGTCCGAATTATCAAATGATACATTTTGATATGCAGGATTATTTTTAATTCTGTCATCAATGATCATATTACTGTTTTCAGATAAAGAAAGACCAGGTCCAACTTTATCCTCTACTTGAGTATCAGACATTTGTTTATTATAAATAGGATTATTAATTATTCTTTCATCTATTATTGGTCCTGGCATAATATTAGGAGCTTTTACTTCCTCAACAGGTTCTACGTTTTCAATTACTTCTTCTTGCACAGGTTCAATAGTAGGTTCTTCTACTACAGGAGCTACTGGCTCAACTGGAGCTGGAGTAGTTTCTACTACTGGTTCAGTCTCAGTAGTAGGTTCATCAAAAACTGGTTCAAATGGCATTTCTGCTACATCCTCAGTTTCATTATTATTAATAGTATCTTGAGTAAAAGGCATTTCTACGGCGTCATTCTCTACGGTATTTAACTTTTTAGCGTCATTATCCATAAAAATCCCTCCTATTCTTACATATACTATAATAACATATTTTTTGTAAAATAAAAAGATGTATTTCTACATCTTTCTATGACATATGTTTTGTTAAATGTTTTTGTGTAACAACACCAGTTTTAATATCTAAATCAATATCTGGATTTAATTGCTCATTGTATTTTCTATTATGTGAAATACTAATTATTGTACCACCATAATCTCTAACTAATTCATATACTAAATCTAATGCTTCTTTATCTAGATGGTTTGTTACCTCATCAAGTATAAGAACATTAATATTATCTAATGCAAGTTTAGCTAAATTAACTCTAGTTCTTTCACCAGGAGATAATGATGAATATGGTTTGTCTTTATCATCATAGTTAATACTAAATTTATTTAATAATACAAATACAAAAGCTTTATCTATATCAGTTTTTTCTTTTGTTAAATATGTATATATAGAATCTCCTGTTTGTTCATCTAAAGTATTTTGAGAAATATAACCTATTCTTGCATCATTACCTATTCTTATTTCTCCTGTTACAGGATCTATTTGTCCAAGAATAGTTTTAATAAGTGTAGTTTTTCCTGATCCATTTCCACCTGTAATATTTACTCTAGATCCAAATGGAATTAATAAATTTATTTCAGGTGTATGGAATGTTTCATAACCACATACAAGATTCTTAAGTGTAATATCTTTGTTACCTTTAGAATCCTCAAAATTAAAGAATACTTTTATAGGCCTTTTTTCTTCAAACTTTGGAATTTTTAATTCTTCTAATTCCTTAGTTAATTTTGAAATATTACCTGTATTTGTTCTTTCTTTCGAATAATTATTTGAAAGTTTATCATTATCATTATGAGCCTTTTTATTAACACCTTTATTAGCCCACTCTTTAGCTTTTTGAACTTGTTTTTTTAATTTATCTTTTTGTTCTTGAGCTCTTTCGTAATCTTCTTTTAATTGATTATATTCTAGTTCTTTTTGTTTTAAATAATCACTATATGAAAGATTATATTCTTTAATACTTCCATCAGATAATTCAAAGATTTTACTTGTTATAGTATTTAAGAATACTTCATCGTGTGATACGATTATCATTTCTTTATTTGAATTTTTTAAATATGATTCTAACCATTCAATAGCTTCTACATCTAAATTGTTTGTAGGTTCATCAAGTAATAACACATCATTATTAGTTAATAAAAGTGTTGCTAATAAAACTTTTATTTTTTCTCCACCAGAAAGTGTACCTATTTTACTAGATAAATCTTCGTGTAATTTTAAACCTGCTAAAACTTCTTTTAGATTATCCTCAAATGAATAACCATCCATTACTAAGAATTTGTTTAGGACATCACTATATTCATCCATGTTTGCATCATTCAACGCATCTTCTAAAGCATGAAGTCTAGTTTCTAATTCTGCTATTCCAGTTTCTTGTTCAATATATTCAAGAATTGTTAAATCATTATACTTATATGATATTTCTTGTTTTAAATATCCTATAGTTTTATCACCTAGTTTAATACTACCTGAATCAGCTTCAAGTTGACCAGATAATACTTTAAGTAAAGTTGATTTACCCGAACCGTTAACACCAACTAGCCCAACCTTATCATTTTCAGATAAAGTAAAAGTTACATCTTGTAAAACTTCTTTACCACCTAATTGCTTTTTTAAATTACTTACTATCACTGCCACACACCTCACAATCATTTTTCTTTTCCCATTCAATTATATTTTGTTCATATGTAAGCATATTAATCATTAATGTTTTTCCAATTAAATTATTATCATTAAATTTATAAAAGTAATTAATTATTTCGTTTGACACAATACTCGAAATTAATAAACATAATGGCCCATATGATGGAGTTATTTTAACATTATCTAATGGTTCATCTAGTCTATCTCTTTCAATACATTTTAAACATGCAGATTTAGAAGGTTCTATAAAAGGCCCTATCATAGCAACATGTTCAGCAAATCCAGAAAAAATAACTGGTTTTTTATACTTAACACATACATTATTAATTAGTCTTCTAATTACACGTGATGGTTTATCAAGTGTACATAAAACAAAATCTGCTTTTTTAATTTCTTCTTCTATATCTTCTTCTTTTTCTATTCTTTTATTAATAGTTTTAACATTGCAATTATCTTTTAAATGTTCTAACATTACATCTGTCTTTTTCTTACCTATATCATATTTAGTATATGGTAATTGTCTTATTAGATTTGATTCTTCTACTACATCACAATCTACTAGAGTAAATGTATTAAAACCTGCTCTAGATAATAATACTGATGCATTTGAACCAACACCACCAAGACCTAAAATTAGAATATTTGGTTGCTTTTCTATATTCCAACTTTCAATATGATCACTACACATAGAAAAATACAATTTTTGTCTATTTAGTCTATTATCATTTATTAAATTATTATAATCATCATTATCGATAATAAATCCTTCATCAATTAAATAATCAATCGCAGCATTTATATCTTCTTTTGTTAAATCAGAGCCCTCTTCCATACCGTTAACTAAATCTTCTCTTTCAATTGGTTCTGATAACATATTAAATAGTTTTATTAAACTATCATCTTCATATTCTATTTCTTTTCCGGAATCTTTAAAATTCCCCATTCTTATTACTTTATTTTCTTTATCTATATAAAAAGGTTTAAAGGAATTAATTATTAACATCTTTTACCCTCCTAAAGGATAGCAAAGGACTCAGAAAAGAGTCCTTTACCACTCAAGTTAATAGTTTTTAACTATTACTAGCAGTTTTGATCAACATGACATTCAAATTTGTTAACTGCAACTTTTTTAACTGTGAATCTCATAGTTCATCCTCCTTTTCAGATTCGAAAGCAAAGGTTTTCCTAACTTTCTGCTTTTATTATATCTTTTTATCCAAAAAAGTCAATATTTATAAGCAATATAAGAATACTATAAAATACTAGATTATAACGAAAAAATAAACTATAATACTATCAAGGTGATTTTATGAATGAAGTAATTGATTTTATAAAAAAGCATACTGATTTTTATAGTGAATATTTAATTAATAATAGATTAGAAAAATGTAAGTATGGTTATACATGTGACATTGATCAAATATATTGTTATCTTAATAAAGTGAATATATCAGAAACAGTATATAATAAGTTTTATAACCTATCAAAAGAATATTTCAATATTAATAATAAATCTATATTAGAAGTTGGATGCGGTTATATTCCAATACTATCATCTATTTATAAAAATAATGGTTATAGTATTGAAGCAATTAATAATAAAATACTATTTAAAGACTACAATAATATTAAAACTACTGAATATGATTTAAATAAGGAATATGATTTATCAAAATATGATTTAATAGTGGGAATAAGACCATGCGTAATAACAGAGAATATAATTGATTTATGTTATAAATATAAAAAAGACTTTATGATTTATTTTTGCCCATGTATACATAATTCAAAAGATGGAAATAAGTTTAATACATATGATGAATGGATTAACTAAATTAAGTATAAAACTTCATTAATTGAGAACTATGATATTTCATTTATAAATTGTAATGACTTTCCAGATAGTTGTCCAATAATAATTGGTAAATATAAAAAAGCCAGTGTTAATTAACACTGACTTTTTTTATTCTTCTTCTAGTTCAACTAAAACTTCTCTAGGTTTAGAACCTTGACCAGGTCCAACTACTCCTCTTTCTTCCATTTTATCAATAAGATTAGCTGCTCTATTATAACCAATCTTAAATCTTCTTTGAAGTAAAGAAGCAGAAGCTTTTCTAGTCTTACATACAAATTCTACAGCATCATTATATAATGGATCATCATTATCTACATCAGCTGCTCCTAGATTACCACTTCCACCTTGTGGAGCTTTATCTAAATCGAATTTTTCATCATATTGAGCTTTATGTTGTTTACAACAATAATCAACTAATTTTTCAGTTTCATTTTCATCTATAAATGCACCTTGAATTCTTTGTGGAATACTTTCACCCATTGGTAAGAATAGCATATCACCTTTACCAATAAGTTTTTCTGCTCCAGCCATATCAAGTATAGTTCTAGAATCAATTTGAGATGATACCGAGAATGAAATTCTTGATGGAATATTAGCTTTAATAACACCTGTAATAACATCTGTTGATGGTCTTTGAGTAGCTACTATTAAATGAATACCAGCTGCTCTAGCCATTTGAGTTATTCTCATGATAGAATCTTCAACTTCTTTTCTAGCAACAACCATAAGGTCAGCTAATTCATCAATTACTACTACTATATATGGTAGTAATGGATATTGAGATTCTTCTGCCATCTTAGCATTCTTCTTTTCAAGCATAGCATTATACATTTCTATATTCTTAACAGAATGTTCTTCAAATAATTTATATCTGTCTTCCATTTCAGCAACTATTCTTTGTAAAGCTATAGATGCTTTTCTAGGATCAGTTACAACAGGCATTAATAAATGCGGAATACCATTATAACCAGTTAATTCTACTTTTTTAGGGTCTATCATAACAAGTTTAACTTCATCTGGTTTAGCCCTCATAAGTATTGAACCAATAATACAGTTAACACATACTGATTTACCAGAACCTGTAGCACCTGCTACTAATAAATGAGGGGTTTTATTAATCTCACAATATCTTGGAGTACCCATTATATCTTTTCCTAAAGCTACTAATAATTTGTTAGAAGCTTTTTCATGTGGAAATGAATCAATAATCTCTCTAAATGGTACTGCAGAATTAACTTTATTTGGTATTTCTATACCAACAGTACTTTTACCTGGAATAGGAGCTTCAATTCTAACATCTTTAGCAGCCATAGCTAATGCTATTTCAGATGATAAATTCTTAACTTTATTCATCTTAGTTCCAGATTTTATTTCTAATTCATATTGAGTAATAGTAGGTCCAACATGAACTTCTCTTACTTTAGCAATAACTTCAAACTCTCTTAGAACCTTCTCTAATTGAGGGATATTCTTTTTAATATCCATTTCGTTCTCTTTTGCTTTATCTTTAGCATTTTTTACCGGATTAAGAACTTTATCAATATTATGAACTATTGGAGGTTCATAATTTTTATAAAGAGCAGTGTTATTAGTTGGTACATAAGATGTATCTTTTTGCTCAGTTTCTTTGTCATCTTTATGACCTAATGTAATTTTTACTGGTGGTCTAACTTCAAGATCATCTACTTCGCCTTCTTGGTAACCATCATCATCTTCGTCATCATCACTATCAGGTACACCATTACCATCTTTATCTTTAACAAACCTCTCTTTTAATGAATCAACTATATCAGAAATAGATATATTTGTTATTAAAATAGCTCCTATGAAGATAATTATACATATAACTATAATAGAACCAATATGTCCACAGTATTTATTAAATATTGATGAGAATAAAGTTCCTATCATACATCCACCAGAGAAACTAGTTTCTTCAGTGACAGCTATTTTAAATGTTTCCCATGAACTAATTAGTTCTTCTTTAATAGTTAACT
>JAEEGJ010024896.1_pt1 | contig 12348 bp, 6 predicted proteins | sample 8958761 | NCBI WGS metagenome assembly JAEEGJ01 (sample SAMN16246546, study PRJNA631951) | gut metagenome | biome: gut microbiome; feature: rumen; material: RS-attached | host: Bos | place: Iran: Karaj | collected 2018-10 | reverse complement strand
TGCCGCGCCGCGTGGTGGATCCGCAACGGCGTCCCGTGGTTCGCCACGCACCCGGACGTCTTCTGCCCCACCACGGAGCGCACCTGGCTCGTCGACTGCGGCGCGATCACCGCCTGTCTTGAGACCGCCACCGGCGTCCGCTGCCAACGCGTCTTCGGCAAGCCGAACCCCGACCTGCTTCAGGTCATGCTGAAGCGCCTCGGGCTTCGTCCGTCCGAACTCCTCATGGCGGGCGACCGCGAGCATACCGACATCGAATCCGGCATCCGCGCCGGAGCCCGCACGCTCCGCATCACTTCCGGCGTCGGCGGCGGCACGTCGGAGACCCGTGCCGATTATCGCGCCCCGGACCTCGGCGTCTTCCATCGCGCCCTGTTCCCCGAAGATTTCATCTGAACTTAAACAAACGGACGAAGCTCGGTTTCGTTCTTCCCGCCGTCCCCGATCGTTGCGTCGTGTTTCTCCGGCATGAACCAAATGCGATTTCTGGAAGATTATGATGCGTTTTTTGCCGCCAAAAACGGCAGTGTCCCGAATGCCGTGATTTCGGACGTTGTTTCCCCTTTTTCAACGATTTTTTCAAAAACTGATTTAAAATCTGAAACAAAAACGAAAAAACACGGACCTTTTTATAAAAAAAAGCGTTTCCTAACTTGAAAACCGGAAAATGAGTGCTATGTTTTAGAATTATCGTTGTCGCCTTGTGCTGCTACGAGGCGTCCATCATTGACTTTAAACGCAAAAAAACTGATAAAGGTATCGACATGTCGACACTCGCGACAATCCTCAACACGCTGGTCGTAATCCTGGCGGTGCTTCTGATCGCCCTGATCCTGGTTCAGCCCTCCAAGAGCGGCGGCGGCTTCGGCTCCGCGTTCGGCGGGCTCGGCGAAACCGTCTTCGGCGCCCAGGCCATGAGCCATCTTTCCAAGCTCACCGTCTGGTGCATTTCCATCTTCTTCGTCCTCACGCTCGCTTCCGCCATCGTCGCCGGCCACATGCGGACCGCCGACACCAGCGTCGTCGAGGAGGAATCCTCCATCGGTCTGGCGGGCTCCGTCGTCGATGAAGCTGCGAACGCCGCGGAAACCGCAACGGCGGCAGCGGAAACGGCTTCGGAAGCGGCGGCCGTTCCGGAGGAAAAACCTGCGGCGGAAACTCAGAACTGAACCTTGACGGAGCAGAAAACTTCCGAAACTAAAACTAAATATTGGAATTTTTGGCAAAACACACTTGAAAGAGTGGAGAAACAATGTTATTTTCTATTCATGGACGTGTGTTGCCTATAGAAACAACCTATAAGAGGTCTGGATCATGAAAAAACTTCTCACTGCACTTTTCGCGACGGCGGCAATTGCCGTTTCCGCGCAGACCGCGCGGTCCGGCAGCTGGGCGATCGAGTTCCCGAAGGACGGGAAAGCCATCAATGTATCCCAGACCTTTACCCCGTTCTTCAAAATCGAGAACGAGGAGCGCGTGATCGACATGCGCCTGAACGAACGCGACATGAGCAACGCCAAGCACTGGCTCTACATCGACGTCGCGTTTTCCACGAACAAGCCGAAAAGCGCCTCCCAGTGGCCGAAGTGGCTCGATAATACCGAAGTCGAGATCAATATCTTCCTGCCCATCAGCGACGACCGCGGCAACATCGGCTGGGGTGTGCTCGCCGGCAAGCAGACGCTCGCCTCTCTTCAGGCCACCGACGGCAGGCATTTTGTCCGCATGATGGTCCCGCCCGAGGTCATTTACCGTTATTTTGTGATCGACGGCGCCTCCGGCGACCTTTCCAAGGACTATTCCAAGATCACGACGGAAGTGAAGAAGATCGCCGGGGATCTGCCCGTGATGGCCGCCATTTCCTACGGCGGACGCACGGTCCGCGGCTACCAGGTGTGCGGCAGGGATGTCTTCTCCCGCCTCGAAAAGACTCAGGGAAGCAACCAGCGCGCGAAGCTTTTCTACACGCTGCTGAAGGACGGCGACGGTCCCACGCTCGCCTCCACGGAAAAGCTCTTCGCCTACATCACCCAGAACAAGTTCAACCCTCAGACTTTCAAATATATGCCGGATGAATTGCTTCCCGTTTCGAAAACCCCGTTCGCATGGGTCCTCTTCGACCGGTTTGAACCTATCAAAGAATCCGCGGGGAAATAACCGATGGCACAGCAAAACCTGATCCTCTGCATCGACATCGGCGGCGACAGCATCAAAGCCGCCGAGTTCTCGTATGTTCCCGGGCAGAGCCTGGACCTCGAACGGTTCGCCTACACGGAATACGAATTCTCTTCCGATGAGCCGCCCGAGGACATCATCCTCAAGACCCTCACCGACGTCATCAAGACCAACGGCTTTACCGCCCGCGACGTCTATATTTCCCTTTCCGGGAAGAATGCGTTTGTCCGGTTCGTCAAGATCCCGGCGATGACCAAGGACGAGGAAAAGATCCAGGAGATCATCTCCTACGAAGCGAAGCAGGCCATCCCGTTCTCCTCGGATGAGATCGTCTGGGATTCCCAGCTCCTTCAGCCGACCGCCGATTCCGACGGCAGCGAGATCGATGCCATGATCGTCATCGTGAAGAAACAGGAAGTCTCCCGCATTTCCGAACTCGTGGAAAAACTCGGCAAGCGCATCGCCCTGATCGAAGTCGCGGGTACGTCTTGCTACAATAGCGCACGCGCGAACAACGTCGGCGCGACCGACTGCCAGATGATCCTCGATATCGGCGGCCGTTGCTCCACGCTCATCTTTATCGACGGCTCCCGTTTCTTCGTCCGCACCATTCCGATCGCGGGCGACGCCATCACGCAGCAGATCGCCAAGGAGTTTAATATCTCCTACGCAGACGCCGAGGAAATGAAGCGCAAGCACGGCTATGTCTCGCTCGGCGGCGCTTACGAGGAAGCCGAATCCGAAGTCGCCTCCGCCGTTTCGAAGATCGTCCGCAACGTCATGACCCGTCTGCACGGCGAGATCAACCGTTCCATCAACGTCTACCGCGCCACGCAGAAAGGCCGCAAGCCCGAGAAGCTCTTCCTCGCCGGCGGCACTTCCGTCCTGCCGTATACTCCGCGCTTCTTCTCCGAGAAACTGCGCATCCCGGTCGAATACCTGAACCCGTTCCAGGTCGTCGGCATCGGTCCCGCGGTCGATCAGCAGGTCCTTTCCGAGGTCGCCCACCTGTACGCGGAAACGATCGGCCTGGCGCTCCGCCGCATCGGCACGTCTCCCGTCGAGATCTCCCTGATCCCCGACTACGTCCGCAAGCAGAACGAATTCCGTTCGAAGCGCCCGTTCTTCTTTGCTTCCGCGGTTGTCGTGCTGCTTTATTTCGGCATTTCGTACTGGACTTTGTCGCAGCAGGCGGACAATATCGCCGGCAAGGCCGACGGGTTCAACACCTACGTCATGCAGCGCGAGGCGATCCAGAAACGCGTGAAGGACGCCAACGGCAAGCTCTCCATTGCCAACGGCGCGTTCGGCGATGCCGTCGAACTCCTGAAGAAACGCAACAACCTCATCGCGTTCTATTCGCTCTTCAAGTCCTGCATCCCGGACAATGTCTGGCTCACCGAGTTCTCCATCTCCAACGCCCCCAGCAACCAGATCAAGACCGCGACCGCTCAGGCGAACGCCACCGGCAATATGGACGATGCGCAGAAGAACGCCGGCGGCGGCCAGCTTTCGATGGACATGCCCGATGACGGCAATCCGCTGCCGAACAGCAATTCGAGCGAGGTCGAAGATGCGTCCCCGCGCTGGATCAACATGGTCGCGTACGTGATCTGCGAAAAGGCCGACACCAGGCTTAACGACAGAAGCGCCGCCATCAACAATATCACCTCGAACATGTCCCGGATGAACGAGCTCGCCAAGAAAAAGAGCAAGGACAACAGCGGCATCTTCAAGGCGAAGGACAACGAGATCAAGATCGTCTACGATGAAGGCCGCGACATCTGCGACAATCTCACCATCTGCAAATTCCTGCTCGCCGTTGAACTGACCAACCCCGTCGATTCTCCTGAATTCGAGAAAGAGCTTTCGGATATCTACGCGCCCGCGCCCGTCCAGAAAGACACTGCGAAACAGGCCTCTGACGACGAAGAGGAAATCGAGGAAGAAGAAGAGGAGGAAGAAGAATGAAACAGTTTATCATGAAGAATATCGTCCTCGCCGTCATCCTGGTCCTGACGGTCATCGGCAGCATTGTCCTCCTTTTCCTCATCGAGGGTAAAAGACGGACGATCGCCCAGTCTATGTCAGAGATCGAAGAGAACGTTTCGAAGGTCGAAGCCATCGACTCCGCGCGCAAGCCCAACAGCGTGGCGGAAAGCGAGACGAAGATCAAGGCCGACACCGAGACCCTGAACAAGAAAATCGTTCAGGTCTACCGCTATTTCGGTGCGCCCTACCGTCCCGCTCTCCTCAAGCTGATCTCGAACATCTCGTCCAAGGGCGAGCTGAAGACGGATCTCCCCCTCGACCCCAGCCTTAAAGCCCTTCCGAAGCCGAAACCCGAAAAGGAAGAAGGCGAAGAGGACGAAGAGGAAGTCGAAGAGACCAAGCCCGCGGAACCCCAGCCCCCGACCAAGGAGGAAGAGGACATCTTCAATCCTGCGAAGAACCTTGTCGTGCTCTCGTTCGACGAGGACACGCTCCGCGCGATGCTCGCCGACATTTACCGCGATGTCCATCAGGAATCTTCCGACGACGGCGATTCGTTCGTGATCCCGGATACGGTCCAGTCCGAACGTGCCCAGGTCTTCGAAAAGCTCTTCGAACAGATCATCGAAGCGCCGGAGATCGTCGATCCCTCCCGCGCCGAAAAATTCCGCGAGGCCGCGGCGAAGAAATTCGCCCAGGCGTTCGCCATCTTCAAGGAAGACGTTCAGGAGCTTACGCTCGAAGACGTTACCGACAGGGTCGCGCACGAGCTCTTCCTCGATTCCCTCGGACTTCCGCGTCTGATGCGTCAGCGCGACTGCAAGAACTACATCGACTTCCTCTTTGAGAAATATCTTGCGTCCGACATCATCCCCGGCCTTCCTGAAGACGATCCGATCGAGAAGGAACGCCGCGTCCAGGACTTCATCTACGGCAAGAACCTCAACCGTCAGGCGCTCCCCGTGCCCGAAATGGTCATCCCGATCATCCGCAACTTCCAGATCAAGGAAGACCTGTTCCGCAAGATGAAGGATGCCGGAATCGGCCAGCTGCTCGGCATGACAGCCGGCGTCTTCTACGGTTCCACCCTGGACAACGACGCCGAAGGCCCGATCCTCTCCTTCACCTACACGCTCGAAATGACGGCATCCATGGATGCCATCGACAAGTTCATCAATCTGCTTCACGCCGCCTACAAGTCCGGCCGCGTGTATATCGTCAAGGATATCAAGTTCACCGCCCCCTTTGAAGACCTGATCAGCGCCAACGCCCTCGTTGCCGAACACGTGGAAGGCAATGCCCGCCGTTCGAACACGGCGGTCATCCCCGGCGCCCAGAATTCGGCGATCCCCGGAGCGCCTCCGGTGGCGGCCAACGATCCCGCGACGCAGGCGGCGCAGCAGGCCGCGGCCATGCCGGCCCGCTCGGAATACGACCTTACCGACCCGCATCACCCCGACTACGGCAAAACGCTGATCGGTGAAGCGCGGGACGAGATCAAATGCACGATCGTGGTGAATTATCTGTTCTACCGTGCAGAAAACATCACCCAGCAATGACGGAGCAGCCCTGACATGAAAAAGTTTCTTTACGCGCATTACGAAAAAATCATCTTAGCCGCCCTGCTCATCATTTTCACGGCTTTGCTTTACTACTCGCTGATGTTCATCCAGCGGGCGCAGAACCAGGAAGTCGCCACGAAGGTCAAGCCGGTCCAGAAACCCTCGGACTATGAGTCGATTGATTTTTCCGGTTCCAAATACAAGATGGAGACGGTCTTCTCCGAATGGAATACGGTCGAGCCGGATGTGGCGTCCGCGACGAAAACGCAGATGATGACCCCGTATCCCATGGCCGAATGCGTCCACTGCCACGCGCTCATTCCCGCCAGCGCCTATCCGGCGATCGGCGAAACGAAAAACGGCAAATGCCCGGCTTGCGGCAAAGCTCTCGCGCCCCGCATCAAGGTCGAGACCGACGAACTCGCCGGCAGGGCCGACGTCAATTCCAACGGCATCCCGGACGAATGGGAAAAGGAATTCGCGATTTCGTCCGAGTATACGCATCCGGATTCGGACCAGGACTCCGACGGATTCTCCCTGATGCAGGAATACAAGGCGAAGACCGATCCGACCGATCCGCTCAGCCATCCGAAATACATCACGCAGGTCTATGTTTCCGCCATCAGCCAGCAGCGTTTCACCGGTCTTGAACTCGTCTCCGTCGATATGACCAAGGCGGATAAGAAGGACTGGCAGGCCACGTTCAACGTCGTCCGCAACAACAGAAAGCGCTCCGAGTTCGTCCGCATCAACGTCGGCACGTTCAAGAACAACAATGTGGACTTCAGCCTCGTCGACATCGAAGTCGACGACAAGACACAGGAACCCATCGCCTACATCCAGCGCGTCGGCAAGGTCGAACGCATCGCCTGCCGTCCCAAGCAGGCCGTCTACGACCCCATGCCCCGCGTGAGGTTCCTCAACGCCCTCTACAGCCGCACGTTCACCTCTTCGGTCGGGTCCAACTTCAAGCTCGGCACCGCCAAGACCGGCGAGGAACTGTACAATGTCATTTCCGCGGATCCCGCTGCGAAGACAGTCGTCGTGGAATCCGATTCCGAAACGCCCGAGACCTTCACGCTCCAGCTCGCCCCGAAGGATGTGCCCGCCGCGAACACCGGTTCGTCGGCCATCCCCGGCGCTCCGCCCGTGAACACGAAGGACAGCTCGCCGTTCCTCCAGAAACAGTAACCCCCGCCCTGAAACGCAAACAATTTTTTGTTCAAAATAAAACAACCAAGGATGAGACAATGAAGATGAGACCCCATTGTTTTCTTCGCCCGATCCTCCGGCCCGTTGCGGTGTTCGCGATCGCGTTCGGCGTGTCGTCCCTGATGCTTTCCGCTCAGGAAGAAGACGCGGCGCCGGATGTCGACGAGGCTGTGACGGAAGCTGTCGAGGTGACAGAATCCGACTCTGAAGAGGCGGTCGAAGCCGAAGACGGCGAAACCGCCGAAGAAGCGGCCGAAGCCGAAGACGGCGAAGCCGCCGAAGAAGCCGAAGAAGAGGAGCCCGTGCTTGAGGGCGACGAGCTGGAAGTCACTTCCTCCGTGGAAGAAGACCTGCTCTCGAACGAAGGCCTGATCAACGAACTTCTCGCGACGGCAATCACCCGTACGGGCGAAAAACAGTTCAATGAGGCGTTCAGCCTTTTCGACACCGCCAAGGCGGAGATCGAAAAGTGCGAAGCCACTCCCGCCAAGGCCGTCTATCTCGACCGTCTCGCCTCGGAACGCAAAAAAGCCCAGATCCTCTACGGCGAAGAGATCCTTGAAAAATGCGAGAAGGATTTCAACAAGCTTCTTCTCCTCGCCGAGACCAAGCACACGGACGAGATCATCGACAACGGCCAGAAACTCCTCAAGGACCTGATCTGCGCCAACGTCGTGTACTACCTCGGCATTCCTCCCGGAATCGACGATGAAGGAAACTATGTCACGCCTTCCTACGACAACGGAGACCTGCAGGTCGCCATCGCGAATGACCCCACGCCCAAGAAAGAAGGCAAGTTCGCCGACCGCGTCGCCTCCATGACCAAGACGACGCAAGAGCACATCGACAGCCAGAAGTACTGGGATCAGACCAGCCTCGACGCCGTCGATCCGCGCTACAATGAACGCCAGCGCGAAATCGACCTCCTGTACCGCGCCGGCGAATTCCTGTACCAGAAAGACCAGTGGGACGATGCCCGCGACAAAATGGAGCAGATCCTCGTGAAGGATCCCTACAACGAACGCGCCATGACGCTGCTGGAAAAGATCTACCGCAGACTCTACGCCATCGCCGACGTCCGCTCCTACAATGAATTCCTCCGCGAGCAGGCGCAGTCCGACTGGAGCTGGGTCGAGAGCATTCCCGACGTCCGCAACATCGTCATCACCGGCGGCGCCGAAGTCTACGAGGCCGCGGGCAACGAGCTTTACACCCGCCTCAACGAGCTCATGATTGACCACATCGAGTTCGAGGAATCCGACCTCGGTTCCGCCATCACGCTCCTCCGTGCGCGCAGCAAGGACCTCGACCCGCAGGGCGAAGGCTTCAACATCATCATCCCGCAGGCTGAAAAATACGCCGATAAGCTGGTCACCCTCAACCTCGACCAGATCCCGCTGTACGAAGTCATCCGCTACATCTGCAAGATCACCGGCCTTTCCTTCCGCATTGACGAGACCGACAAGATCATCACGATCGGTTCCGGTTCCGACGTCAGCGACATGGTCACGCGCTACATCCCGATCCGTCAGGCCACCGTCCTGCGCATCGTCGGCAACATGCGCGCCGAAGGCATCGGCGACGGCATCACGCAGGAAGACGTTGTCGGCGCCGTCGACGCCGGATTCGCGAATGTCAGCCCCAGCACCATCGACTCCGACCCGGACAGCATGCGCGTCACCTCCATCGCTCCGGAAACGCTGAAGACCTACTTCGTCGAAAGCGGCATCCCGTTCGAGGACGGCTCCTCCATCGCCTACGACGCCCGCGCCAACAAGCTCACGGTCGTGAACACGCCGGAAAACATCCGCCAGCTCGAATTCGCCATCCGCGACATGGATATGCAGGACCCGCTGATCCTGATCGAATCCAAGATGGTCGAGATCAAGATGAACGACCTGGAAGAACTCGGTTTCGACTGGACGCTTTCCCACACCAACGGCGAAGGCGACCACTTCAACTTCACGTTCACCTCCCCGTCCATCAGCTCCGGCTTCTCCGACAACACGCTCGTGAACAACCTGAACCTGATCCCGAACTTCGGACCGGGCGGCAGCTGGAGCCTCTTCCTCACGATCAACGCGATCGACCGCACCGACCGCGCGGAAATCCTCTCCACGCCGAAAGTCGTGACCGTTTCCGGCCGCCAGGCGCAGGTGCAGATGGTCCGCCAGATGTACTTCCCGGAAGAATGGACCGAACCTGAGATCTCCACAAGCTGCGGATCCAGCGTTTCGTTCGAGCCGTCCTATCCCGAATTCGGTCCGGCGCGTGACATCGGTACCAGCCTCACCGTCACCCCGACGCTCCAGCCCAACAACTACACGATCCGCCTCGAGCTGAATCCTTCGGTCACCGACCTCACCGGCTGGTCCGACTACAGCTACAACTACGTGATCGGCGAGTTCTCCTCCGGCGAAGAGTATCCCATGACGCTCAAGATGCCGGAGATCTCCAACCGCGAAGTCCAGACGACCATCAAGGTCTACGACGGACAGACCGTGGTCATCGGCGGCATCCTCCGCGATACGCACGGACAGCTCAGCGACAGATGGCCCATCTTCGCGGATATTCCGCTCATCGGCCGCCTGTTCACGGAATCCGCCTCCGAAGCCCACAAGGACAACCTCATCATCTCCGTTTCGACCCGACTCATCAGCGGTGACGGCATTCCTGTCCGAACCAATACGCAGAACGGTCTCCCGGACTTCAGACGGTAAGGAGCAGCTGAAATGAATAAGATTAAAAGAATGACATATTTCATGGAGGCTCCCATGCACGCATTCCCCCGTTATTCCGCCATCCTCCTGGCGCTCGCGTTCTCGGTCCCTGTCGCGTTTGCGCAGGACGTCGAGGACCTCGACATCGCCGTGGAGGAAGAAACACCCGTCGTCGAGACGGCCGGCATTGACGATGATGTCGTCGCCGATGTCCTGGCTGACGGCGTTGCCGGTACAGAAGCCGATGCCGAGGTCGTTGCCGACGCCGAAACCGAGCCGGAACCCGAGCTGACCGAGGAGGAAAAGGAACTCCTCAAGGAACAGACCGCGGCCTCCATCGAGGAACTGATCGCGCGTCAGGCGATGCAGCGCAACGCCGATGAGCTCCTGAAGAAAGCCAACTCCGCATTCGAGCACGAAGACTACGATGTGGCGGTCGACCTCTACGTCGATGTCCTGAAGATCCTGGAATCCGACGTCGTCGACGGCGAAGTCCCGGAAACCAACAACCGGAAGATCGCCGAAGTCAAGAAGATGATCTCCCAGTCCTACTACTACTGGGCGCGCAAGATCTTCAACGAGGCGGAAAAGACCGCCCAGATCGGCCTCTACGACGAAGCCATCGAAAAGTGCGAAGAAGCGATCAACGTGTATCCGCTCTCCGAGCCCATCATGCGCAAGACCATCGATGAATACAACATCATGAAGGCCTCCGCGCAGTACCACAAGGACACCTCCGCCGAGGAACTCGTCCCCGAAGCCGTGGACCGCGAGAAGCGCATCTCCATCCTGATCCGCCAGGGCCAGACGCTCTACAACACCAAGCAGTGGAACCGGGCGCAGGAGAAGTTCAACCAGGTCATCATCCTGGACCCCTACAACATCACGGCAATCGACTATCTCCGCCGCATCTACATCCATGAATCCGAGGTCGGCGACCGCCGCCGCGGCGCGGTGACGCTCGAACGTGCCGCCGAGGCCATGTGGGAAATGATCGCCCCGATCCCGACCGGTTCCGAGACCTCCGACGACGTCGTCAACGAGGAAGTCAAGGTCAAGGAAGACAACGCCGGCACCACGCAGAAGAAGCTCAACGAGATCATCATCGATCACATCGACTTCGAAGAGGTTTCCATTACCCAGGTCGTCCAGTTCCTCAAGCACAAGAGCAAGGACCTCGACCCGGACCGCGTCGGCGTCAACTTCGTCCTCCGTTTCAACACCGATGACGCCGCCAGACCCTCCACGCCGGCCGGCACCGACGATGAGGATGATTTCGGCGACGACGATTTCGGCGACGATGACAGCGAGGAGACCGAGGAAGACACCACCGCCGACGAAGGCGACTTCTACTCCTACGACGACATCCCGGGCGGACCGGACGGACAGAGCGAACCTGTGCAGACCGCCGAAAACACCACGGTCACGCTCGTCGTCGAAAACGTTTCCCTGATCGACGCCATCCGCTACATCTGCAAGTCCGCGAACCTCCACTTCCGCGTCGAAAACTACGCGGTCGTGATCGCCGCCAAGGACGTTCCGCTCGACGAGTTCATTCGCAAGACGTTCCCGATCGACAAGGAGATCCTCGCCAGCAGCATCATGGGCGACCTGACCAACGACAACGTCAAGCAGTACCTGATCGACCGCGGCATCCCGTTCCCCTCCGGCGCGTCCGTCCGCTACGACGAGATGAGCAGCCGCCTGACGGTCTTCAACACGTCCGAAGCGCTCGAAAAGGTGGAAGACCTGATCGACCAGATGGACGTCTCCGATCCGCAGGTCCTGATCCAGGTCAAGTTCGTGGAAATCGAACTGAACGACCTGCAGGAACTCTCGTTCGACTATACGTTCTCCCGCATCGCCCCGACCTGGGACGAGGTCACGGCCAGCGGCATCAACCAGCTTGATCCGTCTCCCGACAACGAGGGACAGGTCGCCGACCACTCGTTCATCATGTACTACCAGAACAGCTCCGAGAGCCGCAACAGCACCCTCGCGAACGCCTGGATGACGCCTGCGATCGAATCGCTGAACACGAAGGAAATGCAGTCGATGAACGTCGCGAAGGGCGACACTTACTATGTCCCCGGCAACCTGGAACCCGGCGAAGCCTACTACGCCGGCATCCTCCAGAACGAAGCGGCGAAGAACTACGGCCACCACCTCACCTGGGGCCCGAACAGCCACTTCAACCGCAACGCGCAGACCAGTGCCGGCATCTACGGCGCCACGACCTCGATCCAGAACGACACCGTGTTCAACTGGTCCACTTACAATGCGGACGGCTACCAGTTCGCCGGCGGCATCCACGCCCTGGACAACGCCGACTCGACGGAAATCCTTTCCGCGCCGCGTCTGACCACCATGAACAACCAGAACGCCGTCATCCGCATGGTCACGGAAAAGTACTACCCGACCGACTGGGACGAGGCGGAGATCGAAACCGTCTCCACCAACGGCTCCAGCGTGCCGGTCTTCACGCCGTCCATCCCGCAGTTCGGCGGCGCCACCGAAGAAGGCATCGCGCTTCAGGTCCGTCCGCGCGTGGAAGAGGACAACTACACGATCTTCCTCGAAATGACCCCGGTCATCCAGGAATTCATCGGCTGGACCGACTACTCCTACTCCATCCCGCTGGGAGACAACGGCGAGCTCTATCCCAACACCCTGAAGATGCCGATCAT
>JAEEGJ010024893.1_pt1 | contig 12348 bp, 9 predicted proteins | sample 8958761 | NCBI WGS metagenome assembly JAEEGJ01 (sample SAMN16246546, study PRJNA631951) | gut metagenome | biome: gut microbiome; feature: rumen; material: RS-attached | host: Bos | place: Iran: Karaj | collected 2018-10 | reverse complement strand
GCTCAGGTGTTACAGGCGTTAAGGTAGCTCAGGTTAATTATGAGGTAGGCGACTACGTAGAGGCAGGCACAGTAGTAGTTGAGTTTGATAGCGATGACTACAATAGAAAGCTTGCAGAGCTTAATGCACAGCATGCTATCAGCGATGCTGAGGCAGTAGTTAATCTTGATGATTTAAATAAAAAGATTAACGATACACAGAAGAAAATCGATGAGACACAGAAGTACTTGGATGAGAACAAGGATGTCTATGACAATGTTAAGGCATTAAAGGATGACTTCGACAAGTACGGAGAAGAGGCATATGGAGAACGCTACGCTAATGAAGAAAGTGCAATGTATAAAAAGTACAATATGGGCATTGCAACATTCATCCAGGACTACGAGGATAAGCGCGATAGCATTTCTGATTTACAGTTCCAGATTACTGCATTACAGAATCAGATTAATCTTGCAAATATGAATCAGGATTACGCGCAGACATATACACAGGTAGATGAGCTCACTGATGTTTATAAGAGCATGGACAAGACTCAGGTTGCAACACCTATCTCAGGTTACATCATTTCTATGGATGTAGAGGAAGGCAACAACTATACACAGGGTAACAGCGTATTTACTATTGCAGATACTAGTGGATTCATAGTTGAAGCAACAGTCAACGAGTACGACATTGCTAATATTAAAGAGGATCTTCCTGTAGCAGTTAAGTTCGAGGCAACAGGTGACGAGGAGTTCACAGGTAAGGTTAGTTTCGTATCAGTAGCATCTACAACAACAGTATCAGGAGGTTCTAACCAGGCAGCACAGGCTGCAGCAGGTGGAAGCACAGGCGCAGGTGTAGCAGAGTACAAAGTTAAGATTACACTTGATGGCACAGATGACAGACTTCGTGTTGGTATGACAGCAAAGGCCAGCGTAATTCTTGATAAGGCTGCAAATGTTTTAGCTGTTCCTTATGACTGCGTACAGGAGGCAGAGGATGGTAGCTACTTTGTTACTGTTATTGGTGCAGATGGTTCTAAGAAGGATGTTCCTGTAACAAGAGGACTTGAGAGTGATTACTATGTTGAAATCTCAGGCGATGGTATCGACGCTGGTACAACAGTAGAGGCTGTTGTTAGTGATGGACCAAGTACCGATATAATGGATTACATGTACGTTGAATAAGAATAAATCGGAGGAAAAAGAAATTGGAACAAAAGACAATGCTTGACCTTCGGAATATTCATAAAAGCTTTTTTATAGGTACACCTAATGAATTTGAAGTTCTCCATGGGGTTAACTTTAATGTTAAAGAGGGAGAATTTGTATCAATAGTTGGACAGTCAGGTTCTGGTAAATCTACTTTGATGAATATTATCGGAGCCCTAGATAGACCTACAGATGGCGAATATACTCTTGACGGAGTGGATATTCAGAAGGCTAAGGATCATGAATTATCAATCCTTAGAAATAAAAAAATTGGTTTCGTATTTCAGACCTACAATTTGATTGCTCGTACCTCAGCGCTTAAAAATGTTGAGCTGCCTATGATGTATGCAGGCATGAGCAAGGGGGAGAGAGCTGACAAGGCTAGATTCCTCCTTGAAGAAGTAGGTATGAAGGATAGAATGATGCACAAGCCAGATGAGCTTTCTGGTGGACAAAAGCAGCGTGTGGCAATTGCCAGAGCAATGGCTAATGATCCAGCAATTATACTTGCGGATGAGCCCACAGGTGCGCTGGATTCTGCAACTGGTCGATTGATTATGGATATTTTCCATAAGCTTCACGAGGAGCAGGGCAAGACAATCGTTCTAATCACACACTCACCAGAGCTATCACAGGAAACACAGCGAATCATCACTCTCAAGGATGGTTCAATCATCGGTGAGTCAGCAGGCAATTGGCAAGGATTAAAAGCAAAGGAGGATGCATAATGTTATTTACAGAAAACATCCTCGTGGCGTTGGCAGGACTTAAGGCAAACATAATGCGTTCTCTGCTGACAATGCTTGGTATTATTATCGGTATTGCATCAGTTATTGCAATCATGACAGTTGGTAACTCAATCACAATCATGGTCAACCAGACAATGCAGGATTTGGGAGCCAATAACTTACAGATGGCTGTAATGCAAAAGTCTCAGGAAAAAGAATCCACGGATACTGGCATGAACTATGGTGAAGGCTATGTGAGAGAAATGACTGATTCGGATTTGATTTCTCAAGATATGCTTGAAGATTTTACAACTGAGTACAAGGATAAGGTTCAGTATATAATGCTCGAAGAGCCTATTACAGGAAACTGGGAGCCGGGCAAGGTTTCCAAGGGAAATAAAGATGCCAACGTAAATCTTCGAGGATTAAATGCAGATTCCCTTACATTCAAGAAATTGGAAATGCTTGCAGGTCGTCAATTTATCAGTCACGATTTCAGCAATGCAAAAAAAGTCTGCATGGTATCTGATAAGCTTGTTGATAGATTGTATAAGGGTGACTATGATTCCATTATCGGAAAAGAAATTGAAGCAACTGCAAATGGTGCTTACTATAAATATTATGTTGTAGGCGTATATAAATATGTTCAAGAAAGTTTATCTTTCGGTGTTTCAGACAATCCTACAACAGATATTTACATCCCTTATGAAACAGCTAGAATTGCCACACACAAACAGAACAAGGGAATTGATTACTGCAACATTGTCACTACAATTGACACCAATAATGATGAGTTTGCAACACAGGTTAGAGACTTCTTTAATGTGAAATATTATGCTAGAAATGATGCCTACGAAGTGGCTTGTGTTAGTATGGCATCAATGATGGATTCCATGAATAGCATGATTAGCATGATTCAGCTTGCGCTTACAGTTATTGCAGCCATCTCCCTTTTAGTAGGTGGTATTGGTGTTATGAACATAATGATTGTATCAATCACAGAGCGTACCAAGGAAATCGGTACTCGAAAAGCACTTGGTGCAACAAATGGTTCCATTCGTCTACAATTTATTACCGAATCTGTGGTAATATGTTTAATAGGTGGAGCTATAGGAATGTTAGCTGGTGTTGGTCTTGGAACATTTGCTGTTAAGATGATGGGATACGAGGCAGCAGTTTCAGTAGAGAGTATCATACTCGCTGTTGGAGTCTCAATGGCTGTTGGTGTATTCTTCGGATATTACCCAGCAAATAAGGCAGCCAAGCTCAATCCTATTGATGCATTGCGCTACGAGTAAAAAATATGCGTGATACCTAAGATATTCATGGGCGATTGCGGTCATGAAATCTCATCCACCTAAACCTACGGAGAAGGATGAATAAATGGTAAAGACGCGACTTCTGAAGTTAATGGGTAAGGACTCACTTGAAGTCCTCCAAGAAATAATATGGCAATGGATTGGCCTGCTAGCACAGTTAGTGCTAGTGGGCTGTATTGCTATCACAATATCTGACGCATTCTACGGTATCACTGATTCAAATCGCATAATCAGATACCTTTTAATAGCTTCTCTTAGCATTGCTTCTAGATTGATTTTCATAAAACTATTTTATGATGCAAAAGCAAATGCAAGCAGAGCTGTTTCTGATAAAATTCGCCGTGAAATCTACGGCAAAATCATTAGACTTGGAAATTCATATTCCGGAATAATTACACCGGAAAATATTGCCACCATGCTTACTGAAGACATGGTCTCAGTGGAGGAATACTATAGCGATTTTTTGCCACGAATTGGCTATGCCATTTTAGGAACTATCACCATGGCAATTATGCTTGGGATGATAAATGCAAAGGTAATGTTTGTGCTGACATTTGCCATTTTAATAATCATACTGTTTTTTGTTTTGGCAAAGAAATTTGAGCTTATTATTTCAGTTAAATATATCATTGTTGCCCTTGATGCATTTACTTTTATCGGAGCATATTTTGGATACAGATCAACAATCAACGAGCTTCTTGTTGGAAATATTAGACTGGAGTGGGCTCTTATTACATTCTTTTTGACACTGGAGATTTTCAAGCCTCTCAGAAGTTTGGGAGAGGTTTTGGAAAATGGAATTATGGATTCCAAAAAGGTGGAAAATGTATTGGATTTTCTTAAAAAGAGAGAGCCAAAGGAAGGCAAGGAAGAGGTGTCAGAGGAGCCGGTACGAATTGTCATGGACTGCGTAAAATACAGCTACGATGGCAAGGAAGTGCTCAAGTCCGCATCACTTTTGATTCCTGCTGGAAGCATCGTAGGACTGACAGGGCCAAAGGCCACAGGCAAGTCTACGCTAGTGAAAATATTGACCAAGGAAAACAGAGCATACAAGGGCTCTGTTAAAATAAATGGCCGGGAGCTCAGTGGGATAAAAGAGGAGGCCTTACTTAAGGATTTGACCTACATCACAGATGAATCCCATATTTTTAAAAGCACGGTGCGGGCTAATTTGCAGCTAGGCAACAAAAAAGTATCTGAGAAGAAAATGATAGGAGCCCTGTCCGTTGTTAATCTGTGGTCAGAGATAAAGGAAATGGGTGGCCTTGATATGTCCATTGAAGATGACTATGTTTTGACCCTGGGACAAAAGCGGCGACTGCTTTTGGCAAGAGCATTACTAAAAAATTCGCGAGTATATGTTTTTGACAACATAACAAGCTTTATAGATGGCACTTCAAAGGAAATAATCCGAGGAATTATTTTCAAGCTGGCAAATGATATGAAGCGTACAGTATTTTATGTTTCAGATGAGTACGACGATGTGAGAGGAGCAGATACTGTGTACACTCTCTCAGAGGGGATGATAGACGAATATGGAAAAGACATTAAACATAATTGATATAATACTTGGAGTGATTGTACATCTCTCGGTGGTATTCGCCGCTTTTATTGGGGCGGAGGATATCTATATTGCGATAAATGGAGTTAGGGAACCTGGCAATTTGCGACAGCTCCCACTGGGACTTAGCCTATTTGCGCTTTTGGTTGTGGTAAGGGTCCTTTGCGGTCTTTTTCAGGCTATTTGTAGCCGCTATATTGAAAAAAGAAACAGTGCAGCAATCTGTATTACATTTTCAATCATAATGACAGCTTTGCTTGCAATAGAGAATCCTGTTGTAGGGATTATATGCGCCATCGCATACGTAACAATCGGTGGTATGATTCCAGTTTCCAATGCTATGAATATCGAGAAATTAAAGGAATCCTATCAAGAGGTGCGAGAAGAGGGCAATGATTTTATTGCAGATGTGGCATACGGAATAGATGAGGTCCTTCAGTATGGAAGAGGACAGGACACTATTGTTGATATAGGCAAACGTTCCATGGATGCAGCTGATGCAAAGCAAAAATTGCTTGACCATGAAAAAAGTAAGCAGCAGCTTTTAGCATTAGCTAGATCCGTATTTACGGTAATTATTCTTTTTCTTCTACTTTTCTTATATAGCCGTGGCAAGATGAGAATGGAAGATTTATTCATTGTCTGCGCTGGAGCGGTTTTTTCTTTCAGAGAATGTAACCTCGAATAAAAGAAAATGAGGATTATAAATTAATAGTTGCGGATGCATAACCTTTTGTTGATGGCTCTCCTTTTTTGATTAAGGTAAAATTAAGTTACTTAATGATAATTTTTTAACAATAAGCTGGCAAAATGATGTTGTTAAAAAGAAAAAAAGGAGGATATTTAATGAAATACCAGGGACTTTTTGAGCCAATTACTATTGGTAAACTGGAAATCAAAAACCGCTACGCCATGGCACCTATGGGACCTCTCGGTCTCGGCGATTGCGAAGGCGGATGGAATGAAAGAGGTATCGAGTACTACACAAGACGTGCAAAGGGTGGTATCGGTCTTATCATCACAGGTGTAACTTTCTCTGATACAGAGGTTGAGAAGCCTTCATTCCCTAACACACCAAACTCTACTTACAACCCAGTACAGTTTGTAAGAACTAGCCGTGAGATGACAGAGCGCGTACATGCATACGGTTCAAAGATTTTCTTACAGATGTCAGGTGGTTTCGGTCGTGTTACTATCCCTACAAACCTTGGTGAGTTCCCACCAGTTTCAGCATCTCCAATTCCACATAGATGGCTTGACAAGACTTGCCGTCCACTTACAAAGGAAGAGATTCGCGGAATCGTAGAGAGCTTTGGTAAGGGTGCTTACAATGCTAAGCGTGCAGGTTTTGATGGTGTTGAAATTCATGCTGTTCACGAGGGTTACCTCATTGATCAGTTCGCTATTTCATTCTTTAACCAGCGTACAGATGAGTACGGTGGATCACTTGAGAACAGACTTAGATTTGCTAAGGAAATTCGTGAGGAAATCGCTAAGACTTGTGGATGGGACTTCCCAGTTGCAATGAGATTTTCACTTAAGTCAATGGTTAAGGACTTCCGTGAGGGAGCACTTCCAGGAGAAGAATTCGAAGAGAAGGGCCGTGATATCGAAGAAGGTATTGAGGCTGCTAAGCTTCTTGAGAAGTATGGCTACGACGCCCTTGACGTTGATGCTGGTACATATGATGCTTGGTGGTGGAATCACCCACCAATGTATATGGAGAAGGCTCCATACAAGGAATTTGCTAAGATTACAAAGGAGCACGTAAACATCCCTGTAATCATGGCAGGTCGTGTAGATAATCCAGATACAGCTATCGACTGCCTCAACAACGACATCTGCGACATGATTTCACTTGGTCGTCCTACACTTGCAGATCCAGATATCGTTAACAAGATTCGTCGCAACGAGCTTAGCCAGATTCGTCCATGTATCAGCTGCCAGGAAGGCTGTATGGGACGTATCCAGACATACTCACTTATCAACTGTGCTGTTAACCCACAGTGTGGTAAGGAAAAGCTCAATGCATTTAACCCAATTTGCAAGAAGAAGAAAGTTCTCGTTGTAGGTGGCGGTGTTGCAGGCTGTGAGGCAGCACGTGTACTTGCAGAGAGAGGCCACGAGCCAGTTTTATTTGAGGCTACAGGCAGACTTGGTGGTAACCTTATCCCAGGTGGCGCTCCAGCATTCAAGGAAGACGACATCGCACTTGCTAAGTGGTATGAGGATGAGATGACACGTCTTGGTGTTGAGGTTCACCTTAATACAAAGGCTACAGAGAAGGAAATTCTCGACAAGCAGTATGATGCAGTTATTCTTGCAACAGGTTCACGTCCAAAGATGTTCTCTCTTGGCGACGATGACAAGGTATACTCAGCAGAGCAGGTACTTCTCGGCGAGAAGGATCCAGGCAACAATGTAGTAGTTGTTGGTGGTGGTCTCGTAGGTTGCGAGCTTGCACTTGATCTTGCTCAGAAGGGTAAGAACTGCACAATCGTTGAAGCCCTCGACAAGCTTATGGCAGTTAACGGTCCTATTTGCTCAGCAAACAAGGAAATGCTTGAGAAGCTTATCCCATTCAACGGAATCGACGTTGTTACAAGCGCTAAGGTTACAGAGTACAAGGACGGTGTCCTTAAGGCAGCTGTTGCTGATGGCACAAAGGAAATCAAGGCAGACAGCGTAGTCCTTTGCGTTGGTTACGCTAGCGAGAACACTCTCTACAACCAGTACAAGAACGACGTAGATGAAATCTACCTCCTTGGTGATGCTAGACAGGTATCAAACATCATGTACGGTATCTGGGATGCATTCGAGGTAGCAAACAACATTTAATTACTTTTTCAAACCATTTCTCTTTTTTAATATTTCCCGTCAGGCCCGTTGCCTGGCGGGGTTTTTTTAACTATAATTTTTATTATGAATACACGAAATTTTAAATGCTTTCAAACTGTATATGAGGAGAGGAATCTTCAGGTGGCAGCCAGCAAGTTATTTCTTTCTCCACAGGGCTTGAGCAAGATGATAAAGTCTATGGAGGAAGAGTGCGGTACGCCACTTTTTGCCCGTACCAAGGATGGATTTGTGCCTACTGAGAGCGGCATCGTCTTCTACGAAAAATCCAAGCACATCTCCAAGGAAATCAACGAGATGTTTTCAGCCATTGAAGCAGCTAGCTCAAAGGAAAAGCGTTTTAAAGTAGGTTTTGCAGCAGGTACCATCCGAGCCATTGACATCCCTGTTGTAAATCATTTCATGAAATCCAACCCGGAAATCGTGGGTATATGGGACGAGCAGGAAAATGAAAAAGTCCTGAAAAAGGTCCTGTCGGAGGAAATCAACTGCGGCCTAGTAGTTGGCAAGGTAGAGGCGCCAGGCCTTGTGGCTCAGCTCATCAAGTCTGTAGACATCGTACTATACGTCTACAATGGACACCGCCTCTGGAACGAAAATAGTGTCAGCATAATGGACATAAAGGACGAGCCTCTTATCTCCATGAACAAAAACTACCGCATCTACCACGATGTAATCAACGCCTGCCACATGAATGGATTCAACCCTGAAATCATTGCACACGTTGGCGACGGCGTTACCATCCGCAGCCTAGTCAAAAACAAAGTAGGCATCGGAATCGCGCCTCGCTTCTTTGACGACAGCGACGAGCTTAGGGCCGTGTCCATCAAAGACGCCTACACCTGGGACGTCTACGGAGTCTATCTGGAGCGCTCAGCCGACGCCCAAATCGCCAAGCGCTTCCTCCAGGAGATTAAGGGCTGACCTTGCCCCAGGCACATAGCTAACAGGCCCCTGGCCCCATGTGGTTGCAAAGGCCCTTGGAATATCGATTCAGCGAATATTTGTAGTTTTTCTTCACGTCAAAAATTGGCACCAGCCACGTGTCTTTCTAAGAATGAACTGTTTTCAAAAATGTAGCTTTATTGTGTGGACACCTATTTATTATCAATGGCAGTTTTACAAAATGCTTCTAAAGAGGGTGTTATGGGCTCATGATACATTCACTAAGAAAAATTAAAAAAAGAGTTTTGTATATATTGGCGCCGTGCTCCATGCAACGTCCTGTTGCTTACGCACTCTCGCCGCCGTCCGTGGCGGCTCGTGCCAATATATTACAAAACTCTTTTTTATTTTTCTAAGCTCATTCCAAAATCGCCCATAACACCCTCAGAACCATTTTTATACTGCCATCAAAGTGCACTGGGTGTCCACGCATAAGCTACTTTTTTGAAAACTGTAAAGGCTTGAGAAAGACACGTGAAATGTCTGGTGCCAATTTGCGTGTAGAAAAACCAAATATTCATGCTGTGATATCCCAAGGGCCTTTTGCAACCATATGAGGGGCAGGGGCCATGAAATATACAATTGCCTGGGGCAGGGTCAGTCGGGCAGGGAGGCGAGGAAGCGGGTCATGGTGTTGAGGACCAGCTTTTTGTTGGCGCTCCAGGTAGGTGCTATGAGGAGGCGCTTTGGGCCGTCCCCGGTGAGGCGGTGGATGACAGTCTCAGGTGGCAGAGCCTTGAGGCACTGGCCTACGAGACTGCAGTATTCGTCTAGGGTAAATACGTGGAATGGCTGGGATTCGTACAGGTCCGCAAGCCTTGTGCCACGTAGGATGTGGAGTAGTTGAAGCTTGATTCCAAATAGGGTGGGCGAAAGGTCAGCAAGGTATTTTACGGATTCAAGCATCTGAGATTCAGTCTCCCCAGGAAGACCGAGGATAAGGTGGACCACTACCTTGAGGCCTGCGTCAGTGAGGCGCTTGTAGGCGTCGTCGAATACAGATAGTGGGTAGCCTCTATTGATTAAAGTGGCGGTGGACTCATGGATGGTCTGAAGACCAAGCTCCACCCACACTTCCTTAGTCTGGTTCAGCTCAGAGAGGAACTGGATCATGGAGTCAGATAGACAGTCAGGACGAGTTCCGATAGACAGGCCTACGATTTCTGGTCGGCTTAGGACTTTTGAGAATAAATCCTGCAAATAAGGCTCATCACCATAGGTGTTGGTGAAGGACTGGAAGTAGGCAATGTACTTGCGCTCAGCTGGTGGAATTTTGCTGGAAATTTTGCTATCTACAAGGGCTCTGGCTTGGTTGATTTGTGAATCAATATCGCTACCTTTTGCTGCAAAATCGCCGGAACCACCCTCGGAACAGAAAATGCATCCGCCGTAGCTTATGGTACCGTCTCTGTTGGGGCAGGTGCATCCACTTGTCAGTGAAAGTTTGTAAACTTTCGTATTATATTTTTCTTTTAGATAATCAGATAAGCTTGTGTAATTCATGTTTCTATTTTATAGCATAGAAAGAATTATTTCACGGAAAATCGATTTTGCATTTCTTCTTTCAATTAAGTATACGATTCCCTAAATAGCATACAATTCTTTGATTTTTTACCAGTATAATCATATAATTGAATACACAAAAATGCTTTAATATTTCTATGCGGATATGAGGTCAAAAAAAGCCCTTAGAATAGAGATTTAGCAACTAGAGAATGGGGAATGTTTATGAAGAAGAAAGTATTAATTTTTATCATTAGTATATTGTTGATTTTGGTTGGATTCTTTTTGTATCCATCCTATAAAACTGCGGGTCTAAAAGAGACGGACAGCCAATATCTAACTGAGGTGGAAACTCCCGCTGCAGTGGTAGAGGAGCCAGCTACAACAGAGGATGTGCAATCAGAAGAGCCAGCCGCCGATGTGACTGCCACAGAGGAACTAGGCGCCACCAACCAGGATAAGGTAATTGTCATTGATGCAGGTCATCAGCAAAAGGGTGACTTATCAAAGGAGCCTATAGGACCTGGGGCAAGTGAACAAAAGGCCAAGGTAACCTATGGAAATGTGGGAGTAAAAACTGGTACGCCAGAGTATCAGCTGAATCTTGAGATTGCACTTAAGCTACAGACAGAGCTCGAGGCCAGAGGCTACACTGTCATCATGTGCAGAACTGATAATGATGTGAATATAAGTAATAGCGAGAGAGCAGCCATTGCCAATGAGGCAAATGCAGATGCCTTTATCAGAATCCATTGCAACGGCTATGATAGCTCTAGTGTCCATGGAGCTATGACCATGTGTCAGACTCCGGACAATCCATATAATGGCAATCGATATGAGGAAAGCCGCCTGCTTTCAGAGTGTGTACTTGATTATCTTGTAGATGAAACAGGATGTAAGAAACAAAACATTTTCGAGGATGATTCCATGAGTGGAATCAACTGGAGTATGGTACCTGTTACCATAGTGGAGGTGGGATATTTATCCAATCCAGATGAGGAAGCAAAGCTTGTAACAGATGACTACCAGCAAAAGGTTGCAGTGGGAATTGCAAATGGAGTAGATGCATACATAGCAGAAAGGGCAGAATTATAATATAGGCAGTAGTGTTTTGGGAAAAGGTTACTGCCTGAGAAGAAAAATGGAAAAAAGTAATGCGTCACACTACTGTGTGGCGCAATTTTCTGTCTGCAAAATGAGGATTGGCGCTGAGTGGGTGCTGCTCCTCGTTTAGAACTCTGAATTTTGATGGCGGATAGCCGGTGCTTTTTTTGAAGGCACGTGTGAAGGCGGTGCAGCTGGCAAATCCGGACTGGTAGGAAATGTCTGTGACGGAAAGCTCCGGATTGGACAAAAGTGTGGTGGCGTAATTTATGCGAATCTGCTGTAAATACTGGTAAAATGTGACGCCTGTGTAGTCGCTGAAAATTCGCTCAAAATGATACTTGCTAAATCCGGCGTAGGATGCCACTGACTCTAATGATAGGTCCTCTGAAAAATGCTCTGCAATGTAGTTGCACACATTGTTGAGAGGAAGACTATTTTTTAATGCCCCTGCAGAAGCTTGTGAGTTTGACTCTTTGAAAAGATGGATATTCTTTCCGCAAAAAGCAATAAATTGCATGAGAATAGAGTAAATCTCAAGCTCGTCATAGTCATCAAGCTTAGTATAGGAAATAACTGACTCATCCACCTCTTTTTCGTGGGTGTAAATAGGCGGTGTAGAGCCGAAATACAATTCCATAATCTTATTCATTTGGCTACATAGATAATTGTAGACGTCAGGTGGGCAAGACTTTTTCTTGATGTGAAGAGCAGGAGCCATGAGGTGAAAGGCCTTGTCAATTTCCTTTATGGCGCCGATGCCGGAAAAATCTGCCTGGATGTAGACTCTAGTGCCAGGAGATAGAGAAAAAATCTCGTGAAGAACGGTAGGACAAATTAAAAGAATGTCGTCTACCTCTACATAATAAGTCTGATTGCCGCAGATTACCTTGTAAGGAGCCTCTCTAGGCCAGATAATCTCGATGTCCGTATGCCAGTGAGCTGGAAAATCAGCGTGGAGACGGTTGATAAACATCCTCAGACTGGTGTTAACTTTGTGCTGAACGTGTTCTTTAGCATCTTCATAATATCTTTTCATACCATCAATCCCCCAAAAGATGAATAGAAAAAACAGAAATAGCAATTTTTATCGTATCCGCATTTACGATTATTATTGTCACATTATAACATACCTA
>JAEEGJ010024886.1_pt1 | contig 12352 bp, 10 predicted proteins | sample 8958761 | NCBI WGS metagenome assembly JAEEGJ01 (sample SAMN16246546, study PRJNA631951) | gut metagenome | biome: gut microbiome; feature: rumen; material: RS-attached | host: Bos | place: Iran: Karaj | collected 2018-10 | reverse complement strand
GGCGCAAGGCATTGATGCTCAACAGTTCTCGGTCCTCTCCTTCGGCATGAGCGAGGACTATCCCGTCGCCATCGAAGAGGGCTCCAACATGGTCCGCATCGGCACCAGCATCTTCGGTCCGAGAGTATATTGAAGGAGTTTCCGTTCCCCTTCAACCCTTCTCCGCAGCCATCGTTCTGCGGCAACAAAATAACCCTTACAACACAACGCATTATGAAAATCGAAATCAAGAATGTAGAAGCACTGCCAGAAGCAGCACGCGAGTTCATTGCCAACATGGGCGACAACACCGTCTTCGCCTTCCGTGGCGAGATGGGTGCTGGCAAGACGACCTTCATCAAGGCTGTCTGCGATGTGCTTGGCGTCGAGGACGAAGTCAATTCGCCCACTTTCGCCATCGTCAACGAATACCGTTCCGCTACAGCCGAACTGATTTATCACTTTGACTGCTACCGCATTAAGAAACTGGAAGAGGCGCTCGACTTCGGGTTCGAGGACTATATGGACTCTGGCGCCCTCTGTTTCATTGAGTGGCCCGAGAACGTCGAAGAACTCCTCCCCGGTGACGTTGTCAATGTCAACATCACGGTCCACGAGGACGGAAGCAGAACGCTGGAGTTTTGACAAGACCCCTCTCCTACTCCCCCGAGGGGGAGAGTTGGTCCGCGCGAACAATTTACTTCCCTTTCTCTTCCTTGTCACTTCTCTGTCAATTCTCTGTCAATTCCCTTAATTATTTATTATGTTAATCTACAACACCACCTTCCACGTCGAGGAGGCACAACTGCAAGCCTTCCTCTGTTTCGTCAAGGACGAGTATTTTCCCGCAGTAACGGCTGGCGGACATCTCTCGCGCCCACGACTGGTGCGTCTTTTGGGAGATGTGGGAGAAGGCCTATATGGCTATGCCGTCATGGCCGACTGTGCCGGCGAAGCTGCTGCCATCAAGCAATGGCGCAAAGAGACGGGCGATGCCCTCTTGCAAACTCTCCAACAGAAATTCGGCACGAAAGTGCTCACTTTCAGCACTTCCATGAAAGTCGTCAAGGAATAAACCCAAATGCCTTTGTCTTGTCGGACAAAGGCATTCATTGATTATGTATATATCATAGGAAAACGCAATTCAAAACCAGTAATCTGTAATTTGTAATTAGTAATTAGTAATTAGTAATTTGTAATCAGTAATTAATTTTTTTCAAAAAAATTTTCGACTTCTCATTACCTCGTCCGTATTATAGGCAAACAACCCTTTCAACATGGAAAGTAATAATATCAGTGAAGAAATCCTAAACCGATGTCGCACAGGCGACAAAGAGGCCTTCCGCGTGGTGGTGCAACAATACCAGCGGATGCTCTTCTGCCTGGCGGCACGACTGCTCTGCAACGAGGATGATGCCAAGGACGTAGTTCAGGAGACCTTCATCAAAGTGTGGCTCAACATCAACCACTACGATGACCGTCAGAACTTCCGCACCTGGATATACACCATTGCCACGCGCCTTTGTATTGACCGACTCCGACAACGGTCGTGGGAAGCACCAATGCCCGACGAGGAGGAATATTTCGCTCAATATGTGGCAGAGGACAAGACCGACCTCCCGTTGGAGAATAGCCAACTCCTCAGCATCCTGCACACCCTGGTGGCAAAGTTGAGCGACAAACAACGTATCGTATTCACCCTCATCTACTTGGAGAACCTCACTACCGAGGAAGTCACCCGCCTGACAGGGCTCGATGCTGCCAAGATCAAGAGCAACCTCTACGTTGCCCGACGCACCATTCAAGAACAATTAAAACGCTTAGGCTATGAATAAATTGGACGAAATAATCAATCATCTGGCATCCCAGGAGCCACAATTGGACCAAGCGGATCTCTTCTGCAACGACCTTTTGGACCGACTGCCGGAACAGCCCCGACCCACCGTCCGCCCCTATTGGCACATTGCCCTACGGAGCATCTCTTCGGCTGCCGCCATCCTGTTGTTGGTCCTCTACCTCCTTCCCCAACAGCCCTCAGCGCTGCCCGAAGAGGTCGATTACTCCGCCGCCCTCGCATCGGTTCAACCCTCTTGGCGCACCGCCCTCTCCCAATCCAAATCGCCACGCTTGGCGATGGAGGAATACACCCGCGCCAAGCGATATAACCAATCCATTGTCGAACTCAAAAAACGCTTAACACAATGAAACGCATACATTTATACCTCATTCTCCTGCTCGCACTCTGCACGTCATGCACCGACCGTCACTACTCTATGAACACCGAGGTTCACCCCGACGGCACCTGCTCCCGCGAACTCTGGTTCAAGGCCGATTCCGCCACCTTGACCGGCACCCCCACCGACCGCGTGAAGGATGTCCGTGACCTCTTCGCCGACGACCAATGGGTCAAGACCATCGCTCCCCTCAACGAGTCGGCGCTATGCTCCTACCCCATGTCGCAAATGCTCTACGACTCCCTCCAGGCGCAAATCGACAGCCAAGACTCGGTCCGTTATCGCCTGTGCGACACCCTTCGCATCTATGCACGTCGCGATTTCGCCTCAGTCGAGCAGATGGCCGAGGCCATGCCTTTCACCTTGGCAGGTCAGTCGCTTCGCACCACCGCCACCCTCCAGAGCCATTTCCGTTGGTTCTATACCGACTACACCTACACCGAGACCTTCCCTTCGCTCGCCTCGCTCTTTCGCGTCCCAATCACCAACTATATGGACGAACAGATGGCCTCTTTCTGGTTCACCGGCACCCCCAATCCATTCCGTCACATGCCGGGCATGGTGCAAGCCGACTACTTCGAGAAGTTGACCAAGGACTTCTGGAAATGGGTCTTTGCCAACCGTGCCAACGATTTGGTGGATATCTTGGTCGATGGCTACGACTCCATCGCCAACCCCTCCATCACGAAGTCCGACCTCTTGGCCCACAAGCAGGAGTTCATCGACCGCATGGCACAGACGGACATCGGCGACTTCAATGTCCTCGATGACCAAATAACGCGCCAACTGGCTCAGGATGTGTTCCATTGTGACATCATCGCACTCATCACGCCCCCTCTGGAGGCCAAGTGGAACCAACGCTCCGCCATCTACGAGGACATCCTCACCTTCCATCTGGACTACCGCCTCACCCCGCCTGGCGAAATCATCCAGATCAACGAGTGCAGCGAGAATCTGGAATACCGCGACGGTGCGCTCCTCGCCTCTATGTCGGGTCTCTCTCTGCTCGACCCTCATTACACCATCCGCGCCACCTCTACCGCCCGAAACGATTGGGCCTTCCTCCTCACCTGGATTATCGCTCTACTCGCCATCGCCCTCTGCATCTTGCCCCTCTTCCGCAAGGGCAAGACGGAAGAATAACGATCCATAGAAGCAGGTTCATCGATTCGCTTCGACATTCGTCTCTGAATACTAAAAAGACTCCGTTATCGCAGGTGCGAAACGGAGTCTTCTTTTTATAATATCATCGGCCTTCTTTACAAAAGATTACCGATATCACACGTCAAGAATTCTTCCAAAGGCATACCATCCATACCGACGATGAAAGAATGTGTCGGGTGAAATTTGCTAACGAACAACGAAAGGCCAGTATTATCGCTACGACTACCACTCTTCACTTCTATGGCAATGGTGTGATTACCGTCAGCAATAATGAAATCCACTTCATCATCTCTTTCTCGCCAATAGTACAGTTTATAGTCATATTCATCGGCTTGAGCCAAGAGATAAGCACCGACAGCACTCTCTACCCACCGCCCCCACAAACTTGGTGTAGTCAATGCCGTATTGAAATTCGTATTGACTTGAGCTGAAAGAAGTGCTGTATTGTAAACCAGCAATTTAGGAACAGAATTGTACTTTCGAGCGGCATCCTGCGCATATTTCTGGAGGCCACACAACAATCGGGACTCACCTAATGTCGTCAAATAGTCGGCCAACGTAGTAACATTCCCGACGTCTTTCAGTTGTCCCAAAATCTTGTTGAGCGACAACTCCTTGCCCGAATAAGTGCACCCTAAATCGAACAACTGGCGCATCAATTCTGGTTTATAGACCAATTTCGTCATCAGCACATCCCGCTCTATTGCTGGAGCGATGATACTGTCCTTGATATAGCGACGCCAACGTCGTTCATCTTGAATATAACGGGCACTACCAGGATAACCGCCGAAGAAAATGAATTGTTCCAAAGACAAACCAAAAGCCTCGTTCATCTCCTGGAAACTCCAATGCGGCATCGGAATGATTTCATATCTTCCTGCCAACGACTCCGTCAACCCATTTTTCAACAACAAACGCGAAGAACCCAGCAAGACCACCTTGATATTGATGTCATTGCGCGTGTCATCATCCCACTCCTTCTTGACCGCCTCGCTCCAATTGTTCAATTTGTGAACTTCGTCTATCACCAAAAGAAACTCCGTCGAACCAGCAGCTTTCATGCGAGCACGCGCCGTAGCCCACATTTCTCCCACCCAAGCTACATCCGACGGAGGGACATTGTCAGCACTGACCGACAAGTAGGGAATAGTACACTCTTCCAATACTTGCTTGACCATTGTTGACTTTCCGACTTGTCGCGGGCCTGATATCACTTGAATCCTTTCGCGTTGCTCAGCGATACGTTTCTTCAATTCTTGAGCTATTCTTCTTTGATACATAACTAACTATGAATTGATTATTGACGCTGCAAAGATATACAAAATTCTCAAATCTTCCAAACAAAATTCTCAAAAGTTGCTTACAAAATTCTCAAATCTCCCTTACAAAATTCTCAAAAGTCGCTTGCAAAATTCTCAAATCTCCTTTACAAATCGGCAAAATTGAGTCCCCAAAAATGCCCCATTTAACAGAGCGAAACCTCTCCTCCTGACTTGAAATGCGCTGTAAGATTCTTCGCGATGCTCAACGTGAAGGGCACCTCCCCTTCCCTCCCACCGCTCACCCACCGCTCATCCCATATCCAGCAAGGCATGAGCAACGCATCAGCAACCATTCAGGTTCCCTACAGCGTCCCTAAGTTTAGGGCACCAGTAGGGAACCTGAGGCTCTCTTAGGCTCTCCTCGTGCGTTGCTGAATACTACGTCAGCGTAGGAACATAAGGCAGTTAGAATAACGAGACCTTTTTGCTAACCGACAGCCTGTTTTCCATAGTCATACGACATGAAAAACAGGTTTTATAATGCAAAATGTCCCAATTATTCAAAAAAATGATTATATTCGCACCGCAAAAGACAATTACTATGTCTTTTATATTCAACACAAATAAGCATAAACTAAAAAACAGAAAGTAAATTAACAATCACTCCTAACTGCATTCTTCAGTACGCTGACAGGATGAGGTGAGGGACAAACCATAATAATACGATTTAAAGCGTATTTAGCTTTTATCAGGCTTCCCTAAAATTTGGCGATTTGAAAAGAAGCTGCAACGATAAAGATAAAGTTAATGCGCCTGCGCTTTGGCGTGGGTCATTGCTTATCTTCGTTGCACGGTCACGCCAAATACCGAGGGAAGAGATAAGTGGACCTGCGTCTTTTTTGTCTCTTCTCTTTCTGTATTTGTCTGGCTGTGCTGCGAAAGTAAATATATGCTCATCGTCGTTGCGCAGCCATGAAAACACAATTCACGGTTGCTGGTTTGGTATAAATAAGCAATCATGAGTAGAAGCATATATGTCGAAATTTAATGAAGCAACAAGAGTACAGATGCCTGCGATGGTGCATCTGACTCGCTTGGGATACAAATACTTCGGAAAGATTCACGAAGCAAATGAGGGTTCTGTCTATGATGGCGAAACCAATATCCTATTGGAAGTGTTCAAGAAGAAGTTTGAAGAACTGAATCCTGGACACGAAGGCGAATATCTACAAGTGTTGCGAGATATCCGTAAGGAATTGAATGACGACGACCTCGGCAGAGGGTTCTACAATCGCTTGAAGTCGATTTCACCTGTCCGACTGATTGACTTTGACAATCCCAAGAACAACGATTTCCATTTTACAGCAGAGTTTACCTGCAAGAATGGGCAGGATGAATTTCGTCCTGACATTACCTTGTTTGTCAACGGCTTACCTCTTTGCTTTGTCGAAGTGAAGAAGCCGAACAATCACGGTGGCATGGTGGCAGAAAGCACCCGTATGAACAAGGAGCGTTTCCCGAACAAGAAGTTCCGCCGTTTCATCAATATTACCCAACTGATGATCTTCTCCAACAACATGGAGTACGATGCCTTGGGCGGCATTGTGCCGATTCAGGGGGCATTCTATTGTACTGGGGCAAGGTCTTATGCCCCTTTCAACTGTTTCCGAGAAGAGAATCCTGGCTGTCTTAACGTTGCGCCATACAACAGGGATTATCCTTATCTCAACATTGACAAGGACATCGAGAAACAAATATTGAGCGACTACAACTGTCAGGTCATCCATACAAGCCCAGAATATCAGACAAACCTCGACTCGAATACACCTACCAACAGAATTCTGACATCTATGTGCAGCCCCGAAAGGTTGCTCTTCATCCTCCGTTATGGCATCGCCTATGTCAGGATGGAACGTGAGGTGGATGGCAAGATAGAATCTACCGACCAGAAGCACATCATGCGCTATCAGCAATTGTTCGCTGCTCTGGCCATAAGGCAGAAATTGTCCGAAGGTGTCAAGTCTGGCGTGGTGTGGCACACGCAGGGAAGTGGAAAGACGGCTCTTTCTTACTATCTGACCTATATCCTCAATGACTTTTACGCGAAGCAGAACAAGGTGGCCAAGTTCTACTTCATTGTTGACCGTCTTGACCTTTTGGAGCAAGCAAAGCAAGAATTTGAAGCCCGTGGGCTGGTGGTCGCTACGGCCAATACAAGAGCAGAGTTGATGGCACAATTCCGTCAAAATCAGGCACAACAAGGAGCAAGCGGACAGGCCGAGATTACCGTTGTCAACATTCAGCGTTTTGCCGAGGACAAGGAAAAGGTGAACATTACCGACTATGCCACCAACTTGCAGCGCATCTTCATTCTCGACGAGGCACACCGTGGATATAAGCCTGGAGGCTGTTTCCTTGCCAATCTGTTTGATGCCGACAAGGAATCGGTCAAACTTGCCTTGACGGGTACGCCACTGCTCAAAGAAGAACGTGCTTCCTGCAAAGTATTTGGCGATTATCTTCACACCTACTACTATGACCGTTCCATTGCCGACGGTTACACCTTGAAGATTATCCGCGAAGATATTGAGACTTCTTACAAGGAGAAACTTACGCAAGTATATAATCGTCTTGACACCCTTGTTGAGAAGAAGGAAATCACGAAGAGCGAGATTGTCCAGCATGACAACTACGTCAACGAGTTGTTACGATACATCATCCATGATCTTGTAAATTTCCGTGGTGTACAAGGTGACAATACTTTGGGTGGCATGATTATCTGCGAGACCAGCACCCAAGCAGAGAAATTGTATGCCAACTTTGATGCCATCCAGAAAGAAATCGACCCGAACCTCCATCTGCGTGCCGGACTTATCCTGCACGACTATGAGGATAAGGAAACCAGAAATCAGATAGTCAAGGATTTCAAGAAAAACATGACTATCGATGTGCTTATTGTCTTCAATATGCTTTTGACGGGCTTTGACGCTCCACGTCTGAAACGTCTGTATTTCGGGCGCAAACTCAAAGACCACAATCTGCTTCAAGCCATTACCCGTGTCAACCGTCCTTACAAGGATATGCGATATGGCTTCCTTATCGACTTTGCAGACATCAAGCGCAACTTCGACGAGACGAACGAAGCCTATCTGCAAGAGTTGAACCGTTTTAACGATGTGGACGAGACGGGCGAAGGCAACAATACCGACACCTTTACTCAGGTCATCGAAGATAAAGACGAGATTGTGCGCCAGATGCAGGAAATCCGACAGGTGCTGTTTTACTATTCCTACGACAATGCCGAGGAATTCTCTTCCGAGATTTCCACCGAGGAAGACAAGTCCGTTCTGCTTGACTTGAAGAAAGCCCTTACTTCGGCAAAGAATATGGCAAACATCGTCCGCACCTTTGGCGATGACGATATGAAGGAGAAGTTTGCTCAATTGGAGATATCCAAACTGCCCGAGTTGCTTTCGGAGGTACAGCACCGCATCGACATCATCAACCAGAAAGAGGCTTTCAGCGTGAGCGACGAAACAAAGGTACTCATCAATGAAGCCATGATGGATATTGAGTTTAACTTCAATAAGATTGGCACGGAGGAAATGAGGCTCATCGCAGGAGGCATAGAGTTGAAAGAGAAATGGCAACGCACCATATCCTCCTTCATCAACAACTTCGACCAGGAGGACCCTGAGTTCGTCACCTTGCGTGAAGCTTTCATGGAGCGTTTCAAAGAACATGGTTTTGTCGTAGATACGATTGCCAAGTTCAATGAAGAGACTAAAGCCCTTGACGACATCATCCAAAGGCTACAAGACTTACAGAAACGTAACAATGCCCTCTTGAAGAAATATAATGGCGATGCCAAGTTCGCCCGTGTTCACAAGCGAATACGAGAAGTGAACAAGGAACGTGAGGAAAAGCACCAGAAGCCTATGTTCTCATTCCGAGACGAAGAAATTATGGTTATCCTGAAAATCATCAAGGAGGACATCGACTCAAAAGTCTATGACAGAAATAACATTCTTCGCCAAGATGCTTATTTTCAGCGAACAGTAATGGCCCTTATCAATGGCTGTCTATACCATTTCCCACAGATACAGCCAGAAATGGACGATTACAAGTTCATACAGCAAAGAATATCACAACAATATCTCAATCAATACAATGCCACCTACGGCATGGCTTAATCCAGACATGACTATAAAAGAAAAGACCCTCCGTCTCATTGACGATTTGAAAGCTACCTGCGCCGCCTACGGCATGGGCAATGACGGTAACGAGTATAAGATTATCACCCAGGTATTCTTGTATAAGTTTCTGAACGACAAGTTCGGTTACGAAATCAAGAATGCCAAAAGCGAGATAGCCAAGAAGATAAAGGCTGCGGACAAGTGGGAAACTGCCTATGCCGAATTGAGTGACAATGAACGAATGCTTTTGCAGAGTGCCATTTCGCCCGACGTGCCGATGTTGGAACCTTACCACTTGATTTCCAATCTCTGGAATCAACAGGGCAAGGGAGACTTCGACACTATCTTCGACAATACGATGACCGATATTGCCGAGCAGAATGCCGAAATCTTCTCTACCCAGACAACCGAAAATACCAAAATCCCTCTCTTCGAGACCTTGACCAACTTTGTCACCGACTCCGCACAACGTGCTCCATTTGCCCGTGCCTTGGTTGACAAACTGGTGAACTTTTCTTTCGAGGAAGCCTTTGCCGAGCATTATGACTTCTTTGCCCAAATCTTTGAGTATCTTATCAAAGACTACAATACAGCAGGAGGTGGCAAATATGCCGAATATTACACACCTCATGCCATTGCCACCATCATGGCACGTCTGTTGGTGGGTGATAATGCCGACCTTCACAGCATGGAGTGTTACGACCCATCGGCAGGTACTGGCACCTTGCTGATGGCTCTTGGACACCAAATTGGCGAAGACCGTTGCACCATCTTCTCCCAAGACATTTCTCAACGTTCTAATAAGATGCTGAAACTGAACTTGCTCCTGAATGGGTTGGTTTCTTCGCTCGATAATGCCATTCAGGGTGATACATTGGTTGCACCATATCACAAAAGCGATGACGGGCAGCAGCTTCGCCAGTTCGATTTTGTGGTCAGCAATCCACCTTTCAATATGGATTTCTCCAATACACGTGAGAAGATTGCTGCCATGCCTGCACGTTTTTGGGCGGGAGTTCCAAAGGTTCCTGCCAAGAAGAAGGAGTCGATGGCTGTCTATACATGTTTCATACAACACGTTATCAACTCATTGAAGGAAGGAAAAGGCAAAGGTGCCATCGTTATCCCAACAGGATTTATAACAGCGAAGAGTGGTATAGAGAAGAATATCCTGCAAAAGATTGTTGATGACAAGATTGTGTATGGCTGCGTTTCGATGCCGTCCAATGTGTTCGCCAATACGGGTACAAATGTATCTGTACTGTTCTTTGATAAATCCAAAACAGCCGACAAGGTCGTGCTGATTGATGCCAGCAAATTAGGAGAGGACTACAAGGAGGGCAATTTGAAGAAACACCGTCTGCGTGACGATGAAATTGATTTGATTGTCAATACCTTCAACGAAATGAAATCCATTGACAATTTCTCTGTAGCTGTGACATACGATGAAATCAAGGAGAAGAACTATAGCCTTTCGGCAGGTCAGTATTTCGACATTAAAATTGAGTATGTGGATATTACGGAGGAAGAGTTTAACAATCGTATAGCCAACTATCAAGATACTTTGACCAAACAGTTTGAGGAGAGCCACAAATTGGAAACGGAGATTCTGACACAATTGAAACAACTGAAATTCAAAAAGTAAAGATGATAAAGTGTAAAATAAAAGATATAGTAACTCTTTCTACGACAACACTTGTTCCTGAAAAAGGAGTAGCCTATCATCTTTACAGCCTTCCTTCTTATGATGATGGAAAGCAGCGTGAAGAGGTAATGGGTGAAAATATTCTAAGCAATAAATTCATTGTTCCAGACAAGTGCATACTGTTTAACAAGCTTAATGTCAGATTCAAACGAGTTTGGAGGATAGATAATGCTGACAATAACAAACTGGCATCAACAGAGTTTTTGCCTTTGATTGTTGACGAAGAAAAAGTTGACTTCCAGTATTGTTACTATCTTCTTATTTCAGATTCAATAACAAAGTATCTGTCAGACCAAAATGCGAATACTTCAGGAAGTCACAAAAGGATAAGCCCAGATGATTTCCTAAACATTGATATTACGTTGCCTGCAATAAAAGAACAGAAAAAAATAGGGTGTTTTCTGTCCTCAGTTGACAAAAAAATAGATGTCAATCGTACGATAAATCTGCATTTAGAAGCCCTCGCCAAGCAGCTTTACGACTACTGGTTTGTGCAGTTTGACTTCCCGAATGAGGAAGGCAAACCGTATAAATCAAGTGGTGGCGAAATGGTTTGGAATGATATCCTAAAACGCAACATTCCAGTAGGATGGAAAGTTTGCAATTTGGCAGAATTGGGCAATTTTAAAAATGGAATAAACTATTCAAAAGATGAAATTGGAGACCGGAAATATAAAATTGTCAATGTCCGAAATATATCCTCATCTTCAATATTTATTGACAATTCCGATTTGGACGAGTTGACGTTGAAACAATCTAATGGTGACAATTACCTCGTCAAGGAGTCCGATATATTGATTGCGCGAAGCGGCTCTCCTGGAGCGACACGACTAATTCGTGATATTGAAGACAACATTATATATTGTGGATTTATCATCTGCTATACGCTTAATGATTTAGATGACAAGCCCATCCTTTTCTATTCAATCAAGCAGTTAGAAGGGGTGACCAAAGCTCAAAGTAATGGTTCTATCCTAAGCAATATTAGCCAAGATGTGTTGAAACAATTATTGGTTTCTATGCCTCCAACAGAGACCTTGCAAAGGTTTAACGAAAGAATCAATACTGTTTTCGCTGCTATTCAGAATAATCTACGGGAAATAGAAGATTTAACTAAGCAGCGCGACGAGCTATTGCCGTTGCTGATGAACGGTCAAGTGTCGCTAAATTCACATTTAGCGGATAACAATTAAAAATGTCTCGTATTCTTTATAAATATCTGGATATAGAAGGCGCAAAGTGCATGTTGGGGAATAAAAATCTCCAATTCACTAATGCGACCCAACTGAATGACCCATTTGATTGTCATCCAAAGTTGTTTGACTACTCAAATGTAGCCACTTCTGAAAAAGAAGGGTGGATTCGAGAGTGGCGGAAGCTAAAAGAAGAAACCGATGCCACCAATTTGCGGAATGACACATGGTTATGCAGTTTGTCGAAAATCAATGATTCCATACTCATGTGGAGTCATTATTGCTATAATCATAAGGGAGTTTGCATCGGTCTTGACATAGACAAGGTGATGCAATCGATCCCTCCAATGGTTGGAGAAATATACCTGCAACCACTTGTTCTTGATGTTCAATATAAGAGTATAATTGAACGTCCCAAGGGAAACTACGCAAGCGGGCAATTCATGTATCAATGGCAAACAAAAGCAAAAGAGTGGGAATACGAACAGGAGGTCAGATTGGTCATACCAAGACCTTGTGCTATGTATGCTGCTTTTACTCCTGCACAATCTAAACATCCTAAAGAGACATGGGATTGGCGTGAGATACACCATTATATGCCTCTGAAAGGTGAATGTTT
>JAEEGJ010024884.1_pt1 | contig 12352 bp, 12 predicted proteins | sample 8958761 | NCBI WGS metagenome assembly JAEEGJ01 (sample SAMN16246546, study PRJNA631951) | gut metagenome | biome: gut microbiome; feature: rumen; material: RS-attached | host: Bos | place: Iran: Karaj | collected 2018-10 | reverse complement strand
TCCTTGGAGCAGATGAGGGAAGAGTATCAGAACGGTAGACGTATCATTCCTCTCGACAAGTACAGGATCATGGATATGTACAGTGATGAGATACCCGACAAGCTTAAGGAAATGGAAGAAGAGGAAGCATATCTCCTTCTTATAAAGAATGACATGAGGCAGCTGGAGGGTGAAAAGGGTTCCATAAAATACGCCAGGGAAGAAGCGGAAAAGAAGAAGAAATTCCTCATTAAATTTACCGAGGTCTCGGTAGTGGCGCTCATAGCCGTAAGCATCCTTTTTATCATAATTTCAAGGAATACGCAGAAGAGTATGCTGTTGCCGTTCCTTGTAATGGGAGCGCTTGCATGCGTTTATGCGGCATATTTTGTTGTGACGATGAGGGACTGTGATAATACCGTGGCAAGAAGCGACAGACTTATGAACCGTGCGGTCGAGCTTCTGAACAAGGTAAAGATAAAGTATGTCAATACGGTAAATACACTTGATTATACTTATGAAAAGTATATGTGCAACAGCCATCAGGAGCTTGCTTTCAATTGGCAGGGCTATCTGAAGGAAAAGGAAGAGGAAAAGAAATATAAGAAGAACACGGGACTTCTTGCCGCAAGTCAGGACGGTCTTGCCGAGGTACTGACAAAGGCCGGCTTCGCTTTGCCGCAAATGTGGGTGCATCAGGTTGAATATCTGACAGACAGGCACGCACTGCATGAGCTAAAGACGGTACTTCTTGAAAGACACAGAAAGCTTAAGATACAGCTTGAGTTCAATTCAAAGCAGAAAAGCGGAATGATGTCGGATCTTAAGTCGTTTGTAAAGAAGCATCCCGAGTATTCGGAACTTTTGGGTTCTGTTTAAAATTTTACTTGCACTTTTTTTAAAGTGATACTATAATAGTTAAGGTTTTTTATTTTTCACGTAGGAAAGGACGGAAGTTATGTATTCATTTGAGGAAATACTGGCAGAGGACAAGGAAATAGCTACTGCCATATCTGAAGAAATCCAGCGTCAGGACTCACATATCGAGCTGATAGCATCGGAAAACTTTGTAACAAAGGCTGTTATGGCTGCAATGGGAAGCCCGCTTACAAATAAGTATGCGGAAGGTTATCCCGGACACCGTTATTACGGCGGATGTGAGTTCGTTGATAAGGTTGAGACCCTGGCTATCGAGAGAGCAAAAAAGCTTTTCGGCTGCACATATGCAAATGTTCAGCCCCATTCGGGATCACAGGCCAACCAGGCAGTACAGAATGCACTTCTTCAGCCCAGCGATACATTTATGGGTATGAGCCTGGCATGCGGCGGACATCTTTCACACGGAAGCCCCGCAAATATTTCCGGTAATGTATATAACTGCGTTCCTTACGGTATAAATGCAGAAGGCTACCTTGATTATGACGAGGTAGAAAAGATCGCTATGGAGTGCAAGCCCAAGCTTATCATCTGCGGCGCATCCGCATATGCGAGAAAGATTGATTTCAAGCGTTTCAGGGAGATCGCAGACAAGTGCGGAGCTTATCTTATGGCAGATATAGCTCATATTGCAGGACTTGTCGCTACAGGATATCATGAGAGCCCTATTCCCTACGCTCATGTAACTACGGCTACCGTACATAAGACATTAAGAGGACCTCGTGGCGGTCTCATCCTTTCAAGCGAAGAGTTCGCTACCGAGCACAAGTTAAATAAGGCAGTATTCCCCGGTATGCAGGGCGGACCTTTAGAGCATGTCATAGCTGCAAAAGCTATCTGCTTCAAAGAGGCACTTTCTCCCGAGTACAAGGAGTATGTAGGACAGCTTGTAAAGAATGCAAAGGTTCTTGCGGAAGAGCTTGTCGCAAGAGACTTCAACCTTGTATCCGGAGGTACCGACAACCATCTTATGCTTGTTGACCTTCAGAACAAGAATATCACAGGTAAGGATGCTGAGAAGCTTCTTGATGCGGTTAACATCACCTGTAACAAGAATGCGGTTCCCAACGATCCCCAGTCACCTTTCGTTACCAGCGGTATCCGTCTCGGAACTCCCGCCGTTACTACAAGAGGCATGAAGGAAGCCGATATGAAGATCATCGCAGAAGCTATCGATATCTGTATTTCGGATCCGACAGGAGATCACAGCAGAGCAGTTTCACTTGTCAAGATGCTGACAGATGCATATCCCCTGTATTCAAAATAATCGACTAAGCTAAAATAAAATGCCCTAAGTGCAAATCCATTTGCCAACTTAGGGCAATTTTTGGAGTAAATATGATAAAAAACATCTTGTTTGATCTTGACGGGACATTGCTTCCCATGGATATGGAATTCTTTACCGAAGGATATTTTAAGCTCCTTGTAAAAAAGCTTTCCGAATACGGCTTTGAAGGAAAGGAGTTCATAAAGAACATATGGACAGGCATAAAGCATATGGTCATGAATGACGGGACAAAGTCAAATGCCGAAGCTTTCTGGAAATATATGGAAAGCGTATACGGTGACAGGACACCGCTTGCAAGGACCGTTTGTGAATCGTTTTATGCAAATGAATTTGACGGTGGAAAAGAATTTTGCGGATTTAACCCATATGTAAGGACTTTAATAGATAAATGTAAGGATAAGGGCTACAGGATAATCCTTGCGACAAATCCGATATTCCCGGATGTCGCAACATGCAAGAGAACCTCATGGGCAGGACTTGACGTAAGTGAGTTTGAAGGCTATACAACCTATGAGAACTGCAGTTCCTGCAAACCCAATATTGAGTATTATAAGGAAATACTGAAACGTTTTTCACTGGATCCCGAAGAATGCTTAATGGTCGGTAATGATGTTGATGAGGATATGGTTGCGGAAACCCTCGGAATGCAGGTATATCTCATCACCGACTGTATGATCAATAAACACGGTAAGGACATTTCCGTTTATAACCGCGGAAGCTTCGAAGATCTGGCGGGATTTTTGGGACTGGTATGAAAAGATTTTTGAAACAAAAGAGAAACCTGATCTGTTTATGCTGGCCGGTCGGGTTTTTATGCTATATTCTTGCAAGATGTAACAGTGACATAGCAGAATATGTTTTTGCCCGTGGGATATACAGGGTCTACGGTTTTATCATGTCCTTTCTTACGGGCTTTTTGCCCTTCTCGGTAGCGGAATGGCTGCTCATACTTTTTGTGCTCGCTCTTGTACTGTATCCTTTCTTTTGTATCATAAGGATAGTAAGGTCAAAGGAAAAGCTCTACACGGTACTTGATTCCCTGAGGCTGCTTATTATGGCGCTGGGTATTGTTTTCCTGTGGTATATGATAGGAGCGGGGACAAATTATTACAGATATGAATTTGCCGAATTCAGCGGACTTGAGGTTAAAAAATCCTCTGTGGATGAGCTTTACGGACTGTGTGAGGAGCTGCTGGAGAAAACGAATGAGGCAAGAGCTGCGCTCGGTATCAGTGACGATGAGATATTTGTATCATCCATGACAAACAGGGAACGGGCTTCCGCATGCAGGGATGCCATGGAAAAGCTTTCGGAACAGTACGATGTGCTTAAAGGCTTTTATCCGTATGCCAAGCCGGTGCTTTTTTCAAGGGCTATGTCGGAGTTTAACATAACAGGTGTATATTTCCCGTGGACTGTCGAATCAAACGTAAATGTGGATGTCCCCGATTACTCAAAGGCATCAACGACCTGTCATGAGCTGAGTCACTTAAGGGGATTTATGAGGGAGGATGAGGCGAATTACATAGGATATCTTGCCTGTGTGAATTCGGATTCTGCCGAACTGAAGTACAGCGGATACATGCTTGCGCTGATAGTAAGCATGAACAAGCTGTATGACGCGGATAAGGATAAGTATGGTACGCTCCGAGGGAAATATAATGCAGGTGTAAGCCTTGATCTTATCTATAATTCGAAGTATTGGCATCAGTTTGAGGACACGGTTTTAAGTGAAGCCGGAGAGGCTATGAACGATACCTATCTTAAGGCAAACAATGTCACGGACGGAACCAGGAGCTACGGAAGAATGGTTGACCTGCTGCTCGCTGAAAGAAGGAAAAAGGTTGCGGGACAAAACTCTTAAATTTGTTGTTGCTAACCCGGACTTATAGTGCTATACTTTTTATATCGAAAGACATTTAGGGACAAGGAGGGTTTTATGCCTGAAATCAACAAGAAATATCCGTACAAATATGAGGTGCATATGCACACTGCCGAGAGCAGCGCATGCGGACGTACCCATGCGGCGGATTACATACATGCATTTAAAGAGCTTGGCTATGACGGAATGATAATCACGGATCATTTCTTCAACGGGAACACAGCCGTTGACAGGTCGCTTCCGTGGGAGGATTTTGTTGAAGAGTTCTGCAAGGGATATGAACTTGCAAAGGAAGAAGGCGACAAGCAGGGCTTCAAGGTTTTCTTCGGATGGGAAGCTAACAGGCTTGTGGACGAATATCTGATCTACGGTCTTGACAAGGCCTGGCTTAAAAAACATCCCGAAGTAAAGAACTGCCCCCATGATGAGCTTTTTGAAATAGTTGACAAGGCCGGCGGTCTCGTGGTCGGAGCGCATCCGTTCAGGGAAAGACCGTATGTGGACAGGGTTAAGCTGCATCCGTTCCAGTGCCATGCGATGGAAGCATGCAATTTCGGAAATCCTGTATATCAGGATGCATTTGCTTATAATTTCTGCAAGGACAGGAATATAATCATGACTTCGGGAACCGATCTTCATGACGTAAAGAACCTTGCCCCTTCAATTGCGGGCATGTGCTTTGAAGAGCCGCTTAACGACATTTCTGATTATGTGGAAAGGGTTAAGTCCGGTAAGGGTTTTATACCGCTCATCCCGGAGGAGCGTAAGATCATCACTCCCGATATGAAGAATATGCTTGAGATCGATCTTTATGATGAGCATAACAAGCCTAAGAGAGTAGAGCTTGAGGATCTGGGGTTAAAATGATCCCTGCTTAAAAACGGAGAAAAATCCCTGGCTTTAACCGGGGATAAGTGAAAGAGGAAAGGGGAAAAGGGTCAATGACCCTGACAAAAACATGAGTACACCTCATAATAACGCGAATAAAGGTGACATAGCAAAGACAGTTCTTATGCCCGGCGATCCGCTCAGGGCAAAATACATTGCGGAAACATATCTTGAAAATCCCGTATGCTTTAACACCGTAAGGAATATGTACGGATATACGGGCACCTATAACGGAAAGCCGATCTCAGTCATGGGAGGCGGCATGGGTATCCCGTCAGTCGGCATCTACACCTATGAGCTGTTCAATTTCTATGATGTTGAGAACCTGATCCGTATCGGTTCCATGGGTGCATATGCGGATAATATAAAGCTTGGCGATCTGGTCATAGCCATAGGGGCATGTACCGATTCAAATTATGTGAGTACGTTTAACCTTCCCGGGCATTTTGCCCCCGTCGCATCCTACGGACTCCTTAAAAAAGCGGTGGATACGGCAGAACGTCTCGGCATAGAGACAGTTGTGGGCAATGTCCTTTCTACCGATGTTTTCTATGCAGATGATATCGAGTTCAACGCGAAGTGGAAAAAGATGGGCGTGCTCGGAGTAGAGATGGAAGCAGCCATATTCTACATGAACGCCGCACGCTTCGGGAAAAATGCACTCTGTATGTGTACGGTTTCCGATCATATTTTCAGAAAAGAGTGCATGAGCGCCGAAGAACGTCAGAACGGTTTCCACGATATGATGAAGGTTGCACTTGAAGCATTTTCGTGATGCAAGTCTCTGCCTCGCGGACATTTGTACAAGTTTGTAATTTTAGAAAAAACATATTGACATAGAGACATCGTTATGATAATATGTCGTTGTTTGGTAGAGGCGCATCGATTATAAGTAGTTTTTCCGACATGTCAGGCATGGTTGAAGAAAGATGAAAGGATGAGATGCCGAAATCCCCGTACACCTGATTGCATGGGGGTTGGTCGTCGGGTTAAGAGCTTTTCGACTGTCATCATTCATGATGGAGCGCTACCTAAAGATACAATGATAAGAGTATGTAACTCACTATAAGATTGTACTTTAGCGTCGATATCCATCGACGCTTTCTTTATGAGCAATGCAAGAGCTGTATTGCGGAAAGAAAGAAAACAGACCAATATACCGGAGGACAAAAAAATGAGCAAGAAGACAGTATTTACAGGATCGGCAATAGCCATCATCACACCCATGAACGAGGATGGAAGCGTTAATTACGGCGAATTTGAAAAGCTGATCGACTTCCAGATCGAAAACGGCACCGATGCTATCGTCGTATGCGGAACAACAGGTGAGGCATCAACTCTTTCACATGAGGAGCATATCGAATGCATCCGATTCGTTACAAAGTATGTAAACAAGAGAGTACCGGTTATTGCGGGAACAGGTTCCAACTGCACCGAAACAGCCATCTATCTTTCGAAGGAGGCTGAGGCCGCCGGCGCAGATGCGGTACTTCTCGTTTCTCCTTACTATAACAAGGCTACGCAGAAGGGATTAAAGCTTCATTTCGGAAAAACTGCGGAAGCTATCAATATCCCCATTATTCTTTACAATATCCCCGGAAGAACAGGAGTGAACATCCTGCCCGAGACCGTAAAGTATCTTGCTGAAAACTATGAGAACATCGTAGCGGTTAAGGATGCTACCGGAAACATCGGCTGGACAGCAAAGGTTGCACAGCTCTGCGGAGACAATATCACGATCTACTCGGGTGATGACAATGCGATAGTTCCCATCCTTTCACTCGGCGGAAAGGGCGTTATCTCGGTACTTTCACATGTAGCACCCATGGATACGCATCTTATCGTTGACAAGTTCTTAAAGGGTGATACAAAGGGAAGCCTTGAGCTTCAGTTAAAGTATCTGCCCCTTGTAGATCTTCTTTTCTCTGAGGTTAACCCCATTCCCGTTAAGACAGCGTGCAGATTCATGGGATTTGCTGCAGGTCCACTTCGCAATCCTTTATGCGAGATGGAGGATGCCCATGCAGATGCGCTTAAGGCAGAAATGAAGAGACTGAACATAATCAAATAACACCTAGGGCGCAAAGGCTTCCCCTCAGGGGAAGCTGTCAGCGAAGCTGACTGATGAGGTGTAAACAGAAGATATAAGGGAGAAAAACATGGTTAAGATAATATTTTGCGGCTGCTTCGGCAGAATGGGAAATGCCGTAAGACAGATAGTTAAAGACAGCAGTGACGCTCAGATAGTTGCGGGCGTTGATATATGTGAGGGAAATGCGGAGTTTCCCGTTTATAAAGTGATAACCGATGTAAAGGAAAGTGCAGATGTCATAATAGATTTTTCATCACCGAAGGCACTTGACAGCATCCTCGGGTATGCAACCGAAAAGAATGTTCCGGTAGTGCTTTGCACCACAGGCTACAGCGAGGAGCAGCTTGGAGAGATCAAGGAGGCATCGGGAAAGGTTGCGATGCTGCGTTCGGCAAACATGTCTCTCGGCATCAACACCGTGGCAAAGCTTATACAGACCGCTGCTCAGATACTTGCGGGAAACGGATATGACATAGAGATAGTTGAGCGTCATCATAATCAGAAAAAGGATGCACCTTCGGGTACGGCACTTCTGCTTGCGGATGCAATAAATTCCGCATGTGACGGAAAATACGAGTATGTTTATGACCGTTCCGGAAGAAGAGAAGTCAGACCCAAGGACGAGATAGGCATATCGGCAGTCAGGGGCGGAAGCATCGTCGGAGATCATGAGGTCATATTCGCAGGACTTGACGAGGTGGTTGAGATCAAGCATACCGCTTATTCGAGGAATGTATTTGCCAAGGGAGCGGTAAGCGCGGCATTATTCCTTGCGGGAAAGCCTGCCGGGATGTATACGATGACCGATGTGGTCGGCTGATCGCGGGAAAGACGGTTTACGTTAAATTGTCGGAAGAACTTAAACAAGAGGAGCGTTATGACTTCTAAGGGACTGATAATGTGCGTAAGCAATTCTTACACACAGAAATATTATCTGGACAAAAACTTTGACAAGCTGCCCAAGGCGGTGAAGGACGAGCTTAAGATCATGTGCGTTCTTTACACCGAAGAGGTCGGAGGTATTTTTACCATGATGTTTGATGAAGACGGTGAGCTTCAGCTGATCGCATCCTGTGATGAGGGCGATCTGCTCTACGACGATATCGGAAGCGAGCTTCTCATTAAAAAGATGAGGAATACCCGCCGGGAGCTGTTTGAAAGCCTCGAGAAATACTATAAGGTTTTCATTAAGAAAGAAGAACTATAATACAGGAATTCAGGGTATCAGGTTCCGGAATATGAAAATAGGAAATATAGAGACAGGGCGTGTTTTCCTCGGGCCTATGGCAGGGGTTACGGACATGCCCTTTAGAATCCTTTGCAGGGAGCAGGGTGCGGATCTTATCTATACCGAAATGGTGAGTGCAAAGGGCATACATTACAATAATACCAATACGAAGGACATGCTGAAGATTGACGAGCGGGAAAGACCCGTGGCACTTCAGCTCTTCGGCAGCGAACCGGAACTGATGGCGGAGACGGCAAAAAGGATTGAGGATCTGAACTTTGACATCCTTGATGTAAACATGGGCTGTCCGGTACCTAAGGTTGTAAACAACGGTGAAGGCTCTGCGCTTATGAAGGATCCCGTTCTCGCCGGAAGGATAGTGAGCGCATTGGTAAAGACCGTAAATAAGCCTGTTACCGTCAAGTTCAGGAAGGGCTTTGCCGCAGGTGACAGGAACGCTCCCGAATTCGCACATGTCATGGAGGAAAGCGGAGCGAAAGCCGTTGCTGTACACGGACGAACCCGTGAACAGTATTACAGCGGGAAGGCCGACTGGGACGTGATAGCCGAGGTAAAACAGAGGGTAAGCATCCCTGTCATAGGAAACGGGGATATATTTACACCGAAGGATGCGGGCGAAATGTTTAAGTATACCGGTTGTGACGCAGTTATGGTCGCACGCGGAGCGCAGGGAAATCCTTGGCTGTTTAAAAACATAAAGCATTTCCTTAAAACCGGAGAGGAGCTGGGTAAACCCGGTTTCGATGAAGTCTTTTCCATGATCAAAAGGCACCTTAAGATGCTTACGGATCTAAAGGGAGAGTGGACCGCAGTCCGTGAAATGAGAAAACATGTAGCATGGTATACCGAAGGTTTTCCGTATTCAGCGGGGCTGCGCAGAGACATAAACCTGTGCCTGACAAATAACGAGATCATGGAAAGGCTGCGTAAATACGGAGAACGCCTGGTACAATAAAAAAACCTTGAAATTTCTTGCAAAATGCATTATAATACTATAGGAAATAAACTTTAAGGAGGTAATTTTATGGACGGTAATTTAGCAATAAAATATAATGTCCTTGAAAATGGTGATATTGTGGATATGTCTCGTGCTTCAGTCGTTCATAATATTACCTTGGGAAGACTTGTAAAGTCATTGGAGAAAGTGGTAGAAAAATCATGTGAAGTATTGCGGGAGCAGAGTTTTAGATGGAAAGAAGATACAGCTGCATACAGGATGCCGGATATTTCTATAGCTTGTGACATATCTTCCGCCAACGGGGTTGATCTGGACAGTATTCCTTGGTTTATTGCAGAGGTACTGTCGGAATCTACAGAAGTGATAGATAGAAACGAGAAAATGCGGTTGTATGCTAAAATAGGCATACAAGAGTATTGGATAGTGGAACCGGTCATTAGAAAGATAGAGAGATATAAAAATATTGACGGTACCATGCAGTTAATTGATGTGATTGTAGAAGATGTTAAGAATGTCTCATTCTTGACAAAGGATAAGATGATAGATATATCGAATGTTTGGTATAGCATTTGAAAAAAATATTTATGAGTCCGGATTATTGGACATGCTTTGTGATATTATTATTCTTGTCAGATCCTAGATTGCAAAATTAAACCCGTTCTATGACCGCTGGAAATCGTAGTTTTTATCTAGTTTACTATTGCAATAACTTCTGTTAGACTACTAACCATCGATCACTAACTGCTAGATAGGAGTTAGTTTGAAATACTATAGAAGACATGGTCAGATGGATCTGACTGACAGAATTGCAATCGAAACTGGATTGTGCAGGGGAGAATCTTTTAAGGAGATTGCTAAGAGGTTAAAAAGACATCCTTCAACTGTTGCCCATGAGGTGTTTGAAAACAGAACATTTATAGCAGGAACTTATTTTTCTCGAAAAGATTGTAAGTTGGTAAGACATTGTAGAGAAACAGGAGTTTGTGGCGCTCCTTCTGACGGTTGTAATCGCTTATGTCGTTTATGCTTGGGATATGATTGCAGAAAGCTTTGTCCAAGATATATATCAGTAGCCTGTCATAAACACGAGAAGCCACCATATGTATGTAATACTTGCAAGAATAAAAAATTGTGTATAAAAGACAAATACATTTATTCTGCACAGTATGCAGACGCTGCTGTTTCAAGAAGACGTTCGGAGTGCCGCAAGGGAATCAGGCTGACGGATGAACAAAAAACATTTGTAGATGAACTGGTAACCAGACTTGTCAAAAAAGGGCAGCCTCTGACACATATATACGCAGAGCATGAGGCTGAAATGCCTATTTCGTTAAGAAGCTTGTACAATTACATTGACGCAGGTGAACTAACCATAAGGAACATCGATCTTCGTCGGAAGACCAGTTATAAACAGAGGAGAAAAAACGCCAAAAGTTTCTATAAGGGATTTGCTGATCAAGAGTATAGGATAGGCCATACATATGAGGATTTTGAGTCTTTTATGAAGTATTCTGCTGCAGATGTGGTTGAGATGGATACCGTAAAAGGAGTTCGTGAACGTGGCAAAAGGTTGTTAACCATGATTTTCCAGAAAAATTCCATAATGCTGATGTTTCTGATGCCTGACGGAAAAGCTGAATCAGTTAAGAGAGTCTTCGATTATCTTGAAAGAGGACTTGGGTTAGAATGCTTTATGAGGCTGTTTCCGGTATTTCTTACTGATAACGGTGGTGAGTTTAAAAAGGTTGATGATCTAGAACTTACATCGGACTATGAATTTAGAACGAACGTGTATTACTGTGATCCTATGGCATCATGGCAGAAACCTCACATAGAGAAAAATCATGAGTATATAAGGTACGTGATTCCGAGGGGCAGAAGTTTAAATCCGTATACTCAGGAAGACATGACGCTTCTTATGAATCATATCAACAGCACACGTAGGGTTAGTCTGGGGAATAAGGCTCCATATGAGCTTATTAACGAAGAGGACAAGGATATGATGGCATTATGGCATCTATTAAAAATGGACCTCATCCCGCCCGATGAAGTCCACTTAATGCCCGACCTGTTCGTAAAGAACAAGTAAATAAATATTTTGAATGCAGAAAGTGATCGATTTGTCAATAGGGGTAATCAGACGGGTCGTGTTTTCTTTTGCATAAGCAGTACCGAGTCGTCTGTTTGCCATGCCATAAATGATTACATGATGCATTCAGATGAACGAATTATAACACACCTTGAAGAAAAATGCACGCTAAATAACGCAAAATTTTGCCCCCAAAATCGATTTTATGTTAAGAGGTGATATTTTAGTCAAGATTGAGTTTTTCATTCAAGGAAATACCAGATATAAAAAACTAAAAAGCAGATGAGCGAAAGCACACCGGTCTGTACTGCTGTCTGGAGATACATATTATGAGGTTTTGTGATCAACTCGTCTCCGTACCCACTATTTGACAGAGCCACAAAGTCATCATTAGGGAATGCCAGTAGAAATGTATCAGGGCCGGTACCTAAAAAAATATTATCCATTAACAGTGGCAAGGTCCTTGACCAGATAAATGCACGGCCCGAAAATGATTTTCCAAGATCATTTAAGGACTCTATATAGTCAGCATCATGCATCTTGACGAACTTACCCTTATTTGTTACATAATAATATGTGATACTTTTAGCGAACATCAACTTAGTATAGTGCTGGCATACATTGAAAGGATTATCCCACTTACATAAAATATATGGCTTCTTACTCAAGTTCCTACCTATAATAAATAAGAAGAAACGGATGCTCACCAGATTATCTGATCGCATCCGTTTCTTCTTAGTATATATTTTTTAATAATCAATATCCTTCCGGATTGTTCTTCTGCCATCTCCAGGAATCTTCACACATCTCTTTAATACCGAACTTTGCTTCCCATCCGAGCTCTTTCTTGGCAAGTGATGCATCGGCATAACAGGTTGCGATATCACCGGGACGTCTGTCAGTTATAACATAGGGTACCTTTACACCGCTGGCCTCTTCAAATGCTTTTACTATATCCAGTACGCTGTAGCCATGCCCTGTACCCAGGTTG
>JAEEGJ010024882.1_pt1 | contig 12353 bp, 11 predicted proteins | sample 8958761 | NCBI WGS metagenome assembly JAEEGJ01 (sample SAMN16246546, study PRJNA631951) | gut metagenome | biome: gut microbiome; feature: rumen; material: RS-attached | host: Bos | place: Iran: Karaj | collected 2018-10 | reverse complement strand
CACGTGCCTCTTTACAGCTGCGGCATGCCGGCATGTGCGATGCCGGTATATTTTGCAATCTGCTCATCGAGCGTGACCAGGTTTTCAAGTGAAAGCTTGTGCACGTCATCCAGACCGGAGACCCGTGCGAAGGTTTTCAGTTCTTCGTTCGAAAGGATCAGGTAGTTTGCGATCCTCTGTGCAGCCTCTTCTATCTTAAGGCGTTCACGCAGCATAGGGTTCTGTGTTGCAATGCCGACCGGGCAGTATCCGCTTCCGCAGATCCGGTACTGCTGGCAGGCAGCCGCAATTAAAGGAGCCGTTGCAACAGCGATCGCATCGGCACCCATCGCCAGAGCTTTTGCAAAATCAGCTGAGACACGTAAGCCTCCAGTGATCACTAACGCAATGTCGGACTGAATGCTGTCCAGATATCTGCGTGCGCGGGAAAGTGCATAAATAGTTGGAATGGAAGTTGCCTCCCGGAGGAAGAGCGGGCTGGAACCCGTTGCACCGCCGCGTCCATCGATCGTGATAAAGTCAGGGGCAGCAAAGACAGCGTAAGCAATGTCTTTTTCAATATTGCCGGCAGCCAGCTTAATGCCGATCGGCCGTCCTTCTGAGCGTTCCCTGAGCATATCGACCATCGCCTTCAGGTCCTCTTTGGAGTTGATCTCCGGGAACTTGCTCGGGCTTTGAATATCTTCACCCACATTTTTACCGCGGATGGCCGCAATTTCTTCTGTGACTTTGCTTCCCGGCAGATGTCCGCCCATGCCAGGCTTTGTGCCCTGACCGATCTTTATCTCAATCGCATCCGATGTCTTCAGATTTTCATCCGTGACGCTGTATTTATTCGGAATGTATTCGAAAATGTATTTATAGGCAGCAGCTTTTTCTTCCGGCAGGATGCCGCCCTCGCCGCTGCACATGGCAGTCTGCGCTTTGGCTGAGCCCATCGCAAGAGCAGTTTTGATCTCTTTCGATAAAGCGCCGAATGACATATGGGAAATATAGACCGGGCTTTCTAAGACCATTGGCTGCTTTGCGTTTTTGCCGATGATGGTCTGTGTGCTGACAGGATCATCATCATTGAGAGGCGTCGGATCCAGCTGCGCACCGAGCAGCAGGATATCCTCCCATTTTGGAAGCGGGAGCAGTGTCCCCATTGCAGCATGAAGGGACTCGCCCTTTACTGCCATTTCGTGAATCTCTTCCATATACCTGGCGCACTCATCCTGGCGTACAAGCGATGAATCGTAAGCAGGCGTTGGTTTTACATTTTCATTCATATGATTCCTCCCAATAAAACTTCTTTGATTTTGAAAAGGAGCTGCCGCGTGACAGCTCCTTGTTTGTTACTCTCCGTGGCAGGTGATAAGCCATGGTGCCGGTTGGATATCGAAAGCGCCTTTCGCGTTCATCTTGGAAACCGTGATCTGCGTGATGTCGATTTCTTTCAGGTCCATTTCCCTGCAGATCTCGTTCATCCGTCCGGCCAGGTTGAAGTCCAGCGTATAGACGACAAACTCCATCTTCGGGTTCAGCTTCAAGAGACATTCCATCTCCTGTTCCATGCTGGCAGAGCCAACAAGCATGGTCGTGTCCGGGATCGGCAGTCCTTTCATCGACTCGTCATCCACATGGTCGATGATGGTGATGTTGTTGACGCCGAACAGGTTCACGTTATCTTCCAGCGTTTTGCCCTCGCGCTTGTTGTATTCCACAGCGATGATGGAGCCTTCTCCATTATGAAGAGCAGCCTCTATGGCGATGGATTCTGCAGAAATGATACAGAGGTTTTTGCCTTCCGTGATCTCCATCTTGGAAAGGATCACGGCACGGATCTCTGAACCGACATAATGAACAGAACCGGAGGCAAATACCTGATTGTCCATACCGAACTTGTAGGTATTGCGCGCCTTCGGATTAACGATCAGCATGCCGGCCGATGCATTGATTCCGCGGTTGATCATATCGTAGACTTTGTTTTCTTTGATAGGACCGGATGGATCGGAGCCCTCGTTGTAAACGACGGTGCACTCGCCAAGTCCGGCATTGAACATCCGATAGAAAATATCCGGATGACCAGCCTCTGTAAACACCAGCACATGCCGGTGCGATTCCACGGTAGGGATCAGGTTTTTGTTTTTCCTGGTGATGTCCAGGATCTTAACTTTCTCCAGATCCACATCGTAGTTATCGTTGAAATAATTCAGCCAGTCTAATATATGCGTGTTGGTAAAAAGATTATTTGTATTCATGACCATTCTCCTAAAACAGTGCGCGATGCGGCACGCGCATATTTCATTACTATAATACCATAAAGGAACATAGTGGAAAACTTTTTTGTGATTTCACTGTTCTTGCAAGAAACAATCGTCCGTGATACGATGCGCAAAAGATTGTGATGCATTACACAAAAACAATGATGCGTGTAAGAGATTGAAATAACAGGAGAGAGAAATGCAGGAAATACTGATCAACCGGGTTTATAAACATTTTAAAGGGGACTATTATCTGGTAGTGGATTTCGCGCGCCATTCCGAGACGGATGAAACATACGTTGTCTACCGGAGACTGTACGGGGACGGAAGTCTGTGGATCCGGCCGTACGATATGTTTGCCAGCGAAGTGGATCACGATAAATATCCGGATGTCAAACAGAAATACCGCTTTGAGCTGCAGGAGATTGAAAGCGTAGCAAAGTAATTGAGATGCAAAGAAACTAAGCAGCAAGGAAACAGAAGTGAAACAGTCAGGAATGCAGGATTTTCAGGGAATTGATGTCCGCATGAAAAAGCATATCGTGCGCGTTGTCAATGATGATGCGCTGATGCAGGCTCTGCGTGAAGGAAAACACAGAGCTGCACGGCAGCTTGCACAGAAGATCCGTGCAGATTATCAGCAGCAGTTCGGCGAGGAACTGCAGATCAGCATGCGATCCCTGGCCTGCGAGATCTACTGGCATTATTACGTACTGAAAAAAGCGATTGCCATCGAGCAGCGGTTTGGCAAAAAGAAATTTACCAGCTGGCTGATTCGGCATATCGATGTGAGTGACTGCGGGGAAAAGAAAGAAGACACCAACCGCTGGGTGTGGGATCTGCTTTCAATTATTTTCTAGTCGAACAGCGTTCTTGCTTTTGGATAATGCAGAACAGGTCCTTCCAGACAGACATAAGTCTCATTGATCTTACAGTGTCCGCATTTGCCCACGGCACAGCTCATCTTTCTCTCAAAGGATACCCAGATCTTATCTTCCGGCACACCTAACTTCATACATTCCAGAGCGGAGAAGTGCATCATTGGCGGCGGGCCTACGATCGCAACATTGTAATTGTCTCCAAAAGAATCAAACGGGACTTTGCTGATGTGTGCCGTTACCATGCCGGTTTCAAAGCCTGGCGCCTCGGAGGCGTCCAGCGTATAGATCGTGTGGAATTTCTCTGCCTTCGACCATTTTTCACGCTCTTCATTAAACAATGCGCCGCTGACATCTTTAAAACCGGAGATCAGATACAGCGATGCGATCTGATCCGGGTTATTGTAAAAATAGTTCAGTGTGGTCCGAACCGGTGCCAGCCCGGTGCCGCCGCTGATGATCAGAAGATGATGATCTTCTCCGGCGAACGTTTCTTCCACTGGCCACCAGTGTCCGTAAGGCCCGCGAAGGAACAGTGTGCTGCCCTCGCGCAGATCAAAGACACCCTGCGTCAGACGGCCGACTTTCCGGATGGTAAATTCCACGTAGCCGTCGCCTTTGCCGCTGATGGAGATCGGTGCCTCGCCAACCTTTGGAATGGAGAGCATACAGAACTGACCATTGTGTGTTGGTTTATCGAAAGCCACACGGAAGGTGAACTCTGCCTGTGTCTCATGCGTAACGCTTAAGATCTTGTGCGGCTCCGGTTTCATTATATTGACCATAGTATCGAATTGTTGTTGTTCGTTCATTTATTTCTCCAGTTTTTCTATTTCTTTTGTCAGGTCATTGACGGTATCAAAGAAGGAAATCTGACGCGGACAACGCATATCGCATCTTCCGCAGCCGACACACATGTTTTCCTTGCCGAACCGTGCAGCAAAATCGTAAAACTTGTGGAAGACTTTAAACCGCATGTTTGCACCCTGTGTTTTCCGGGAACGTGCACCGCCGGCAGTCTCCGTAAAGTTCGGGATCATGCAGGAAGACCAGACACGTCTGCGCTCGCCGTCCGGCTTGCCTTCTTCGTAAATAATATCGGATGTATCAAAGCAGCTGCAGGTTCCGCAGACGGTGTTGCATCCGCCGCATCCGATGCATCGCTCATCAAACTGAGTCCAGTATTCCATGTCGCTGATGGCTTTCAGGTTCGCGCGGCTGATATCCGGTGCATGCATGACTTTCTTATTTTCTGTCACAAATTCCGGCTTGAAGTCGATCACCGTATCATTTCCGCTGACACTTTCAAAGTATGATGCAAACGCAGGATCTTTGATCTCTACATAAGTATCTCCTGCGGTGCCATCATCCTTTTTCTCAAAGCGGAACGCCATGCAGTAGTCATCCGTCTGATTGCTTCCCATAGAAACACAGAAACAATTCTCAAAACTTTCTTTACATTCCAGAAGAGCGAAGAAAACTAGTTTGCGCATCCTTGCGTAATAGAAGTCCGGATTTCCATTTTTCAGAAAGATCGTATCCAGACGGCGGATGGCATTGATGTCGCACGGCCGTGCAATGATCAGGATCTTCCGTTCATCTGCAAGCTGTTCTTCTTCCACCGTATCTGAGCGGAAGTACATCATGACCTGTGAGATTGGGTAATAAGCTTCCTTTGTGGAGAAGTCACTTTGACGGTCAGTTACGATCTCTGAGACCGAACGGATCTGAGAAAAACGTACATTCTTTTTTGCTTTATCCCACTTTGGCGCAAAGACGCGGTATTCCTTTGAAAGCGCATCCAGTATGCCATCCATTGTGAGAGCGTTAAGTTTATATCCCATTGTCTTTACCTATGCGCGAAAGAATGCCTGCTCAGCTTCCATGAAGCCCATGGTCATTCGCGCGACTCCTTTGTAAAAATCTCTTTCTGTGTATTTATAAATATCAGCTGCAAACTGCGCTGCCCAGTTGATCAGGTGTGTTTGGAAGAACTCGCACTGCTGCTTACGCAGATCATCTGCAGCAGCTTCATCTGCGGCGTCAGATTCTTCTTTCAGCAGTTCTGCCATAAAGTTAAGTTCCAGACCAATATGGTCTTCCATGATCTTGAACATATCCTCGCGCATGGTCAGCCCCTTTGATGCATACAGAGCAGAAAGGTTCATCTGCAGGCTGCCTCCGAAAGCGCTGTCAAATCCGGTATAGATGGATTCATAAGGAAAAGCTGCTTTTCCTGCAGCATCACCGGCTGCCAGAAAGACTTTCGCATAATCGGCTGCCAGATCTTCCAGCAGGGCATGAATCTCTTCTTTCGACTTTCCTTCGAAACCAGCCAGGTAGGATTCGATCAGACGGAATCCGGCATCCAGATCCTGCTGCCAAGGTGTATTTGTTTCCGGGAAGGCCGGGAATGTCATCTTCTGCATGGAAGCGAGCATAGCTTCGTCAATCTCCTGAATGAAGACGGAGGCAAGGAAACGGTACATCCATTCCCGGTATTGATTCAGTTCTTTCATTTCTTTATTCATCTAGCGTACCTTCCTTCAGTGCTTTCTCAAATGTATAAGGCATCATGTCGATCCACTTTGCGTTCTTCAGGATGAAGCGGCCGGAAGGCTGATTGCCAAAACGGTCCGGCAGTGTATAGACATGTCCTTCGTTTTCTGCAAGCAGACGGGATACTTCGCTGTCCGGGTCATCGATGTCGCCAAAGTGGAGTGCACCGCCGGCGCAGTTTCTGACGCAGGCCGGTTCCAGACCTTCTTCCCGGCGTTCAGCGCAGAGTGTGCATTTGTCCATGATGCGCATTTCCTGATTGTAACTGTTGCAGTGGAACGGGCATGCATTCATGCAGGCGCGGCAGCCGATGCAGACATCCGGATCGATCGTGACCACACCGTCCTCGTCATTCTTCATACATGCGGAGGTAGGGCAGACCTTTGTGCAGGCCGGATCCTTGCATTGCTGACACATCACCGGCAGATAGTACATTTCCAGATCCGGAAACGTACCGGTCGGGCCCATGGTATATAACGTACTGCGCGATCTTCCGAGCGCAATATTATGTTCCGTCTTGCAGGCGATCTGACATCCGCCTTTACATCCGATGCAGCGGTCTACTTCCACTACAATTGCTAACTGACTCATCGCACACCTCCTATTTCACCAGCGGAAGCCAGGATCTGAAGTCTTCCGGTTTTGTCCATACACCCTTTGGCCCTTCTTCCGCCCGGGTGACCTTTACCTGATAAGCACGCAGCGTGTGCGTTCCGACAATATCGTTATATGGTGCTGTAGATTTGGACAGCACATTGACATTCATCTCCTGCCAGCCGTGCGTTTCCGTATTCAGCGTCTCCGGATTCCAGAACCGCTCCATGCAGACCGTTCCCGGTTTGATGCCTTTGGTTACCAGTGCCTTCGCACGGATCTTGCCGCGTTTGGATTCGATCCATACCCAGCTTCCGGTCTCGATGGCTTCTTTCGCCGCGTCTTCCGGACTGATCCACAGTTCCGGAGCCGGATACATTTCACGCAGACGCGGGATATTTCTGAGCGTTCCATGATGGTAGAACGGCACACGGCCATTCGTCATGACAAGTGGGAATTCCTTTGCTGTCTCATCATCCCGGAGCGGGCTCTCCACTGGTTCCAGATAATACGGCAGCGGATCATAATCTTTGGATGCAGGATCCATCGGGAACGGCATGAATGGCTGACCGCTCCGCCCAAGTTCGATCATCCGCTCGCAGTAGATCTCCAGCTTTTTGGATGGGGTATCAAAACCTTTCGGAAGGCCGGTTGCAGGATCTTTCTGCAGATAAACGTAATACGTTTTCCATTCTTCCTGACTCATATATTCGTAAGGGGATGCTTCCTGTAATTCCTTCCATGTCATGCCGACTGCCGGCGTAAGCTGATCGAAGAATTCTTCCATGGAATCCCAGTAGGCCATATCTTCTCCCATAAAATCTTTATCAAATGATTTTTGGCACATCTCGTGTCCGCGCTCTGCGCAGGCTTTTGCCAGATTGGACCAGATGACGGTCTCGTCCTTAGTCTCCCAGAGATGAGCAACCTGTTTGCGGGCAACCAGCGTATTGCAGGTCTCTACGATCATTTCTGTCTCCAGCCATTCCTCTGTCGGCAGAATGACATCTGCGTAAGCAGAGAAGGAGGTTGGATACATGTACATGTGTACAATGAACTCCAGCTTGTCGATGGCTTCTTTCCAACGGCCGGCTTCTGCCAGTACGCCCAGCTTGTTTCCGGAACGGTCGATCCAGACTTTTGGCTGATACGGCTTGCCCGTAAGGATTGCATCCAGCACACTGCCCGGATGGCCGGCATACCAGATGCTAAGGCCCTTGAATTCCTGTCCGCCGAGACGTTTTTTAAACTGTTCTTCCGGAAGACACTTCTGTGCGACAGGAACCGGATAGTTAGGGACCTTCAGCACGCCGCTGGTACGGAACCGCTGCATCGGGACGCCTGGTTTCTCCATGTTGCCCATCAGCATCTCCATGGTGTCAGCAGCCATTGCTGCCTGAACGGAGTTAGGAGTCTGATCCGTAGCCACACCCAGGCAAAGTCCGCTCGGGGAGTTGTCTGTGTAAAGACGGATCGCTTCTTCTATCTTGGCCGGATCCAGCTGGCAGATCTCACCTGCTTTTTCCAGTGTGAATTCATCAGCGCGTTCCAGCAGCAGCTGCGCGCCGGTCTTATATGTTTTTCCATTGATCTCATAAGAGCCAAACAGAGCAATGTCCAGATCATCCTGATATGGATAGGAAAGAGCTTTTGCGGACGATGTCTTCTGATCCCAGACGGTGAAGATATCGACGCCGTTTGCATCTGCCTTATCCTTAGCCAGACCCAGTTCGCACGCACGGATCATTTCCTTTGTATCGGGATCGACCAGATAAGGAAGGTTGGTCCATTTCAGAACAAAGTCGTGGTCATACAGTTTATTGGTCAGGATGTAACGGATCCAGGCCAGCATCAGTGCCACATCGGTACCCGGGCGGATCGGAAGCCAGACAGTTGCTTTGGCTGCATCCGGTGTAAAACGCGGATCGATCACCACAGTCTTCACGCCTTTTGCGCGAAGCTCATTGACCATACGTCCGCCGCTGGAAGGACAGGAGAAGGAAGGGTCCGTTCCCCAAAGCACGAGTGTCTGAATAGGATTATGTTCTTCATCGTAGAATTCCAGACAGTTGGAATCGGCTATGGAGTTATCACTTCCGCCGTACATCATGGCTGCAGCCAGTACACGCGGCAGATAGCACTGTGCGCATCCTGGTTCGAACCAGTTTGGAGTGCCAAAGATGTTGCAGAAGCGGGCGATGCTCCAGATCTCCGGATTGCCGCCTCCGCCGGTAGAGCAGAAGACATACTCTGCACCGAAATCTCTTTTGACCTGCATCAGTTTATCAGCGATCATGCCCAGCGCTTCATCCCAGGATGCCCTGCGGAATCTTCCGCCGCCTCTTTTGCCAACGCGGATCAGAGGGTATTTATTTCTGTTTGGATGATATAAAGCGGAAATGCCCGAAAGGCCCTTTGCGCACATTTTGCCTTTGCTCATCGGGTCGGCCGGGTTGCCTTCCAAACGGACGACACGTCCGTTTTTCACATGAGCCAGCACACCACAGTTTGCGATGCATGCGCGGCAGGCGGTGGAAACGATCTTTTCCTCATCGGATACTTTGATGACTTTCGGTTCGCCTTTTGTGAAAAATGATTTTTCTTCAGCGGCCTCTTTCAGACCGGAAATGGATATTGCCTGTAAGTATTCGTTTGCGTTCATACTGCTTCTCCGTATTTGCTTTGCTGTTACATGGATATAATATATTCTAAAATGCTTGCAATCAATATCAATTTATGATATAAATAATTCCGAAAGAGAATGAATGGACGAAATCAGCTTATATTTACTGAAATCCAGCCCTGATTCATTCGAATAACCGATCATTCGGAAAGGAGATACTATCATGACAGAAGATCAACTTTTATATTTTACCTCGATCGTGGAATGCGGCAGTTACAGCGAAGCCGCACTGGACCTGAATATTTCCCAGTCCACCATCAGCAAACAGGTCGCACAGCTGGAGAGTGAACTGAATGTGAAACTGTTTGACCGTTCCACACGAAAAGCATCTCTGACGCAGGAAGGCGAGGCACTGTACCCGGAAGCAGCAGCACTGCTGACACAGATCAAAGCTGTGAAAAATCATGCGGCTGCATTGAGCCTTGGCGGCAGAAGAAAGATCGATATCATCGCACTGCCGTTTGTCGGCAACCTCAACTTCTATGTTCCGATCTTCACATTTGAAGACAGCCACTTAAACTGCGAAGTGCATCTGTATGAAATGGAAGATAATGAACTGTATAAAAAGATCGCTGCAAAAGATTTTGATATTGCGATCTGCTATTTCGATCCGGAGCAGATGACCAATAATATCCGCTTCTATCCGATCATCGAAAACGAAATGGTAGCAGCAGTGCATAAGAGCAGCCCGCTTTCCCAGGAAAAAGCACTGACACCGCAAATGCTTGATAAAGTCCCTGTGATGGGAACACAGGATTTCACTACACTGAACAAAGTATACGAATTATATTTTAAGAAATTTAATGTGACGCCGCACGTGTTCTTCCGTTCCAGACCACAGACCCTTTTGGGAGCAGCTGCAGCAAAGAAGAGCGTTGCGCTGTTAGACCGTCTGCATGCTAACATGTTCCGGACACCGGCAGATATTGCGCTGATCCCGTTTTCACCGAGTTTGAAATGCGCAGTCGGTATCGCAGTGGATGAAGAAAAAGCAGATGACCCGGTCATCCAGGAACTTATCGAAACGCTGTCACATTAATCAGTCAGTTCCTCGACATCCTTGACAAAATTTGAAACTGGGATCTGGCCGGACTCTTCCACTTTGTCCATGTAATCCTTGGCTTGTTCCAGAGCGGCCATGATCATCTCAACCGAATTATCGATGCCGTAATCAGAGGTGTGCAGCGTCATTCCATAATGCGCTGCAAGACCCCATGGCATGTTGGTGAAATGCTTGCAGTATGCAGCACGGCTGAGATCTTCCCTTTTCACAAGTTTACGAGCATCATCGAAAGAAAGATGGTGCTCTTTTGCTATACGCTCTGCGCGGAACGAACGGTCCGCGGAGAGGAATAAGTTCAATGTATTTGGACGGCCTTTCAGAATATAGCCGCCCAGACGGCCGACGATCACACAGCTTTCCTTTGCGGCCAGTTCGCGGATGACCTTGACCTGGCTGCGGAAGATATCTTCTTCCTTGGAACGGATCTGTGTTTCCGCATTGTTGTTGCGGATCCATTGGGAGATCAGGCCGACACCCATACGCTCTTCATTTTTCTGGACTTCATCTGCAGGCAGCCCCATTTCTTTTGCTGTCTCGGAGATGACGGCATAGTCATAAAACGGAATGCCAAGACGTTTTGCGACTTCCTCTCCGATCTTATGTCCGCCGCAGCCGAGCTCCCGCTCTATCGTAATAACAAGCGGATAGGCGGCACCAGCCAGAACCGGGGATTCCGGCATATCCGGAGAGATCTCCAGAAACTTGTCCAGAAAATGAATGTGACGGTTGTAGAAGCGGGTGAAAAATCCCACCAGGAAAGCGGCTATTACGGTGCCTTCACGTACGCCGTTTAATTTATGGAAGACGATAAAGGAGATCGCAGTGCTGAGTGCGATGAACACCCAGTCGATGATGATCTTGACTGTACCAAATTCCAGATGCAGTTTATCTGAGATAGCGCTGATGGCGCCTTCTGCAGCCATTAAAATCAGAGAAGCTTTCACTTCCAGAAAAACACCGAACGCCATGATCAGACAGCTGACAACACATAAGAGAAGCTTCAGCCAGTAGGCATTGATCTGCATCGGCGCAACGATAGCTAGTGTCAGATCGGTAAAATAACCAAACGCGAAGACTACGACCAGCTGAAGAAGATTGATCAGTTTAAAGTTTTTGCGCAGCAGCAGGATCTGCACGACGACGAACAAGGCGTTAACGATCATCGTGAATGTTCCCATAGATAACGGAAGGAATAAGCTGAGCACATAAGAAAGGCTGGCGGACGGAGAAACACCGATGCTGGATTTGGAGGACAGCGCGATGCCGAACGCCAGAATAAAAAGACCTGCCGCAAGGACTGCCAGTTTTTTTAGAAATAGTGGGAAGGTCATTTTCGTATTCATAGTGTTATTTTAACAGAGAAAAAGGGGAATTCCAAGAGTTAGAACGTCCATATTATTGATAAAACAGGCAGTTTTTGATATATTTTATAGCGTATAATACTGCGGATCTGCGACGCCGGAAAACGGAAGTACATGGAACTGGAAGGCGTTAGTGCAAAAGAACCGCATAATGATAATTGGCAAAAAAGAAAGGCGGCGAATATGGAATATACGACCATACAGGGAACCGGACTTCGCGTTTCTAAAATGTGCCTTGGCACCATGATGTTTGGTGGCCAGACAAGCAACGAGGAATCTGTAGAGATCGTCCGGTATGCGCTGGAAAACGGCATCAACTTTTTTGACACAGCAAATATTTATACGCAGGGTAAAAGCGAGATGCTTTTGGGCGAAGCGCTGAAAGGACACCGCGAGGAGGCGGTGATTGCGACTAAGGTAGGAGGCCCGTCCTGGAAAGGGGAAAACGGAAGAGGCCTTGGAAGAAAACATGTCATGGCCAGCGTGGAAGTTTCATTAAAACGTCTTCGTACGGATTACATTGATATCTTCTATATGCATTTTCCGGATCCGAACACACCTATGGAAGAGACCATCGAAACGATGGACGAGCTCATCCGCGCCGGAAAGATCCGTTATTACGGCGTCAGCAATTACGCAGCATGGCAAATCTGCAGCATGATCGAAAAAGCGCAGAAGATGCAGCGCCACGCACCGGTCATTACCGAGTCAGTCTACAACGCGCTGACACGCGGAGCAGATGAGGAACTCCTTCCGTTCCTGCGCAAATATAATATTGGCATGGCGGCCTACAATCCGCTGGCAGGAGGTCTTCTGACCGGAAAGCATACCAGAGAGAAGGCGGTGCCAGGCACCCGTTTTGATACAGAGCAGGGATACCGCAACCGTTACTGGAAAGAAGAAAACTTTGATGCGATCGAAACACTGGAACAGATAGCTTCTGAGAACGGCATGTCCATCCTGGAACTG
>JAEEGJ010024880.1_pt1 | contig 12353 bp, 12 predicted proteins | sample 8958761 | NCBI WGS metagenome assembly JAEEGJ01 (sample SAMN16246546, study PRJNA631951) | gut metagenome | biome: gut microbiome; feature: rumen; material: RS-attached | host: Bos | place: Iran: Karaj | collected 2018-10 | reverse complement strand
ATACTTTTATTTTGTGCAATGTTGTGTATTTCTTTTTATACTACTTTTGATTCATATCCCTCTGTCTCTCCTATGCTATTATTATGGATTAAAGTAGCTTCCAATTAAATCATATTTAATTATTAAATTAGATTTTTAATATCGTTAATTTTTTATTAGTATTTTATAATAAATCTTAATTTTCATATTATAATTTATTTTTCTATAAAATTATTTATTTTTTTTAAATTTCATAAATTTAGTATTTTTATAAAAATTATCTTTCCTATTCCCCTACTTTCTCTAAAATCAATAATTTTAAGTTTTTTTAAGACAACAAGTTATATTGATTTTTATAAAAAAGGCTCAATATCGATTATCAAAAATTATTTTTAAGTAAAAATATAAGAGAGAATTTTGTTGGTTAATTCTCTCACATATAATTAATCGTTATATAAAATTTATAATTCCGTATATTAAGTGCAATATTGTGAATATGATTGTTGGTATTATTGCTATCCAATTTTTAATCTTTATTCCATAAATCAGAAATGATAAACAAGGGAATAAGCATAATCCAATAATTACCATATCGTTTACTATACCAAAATAATAAAATACCCAACACACAAAATACAAAATCAAACTCACTAATGAAGAAATACCGATTTTATTATTTTTACCTTTGGAAAAGCAGAAACATATTATCATTATAATTTGAAATATACTAGCAATTAAATCTATTGTTGGTGTAATAGATTCTATTCTTAAAATATCATTTGGCGCTTTTACCATAAACCATATAAAATTGGGTATCATAATAAGCATGAATAATAATACCCCATAAATATTAAATTTAACGTTTTTCATATTCCCCTACTTTCAAATTACTATTTTAACAACCAATCTGCAATGTCAATTATTTCTATCCCTTCATGTAAATAGTTTTCATGATTTAGTCTTGTTATAATAATTTTTTTATATCCATCTTTTATACTTAATAGTGGATTTATTTCTCTTTCTAATGTTTTAGTATCGTTTATATTCTCTGAAACTTGTATATAAATTTGTTCATCTTTTTTCATGGCTACAAAATCTACTTCTTTATTATATAGGGTTCCGACATATATTTCATATCCTCTTCTTAAAAGTTCTATTGCAACAATATTTTCAAGTATTCTACCGTAATCCATATTCTTTTTTCCAAGTATAGCTGTTCTGAATGAATGATCCGATAAATAATATTTATCTTGAGATACTAAATATTTTTTACCTTTTATATCATATCTTCTTACTCTATAAAAAGCAAAAGCATTACATAAATATTCAATATATCTATTTATAGTCTTGTGTTCAGCTTTTAATTTATTTGATTTTAGAGTATTTTCAATTTTTCTTGAGGATGTAATATTAGAAATGTTATCAAGTAAATAGTCACTTAATTTATTTAAAAGGTCTTTATTTTTAATTTTATACTTTTGTACTACATCTCTTATTATTAATGTTTCATAAATATCTTTTAAATAGGCACCTTTATCTTCATCTTCTTGATATAAATATGAGCCTGACATTCCTCCATCTTTAATATATTTATCAAATGAATTATATATATTATCATTCTTATAATAAATCATATATTCTTTAAAAGAAAATGGAAATATAGGTATTTCAAATGTTCTACCTGTAAATAGTGTTGCTAAATCACTACTAAGTAGAAATGCATTTGAACCTGTAATAAATATTTTAAATCTTTCTTCAGCATGAAAACTATTTATTGTTTCTTCGAAATTATCGCATTTTTGAATTTCATCTATTAATAAGAAATTATCTTTTCCATTTACAAATTGTTTGTCTACATATTCATATAACAAATCTCCTGTATTAATTTTATCAAATTTTTTTAAATTGTAATTAATATGAATTATATTTGCATTATCATAGTTTTTATCTATATATTTTTGTAATGCTTCTAATAGTTTTGATTTTCCACTACGCCTTACACCTGTTATTACTTTTATATCAGGTGTATCAATTACCCTTATTAATTTATCTAAATAATATTTTCTCTCTATTAATTTCATTTTAAACCTCCATAGATATTATAAAATATTATTCCCCAAAAGTCAATTTTTTTTGAATTTGGGGAATAAACTTTTTTATATTATTATGTTATAAATTTAAAATATTATTCAAAATACTTGATAAATCAACATTCTAATGTACGAAAACTTTGATTTTGTGCAATGTTATATAATACTTTTTAGAATAGTATGATCTACATCCTCCTTCTCTATTAATAAAAAGCTACTATTTTTTAGTAGCTTTAAATATGTTCTTTATAAATTCTTTTATTCTTTGAAATATTGATAATTCTTTATACTCAATCATTGCAGTTTGTTGTGAATGATTAGTTTCTATATTTTTTTGTTTAGTTTTAAATAAATCATCAGGATTATACTTATCTCTTAACTCTTCTTGATACTTTATTTCATTATTAGCATATATTTTTTTTAATCTTTGCTTTTCCTTTTCATCCTCACACCAATATTGTAAATTTAGCATTGCAATTAAGGCTAATGTTTCTTTCTTTAAGTTTTGCTCTTTAATTGGTACGTTGGGATCAATAACTTTGGTATAATTATTATCCTTTTCTACTTTAAAAAACTCCATTAACTTTTTAGGGATTTTATTTCTATTATATTCATCTAGTAACTCAATAAAATTGACTATTTCTGTATATGCTTGTCTTCTGTTATTTGATAACATATTAAGCCTCCATTTTTATTATTTATCTATCGTAGATTATTTTGCTTGTTCTTGTTCTTTTTCTGTTTTTTTTTGTTCAAATTCTTCTATAATTGCACTCAATTCGTCATTTATTTCTCCTTCACGTACACTTCCTTCTGTTGCTATTGTTCCACTTTCTAAGGTATTCTTATTAATATTTTCTAAAGCATTGCTTTCTTGTTTTGAATATTTTTTTACATCAATCCCCAATTCATCTGCCTGTTCACTAGAAAGCATTTTAAATATATCTTCAATGAATCCATTTGAATCAATTTCTTTCCCTATCAGTTGCATGTATTTAACTGGATTTTGCAAAAACTCTAAGTATTCTTTTGAATATTCTTGATTTTGTGCATCTTTTATTCTCATTTTTGCTAGCTCAAAATAATTTGCACTTTTTAAAAGTTCTATAAATTTATCTTGACCTACAATATTATACAAACGAAAAAATACTTCATCAGAGTATGTCTTACTAGTTTTACTCTCCTCATCTATTGTTTCAATTATAGGATGTTTTTCAAACCAATCTTGTCTATATGTTAGTAAAGCATTTTTTACTTCATCACTTAAATCTGCATTTTCTATATATATTCTTTCTACTGATTTAGCAAATGTTTCGTCAACATCAATTCCTAAATTACTATCCATTCTATATTGGTCAAATGCTAAATCTAATAAGGGGATTCCTCTAATTTCTTTTTTTAAAAAAGCTATTTCTTGTTTAAATTCAGATTCTTCATTTATATTTTCATTTTCTGTATCAATTAATTCTTTAATATATTTATATACTTCATATGGATTTTTTGCATTTATTTTTCCACCAAATTTTTTTAATATATCTACTATAGGGAAATAGTAATCTCTTTTAAATTCTTTTAATTCTTGATATGAATTATTATCTCTCATTAAGTTCCAATGAAATTTGTGTGCAAATTCGTGTACTAGGTGTAAAGTATCCACTTCTTTTCTTGGCAGTTTTATTTGGTGAGCTAACTTTTCTCCAGTTACATCTTGAAATGTAGTTAATTGTTCACCTATATCATTGATATCTATTATTTCTTCACTTATATGATAATGAATATATTCAGAATTTTTATCAGCTCCAATTTTAACATCCATCATTCCATCTTTAAAATCAACCACAATATTTATATTTTCATCATAAATTTGTGTTAAATATTGTTTGAAAAAAGGCAGTACTTTCTTTTGTACTAAATCCTCAATATAATTTGTTAATGATTCTTGTTTTGTTTTAACTTCACTTGTATCCATATTTTCGAATACCTCTTTTCCACCCAAAATTCTCACTTATTAAATTTTCCAAGCAGTTCTTTTGACATTTTTTCTGCAAATCATAAATATCAATAAAATTCTTTCTTCATCACTCATTTTGTTGCCTTCGTTCGTATATATTTTATCACATACTAACAAAAGCAACAAGGCTTATTATAAAGATTTTTATTTTTTTAAAAACTAGTTTTAACAAAAATGCATGTAACTATTGATAAATCAACATTCTAAAGTGCGGACACTTTTATTTTGTGCAATGTTGTATGCTTCTCTTTATACAATCTTAATCTTATATTTTCCACTCTCTTCTACTATTCTTATTTAGATTTTATGGTGATATTTTGCTAGATAATATTTTGTCAAATCCTTTAATTTATAATTTTAAGTGATTTTTTATTTACTATTAATTATATCTTATTATTTATATTTTATATAAATAGTTTTACTTCTATTCCATATTTTAAATATATTTACTTAAGTTCTAATTTATTAACAATAAAATTTTAATTCTTGACCTTCAAAATAATTTTTCCATTTCGCTAATATTAAAAAATAATTATCATTTACTACCTTTAAGATCTTTTTTAAATCTTTCATAGGAATATTGCTTTTATTGTTTGCAACTATTGTCCCTCCATTTTTTGTAAGCCAGATTTTTGTTGAATTGTTTGTAGGATTTCCTTTAGATATATGTACATGTATTGGTTCATCATTTTCGTTAGACCAGAAATATATTTTATATCCGCATTGTCTCAAATATATTAGGCACTCTCAAGACCTCCTTCAATTGCAATTTCATAAAAATGTGCTGCACCTTGTTCAACGACTTTCTTAAATATTTCAATTTCTTCATCTGTATATTTTCCCTCATTTTCTATTATTTTATAGCTTGGTAGTTCAAAAATTAGTGTATCAAAACCATGTTCTGTTGGCCTTTCAAATACAACTTTTATTATTTCTTCTCCATTTTCTCTTTTTATTATATCTGAAATTACAAGTTCTGTATTATCTGAATATTTGCATATTGTATGCATCATTTCTTTCACACTCCTTTTTTTCTAATGTATATAGTATATCATAAAACATAGCATATTTCTATATTTTTATAATATTATTTAAAAAAATATAAAAAATAATTACTTACTTTGGGTTTAATGTCCCGATACTTTTATTTTGTGCAATGTTATATATTCCTTTTTATACTACTTTCGATCAATATCCCTTTGTCTCTCCTCTGTTATTGTTAATAAATTTAAACTAAAATCCATTTAATTAAATATTTAGATATGAATTAAATTATTAATATTTTTAATCATTTTTTATTTTTATTTTATATCCATATTTATAAAGAATTTTATGCAGCAAATATTTTTTTCTATTGGTTTATACATAAAAAATGCAGTTTAAGATGATTATTAATCTCTAAAACTGCATTTTTTTGCTACTATTCCCTATTTTAATTGATCTTAGGAAAAATTAATCGTAATGACTGAAATAAAATCTGTCTACAAATTGTGGCTTTTTTCTTATATTTGCAAGCTCATGAGCAAGATCCTGCGAATAATTAGCCATATTAAGACCGTGTTCGGGAAAGAATAGATAAAACTGAATTCTAAGCTTATTAGGTAAGAAGACCCATTCCTTTAATTCTTTTTCAGTCATAAACCTTTTTTCTAATTCAGGGATATAACTGTTAAAAAAATCTTGAATCCATTTTAACTGTTCATCCAAATTTGTTAAACCTAATGATTCAAATTCTTTCCGTTTAGCAGATAATTCTGCTTTCACAGCTTCGATATCATTTTGAGTGATTTCTTTCATTCTTACTACCTCCTGTAAAATTTTTTATAAAACTGTCTACATTCAACCTGTAAAAACAGGATTACTAAAAAATAGCATATTTATTATATCATATTATCCTTGAAATAGCAATTTATTATTTTTATAAATTTAAACGCACGACTACTTTGATTTTGTGCAATGTTATATATTTTAATTTAAAGGTATTTTTATACCTCTATTCTCTTTTTTTCAATAAAATCAACAATTTACTAAATTATATTTTTAATAATTTTATCAAAGTTTATTTCCTTATCTCTTACATTATCCATTATGTTATCTCTTATTTCCCAATAACCATTTTTATTAGCACCAATTCTTGAAATTAATTTTTTATTTTTTAAATTTCTTAAATTTTTATAAATACAATTTTCACTTAAATTTAGAATTTTGGCAATTTCTGGTTGAGTTATATATTTATTTGATTTTATTAATTCTATTATTTTATTTTCTGTATTATTAAGTGATTCACCATTATAGCTCTCTTTCCTACCTCTTGCTTCTGCACAATAAGAAGCAATTGTTTCATAAGTATATTTGAGCATTGCTTGTTTTCTTGATATTTCTTCACTTTCTAATTTAAAATCTTTTAAATTTAACATATACTCTAAATTATAGGCATATAATTCTAAAGCTCTTAATACTATCTCTGCTTGTCCTTCTAATAATGTCATTTTTATTGGATGAATGTTATCTGTTTCAAATTTTGTTTTTTTACCATTATTTTTAGTATTCATTTTATTTCGCTCCTATTTTACAATTTTAGTCATTTTTAGTGTTATAGTTGATGTAAAATATAAAATTATGCATATACCAACGTTTTATATTTAATGATTTCTTGCATTTTGAATTTGTGATTGACATTCATCAAGCAATACTCCTGTTTCAATATTTAATTTGTTATTTGCTTTTTCTTTAACATCAAATATTGTTATATTAGGATTCATGTCTGATTCACTGGGTGCTCCATATATATAATTTTGTATTTTAGCTTTAATACAAGCTGACATGCACATACTACAACTCCATGCGTTTGACATAATATAATATTTTGAAAGATCTCTAGTATTTAACTTTTTACATGCTTTTGTAATTAAGTTTATTTCAGCATGTAATACAGGATTACACATAGATTTAGCTGTATTATGTGCTTTTTCAATTATATTTCCATTTTCATCAATCAGTATTGCACCAAATGGCGAATTTCCTTCTTCTATCGCTTTTTCAACTTCTTGCATTACTATTTTCATTAAATTCTCTTTTTTATTTTTGCTGATACTCATTTTAATAACTCCATTTTTCTTCTATATTGTTTAATTCATTAAGATACTTATATTACTTATCTTTATAATCAAATTTTCAATTATTATATAACAAAAAACTGATAATTACAACTAACTATCAGTCTTAAATTTTTTTTATTTTAAAATCTATGTAATCCTTGATAAATCAACATTCTAATTCCTGAAAACTTTTATTTTGTGCAATGTTATTCTGAACCTAATATAGGCATACAGACTTAAATCCTCTACCTTCTCACTCTGAATTCTTAAAATTTTATCATACATACATTATAATTTTTATAAATTTTAAAAACCTATATTTTTAACAAAAAATTTGCAATTTTGAAGATTTAAGTCCCCTACTTCCAAAACTGCAAATTTTTACTTTTATTAAACTAAATACTATTGATTTAAATTTTTAATTTATTCAAATTACTTATGTATTTGGCCCTTTGCTGCAATAATTATTTGTTTATCTATCATAGAATAATCTAATGATTCGTTGGTTTGCGATAACATTGGGTAAATCAAAGGTCGTAAATTTTTCCAAACTTCTTTTAATGCTTCTAATTGCTCTTTACAAGTACGTCCTTGAAAGAATTGCTGAATATAAAATTCAATTTTTTCCTTTCCTTCAAAATCCGAATCAAAAGGTACTTGTGTATAAAAGAAATTTATTAAAGAAACCATTTTAGTAAATTGTTTGTGCATTGTAGAGGTTATTGTCCCTCTATCATAATTATGTGCTTGCAATAATTGCTCAGCTCTTACAGTTGTCATATGATTATATTCATTAATAGCTGAAAGAAGATTATCAATACCAATTTGCTCAACAACTTCTTCTGCATTATTTTCATTTAAGTATCTTCGTAAGATTTGCTCGTTTTTAGGAAATTTTTTAATTAAAAAATTTATAGATTCTTCTTCCGCTTTTCGATAGTCCTGGTTTTTCTCATCATAATAATTCGAAAAATGTCCATTCGTACCATTACCACCATGACTTCTGTCAAATAATAATCCGTTTTTACTAGCTAAATGTCTTATGCTATAACTTATTATATTTGATGTTATAGTATCATAAGATGCATATTTAGTACTTATTTGAGATGGTAAAACCCCCATTTCAGTAAGCATCATATTTATTGCTAAATATGTATCACCAGTATATTTTATTACTCTTCTTTGAGATAATGCAGTTGCTGTTTTGGGATTAGACATTATTCTATTATAATTTTCTTCTTTTATAAGAACAACTGCATCAATTGAAATAGGTAATCCTTCGTGTGTAATATCAAGGTATGCATCGTGATAGGATAATGAATAACCATAATTTGATTTAATAAATTCATCTATACTATCAATTATAATGAAATCTCTATCAGTTTTAACAGCATTATAATTTCCTGTGACTTCAAGAGGAGTATTTATTGTAAAGTGTTTTGTCGATCGAAATCTTGATGGAAGTAAAAAATTACCTAATGTTTTATCAACCATTTTCATAGCTTCATTTACTTGTTTGTTTGTTACCAAAGGTACTCTAACCCCACTTATTATCGTGTTTTCAGTCAAATGAGCTTCACGTAAAGCATAGGCCTTCCTTAATTGATATGATAAAGGTGTGCATACACTTTCCCAATTAGTTGTATCTGATAACACATCCCATTGCCAATTTTGAGGAAGAAAATCATCTTCTCTAATTATCATAAATTTTTCAATTTTTCCATTAGTTTTTGCCCTGTTTATTAAAACTTTTAAATTATGCTTTAGTTTTTCCTTAGATGTTTCAGAATTAGTATTTAAAAAACCATCTGTAATAAAGGACACTAATTCATTTTCTTGAAAATTCATTTTTTTTGCTGTTTCAGTTTCTTGGCTTGATATTATTTCATCCACTTGTGGGAGTGCCATAATAGTAGAATTTTTTCCTATTATTTTATTAATTTCGTTTATTATTTTTATAATAAATTTCATTTTTACTTCCTTTGGTATAATTTATTTATTAACTAAATTATATATAAACAATTTGTAGATATATATACTTTTTATGACATGTTTTTAAGTTAGGCTATATTACCTTCAGGTTATTATTCTATAACCAATTCTTATTTCATTTTAATATAATTGTTTTTAATATTCAATAGGGGTTACTTTTGCAATGTTATATATTTCTTTTTATACTACATTTGATCTTTTTCTCCCTGCTTTCTTTTCTTATTTTTAATAGCTTTAAAGTAATTCTTAATTAATTATTTTTGTTTTTATAAATTGTATTTCATAAAAATCTATCTTCTATTGAGGCTACTTTTTAAGCCTCCTCCTTCTATTCCCTTCTTTCTTAAATAACAATAATTATTATTGCTTTTAAGTTAATGATAATAAAAATAGATTCAATTACTGATATGAAATGAATCTATTTATGAATTTTTACCTTATTATTATAACAAGAAATAAAAGACCAATTCCAGTAATTACAGGATGTTTCTTTTCTTGTGAAGCATATAAACTATTATTATAATTATATTTTTTTATATTTAATATTCTTATTATATAACAATATTGCAAATATAGATAAAACTAGTATTATTAAAAATATTTTTGATTTTCCAGTATATGGTAATTTGTTTGGTGATTTTGTTTTATCTGAATTGATGTTCGTATCTTCAACGTTATTGTTAATTATATCCTTATTATCTTTTTTTTCATTTGAGTCATTATCGTTTTTATTCATATATTTTATTGATAGCACAGAATTTTTAGCTAAACCACTTTTTATTGTTATTGTAGCTTCTTTAGTTGTGTCTATAATAGTTGCAAAGTTAGTTGTATTATCAATTTCTATATTTTCAGTTAAAAGTCCTTCATCAGAATATAGAACACCCGAGCTATCTTGCACTATAATATAAAGGCCTGGTAATTTAAAACTTTTATTATTAGTCGATACTTCAATAACTTGTCCTTCTATATTAAGATTATCAATACTATCTTTTCCATATATTGGATTAATGTCGGCTATTTTATTATTATTTATAAGTAGCTTATTTAAATATACTAAATCACCTAATGCCTCTATATTCTCTATATTGTTATGTGATAAGTCTAATGTTTCTAAGTCTTTTAAATTAGCTATAGTCTCTATATTTGATATTTTGTTATATTGCGCATCTAAATTAATCAAATCAGGCATATTCTTAACTATAGATATGTCAGAGATTCCTGTATTACCAATGTATAAATGCTCTAATTCAGTTAATTTTGATAAATCGGAAATATCAGATATTTTATTACTATGTATAGTTAATTCTCTTAAATTTGATAAATTCTTTATTGGAGAAAAGTCTGTAATTTTGTTTCTCGTTGTATCTAAAGAGGCAAGCTTTTTTAAATTTGAAATGCTAGATATTTCCGTAATATTATTATCTTGAAAATCTAAATGAATTAGATTAGGCATGTTCGAAACAAAAGAAATGTCAGAAATACCTGTATTACCAATATATAAATGTTCTAATCCAGTTAAACTAGCTATATCTGAGGTATTAGATATTTTATTGCCATATATACTTAAATCTCTTAAACTTGATAAGTTACTTAATGGAGAAAAATCTGTTATTTTATTTCTTGTTGCATCTAGTTTAGCAAGTTTGTTTAAAGAAGCTATACTTGAAATATTTGTAATATTGTTATCTTGAATACTTAAATCTACAAGATTAGGCATGTTCGAAACAAAAGAAATGTCAGAAACACCTGTATTACCAATATATAAATGTTCTAATCCAGTTAAACTAGCTATGTCTGAAGTATTAGATATTTTATTGCCGTATATACTTAAATCTCTTAAACTTGATAAGTTACTTAATGGAGAAAAATTTATTATTCTATTCTTACTTAAATTTAGTCTTAATAAGCCAGAAAAGTTTTCTAGACCAGAAATATCGGATATTTTTTTTGATTGTTGTAAATATGAATTTGATAAATCTAGATCAGTAATACTGTTTATATCACTTATAGTAACGGAGTAAGTACTATCATTCTTTTCTACATATTCTAATTTATCAACAATACAATTATATAAGTTTTTATCTTTAAAAGTTATTGTAGTTGTTTCGCTAGATGCATTACTTACTATGGGAATAATCAAAGTACAAATAATAATTAATAATAAAAAGATTTCAATATATTTTTTCATTTTTAACCTCTCTCGTTTATTTTAATTCACATATATAATTATATTCTATTAATAATTTTTTTCAATAGGTTAGATTATATCAAAAATGTTTAGAATCCTTAAATATAAACATTTTGACAATTTATTACATTTATGTTATATTTTTATTACATTTTTGTTTCATTTTGTGCAAAGTCCTGTCTTTTTATCTTTGAAAAAACTAGCGACTACTTTTATTTTGTGCAATGTTTTATGTTTCTTTTTTTGACTGCTTTGATATATATACCTCTACCTTCTCCTAAATTTTTTTTTAAAATAAAAATGCAATTTAAAAAATTAAATCAATATTTCTAAAATTGCATTTTTGTCTAGTTATAATTTAATATGAATTTTTCTACATCTAGCCAATCATTAACTCTTATTATATTATTTTTTGTAAGTTCTTCTTCAGTTAAATTTTTATTTCTAAATTCAGTAAATAATAATTTTTGTTTGCAACTTTTTAAATTGAATACTCTATCATCTATACCTATATCATATTCTATTTTAGTTTTATCTGTCATAAATATAAAATTATTTGGATCAATAAATGTAAACCAATAATGCAAATAATCATATTTGTTTTTTAAATTAGTAGCTGCATCAATTACATCTTCTTTCCATATATATGATGTAACAATATAAACTTCATATTCTTGATTTAGACGTTTAATAACATCTACGCAATTTGGCAAAGGTTTAATAAAATTATCATTTATGTCTTTATATAAATTCTTATATTTATATATTTTCTTGAATTCTTTTTCTTTCCCTTTTATTAAATCTTGTCTATTTTGAGTTTTTAAATTTTTGAAATTAACATCTCCTAAAAATTCTATTAAAAATTCAGAAAATCTTCCTACAACAATTACTTCATCCATATCAATCATAATTGTTTTTTTATTCATTAATTCTTCTCCTCGCTTCATTTATATATTTTTTTAATTTGTACACATATTATAGAATAAAAAACT
>JAEEGJ010024878.1_pt1 | contig 12355 bp, 8 predicted proteins | sample 8958761 | NCBI WGS metagenome assembly JAEEGJ01 (sample SAMN16246546, study PRJNA631951) | gut metagenome | biome: gut microbiome; feature: rumen; material: RS-attached | host: Bos | place: Iran: Karaj | collected 2018-10 | reverse complement strand
GATCGTATTGTAAGAAGTCATCACTGAACCAGCTTGACCTTCTTTCACCGCCATCTCAAACGAAGGCAAATAGTCGTGTTTCAATCGATTCGGACCGACATCAGCAGTAGCGGCATTGTGTCCACCTTGTGGAACACCGTAGGCAGCAAGATGCTTCAACGTAGCAATCACATGTTGCTGCATCCCTTTGACGACGGCGGTACCCAACACACCGCTGAGATATGGATCTTCACCGAAGGTCTCCTCCACCCTCGACCAGCGAGGATCACGGGCGATGTCGAGCACTGGGCCATAACCCACATGACCGCCTTGCATGCGGATCTCGCGTCCCATAACCTCGCCCATGCGTTCAAGCAAGTCGGGATCCCAAGTGCTGGCCTGTCCGATGCCTGTCGGGAACACGGTAGTACCCACTGCCATGTGGCCATGAGGCGTCTCTTCGCAAAACAACAATGGGATGCCCAGACGAGTGTTCTCAATGGCATGGCACTGCATCATATTCAGCATTCGTGCCGATTCTTGGGGATGCAAACCCGTCTCCACCGTTTTCCTCGCCCATGGATCAGCTCTCAAAACCGCCCAACAAGAGCCAAGCGGCATGGTATCCATCATGCCAATGAAATCATCCGTCAGCCATAGGGAATCGCCATCCTTGCCATACAGATTAAAGCCAATAGGACAGGTCAGTTGTCCGCATTTCTCCTCAAGGGTCATCTGCGATAGCAGCTGGTCTATCTTGTCAGGGCTCTTACATGAAGCAAAAGCCGTCAATAGCAATATGACGATGTACCAACGTCTCATACCAGACGTCCAATCCATTCTTCTCTTTCACCAGGAAGCATGTCAATGACAGGAATCTCCACCATGGTATAGCAGCCAGGCTGGAGTCGCATGGTGGCACGGGCCACGTTCACCAGCACCTGTCCCGTCAACGCCGGGTTGTTGATGCTCATATTGAACTCCATGCGTTGGTTCTGGGTCTTGCCCGAGACGCCTTTGCGCACCAAGTTCACTCCATGGCCCATATCGCGCACGGCATCGACGCTGCCGACGGCAAACACATGGGTCTCGTCGCTGGCGAAATACGGGTCAGCCTTGATGTCTTTGGTCACCTGCTCAAGAGTTGCACCGTCTTCCAACTCCACATACACCATGCGGCGATGGATGCCTTCACCCAACGGGATGGTTACTGAAAGGGCATTTTTCACACCTTTCTTTGAGCGCACACAGACGCTGTGACCCATCGACATGCCTGGGCCGAAGTTGGTGTACGACAAGCCCTTAGGTGCCAGACTCTGCATCAAAGTGCGAACGATGGAATCCGAGCCTGGGTCCCAGCCGGCAGCGATGACACTGATGGTTTTTGTTTCTTTATTAATAGGCATCAGCTCGCGACGGTAGTCCACGATGGAAGTATGGATGTCGAAAGAATCCACAGTGTTGATACCCAAAGGCAGGATTTGTTTGGCATAATCGGGACAGCTGCGCGTGGGGCATGCCAAGATGGCCACATCCACGTCTTTCAGTTCCTTGATGTCTTTAACAACCTCGTATTGAGAGAGTTCAATAGTTTTATTAGCATTGCGACGGACGATACCCGCCACTTCGAAGTCGGGGGCGGCTTCCAAGGCTTCAAGCGCGAAGCGGCCCACATTGCCGTAACCAACTACGGCGGCTCTGATTTTGTTCATTTTTTGCAGTTTTAAAGGGCAAAAATAGAAAAAATCGAAAAAAGACAAGAGGACTTTTTTATGCAGTTACAAAAAAATATGTATTTTTGCCCTCTAAAAACCATCGTTCGCAATTCGCGAACGGCGAACATTATATTATAAATAACTGATATACAATTATATGAAACAACAAGATATTGTCGTATTATTAAAGAAATTAACCACCCAAGGGCAATCGCTTTCATGCCGAGGATTAGCAGAAGCGTTAGGAATGAGTGTGTCCAATGTAAGTGAAAGTTTGGAACGCAATAGAAAAGCCCAACTGCTTGACCGCAAGAAACAGCGCGTCAATGTGATTGCATTGCAAGAATTTCTGATTCACGGCATTGCGTATGTTTTTCCTGTTGTGTTGGGACGTGTGGTTCGTGGTGTGCCTACCCTCACTAGCGCATCACCCATCAAGGAGCTAATCGCCAACAATAGTGAGTACTATGTGTGGCATTATGCCAAAGGTACAGTGCGAGGGCAACAATTAGAGCCTCTTTATCCAAGTGTCCCAGAAGCTGCTTTACGTGACGACGAACTATATCAATTGTTAGTAATAGTGGATGCTTTACGCATTGGACGTGCCAGAGAAAAAGAAGTTGCCATTGAGGAACTGACCAAAAGATTAAACCACTATGCCGAAAACAAATAAAGAACGGTTGCAGGAAATTGCAGAGGGATTGCAGGACCTCAACGATAGAATCGTGTATGTTGGAGGTGCAATGGCAGGATTATATGCTACCGACCCTGCGGCGACAGAACCTCGTACCACAGCGGATGTCGATTGTGTAGTAAACTCCACTTCCTACTCGGAACACGCCATATTTGAAGATCAACTTCGTGCCAAGCATTTCCAAAATGACCAAACGCCCAATGCTCCCATATGTCGTTGGAGGTACAAAGACGAGATTGTCGACATTATGTCGATGGACGAGAATAGTTTGTCCTTCGGCAATAAATGGTATCGCCCTGGATTCAGTAAACGGGAATCATATGTTTTGCCCTCAGGCATGTCCATTTATCGCCTGCCAGTAACATATTATATCGCAACGAAACTTGAAGCGCTTTTTTCGCGTGGCGGACAAGATTGGCGAGGCGCAAAAGACTTTGAGGACATTGTCTATGTACTCAACTATTGCCCTGAATTTGTGGAAACCTTCAAGGCCGCTGACTTTGAAATTCAAACCTATTTAATAGAGCAATTCGGGAAGGTGCTGAAACGCCAGAACATCGTCGAAGAGATTGAATGCGTCATACCTTCTGACGAAATAGAACGCACGGATATGCTACTAGATACAATGCATGTGATTGCCAATTCCCTGAGAATTCAGTTCGTCAGCGACTTGCACTTGGAGTTCCCACAAAACCGTGCTTGGATAGCAGAACACCCCTTTGAGGTTACGGGTGACATTCTGCTCATTGCGGGTGATACGGCTTATCTGGACAAGCCTGAGTCAGGCCATGACACTTATTCTGAATACTCGTTTTGGGACTGGGCTTCAGCGAACTACAAGCAAGTCATCGTATGCTTCGGAAACCACGATTTCTATGGATACTATGACCTTGCCACAATTCCAGATGGTTACTGCAAACAAATTCGGAACAATGTTTTTGCATATTACAACAAGGTGGTGCATCTGCCTGACACCGACATCATCGTTTCCACTTTGTGGTCACATATCGAACCATATGACGCATACATGGTTGAGCATGGAGTAAATGATTTCTATCGCATCAACTACCGTGGCCGACGTTTAAGGGCAGATGATTTCAACGAAGAACATGAGCGTTGCCTACGGTTTATAAAAAAAGCAGTGGCCGAAAGCACTGCAAAAACGAAAATCGTGATGACCCACCATGTACCCACCACCCTTTGCACAGCAGAAGAATTCAAAGGTAGCATGATTAATGGAGCGTTCACAGTCGAACTGGGCGACTATATTGCCGATGCTGGCATTGATTATTGGATTTACGGTCACTCGCACCGCAATATTGATGCACAAATTGGACAGACCCGTATCGTTTCCAACCAATTAGGGTACATCTCACACAAAGAATACTTGACCAACGGCTTTGCTGCTGGAAAACATATTGTTATTTGAAGAACCGCAGGCGACTTCCAAAACAGAAAAGCATTAGGATTAATGGGAAAAAACTATCTTTGCACTTAAATCTTATGACATATAACCATTTGCCATGAAAAAACCAATCATCATAGTTCTGTTCTGCCTCGCTTGCGGCTTGTTTTCCTGTACACAAACCGAGCCAAGCACAACGACAAGTGAGTTGGATTCATTTGAAATAATAGAACAAATCCATAATAATAGTGGTTTGTCCAGTTCTTCCGAAAAGCTGAATGATTATATAAAACATGTTAACGTAAACAATGTAATAAATGTTGTAGAGAATTACAAAAGGTCATACGGTAAATCCATTTTTAATGAAATAATGAGAAATGTGTTTATTTCAAGCGAAACGAGAGCAGAGGCAGCAAAGCATATAAAAGATATGCTTATGCAAGCCATGAAACGTAGCGGCACATATACAGAAGACTATGACAAATTAATGGACGGACATATAGATTATGAAAAAAATAAATTCGGCAGAATGAAATCTAAAGATATTGATGAGGACTTAAGAGCCTTATTTGACAGACACAGGCAAACAAGGAGGGGTAAGAGCTATAATAAGCTGATTCCGGCTAATGGCATAATTGATGCTACTTTCAATCAAGGTCATGTACAGGATTGTTGGCTACTTTCTGCTATAAAATCTTTAAGTATCAATCCAAAAGGGCTGGAAATGTTGAACGACTTAATTTCAATAGATGACAAAGGAAATGTAACCGTTCAATTGAAAGGAGTTAATAGAGCATATACAATCTCTAAAGAAGAACTTGAAGGAGCAAATGAGTTTGCACAAGGTGACTTGGATATCAGGGCAATAGAACTTGCAGTAAACAAATACTTACACGAAGTTGGAGATCATGGCGGGAAACGTAACGATGCAAGAATCAATAGATATTGTTCTGATATATATGATGGCAACCATTTGAGTACACCTTATCGTATATTGTTTGACAAACCTGTGGTTAAGGAAACTAGACCAAATAAGGAAACAATAGAAAAAATAAAATCCGGCAACTATTCAACTGTTGTATTAAGTAACAATGATTACCAAACACCAGATTGTTATTTTAAACGTCATATTTATGCAGTAACCGGAGCTGATGATAATTATGCATATTTATCAGCCCCTTTAGATCCCGATACAAATCATAATATGACACATGAAGATTTTGTAAAATTCTTCAACGAAAGTTATTCCATGCCTTATTGAAAAGACAACAAATCATAATGAATAATACAATGAAAAAACTGACTTTCTTACTGCTTTGCCTAGCTTTCGGCACAAGCCTTATTGCACAGAGCAATCTCACCCTTCGCGAGGACAACATCGAAGCGATCCTCAACGCGATGACCATTGAAGAAAAAGTTGAACTCTTGGTCGGCGGTCCAGGAAATCTTGTGCCTGGTGCTGCAGGCTATACCCGCGAAATAGCACGTCTTGGCATCCCCATGACCGTGCTTGCCGACGGTCCCGCTGGACTCCGCATCCAGCCGACACGCGAAGGCACCGACCAGACCTTCTACTGCACAGGCTTCCCCACCAGCACGCTCCTTGCCAGCTCATGGGACTCAAAATTGATGGAAACCGTAACCACCGCCATGGGTAACGAAGTGTTGGAATACGGTGTTGATGTGCTCCTTTCCCCTGGCATGAATCTCCACCGCAACCCGCTCTGTGGGCGTAACTTCGAGTACTACTCCGAAGACCCATTGCTCTCGGGCAAGATGGCTGCTGCTTACATCCGTGGTATTCAGTCCAACGGCGTGGGTACTTCTGCCAAACACTTCGCCGCCAACAACCAAGAAATCAACCGCTTAGAGAATGATGCTCGTGTGAACGAACGCACCCTAAGGGAACTCTATCTGAAGAACTTCGAGATTGCTGTTAAGGAAGGGAAACCTTGGACGGTGATGTCGTCGTACAACAAGCTCAATGGCGAATACACCCAACAAAGCGAAGGCCTCCTTACCACCGTGTTGCGCGATGAATGGGGCTTCGACGGCATCGTGATGACCGACTGGGGCGTGAAGGAAAACACCGTGAAAGCCACCAAATCGGGCAACGACCTGATGGAATGGGGCAACCAAGTGGAGATTGACCGCATCCTGGCTGCCGTCAATAGCGGAGAAATCAGCCAAGAGGAACTCAATCGCAACGTGCGTAACATGCTGAAATACATTGTCCGCACACCGCATTTCCGTCATTATAATTACTCCAACAAACCCGATTTGAAAGCCCATGCCGCCGTGGCACGTAAAGGTGCCGAGGAAAGTATTGTTTTACTCAAAAATGACGATAATACCCTTCCTCTGAAAGGCGCCGAAAAGGTGGCTCTTTATGGCGTCAATTCCGTTGACTTTTGGAGTGTCGGCACGGGTTCAGGGTATGTGCACACTGAGCATGTCGCTAATCTGCAAGAAGCGATGACGAATACTGGTTTTACATTGGATGAAAACTTGGCTGAGTACTATCGCCATTACCAAGCTACCCAGCGCACGACAGAAAAAATGGAAGGCAGGGACATCGACAAGCGTCATCGCATGGAGCCTACTATCGCCTTGCAAGCCATACAGCGGCAGGCCGTAGCCAACGACGTGGCCGTCTTCGTGTTGGGCCGCATGTCGGGTGAAGGTGCCGACCGTGTATTACCCGATGATTTTGAGTTGACCGCCAATGAACGTGAGCTACTCCAAAACATCAGCGTGAACTACCACAAAGAAGGCAAGAAAGTCGTGGTGGTGTTGAACATCGTCGGAGTCATCGAGACGGCTTCGTGGAAACATCTGGTAGATGCCATTGTGCTGCCTTGGGCACCTGGACAAGAAGGTGCCTATGCCGTGGCCGACCTTTTGAAAGGCAAGGTGAATCCCTCCGGCAAGTTGCCCATGACCTTCCCTGTCAACTTCATGGACATCCCCTCTTCGAAAAACTTCCCTTACACTTGGGACATGACCCAAGGCCGTAGAGGCAACCGCAAGAATGTCGACTTCACCGACTATGCTGAAGGCATCTGGGTGGGCTATCGTTATTTCCAGACCAACGATGTGGAAGTCTCCTACCCCTTCGGCTACGGCTTGAGTTATACCACTTTCGCCTACAGCAAACCTTCAGTAAAAGCAGACAAAGACGGTTTTACAGCCTCGGTCACAGTGAAAAACACTGGCAAGGTCGCAGGTCGTGAAGTAGTAGAGTTATATGTTGCTGCTCCTAACGGTGGCCTTGAGAAACCTACTCGCGAGTTGAAGGCCTTCGCCAAGACCAAGCTTTTGGCTCCAGGCGAGTCAGAGTCTTTGACGATGAAGGTAAGTGCCTATGAACTGGCTTCCTTTAACGAGGAACATTCAACATGGGAGACTGCCGCTGGCACCTATCAAGTGCTGTTTGGCGCTTCCGTTACTGACATCCGTTGCAGGGCCACCTGCAAGATGAAGACGCAGTCGTGGAAAGTGCACGATGTTTGGGCTAAGGCTGTTGGAGAATAATTGCAGATTCAATTAAGGTTTTTGAGACTTTATTCCATCTCCTCCAAAGGATTGTAAGCGTTCTTGACAGTAATAACGGTCATTTTCCTATCCGTCGGCTCAAAGGCGATGCCTTGCGGCCCGAGGATCGTCCTCAAATCGTTAATGGTGTAATCACGCCTGTAATTCGTATAACTTATATCCTTCACATATAAGCTATCGTACAAGCTGTTTCCCCCATAAGCATTACTGCCGCTGCCTTTTGCGTCATTCGGGATCTCCGCATAGATAGGCAGTTCGATATTCTGTCGGACCAGCCCAATCAACATCTTATAGCTAATCAAGCCTCCTGGTTGACCATAAACAAGCTTCGTCGTGTCGGTGATGTACATCCTATACGCTTGCGTCACCGTAGTGTCAATTTCTATCCAACCTTCTTCCACAAGCGTGTTGAGCAGCCTATGATAGTTTATGGGTTCCTGCTTAAACGACAGGTTGAAATGACATTTGGGGAATTCGTTGTAGTTTACATTAGCAAGCAGTACCGTGTCGTAATTTGGATCCGTACCTTGATTCCAGACATCATAATACATGGCTTGGTTGGCAAAGCCAGCCGCATTCCCGAAATATGTGTTCTTGACAGCATTTGTATAAAACCTGTTCGACATATCCAACTGCTTGTCTTCCACCAACACCGTGCGCGTTTCAAGACGGAAATCCTCGTTTTCGACCACCTTCACCTCTTTGTTTATAGCATTAAGACCCACAAGGAAGGGTATGGCGAACAGTGAATTATGCACCGCATGTAACACCATCGACCAGAAAAGACTATAGTTGATAACCAGATACGAAGCCACTAAACCAAAACCGAATTTGTGCAAAACAGAAATGAACAACATAAACCAGCGACCCTCACCATCGTAATTGCCCGCATGAGCTACAGCAAATAGTATGGATGAGAGTATCATCAGACAAAACAGCTTCTTTTTTCTGTCGTCATAAAAACAGATGAGTATAATGGCTCCGAAAAACAGTGTTAATAAAGACACCCACCATCCAATAGGAGCAACAAATAAAGCCATCAGCAATAGGGATGTTATTCCAGTCCACAATTTCCCGTTTCCCCATGATCTGAACACAATCTCCTCCAAAATAGGACCAACCAAGCCAATATACAGAATGACGGGGAAAAGGCCGAACTGATAGATCCTTCTATATAAGGCATCTATCATCGGACCGCCAAGATCTCCCAAGCTCTCACCATTAATTAACAAAATAGTAAGGCATACCATAACGATGCCAAGACCCCACCATAAGGCCCACTTGAAAAGCTTTTGCTCTTTCGTTTTCTGTTCAATTGGTTCAATCATTTCTTCCATGGTTCAGGCCCTTATCCGTGTCGGGCACAACTTTTAGTTTTGTCAAATCCGTTTTCCTTTTAAAGCCGCCAAATTACAAAATAATTCATAGAAACTTTTGATTTCATTCCGAAAAAGTTCAAAATGATGTTCCTTGTCGTTCATCAAGCGTTCCAAATTAATGCAGCGTTCATCATGTTAGACAATAAAGGAAAGGTATTATTACAGGAGACGCGATTTTTTTTCTTAGTTCAATTATTATATTTAAATTTGCGGCTCAAATAAAACACCTTTTTCTATGAAAAGACTTATCCTAACCTTATTACTATCAATGACTTGTGTTTTCGCTTCGGCGCAAAACATCACACACACTTATCATTTCGGCAAGCCCACTGTTCAACAAGTCGGTGAATACCAAACGCTTTCTTTTGAGCAATCCGTACAAAACGGCACTGTCGGCGAGCCACAATTGCCTTGGCATAGCATCAGCCTGATGCTACCGCCTAATACTGAAGCCACAGCTATCCATGTGACTTTGAGCGACTTTTCAGAATTGGAAGGCCAGTATAATCTTATGCCTGCGCAAAAGTCGCGTCCTATCTCAGATGACAGCCCGATGGCTTTTGAGAAAAACGAGACATTATACCGCTCCAACGAAGCCTATCCCAATAAAGAGTTCAACACGGTCAGCACGCAGGTGCTCAATGGTGTTTCCTTTGCTTTCGGCGGTTTCACTCCGGTAAAGTACAAACCCGCATCGGGTCAGGTCACTTATGCCCAAACCGTGACGGTCACCGTGGAATATCAGGCCTCTCGTGCTGACCACAGCCGCAAGCTCTGGCTGCGTCCTGAAACGAAAAACAGCATCAGTCGCTTGGCGCAAAACGCCGAGATGCTCGACAGCTATGCCCGTCGCGATGGTAATCTGCCAGAATATGAGATGCTTGTCATTACGCCACAGAACTATGTGGAAAGCTTCGCCGATTATGTGGCGCTTTATGCCGGTCGTGGCATCCGTGTGCGTGTCGCCGCCTTGCAGGACGTTTATGCTGCCTCGACAGGTCGCGACAACAAGGAGAAGATCCGCAATTACATCATCAACGAATACGAAAAATCCGGCATCTCGATGGTGCTTCTCGGCGGTGACGTGGATCTGGTGCCCCATCGTAACCTTTGGTGCCACGCCCAAGAAGGCTACGATGACCAAGTGCCCTCCGATAGCTATTACGCTTGCTTGGACGGCACCCTCAACAACGATAACGACAACAAATGGGGTGAAGTAGGCGAAGACGACTTGCTGCCTGAACTCTCCATCGCCCGCATGCCTTTCAATAACACCGGCCAATTGGAAACTATCCTCTCCAAGTCTTTCAGCTACATGACTTCGCCTGTCTTGGGCGAGTTCCGCAAGCCTATCCTTGCCGGTGAGCATCTCGGCGATGGCGTCTACGCGAGCCAAGACCTCGAACGCCTCATCGGCGAAGTCAACTTCAATGGATACACGACCTACGGCTATCCTGAGGATTATGACTTTGTACGCGTATACGAGACACCCACACATTGGTGGAACCCTGATGAGTTGGCCGCCGCCATCAACAACGGCACACAATACGTGAACCACTTCGGCCATGCCAACACGAGCTACGTTGCAGGCTGGAGCAACTGGGACATCACGCCGAGCCTATTTGCAGGCGCTAACGGCACCGACCACAACTACTTCATCTTCAAGAGCCAAGGCTGCATCTGCGGTGACTTCGCCGACGACTGCATCCTCGAACGCATGGTGGTGAACCAGACCGGCGCCGTGGCCTCCATCGGCAACTCACGCTACGGATGGTACAACCAAGCCGGCGACGGTCCCTCGGCACACTACCACCGCGAACTCATTGACGCCTACTGCCATGAACGTATCGCTGGCATCGGCGAAGCTCTGAGAGAAAGCAAGATACAGACCGCTCCCTTCATCACCATGAACGGCGAGATCGGCGTGCTGCGCTGGAGCTTCTACGCCCTTAACATCATGGGCGACGTGGGCCTCGCCAACTGGTTCGACGAGCCCTTCGAGCCCACCGTCGAATGCGCCACCACCCTGCCCGTGGGCACCAACCGCATCCCCGTCGTTGTGAAAGACGAGAACGGCGAAGGCGTCTACAACTTCGAGTGCCGCCTCTTCAACGGCGAGGAGCTCATCGCCATGGCCACCACCGACCATGACGGCGAATGCGAGCTGCGTTATGCCGCCGTCAACAACAACGACGTCCTCGACCTCTACGTTACCGGCATCAACGGCTGGCCACAGCATCTTGAATTGAGCTTCGACAACACGAATTGCGCCCATGTGCTCTTCGACAGTTACACCCTCAACGACCCTGATGGTCAGGTCGACTTCAACGAGAGCCAGACACTCAACATGACCTTCCGCAACGTGGGCAACCTCGTTGCCAACAACGTGACCGCCACCTTGAGTTGCGACGCGCCTTATATCACCGTCACACAAGGCAACGCCACTGTCGGAGCCGTTGACGACTTCGCCTCTGTGAGCCTCGACGAAGCCTTTGCCTTCGCTGTCAGCGACGACGTACCCGACCAGACCGAGGTCACCTTCACCTTGACCTGCACTGACGGCAGCGAGACCTGGGTCAGCCAATTTGAGATGACAATCAACGCTCCCGACTACGGACCCATCGCCACCCAACTCGAAGAGGTGGACGGCGACGGCAACGGCCATGCCGACTACGGAGAGACCATCACCCTGCACTTCACGGGCAAGAACACGGGCCATAGCCTGTCGCCCGATACCTACTTCGGCGTGTTCTGCTCGGCACCCGAGATTGTCTTCGACCAACACTACTTCAGCATCGGCAACCTGCCTGTCGACAGCACCTTCTGTGTCGACTTCACCTTCAGCATCGACGAGATGCGCGATGCCACGGCCTACGAACTCATCTTGGCCACCTATTCGGGAAATTATGTCGTCTACGACTCCTACTTCGTTAATGTGGCCAGCCTCGTCGAAGACTTCGAGACGGGCGACTTCAGCAAGTTCGACTGGCAGTTTGACGGAAACGGCGAGTGGCAAGTCACCCGCTCGGGCGCTCAAGAAGGGCGCTTCTGTGCCAAGACGCGCCAGATGGGCCACAACAGCCATGCCGACATGATCCTTGACTACGACTTCGCATGCGACAACGAGATCAGCTTCTATGTGAGGACCTCCACCGAAACCGGCTACGACTTCCTCAACTTCTACGTCGACGACGAGCGCATAGGCCGCTGGGCGGGCGAGACGGGTTGGACTTTGGTCTCTTACATGATTCCGCAGGGCAGCCATCGCCTCACCTGGAGCTATGTGAAAGACGGCGGCGCCGTGGGCGGCCAAGACTGCGTTTGGGTCGACTACATCGTGCTGCCGCCTGCCAATGTCGTCCTGGATGTGGAAGAAGACGGCCCTTCGACGGGCTCAGGGGCCTTCTCAATCTATCCCAACCCTTCGAATGGCGACATCACCATCGAGCTGCGCCAGACCTCACAAGTCAACGTGTTCAATGCCATGGGGCAGCAGGTGCTCAGCCTCAACGAGGTGAGCGGCTTGCAGCATATCCATCTGAATGAGGCGGGCATTTATTTCGTCCGCATCAGCAATGAGAAGGGCGTTGAAGTGAAGAAAGTGGTGGTAGAATAAACCCAATTGTCC
>JAEEGJ010024876.1_pt1 | contig 12357 bp, 13 predicted proteins | sample 8958761 | NCBI WGS metagenome assembly JAEEGJ01 (sample SAMN16246546, study PRJNA631951) | gut metagenome | biome: gut microbiome; feature: rumen; material: RS-attached | host: Bos | place: Iran: Karaj | collected 2018-10 | reverse complement strand
GGAGTATGTATGGGGAGGAATATAGTGCCCACCCGCATCTGAAGACCACACCGGCGCAGTATCTCGGTCTCTGGGCGGGCTATCGGGGTTACGGCTTCGGCTACACGGTGAACGTCGGGGGCGACAAGGGTAGCTATCTCACGTTCGGTGCCACGATCGGCATCCGTCTATAGTGACGGCATCTTGGATGACTAATCCCGCCAGCATGTGGCCGAAGATGGCGGTGATGTGGACGAGCGAGCCTTTGCCCATGCCTTGGGGCTCGACGAGCTCGTCGGAATAGACGCACAGGAACTTGCGCGAGGGGTACTGCCCCTCGCGTTTGTCCTTGAACCTTTTACGTAGTGCGCGCGCCAGCGGATCGCCCTGGATCTTCCAGAACTCGGCAATCTTAATGCGTGTGGGATCTAACTTCAAGGCTGCGCCCATCGAAGCGAAGAAGGTCGCCTTGGTCTCACAGGCCATCAGTATAAGCAGGGCTTTGTCCTTCAGCGAGTCGATGGCATCAATGATATAATCGTAGGTTTCGAGATGAAAGCTCTCTGCTGTCTCGGCTGTAAAAAACTCATGGATGGCCGTAATCTCAGCAGCGGGGTTGATGGTCAGAAGTCGCTGGCGCAGTACATCGACCTTCACCTGTCCTACGGTCTCCGTGGTGGCCATCAGCTGGCGATTGATATTGCTGGCACACACACTGTCGGAATCGACAATGGTGAGGTGTCTGATGCCTGAGCGTACCAGACTCTCGGCGCACCATGAGCCTACGCCGCCTACGCCGAAAACTATCACTCGCTTCTGTGCAATGCGCTCCATAGCCTCAGTGCCCAACAAGAGTTCTGACCTCTGAAAAATCTCTTTCTCCGCTATCATATCATCTGTATTTGCTTGCAAAGATAGTGCTTTTTTTATGATTTGCCATCTCCAAGGCTTATTTTTTGCAAAATACCATGTTTGTGGTATGCGAATAACATGCCCGAGGTATTGTGGGTGTGGGAAAAACGCACTACCTTTGCACCCAGAAACATTCAGTTATTAATTTAAAAAGGATAAGACTTATGACAAAGATTGCAAAACAGCTCACCGAGCTTATCGGTAACACTCCTCTTCTGGAGCTCAACAAGTATTCACAGGCAAAGGGTCTTGAGACCCCGGTAATTGCCAAAGTAGAGTTTTTCAATCCCGGCGGCAGCGTGAAGGATCGCATTGGTCTCGCCATGATTGAGGATGCTGAGGCCAAGGGCATTCTGAAGCCCGGCGCCACCATCATCGAACCCACCAGCGGAAATACGGGCGTAGGACTGGCACTGGTATCTGCCGTGAAGGGCTATCATCTTATCCTTACCATGCCCGAGACCATGAGTGTCGAGCGTCGTAATCTTGTGAAGGCCTATGGCGCTGAGGTTCGCCTCACCTCTGGTAAAGACGGCATGCCAGGTGCCATCCGCGCTGCTGAGGAACTGCGCGACTCCATTCCCGGTGCAGTCATCCTGCAGCAGTTTGAGAATGCCGCCAACCCCGCCAAGCACTATGCCACCACTGGCCCTGAGATCTGGCGCGATACGGATGGTCAGGTAGATATCTTCGTGGGTGGTGTAGGTACTGGCGGTACTATCAGCGGCACAGGTAAGTATCTGAAGGAGCAGAACCCCAACGTGAAGATCATCGCCGTAGAGCCCAAGTCGAGCCCCGTGCTGAATGGCGGACAGAGTGGTCCTCATAAGATTCAGGGTATCGGTGCAGGCTTCGTGCCCAAGACCTATGATGCCGCTGTGATCGACGAGGTGTTTGATGTGGAGAACGACGATGCCATCCGCACAGGTCGTGAGGTGGCTCAGTCCGAAGGTCTGCTCGTAGGTATCTCTGCAGGTGCAGCACTCTTCGCTGCCATCCAGGTGGCTAAGCGTCCTGAGAACAAGGGTAAGAAGATTGTGGCCCTGCTGCCTGATACGGGCGAGCGTTACCTCAGTACCGTGCTCTACGCTTTCGAAGACTATCCTCTCTAAGAAGCCTACTCATACGAATTAATTGATGCTGTTAGTGCTCGCGGGTGTGCGGGCACTAACTTTGCTATTTGAAGATGTCGAAGTCTTTGTTGTAGGCAGGCGACTCAATGGCCAGCAGGTTGAGCACGGAGTGGAAGATATAGTGCTGTTCGAGCACCTCGGGCAGTTCGCTGTCAGGCTTATACGTCCTGAAATGCTCCGAAGTCCATACCAGGAAGGGTATCTCGTATTGCTCTTTGGGCGCCAGTTTCATGGGCAGACCATGCATGAACATCTTATTCTCGCCGAGCGATTCGCCATGGTCGGAGATGAAGATCATGGCACTGTGCCAGTCGTTCATCGTGCTCAGGGTGGTGATCAGCGAGTTCAGCAGGTAGTCGGTGTAGCGGATGGTATTGTCGTAGGCATTCACGAGCCAGTCGATGTTCTTCTCGCCCTCTTCCACGTTTCTGGCCACAGGTTTGTACACCTCAAATGCCTTGGGATATTTGTCGGCATATTTCGGACCGTGACTGGTGCTGGTATGCAGAATGACCAGCACCTTGTTCTTCTGGCTCGATGTGATCCGCTCGCGCAGCCCTTTCAGCAGGATGGCGTCATGGTAGATGTTCTCGTCGGGATACAGTTCGCCCAGCTGTTCGTTCGTGAGATATTCCTCGATGTGGATAGGCGGCTCTCCCCAGTTAGAGGTGCGCCACGTCACGTCGACGCCAGTCCTGTAGGCATAGTTGGGCAGCAGCTCATACAGGTCGTCGCTGTTCTGCGGCTCCAGTATCGCCTTGGTGCCGGCAGTGGTGTAAGTCGCGCACGAGGTGGCCTGATATACCTTCAGGTCTTCACGCTTAGCCAGCAGCGGATTGGTGTCGCGCTGATAGCCGTAGAGCTGGAAATTGGCTTTCCTAGCCGATTCGCCGATTACGAGCACCACCACCGTCTTCTCCTCGTCGGCTATCTTGCCGTCAGCGAGTTTTATCTCCTCTGCCTGCTCGTCGTGGCTGAAACTGATCACGCGACAGGTGTTCACCACATACGACCAGGGCTGCAGCAGTCCTCCCAGTTCCGTATCGTGCTGACTGATCCACAGCGTCTGGCTGATATGCATCGAGGCGATGGCGAGGATGATGGCCAGCGAACTGCCGCAGCAGACAGCCAGTCGCTTCGCACGCCCGATGACCACTGGCTGCAGCAGGCAGAATAAGGCCGGCAGTAAGCCAAAGACAAAGATCGAAAGCCACAGCGACCAGCTGAAGAAGCCCGATGCCTCCGAGTATCTGGTGTTGAATACGTTCTCGATTGTCGTCGCATCGATCATCACGCTGTAGGTGTAGATGAAATACACGGCCGTCGCATTGATGATCGAAAGGATGGCCAGCAGGATGCGCCCCACCATCCGCAGCAGGAACATCACGAGATAGGTCATCATGAAGTTGAGCACCAGCATGATGACCGCCAGCGATCCCAGCAGAAACAGTTTGCCGCCTGTCGTCTCATTCGTGTTGTCTGCCACATATTCGAAGAACGGCAGGTTGTATAGCACCAGCGTCCCCAGGCTCACGATGCACGAAAACGCCAGAAGTGAAATCGGCTTGCGCAGTCCCTTTATCATTCCAAACCCTGAATGTAGTATATTCATCATTACTTTCTTTGTTTCTAGGCGCAAAAGTAATCATAATCTTCCGTACTACCAAGCGTTTTCCCGAAAAACTTCGCTTCGTGGAGCCCAGATGTATATCCCGATGACTACATGCCTCAATGACTGCCTTTTTTCCCATTTTGATGCACGCATTTGGTATAGAGCCCAAATGCGTGCATGAGTTTTCTTTCAAATGTACTCTTTTTTGCATACCTTTGCGCCATGAAGCTATAAATCTTATGAGCAAGGAACTTTTTAAGAGAATTGATTCCGTAATACGAAGTGAACGGCTCTATGCCAATGTGGACCTGATGCGTGAAGACGTGATGAGGCGTTTCGGCATTAGTCGTCACCGTCTGAATGACCTCCTGAACCAGTATGCTGGTGGATTGTCATTTCCTCAGTACATTAATAATATCCGTGTCAAGGAGGCTTACGAGCTGATAACTCATCACCCAGAAATGTCAATTACAGAAATTGCCTTTGAAGTAGGCTTCACACCTCCTAATTTGCGTGATCAGTTCAAGCGTCATTATGGCATGACACCTACGAAATATCGCACGCATTTGGCATAAAGCCCAAATGCGTGCATCATTTTTTTTGGTAAAATAGATGTTTTTGCGTATTTTTGCATTCGGTTATGAATGAAATCGTTTATTTACCAAATCAAGACGAGACGGCAATCGCGTTCGTGAAGCGTGTGGTTGCAGAACAATCCGACAGAGAACCGCTGCGCATTGTAGTGCAGCTGCTGGAGATAGCTTTGGGCGAACTGCAAGGTCGTCCTTGTGAAGTCAGCGTGACAGCTTCGAAGCAACGGTTTACCTTGACGCTCCGTCATGGCGGTAAACCTATCGATAACCGTATGATATGGTTGATGGATGATCATATTGACCGTGCACAATATCAATCTGACGGCGATGACTGGGTACTGACCCTCCGTCGAGACATTCCTTCGTTTTACATTTCCCATGAGAAAGATTAAGATACAAAGACTATTATATATAAATATGAGAATTGGCCTTCAAGTCCTGTTACTTGTTTGTACACTGGCTTTTGTAAGTTGCGGAAGTAATAATTCAGCAAGGCATATTCCGAATTTGGGTGATACGCCCTATCAGGAAGACTCCGTATTGGTGGCGTATGGCTATCATCCGGACCGGGCACTCGTGATGCTGGACTCTGCCTTGTTGCTTGGCAACATCAATGAATACCGTGCCAAGTTTATCCGTGCCAGAATCTATAGCAAGTCGCTCCTCAAGCAGCGGCAGGATTCTGCCATCCTGATCTGTAAGCAGCTGTTGAAGCATGATTCCGTGATTAATGTACTCCATGAGCAGGAGAACGTTCTCGACCTGCTGATGATCACCAGTCGTACCAAGACCGACTTTGAAGGCTATGTGAAGTGGGCGACGCAGAAGGTCGAGGTCTGTCGTCTTCAGGGAGAGGAGACGGAGCAATGGCGTACGGAGGCAGAGATCGGAATGGTGATGGCTCACCTGGGACAGCCGGAGGAAGGTATGACGAAAATCGACGAGGCAATCCGTCAGCTGGATGCACCCGGCAGTATCGACCGCATGGATGCCTTCATCATTGCCGTGAAACGTAAGATTACTGTACTGAATGATCAGGGCCGCTATGCTGAGGTTATACTCTTTGCACAGCGTATCCTCGACCGGCTTGATCATTACGAGCAGCATGCCAAGGACTATGCCGAAGACAGCTATCGCTTGTCGTGGAGCGACAAGCCTGCCGATCGCGACCGCTATATTGACTTCAGCCGTGCCCAGGCAAACGGTTTCCTTGCAGGTGCCTATGCCATGACGGGTGATGTCGCCCATGCCCGTGAATGTCTTGCCCGCTTCGACCAAAGTGGTTATGGTCATTCATTCAGTGCTCGTAGGATGATTATTCCAACGCAGATGGCGCTAGGTATGTATGATGAGGCGATGGTCACCTGTGATGAGATGGTGTATCGTATGGGCAATGATACCGTTAATGACGACTATGCCGTGATCCTGCGCGACCGTGCCGTCGTTGCCCGTACCAAAGGGCATGTTGCCGAGGCTTACGATCTGATGAACCGTCATGCTAATCTGGCTAAGGTGCTCAGTGACAGTTTGCATGCCAGTGAGGCTCACGACTATGCCGCTCGCTACCACGCGAAGGAGCAGGAACTGAAGATTCAGGAGGCCGAGACGGCCAGTCGCATTAAATCAATCATCATCGGTGTTATCATATTGTTGTTAATCATTGCTGGTGTCGTCTCGTTCTACTATCGTCGTCAGCGCCAGATTATCAGTGAGAAGAACCGTGCCCTAGTTCGCATGATCAACGGCACGCCGCTTGTGGTGCCTGCTGATGAGACGGAAGAAACGGAAGCCCCCGACGAGGTCAGTGATTCAAATGAACCAGAGGAATCAGAGACTAACTCAGCTCTCTTTGATGCGATCGATACAGCCATCCGCACGGAGCATCTCTATGCCAATGTCTCGCTTCAGCGTCAGGACATCTGTACGCGTTTTTGTATCACCCGTCATACGCTCAACAGCCTTTTGGCTCAGTATGCTGGCAGTTCCTCATTCCCGCAGTACATCAATAATATCCGTATGGAGGAGGCACTTCCTCTGCTACGTGATAACCCCTCGATGACCATCGCTGCCATCGCCGCTGCTGTGGGCTTCACACCAGCCAACTTCCGTGAACAGTTTAAGCGTCAGTACGGAGTCACCCCGCAGGAATACCGCCAGAGTTTGTAGCCCTTCTGGTCAAAATGTCGTTTAATATACAAGTAATGATTGAAAAAGGTAAAGAGATATTGAGAGTACCTTATTTAAAAGCAGGGGAAAGGGTGGCCCTTGTGTCCCCTGCTTATTGGGTGCCGGGGGAGGCTATTATTCAAGCAGCGGATGTGTTGAGAAGTTGGGGACTGCAGCCCGTCATCGGCCCTCATACCACAAGTCTAAATGTGGATGCCTATTCGGGAACAGCGGATGAGCGCGCGGCTGACCTTTTATGGGCGTTAGAGGATGATACCATTAAAGCCATATTTTGTTCACGGGGGGGATACGGTTCCATGCACCTGTTGAACCGGATTCCCTTGGAGATATTCCAGAAACATCCCAAATGGCTGATAGGGCATGGTGATATCACGATGCTGCTTTATGTCGTTGCAACTACAGGAACACTTTGTATTCATGGTCCAATGGGAATCCAGATTGCCAACCAACAAGAACCAGCCATCACCATCACACATAACTTACTGATGGGTATAATACCACAGTACATTGTTCCATGCAATCCCTATAATCGCTGTGGTCATGCGGAAGGCATCCTTGTGGGAGGAAATCTTTCAAGTTATGCTGTGATCTCAGGTTCAAGATTCCAGTTGCCAGAAAATCAAGACTTCATCCTTTTTATTGAAGAGGTAGAAGAATCGCTGCATACCATCGACAGATTATTCTATATGCTACGCTTGCAGAACAGTTTCGAAAGGGTAAAGGGTGTTATCTTCGGAGGCTTCAATTCTATTAGATACGATCTGCAGTTTGGTAGTGTCGAACAGATGCTGTTAACTCATCTGCATGATCTTGAAATTCCTGTCTGCTGTGGTTTCCCTGTCGGTAGTAACAGTTGTATCCCACTTATTGAGGGTGCGCCATGTTCGCTTACTGTCACTTCTGAGAATTCTGTATTGACATTCAATATTGAGGGCACCCAGCAGACCTATCATATAGAGAATACAGAAACGATGCTGTTGAAATAAGAGGACGGCTGTAACGTTTTTTCGTACCCTTGACTTCGTCGAAAGTACTTGCGCTCGAGAAAACTCAAAAATCTTTTGGTTTTCTTCTCACTTATTCGTACCTTTGTCGAATCAAACAATAAAACAACCATGGGAATAGTCATTGGAATAGACGTGGGCATCTCCACGACAAAGATAGTAGGACTGCGTGATAAACAGGTCATCTCACCGATACGTATCACAGCAGCAGACCAAGTAACCTCGCTCTATGGAGCCTTCGGTAAATACCTGCATGACAACAAGATAGCGTTAGGAAACGTTGAGCAGGTGATGCTCACAGGAGTCGGTGCCGCCTATATCGACGAGCCTGTCTATGGCATTCCCACCCAGAAGGTCGATGAGTTTATCGCAGATGGCTTGGGAGCCCGTTTTGAGTCAGGACTCACCAAGGCGATTGTAGTATCCATGGGAACAGGTACTAGTTTCGTACAATGCGATGGTGATGACATCCGTCATATCGGAGGTATCGGCATCGGAGGAGGTACGCTGCAGGGACTGAGCCGTGTGATGCTGAACACCCGTGACCCCAAAGAGATCCAGGCACTTGCCATGAAAGGTGACATCCACAATATCAACCTGCTGATAGGTGACATCTCCACCCATCCGCTGCCCGGACTGCCTATGGATGCCACCGCGTCCCTGTTCAGCAAGGCGCAGTATAATGCCAGTCAGGAGGATATCGCATTAGGTATCACCATCATGGTACTGCAGACCATCGGCTCCGCAGCCATCCTGTCGTCACTGAACTCAGGTATCAAGGATTTCGTGCTGATCGGCAACCTGACACTGACACCCCAATGCAAAGAGGTGTACCCCATGTTAGAGAGACTCTATGACGTACACTTCCACATCCCCAAGTATGCGGAGTTCTGTACCGCTATCGGGGCAGCATTGAGCTATAAGAAATAAGACTATTTCCTGTGTTTGTCAAACTTATGGAGGAAGTAGTTGAAAGCCTCCAGACCAATGAGCACCATCAGCGTACTGCCGATGGCGAGGATATACATTCCCCCTCCACAGGCAAGTCCGATAGCTGCTGTCACCCACAGACCTGCTGCCGTAGTCAGTCCACTGACCATATTCTCCGTCTTACGGAAGATGATGGTACCGGCACCTATGAAACCGATACCGCTGACCACCTGTGCAGCGACACGTGACACATCCCAGCGCTGCAGCTCATTGTCCATGGCATCACTGAAGCCGTATGCCGACACAATCATAAACAAGGCGGAGCCCAACGCTACCAGAAAATGGGTGCGGAAGCCCGCCTCCTTTGACCTATACTCACGCTCCAGTCCGATGATTCCTCCTAAGACCGCAGCACAGAAAAGACGCAATAAGAATTCTAATTCAGGTGTCATTTATTACTTTCATTTGATTTTCTGAGGCAAAGATACACATATTTACCAAAAAATGATTATTTTTGCAGCAGAAATAATAACTAAAGACTAAAATATGTTTGGATTAGGAACGACTGAGATTCTCGTGATTGCCATCATCGTCCTGTTGCTGTTCGGGGGCAAAAAGATTCCTGAGCTCATGAAAGGACTGGGCAAAGGCGTGAAGAGTTTCAAAGACGGCATGAAGGATGTCAACATCGACGACGAGAAGGAAGAAGCCAAGAAGGAATGAGTGAGCCGCTGACGTTTTGGGATCATCTGGACGAACTACGAGGCACGCTATTCCGAATGCTTGGTGCCATTGTCCTCTTTGGCATCATTGCATTCTGTCTGAAAGACGAATTGTTTTCTATCGTACTGGCTCCCCATTCGAGTGACTTCATCACCTACCGTCTGTTAGACACTGAGGATTTCAATATCCACCTGATGAACACCGGATTGACGGAACAATTCATGATACACATGAAGACGGCTATCTATGCCGGATTATTGGTCGCCTCACCTTATATATTATATGAGCTCTTTCGCTTTGTGTCACCCGGACTCTATGCCAACGAGCGACATTATGCCGTGTGGATCGTGGGAGCCGCATACTTGATGTTCCTTATCGGAACACTGGTTAATTACCTTGTGGTATTCCCCTTCACCGTCCGTTTCCTAGGTACCTATCAGGTATCACCTGATGTTACCAACATGCTGACGTTACAGTCATATGTCGACACTTTGTTGGGGATGAGTCTGGTCATGGGAGTGGTCTTCGAACTGCCCGTAGTCTGTGCGCTGATGGGGAGAATGGGACTGATTAACGGACAACTGATGACGACCTACCGCCGTCATGCCCTTGTGGCAATACTTATTGTGGCAGCGATTATCACACCGACTACTGATGCCTTCACACTGTTCGTCGTGGCACTACCTATCTACCTGCTATATGAACTGAGTATACTGATTGTAAAAATAATAACAAAATAAAACTAAACAAAACTTTATGTTAAGGAAAGTTAGAATCACACTGGCTGCCGTGATGTTTATAGGCATCACGCTGTTGTTCCTTGACTTCACGGGAACAATGCACCATTGGGTCAGTTGGATGCCGAAACTACAATTCTTAGAAGCAATTCTGGCACTGAACGTAGCGGCTATCGTAGTACTCGTACTGCTGACTATCATCTTCGGTCGCATCTACTGCTCTATCATCTGTCCATTAGGTATCCTACAAGATATCTTCGGTTGGTTCGGCAAGAAAGCAAAGAAGAACCGTTACACTTTCTCGAAAGCGAAGTCGTGGCTGCGCTATGCTTTCCTCGTACTAGGTATTGCGTGTTGGTTTTTAGGTATCGGCGTGGTCGTACAACTGCTAGCGCCCTACTCCACCTTCGGGCTCATTGCTACGAACCTGTTACAACCTATCTATCAGGCAGGCAACAATGTACTTGCCTTCATTGCTGAGCACAACGACAGCTACATGTTCTATCACAGTAATATCTGGATGCGAGCATTGCCGTCATTGGTGATAGCCATCGTTGCCTTTATTATTCTTTTCTTCCTTGCTTGGCGCAATGGAAGAACCTATTGTAACACAGTCTGCCCTGTGGGAACTGTTCTCTCGTTCCTGAGCCGCTTCTCTATTTTGAAGATTCACTTTGACGCAGACAAATGCAGAAACTGTTCACTATGCTCAAAGAACTGCAAGGCAGCATGTATCGACTACAAGACACATTCCGTTGACGCTACACGCTGTGTGGTATGCGGCAATTGTATCGAGAATTGCAAGTTCGGAGCGTTGAGGTATGGGTTTAACAAATCTAACGGACAACCCGATAAACCTGCTGACTCCAGCGAAACCGTTGATTCCTCCAAGCGCAGTTTCCTTCTCTCTTCCGCTTTGCTGACCACTGCCGCCCTTGCCCAAGAGGCAAAGAAGACAGACGGTGGACTCGCTGAGATTGAGGACAAGGTGGCACCAGAGCGACAGACACCACTGACACCTGCAGGGTCTTTATCTGCACAGAACATGGCAAAGCGCTGTACGGGATGCCAACTCTGTATCTCTGAGTGTCCAAATGAAGTATTACGCCCGTCCAGTGATTGGCTTCATCTGTTGCAACCAGTCATGTCGTATGAGCGTGGCTATTGTCGTCCAGAATGTAACCGTTGCTCAGAGGTCTGTCCTACCGGGGCTATCAAGCCCATTAGTCATGAAGACAAAGCATCAACGCAGATCGGTCATGCTGTTTGGGTAAAGAAAAACTGTATTCCGCTGACTGACGGTGTAGAGTGCGGCAACTGTGCCCGACACTGTCCTGTAGGTGCTATCGAGATGGTGCCTTCTAACCCCGACGATGAGAAGTCACCTATGATTCCCGCCGTTAATGAGAACCGCTGTATTGGCTGTGGAGCCTGCGAGTATCTGTGCCCGGCACGTCCATTCTCTGCAATCTATGTGGAGGGACATGAGATACATAAAGAAGTTTAGAGTTGATCGTTTAGAACTTAAAGAGATGAAAAAAGATATAAACCGCAGAAATTTCCTCAAGCTGTTAGGAGGTGGAGCAGTGACAACCGCTGCCGTCCTGACGGGCTGCAAGTCAAAGACCGAGACCAAGGCGGTCAGCGAATATACCAAACAAGTGGAACCGCCGACAGGTCAGATGACCTATCGCATCAATCCCAAGACGAAGGAAAAAGTATCCATCCTCGGCTACGGTATGATGCGCCTGCCGTCAAAGACAGAGAACAAGGACGATTACGATCAGGAGATGATCAACAAACAAGTAGACTATGCCATTGAGCATGGAGTCAACTACTTCGACACAAGCCCCGTCTACTGCCAGGGTAAGTCGGAGACTTGTACTGGCATAGCCCTCAGCCGCCACAAGCGTGAGGAGTATTTTGTTGCTACTAAACTCTCAAACTTCCACCCTGACTCACAGACACGTGAGGCAAGTATCGGCATGTACCAGAAATCCCTGAAGGAATTGCAGGTAGACTATATCGACTACTATCTGCTGCATTCCATTGGTGGCGGCATGGATGAGTTTAATCGTCGTTATATTGATAACGGCATGATGGACTTCCTGATGAAAGAGCGTGAGGCAGGACGCATCCGCAACCTTGGTTTCTCCTTCCATGGTCAGAAATCGGTATTTGACGAGGTACTTGCCATGAACGACAAATATCACTGGGACTTCGTACAAATAGAGTTGAACTACCTGGACTGGAACTATGCCGACGAGATTAATAACCGTAATGTGGATGCCAGTTATCTGTACGGAGAGTTGCAGAAATACCATATCCCTGCCGTTATCATGGAGCCACTGTTGGGCGGACGACTCGCAAACCTGCCCCAGTATCTCGTCAACGAACTGAAACAGCATGCTCCCGAACGCAGTGTCGCCTCATGGGCATTCCGTTATGCAGGCACTCCAGAAGGTGTGCTCACCGTACTCAGCGGTATGACCTATATGGAGCATCTGAAGGACAACCTACTCTCCTATTGTCCGTTGAAGCCTCTGA
>JAEEGJ010024874.1_pt1 | contig 12358 bp, 11 predicted proteins | sample 8958761 | NCBI WGS metagenome assembly JAEEGJ01 (sample SAMN16246546, study PRJNA631951) | gut metagenome | biome: gut microbiome; feature: rumen; material: RS-attached | host: Bos | place: Iran: Karaj | collected 2018-10 | reverse complement strand
AGTAAAAATCATTAAAGAGATCATTGAATTTATTTCCACATCAAAGCTGATTGGGATACTCTTCAAATTATTATGAAATGCCGAGAAAAGTATTTCGGTCAATGGCGGGCCTCGACCCATAACGGGTGTCTATCACGACCAGAGGATTACAAAGATTGGAATACCCTCAAACCCTGTATTTATCGGAGTTTCATCACATCCCTTTGATGTGGATTTCTATAAAAGAAGGATGCAACTATGCTTTTTAGCAATAGTGCATCCTTCTTGTTTTTTAGGGTTAGCCCCTTATTTCAGCCTTTTAAGGCGAGAGGATTATTTCTCAACCTCTTTCTTGAGACGCTCGGTGAGCATAGGAACAATCTTGTGCAAGTCGCCAACGATGCCGAGGTCGGCTACGCTGAAGATAGGCGCAAACTTGTCCTTGTTGATTGCGATGATGAAATCACTCTCCTCCATGCCAGCGAGGTGCTGAATGGCGCCGCTGATACCGCATGCCATATATAGGTTAGGACGAACAGTCTTACCAGTTTGACCAACCTGACACTCGTGTGGCATGACGCCGTTATCAACCATAGCACGCGACGAGGCTACCTGTCCGCCGAGTACATCGGCAAGAGCCTGCAGCTTGTTGAAGCCTTCCTTGTCATGCACGCCACGTCCGCCTGAAACAAGAATTTTAGCCTCGGCAATGTCGGCCATAGCCTTGTCGGCCTTTATGGTCTCGATTACTTTAACCTTGAATTTTGCGGTGTCGAACTTAGGAGCAAATTCGGTAATTACACCCTTGCGGTTGGAATCACGCTCCATTTTCTGCATTACGCCAGGACGAACAGTTGACATCTGAGGACGGTTGTTCGGGCAGATGATGGTTGCCATAAGGTTTCCACCAAAAGCAGGACGTGTCATGCAGAATTCTTTCTCTTCATCCTTGACGGGCAGAATCTCAAGTTTCGTGCAGTCGGCAGTAAGACCGGTTTTCAGTCTAGACGCCAAACGTGGAGCCAGGTCACGACCGATAGTGGTTGCGCCATAGAGCACGATGTGCGGCTTACGCTCATTGATGATTTGAGATACGGCTTGTGAATACTGCTCAGAAAGGAAATCCTTGAGCTCAGGAGTATCAACAACGATTACCTCGTCGGCACCATACTCGATGAGCATCTGGGCCTGGGCCTTGATACCCTCACCCAGCAACATGGCAACCACCTTCTCGCCGAGGGCGTCGGCCAGGTCACGAGCCTTACCTAAAAGTTCGAGTGCAACGGGCTGGATAACACCTTCGCGCTGCTCAGCAAAAACGAATACGTTCTTATAATCTTTCTTATCCATAATTTTCAGTTTTAAGTTCTTAGTTTTTAGTTGTAAGTATGGTCAGTATCGCCTGCAATGCTGTTGGCAGCGGTAATAATACTTAAAACTTACAACTTAAAACTTAAAACTCATTTAGATAATGTGTTTAACTTTCAGTTGATTAACAATCAGCTCAACAGCTTCCTCGGGGGTCACCTCGTGAACCTCGCCGGGAGCCTTCATGGCCTTGGGGAACGACTTGAACACCTTGGTGGGCGAGCCGGCGAGACCCAGCTTGCCTTCCTCGACGTCGATCTTGTCGGCGCTCCATACCTCGACCTCCTTGTCGTAGACCTCCATGATGCCGCTCACGCTCATGTAGCGGGCGTCAAAGGCCGAAGCCAGAACGGTCAACAGGCACTTGCCCTCGACCTCGAGAACCTGGATGCCGTCCTCGTTCTCCTTGTCCACCTGCAGGTGGCCGTTGTCCAGCACCTTGGCGTCGGCAACGTAGGTGATCTGCGGCAGATCCAGATGCTCGGCGAGCTCGGGACCCACCTGGGCGGTGTCACCGTCGATGGCCTGACGGCCGGCGATGATCAGGTCATAGTCCAGCACGCGGCACAGGCCTGACAGTGCGTAGGAAGTGGCCAGCGTGTCGGCACCGGCAAACTTGCGGTCACTCAGCAGGATGGCACGGTCGGCACCCATGGCGAGTGCCTCACGCAGCATGACATCGGCTTGGGGCGGACCCATCGAGATGACGGTGACGTTGGCACCAAACTGGTCCTTGAGTCTCAGGGCGAGTTCGAGGCCACCCTTGTCATCGGGGTTCATGATGCTGGGAACGCCTTCACGAATCAAAGTACCCTTCACGGGGTCAATCTTGACGACGGTGGTATCGGGAACTTGTTTTACACAAACTATAATATTCATTTTATCTTCTTAGTTTTAAGTTTTAAGTTTTTAGTTGTAAGTATGGTTTGTATCGCCTGAAAATGCATGAGCCAAAGGTAATATTACTTAAAACTTACAACTCAAAACTTACAACTTGAGTTTATTTAAACAAATGACCGGCGATGACCATACGCTGTACCTCGGAGGTACCCTCGTAGATCTCGGTAATCTTGGCGTCACGCATCATGCGCTCAACAGGATATTCACGGGTGTAACCGTAGCCGCCGTGGAACTGGACGGCCTTGGTCGTCACTTCCATAGCGGTCTCGGCGGCAAACAGCTTTGCCATGGCGGCATCGGCGCTGTAGGGCAGGCCCATGTCCTTCTTCCAGGCGGCGCTGCGCACCAGCAGACGGGCGGCCTCGACCTTGGTCTTGAGGTCGGCCATCTGGAACTGCGTGTTCTGGAACTTGGCGATAGCACGGCCAAACTGCTTGCGCTCCTTGGTGTACTTCACCGTCTCGTCCATGGCGCCCTGGGCGATGCCGAGGGCCTGGGAGGCGATACCGATGCGGCCGCCGTCCAGCGTCTTCATGGCGATGGAGAAGCCCTTGCCGAGCGGGCCCAGCAGGTTCTCCTTGGGAACGATGCAGTTCTCGAAAATCAACTCACAGGTAGCGCTGCCGCGGATACCCATCTTCAGCTCCTTCTTGCCGATGGAGAAACCGGGCATGCCTTTCTCGACGATGAATGCCGAGATGCCCTTGGTGCCCAGCGACTTGTCGGTCATGGCCATCACGATAAACACGTTGGCATAGGAGGCGTTGGTGATGAAAATCTTGGAGCCGTTGAGCACCCAGTGGTCACCGGCGTCAACTGCGGTGGTCTGCTGCATGGCGGCATCGGTACCGGCATTGGGCTCGGTGAGGCCGAAAGCGCCAATCCACTCGCCCGAAGCGAGCTTGGGCAAATATTTCATCTTCTGCTCCTCGGTGCCGTTCTCCAGGATGGGAGCGATGCACAGCGAGGTGTGGGCCGAGAGGACAACGCCCGTCGTGGCGCACACGCGTGAGAGTTCCTCAACAGCCATGATATACATCTGCACGGTACCGCCGGCACCGCCGTACTGCTTGGGGACAGGAATACCCATCATGCCGAGTTTGCCCATCTTCTGGACCGTCTCGATGGGGAAGCGCTCCTGCTCATCGACTTCGGCGGCAAGCGGCTTTACCTCGTTCTCTGCAAACGAGCGTACCATCTGCAGGAACAGTTGTTCAGTCTTAGAATAGCTAAAATCCATTTTTCTTGAGTTTGTAGTTTTTAGTTCTTAGTTGTAAGTACTGTTGGTATCGCCTGAAATCGTTTAGGCACAGGTAACAATACTTACAACTAAGGACTTAAAACTGAATTGATTAATATTTGTAGAAGCCTTCACCGGTCTTGCGGCCAAGCAGTCCGGCGCGCACCATCTTGCGCAGCAGCGGGTGAGGACGATACTTGGGATCGCCAAACTCGTTGTACAGCACCTCCATGATGGCCAGGTTCACGTCGTTGCCGATGAGGTCGGCCAGAGCGAGCGGGCCCATGGGATGGTTGGCACCCAGCATCATGCACTTGTCGATGTCCTCGGCGCTGGCGATGCCGTCGGCCAGGATGCCCACTGCCTCGTTGATCATCGGGATGAGGATGCGGTTAACGACAAAGCCGGGAGCCTCGTTAACGGGCACGGGGGTCTTGCCGATTTCGGTCGTCAGGTCAACGATGCACTTGGCGGTCTCCTCGCTGGTGAGCTGGCCCTTGATCACCTCAACGAGCGCCATGCGGTCGGCGGGGTTGAAGAAGTGGCAGCCGATGAACTGTGCGGGACGGCTGGTGCAAGCGGCGATCTCGGTGATCGAGAGCGACGACGAGTTGGTGGCGAAGATGGTCTCGGGCTTGCAGATCTTGTCAAGCTCCATGAACACTTCCTTCTTCAGCTGCATGTTCTCGACAGCGGCCTCGATAACGAGGTCGGCATCGGCGAAGTCGGCATAGTCGGTCGTCGTGGTGATGTTTGCCAGGATAGCCTTCATGGCATCCTCGGTGATTTTGCCCTTCTCGACGAGTTTGTTGTAGCCTTTGGAGATCGAGGCCATGGCCTTGTCAAGGCTCTCCTGGGTGCGGCTCTTCATGACCACGGGCATCTTGGCGGCAAATGCCTTGACGATACCCTTAGCCATCGTACCTGTTCCAATAACACAAATTTTCATAATAGATTGATTTGTTGATTTTTAATGATTTATTGTTAATGATTATTTTCCGGTGAAATCGGCCTTGCGCTTGTTCAGGAAGGCATCCATACCCTCCTTCTGGTCGCTGGTGGCGAAGCACTTGCCGAAGAGTTGGTTCTCCAGACCGATGGCCTGCTCGGCATCCAGGTCGTAGCCCTCGTTGATGCTCTGCTTGGCCAGGCTGATGGCCACGGGAGCGTTCTTGAGCATCATCTGGGCCATTTCCATGGCCTTGTCCATCAGTTCCTCGGGCTCATAGACGGCATTGACCAGTCCGATGCGCAGCGCCTCGTCGGAGCGGATCACCTTGCCCGTGTAGATCATCTCCTTGGCATAACCCTGGCCGATGAGTTTGGGCAGGCGGTAGGTGCCCGAGAAGCCGGGGATGATGCCCAGGCCCACCTCGGGCTGGCCGAACTTGGCCTTGCTCGACGCGATGCGGATGTCGCAGGACATCGCCAGCTCGCAGCCTCCACCCAGCGCAAAGCCGTTGACAGCGGCGATGACGGGGATGGGAAGCGTCTCGATGCGGCGGAACACCTGGGCACCCAGACGGCCGAACTCGTAGCCCTGGGGCTCGTCGAGGTGGGCCATCTCGCTGATGTCGGCACCGGCGACAAACGATTTCTCGCCGTCGCCCGTGATGATGAGCACGCGGGTGGTGGCATCCAGGTGGCCGATGAAGTCGTCAATCTCCTTCAGGATGGTCGAGTTGAGCGCGTTCAGCGACTTGGGCGCCGAGATTTTCATCACGGTGATGCCGTCGTTGCGCTCAATCTTCAAGAAGCCGTAATCCATAGCGGGCAGCGATTTAGACGTCCATGGGTTTCAGGTCCGGGGCGATGATGAGCTTGGCCTCGGTAGCGGCCTGCACATCCTCGACGGTGAACTCGGGATGGAGCTCACGCAGCACGATGCCCTCGGGGGTGATGTCCATCACACCCATCTCGGTGATGATCATGTTGACCTGGCCGGCAGCGGTCAGCGGCAGGGTGCACTCCTTCAGGATCTTGGGGTTGCCCTTCTGGGTGTGCTCCATGGTCAGGATCACGCGCTTGGCACCCACTACGAGGTCCATGGCGCCGCCCATGCCGGGAGCCATCTTGCCGGGGATAATCCAGTTGGCGAGGTTGCCTTTCTCATCGACCTGCAGAGCGCCCAGGAACGACACGTTCACATGGCCGCCGCGGATGATGGCAAACGACGTTGCCGAGTCAAAGGTGCAGGCACCGGGGTTCAGCGTGATGGCGCCGCCGCCGGCATTGATGAGGTTCTTGTCCTCCTTGCCCTCCTCGGGGGTGGGGCCCATACCCATGGCGCCGTTCTCGGTCTGCAAGGTCACCGATACGCCCTCGGGCAGGTAGTTAGGGATTAAGGTGGGGATACCGATACCCAGGTTCACTACATCACCGTCGTGCAGCTCTTTGGCAGCACGTTTGGCAATGACTTCTCTCATTTGATATTTATCCATAATAGTACGGTTTTGAGATTAATTATATGTTTTTTAAAAAGTTATTTCATTCCTCTCTTGACCATCTCCTGCACGACGAACGATGCCACGTCGTCGGCATAGGTGTTCATGCCGAAGCCGGCGTCAAAGCCCAGCTCCTTGGCCAGCTCGTGCGTCACGCGGGCGCCACCGCAGCAGCAGATCATCTTGTCGCGCAGGCCCTCGGCCTCCATGAGCTCGATGAACTCGGTCATGTTCTTGATGTGCACGTCCTTCTGCGTCACCGTCTGCGAGACGAGCAGGGCGTCGGCGTGGAGCTCGATGCCCTTGGCGATGAACTCGTCGTTAGGCACCTGCGAGCCCAGGTTGTAGGCCTCGATCATCTCGTAGCGCTCTAGACCGTAGTGGCCGGCGTAGCCCTTCATGTTCATGATGGCGTCGATGCCCACGGTGTGGGCGTCGGTACCCGTCGAGGCACCCACGATGACAATCTTGCGGCCGATGTTCTCCTTGATGTACTCGTCGGTCTCATACATGTCCATCGTGTTGCTCTCCACCTTGGGGACGTAGATGGTGCTGTAGTCCACGGTGTGGGTGCAGCTGCCGTAGCAGTTGAAGAAGGTGAAGCCGGGAGTCAGCTCCTTGTAATAGACCACGCTGGGGTTCTCCAGACCCATCTTGCGCAGCAGCTGCTTGGCGGCCTCAACGGCCTCGGCGCCACAGGGCACGGGCAGGGTGAAGCTCAGCTGCACCTTGCCGTCGTTCATCGTGTCGCCGTAGGGTTTTATCTTGGTAAGGTCTAAGGTTTTGTCAAAGTCCTTAGCCTCCATGCTATATAATCCTTCGCTCATAGTCGTATAGTAACCTTAAAAATTGTGTTAGTAATCAACGCTTGCCTTTCATCAGCTCCACAAACGGGTTGTAGTAGTTCTCGCCCTTCATGGTCACGCCCCCGAGGCCCTTACCGCCGTTCTTGGGACGCTTCACGTCACCGAAGATGCCCTTCTCCAGTGCGGTGAACAGGCCCTCCTTGGTGATATCCTCAAGCAACTTGATGGTGTTGCCCAGCACTTCCTTGACGCGGTTGCGGCAGATGCCGCCCTCGGCAAACTCCATCTCCTCGCCGATGCTCTTCATGTTGTTGAAGATGTACTTGGCGTTCTCGATCGAGAGGTAACGGTCGCTCATGAACGGCGTGTGGATAGCCTCGGTGGGCATACCCAGCAGCTGGATGCCCTGGTGGGTCCAGATGCCGATCATGTTGAACAGTGCGTCCTGGATATGGCCGCGGAAGATGTTGCCCGTCATGAACTTGGTGGGCGGCATGTACTTCAGCGTGGCCTTGGGGAAGATTTCGCGCGTCATCTGAGCCTGAGCCAGCTCCAGCAGGAAACCGTTCTCGAGCATCGGGTCCATCTCGAAGGCGTGTCCCAGACCCATCTGCTCCTCGGGCAGGCCGGCCATGAGCGCCAGCTGCTCGTTGATCAGGTCCGAGGCGAGCACCGTGTGGGCGGCCTCGACGGCGTCGGCGGTGGTCAGGTAGTTGTCCTCACCGGTGTTGATAATCACGCCGGCAAAACCGTTGATGATGCGGCTCATGTACTGGTCGATGAGCGTGCGCTGCATGTTGATGTCGCGGAACAGGATACCATACAAGGCATCGTTCAGCATCACGTCCAGACCCTCGAAAGCGCCCATGATGGCGATCTCGGGCATGCACAGGCCTGAGCAGTAGTTACACAGGCGGATGTAACGGCCCTGCTCCTCACCTACCTCATCAAGCGCCTTGCGCATGATGCGGAAGTTCTCCTGGGTGGCGAAAGTACCGCCAAAGCCTTCGGTCGTAGCGCCATAGGGCACATAGTCCAGCAGACTCTGACCCGTGGTGCGGATCACAGCGATAACGTCGGCACCCTGACGGGCTCCAGCCTGGGCCTGAACAACATCCTCATAGATGTTACCGGTCGCTACAATGATGTACAAGTAGGGCTTGGGGCCTTCGCCAATGGTCTCGAGATAATGCTCGCGGCGGGCGCGGCGGGCGCGGATGCGTGACATGCTCTCGTCGATGACGGGCTGCAGAGCCTCGGCAATCTGCTTGGGGTCACGCGTTACCACTTGGGTGATATCCAGCTCATCGGTGGCCACCTTCTCAGCAATCTGCTGGGGATTGAGACCCGTCTGGATCATGGCATTAGCGATGAAGAACAGAGCGCCCTCGTTGAGCACACCCTTGTCTTTCAAGGCTTCCACCACCACGTTGGGCAGTGGCACGTCATTGTCGTCAACGCCGTCGATGCCCATCAAGCGGCACAATGTGCGCTCAACGGCAACAGTCGTGTATTGCTCCACGAAAGTCTGCACATCCTCGGCAATGCCTTTGGCTAAGCCTCTGGCATATTCCACTTTTTCAAAATCTAGTCCTAACTTGCTCTTTTGCATAGTAAATAATGTATATAGTATTGATGTGATGTCTAAACGGGTTGAGGTGAAGCGCCCAGCAGGCTCCTCGCCATGTTAATCCACTCGCTGTCGATGCCCAGGCTTTGGGCGATATTCAATGCCTCATGCGGCACCTCGCCGTCCTGAACTTCGACCAGCTGGTAATCCATCTCGTCGTTCTCGAAGCCTTTCACCCTGAGGCGACGGGCCTCGTTCGACGCTATATCGTAATGCGTTGTCATCACCAGGCTCATATCCTTTCCCGACAGCACCTTAAGCAATGCCGACACCAGGGCGGCACCCTCGGTGGGATTGGTTGTACGGGCCGGCTCGTCGATCAACGCCAGTATTCTCTTGTTCATGCGTGATGCCTTGATGACGGCATCGATGTTCTTCATCTCGGCAGCAAACGACGACAGGCCCTTCTCGACCGACTGTTCGTCACCGATGCAGAAGTATATCTCGTCTTTCACGGCAATTCGGGCCGCAGCCGCGGGTATGCCGAACCCAAACTGGAAGAGCAGCTGACACAGGGTCAGCGTCTTCAATACTACGGTCTTGCCGCCCATGTTGGCACCTGTAATCAGGGTGGGCTGCATGGCGTAGGTAATATCCACCGGCTGGAAATCTCGCCCGTGAGTTGCAAGGGCCTCTTTCACCTGCGGGTGGAACATCGACTCATACTGGCTGGACGCATCGTGGGATAAAAAGGGGAAAACCAATCCCATTTCTCTCATCTGGATGGCCTTTGCCATATTGACGTCAATCTGAGCCAATGCGATTTGTGCCTGCTCGATATCGGCAGCAAAGGGATGCAACTGCTTGCTCAGGTCTTTTCTCACGCCCTCCTCGAGCTCGCTGGCCTGCAACATCAGGTCGTCTTGATTCTCGGGATGCTGGCGCATGTCGGCACGCAGGTCTTTCAGTTCAGCGCAGTAGGAGTCATATATATAAAATGTGGCAATCTTCATCCCGTCGGGGTCAAGGATGTCAATGACCTTGTCAAGGGCGGGAATCGTTACCACGTCGGCCATGCCATGCTTGTCAAGCAACTTGGCCACATCGGTTGCGAGGATAGCGAGGTGCTTGATCTCGAACAGCTCGATGTCGTCGAGCACAGCCTGGTTGTGCAGGTTCTTGATGGTTGTGCGGATGTCCTTCAAGCCCTGCAACCTGAAGAGCAACGTGTCGATATAAGTCTTATCGACCTCACGGATGAATGTGCCGAACTGATGGAGGATGTCATAGGCCGCAACGATTTCCTCGCCTTGAGTCATCATGGGCGAATCGAGGAGCCAACGGCGCGAAAAGCCTGACTGCAGTTCCAGCTTGTCGAGCATGAAACGCAGGCCGCAAGGCGAATCTATGACATTCTTCAGTTGCATTATCCGTTATTCTTTATCAAATCATAAACAGGAAGCCGGATGGCTTCGCTGAGTCTGGCACACAGCGTGTCCGAGTCGAGGACATAACCGCTGGGTGAGGTGGGATTGACGGTGACCGCGATGAGTTTGCTCTTTTGCAGCACGCTGATGCGCCCACCAGCCTTGATAAACAGCCTGAACTGCTGTGGAGTGACAAAAATCTTGGTGAAGTCACGCACAACCAGTTCAACCTGCTTGAGGTTTTTGTTTTTCCTCACTTTCTCGAGGAAGCCATCGACCAGCGCGCCTGCCACATACAGGGTCTCGCAGTCCTCCATGCCCTGGAAATGGATATCCTTGGAGAGGGAGGTCATGGTGTCCAGCGTGTGCAGTTCGCCTTGCTTGTCGATGAACCAGAGGCCTTTGTCCAACAGTGAGAGCGTATCGCGGTTTTTCTCGCTGGTAAGTTCCAGGTTAACCAGGTCTACCACATGGGCAGTCTTGCTCACCAGGGTGTTGATATTGGCCGAGTAGGCGGCACCTGTAGCAAGAATCATCGACTGGCTCACTGCCGGCGATGCCGAACTCATGCGTGACAAGGCACCGTCGATGATCACCAGGTCGATGCCTAGCCTGCGCATATCGCCCATCCAGCGTCTCAGACTGCTGGCCGATGAGGGCCCTGAGAGCAGGATTTTGCCTCCTGTAAGCGCCCTTGCGGTCACTACCCTGCCCAGTGACGTGTTCTCATCGCTCACGTCGATGAGTTCCGAAACCAGGCGGCGTTGACGATAATGGGTCTCGCTGGTGCCAAAATACAATCCCTCACGCAGGACGATTTCAGGTTTTTGGGTGCGGGTCACCTGGTCAACGGTTTCTCCATCAATGCCGATCGATGTGACGGCTATCCGCTTGGTCTGGACGGGCAAGCGGTCGAGCACATACTTCAAGCACTCGGTTTTGCCTGTGTTCTTCTCCAGCCCGACGATAGATAAGCTATCGTATCGCAGAATATCATTGATGAAGGGTAGCACTCTCACTCGATGTGTTGGTCCGGTGGAGGCTGGAGGCCAGCCTCCACACGGTCAACATCATTTTTTAAGGTTGTTTACTTCTGGTTTCTCTCGTGGCGCTTGAGCGCTTTGGGCTCAATGTTCATGCGCTCACCCTCGAGCAACGAGATCACACCGTCCACAGCCTTGTCGGCAGCCACTTGCTCCTTGGCACGTGCGGCCTGGCAGTCAGGACAGTTGCACTCGTTGTGGTACTCGGTGGGCTCGGTATAGGTGGTGATGACGCCTTCGAAGTTGCGCAACACTACCCTACCCGGCGACTGCGAGATGACATACTGAGGCATGACGGGCGTCTTGCCACCGCCACCAGGAGCGTCCACAACGAAGGTGGGAACGCAATAGCCGCTGGTGTGGCCGCGCAGGCCCTCGATGATCTCGATACCCTTGCTGACTGGGGTGCGGAAGTGCTCCAGACCCATCGACAAGTCGCACTGGTAGATGTAGTAAGGACGTACGCGAATCTTCACGAGGTCGTTGACCAGATGCTTCATCACATGCACGCAGTCGTTCACGCCACGCAGGAGCACACTCTGGTTGCCCAAGGGGATACCGGCGTTGGCCAGCATCTCACAGGCTCGGGTGGACTCGGTGGTAATCTCGTTGGGATGGTTGAAGTGGGTATTGATCCAGATGGGATGATACTTCTTCAACATGTCGCACAACTCGGGAGTTACGCGCTGCGGGCAAACAACGGGAGTGCGGGTACCCAGACGTACAATCTCGACATGAGGAATCTTCCTCAGCTCCGAGATGATGTACTCGAGTCGCTTGTCGCTCACCATGAGGGCATCACCGCCCGAGAGCAGGACGTCGCGCACGGTGGGCGTGTTGCGGATGTACTCCAGCGCCTTCTCGATGCGGTCCATGCCACACTCGTTGTCGGTCTGGCCGGCAAAGCGGCGACGCGTGCAGTGACGGCAGTACATCGAGCACATGTCGGTGATGAGGAACAGCACGCGGTCGGGATAACGGTGGGTCAAACCGGGCGTGGGCGAATCCTCGTCCTCATGCAGCGGGTCAAGCAGGTCGGCTGCAGCCTGATGGGTTTCCAGTCCTGTGGGGATGCACTGACGACGGATGGGGTCATGGGGATCATCGGGGTTGATGAGGCTCAAGTAATAAGGAGTGATGGCCATGCGCAAGGTCTTGAGGGTCTGCTTCACGCCCTCTTCCTCCTCGGCGGTCAGTTTCACATATTTCTTGAGTTCTTCAAGTGTCTCGATGCGGTTCTTCACCTGCCATTTCCAGTCATTCCACTGTTCGTCGGTGACATCGGGAAACAATTGTTTTCTTCTTGATTCAGCCATATTTGGTGATGAATAATGGATTAGGCGTAGAGTTCCTCAAAGATCTTGCGCAGCTCGGGGCACTCGCGCAGTTCCTGCAGGGTAAAGTCGGCATGGCCCTTGGTGTAACCGTTACCGATGATCATGTTCACGTCGGCACCGATACCCTCGGCACCCAGGGCAGCCTTGGTGAAGCTGGTGGCCATCGAGAAGAAGTAAACCACACCGTCATCCTTGGTGCACAATACTGCGGTCATCTCGCAATCGGGCACGTTTACGCAGTTGA
>JAEEGJ010024873.1_pt1 | contig 12358 bp, 9 predicted proteins | sample 8958761 | NCBI WGS metagenome assembly JAEEGJ01 (sample SAMN16246546, study PRJNA631951) | gut metagenome | biome: gut microbiome; feature: rumen; material: RS-attached | host: Bos | place: Iran: Karaj | collected 2018-10 | reverse complement strand
TTAATTTTCATGGACACAAGGCCCCAGTTTGGGCCTGCAAAATTACTGTATATTATTATAATAGGCAAATAATTTTATCAAAATGGGGTAGTTTTATAACAAAATTTAACCATTTTAATGCAATTGGTATTCAAAAAATCAATCTGAAAGCAGTTTTTCGCGGTTAACTTACACTTTGCTCAGCTAAGGTTGGTTTTTGATATTAAATTGTTATGCATAAAATATGCAATTATAACAAATCCCCTCACCGGTTAGCGAAGGGATTATTTTCAACTGTAGCACTGTAGTGCGTAGCTGGCTATTCTGCATTCTTTAGTTCCATGAACTCCTTCTCCGAGATGCTTTCTAATAAATATTTTCGTATTTCATCTTCCGATGGCAACTGCAGTCGGTATTTACTTACGAAGAGATTCTGCGAAAGGCCCTCGGTGGCATACTGTACGGTGGTCTCGCCATAGTCGGTGCACAGTAGCAAACCGATGGGCGGGTTGTCGTCTGCCTGCATAACCTCGTGCTTGTAGTAGTTCATGTAGAGGTTTAGCTGCGAGGCATACTCGTGTCGGAAACGGTCAATCTTTAAGTCGATGATAACGTGACACTTCAAAATACGATGGTAGAAAATAAGGTCGGCCTTAAAGTAGTCCTGATCAACGAGGATACGTTTCTGTCGAGCCTCGAAGCAGAAACCTCGGCCCATCTCCAACAGGAATGCCTGTAGGTGATTCAGGATGTACGACTCCAATTTGGTTTCGGTATAGACTTCCTGCGACTCCAAGCCTAAAAATTCGAGTGTTACGGGATTGTGCAGAATGTCACGCGGGGCCAATTGCTGAGCGTTCTTCATGGTAAGTTTCTGCAGTGCTTTCTTGTCCTTAGATAACCCCATGCGCTCGTAGTATTGCGACGACACCTGGCGGTCGAGCTCTGTTACTGTCCAGCAACCGCGAATTGTTTCTTGTTCGTAAAAGGCACGCTTTAGTTCATCGTTAAAATTCGAAAGATAGATGAGGTGGGTAGCCGATAACTTATAAAACAAAGACTTTGCTGGAGTTTGCCAAGCCTCTTGTGGCACTGCAGATATTGCGGTTGACGACCGCAATTTTTCAATGAGTACCGTACTATCTTCAGATTTGGCGGTCGTCAACCGCAAAATTTCATCCTGCCCGTTTTTGACTACATATTCTGCAACTACACCGCCAAGTTGAGGGTATACCTGATATGTGAGTCTGTACTCATATAAACGGCGTTCTCCCAATCCTCTTCTGTTAAGACGCTGGGCAAGGTTTTTTAGCAGTTTCTCACCATACTTAGCACGATCTTCACCATGCTGATCGTATTCTACAATGTAATAGCCTACCAGCCAGTTGCGGGCAGTAAGCGATAGGTTTACGGCATGTGCGGCTTGTGCCTGAAGCGTGTCCTGCACATGGTTGATATGTCCAACTAATGATTCAAAATTCATGTTGTTAATTTTATCAGTTTTGTTTCGACTGCAAATTTAATTATTTTCTACATATTAAGTATGCAGAAATCCAAAATGTTACGCAAATAAATAGATAATTATTGTTAATACTGTGATGCCATTATTACTTGATAACCTTGCGGCCACCTATGATATAGATGCCTTTGGGCAGGGCTGATGGGTTGGTGCCCAGGTTGCGACCATCGAGGGTGTAGATGGTGCCATCGTGCTTGGGCTTGGTGGTGGTTGATGGGGTGCGGATGCCAGCTGTGGGGTTGCTGCTATTGGGCAGACTATAGCGACTGCAGAATCGCCATATCTCATCGCCCGTCTTTACTACATCGTTTGATATCCAGTGACCCTTGCGTGCCATCTCCAGCAGCACCACCTTAACACCATCGTTGCCCTCGCTCCACAGGTGGTGGGTAATGTGTCCGGTGCCGCGATAGTTGCGGGTAACCTTGTCGGGCTGCTTACAGCCGTTGTGCGTTATCCACACCTCAAGGTTTTTCTTTACGTTGGAGTAGGGTACCACATCGTCGCTGGTGCCGTGGGTGTGGATGATGGGTATGGGGCGCACGCTCTCAAGCGCCGTGGCACCGTTCATGGGATAGCCGCTGATGGGAGCAAAGGCCGCAATGCGGTCGGCTATCTTGTTCATAGCGTGGTAGGTAAACATGCCGCCCATCGAGAAGCCCGACAGATACACGCGGGTACTGTCGATATCGTATTTCTTCTGCATCTCCTTAATCAGTTCCAGCACAAAACGTATGTCGCGGTCGCCTGATATGTCCCAGCTTTTGGCTATGCCTTCGGGAAACACCGTCACAAACTTGGCTGTGTCGGCCACCGATGCTATATCGAGCATATTCATCTGGTAGGCTGCATCCTGGTTCATGCCGTGGCACGATATCAGCAGCGGGCGTTTACTGCCCAACTCTTTTGGTACGTAGGTTTTGTACTGTCGTACGTAGTTGTCTACTCTCAGTGATTCCTGTGCCTGTGCTGTCAGCCCCCAGCCAGCAGCCAAGAGCACCAGTGCCATTATCTGTTTTCTCATTACTATTCTTAAGTTTTTTAATTATCGGCTGCAAAGGTACCCATTTCCTCTCAAACGCCCATTACCTCATATTGCGCAAACTTTGCAATATGTAACATCCGGCCCCATTTTTAACTGTAGCACCGTAGCGCGTAGCAGCTTTTTTAAATAAAATCTTTATAAAAGTGCAAATAAATTTGCAAATTTGCAAAGTTTATTGTATCTTTGCCCCCAAAAATAATATAATGAGAATAGCAAACAAAACGCTTCTTGATGATTTTGTTCAAAGCCATGCTCAATCAGCAGCCCCACTTAACAAGTGGGTTGAGAAAGTAAAGGGCGCTACATGGACAAATCATGCAGAACTGAAGCAGATGTTTCCATCGGCCGACTATGTGAAGAATGGACGCTATGTTTTTAATATAGGTGGCAATAATTATCGCATAGTAGCTGTGGTAATTTTTATAGGTGGTGTGATGAATATCCGATTTGTGGGTACGCATGCCGAATACGATAAGATAGATAGTTCTACAATTTAAAAGAGGAAGGAGTTAATATGGAAAAGAAACTAACAACAAGAAAAGAGTACGACGAGGTGAAGACACGTGTAGAAGCCTTAATAGCCGAGGCTACTGAGAAGGGACTGCTTGAGCCCGATATGGATAACGACTACACCCGCACGATTGCAGAACTGAGTAACAAGATGGCTCAGTATGAGGATGAGTATATGGACATCATGCCTCTGCGTGAGAAAACACCGTTAATCAAGTCGATCGAGGATTATTTCTATGCTCGTAACATGAAGCAGAAGGAGGGAGCCCAATTTCTGGGTATTAACGAATCTGTGTTCAGTCAGATACTGAGTGGCAAACGCCGTATCACCATGCCACTGGCCAAACGGTTGCGAACCAAACTTGGTATCGATGCCGAAACAATTCTTGAATACGCATAACAATAAGCCCCTTCGCTCATAGCGAGGGGGGTATTGTTTTAACTGTAGCACTGTAGCGCGTAGCAGGTGGGCAAAAAAAATCGCAGGCTTGCTTGGGGGCAAACCTGCGAAATGTTTATAACTTTTAAAAAGTGGGATTACTTAGGGAGATTAGATGCCCAACCCTCGTTCTGTGTTACACCAAAGTTTGCATTGATCTCATCGTTAGGGATGGGGAATACAAATTCAGAGATGTTGAAATTGTTAGAACGGAACAGGATCTTAGGTGCATTGTAGGCCTCTACCTGAGCGGGATCGCCCCAGCGGCGCAGGTCGTACAGGCGCAGACCCTCCTGGAAGAGTTCGCGTGCGCGCTCGTCCTTCAGGAATGTGTAGAGATCGGCAGCGGTGCTGGGCAGATCGGCTGTTGTAGCAATGGCTGTGTTACGCTTAGCTACGGGCAGCAGAGCCTCCTGAGCCTTGGCTACGTCGTTCTTCTTGATGTAGCTCTCTGCGATAATCAGATACATCTCAGGAGCGTTAATCAGGTAGTTGGTGGCGTGGGCAGGGTTGCCTGAACCGTAAGAAGCGAACTTACCACCAGCGAATACAGGGGCAGTCTCGGTTGAGCTTGCGTCCATGCCCATGATGGCATTACGTACGTCGGTGTCGGCATACATAGCCAGCAGCTTGGGGCTTGGGCTGAAGTTGTAGGTAGTCCACAGTGTACCGCAAGAGTTGGCACTCCAGTTCTGACTGGCGTTGATGTCGAGATAGAACATGCTCTCGGTGTTTGAGCTTCCGCCGTTGTACAGAGCCTTGTAGTCGGCCTTTGTATAGGCAAGTGCAGGTGTACCGGCATCGCTCAGGGCTGCCTTAGCGCTGCTGATAGCACCATCCCAGTTCTCCATATAAAGGTATGTACGTGCCAGCAGACCCTCGACAGCTGCTACACCAAAGTAGCACTTGTCGCCACGGTCGCCACCGGCAGCAGCGAAGTACTCCAGCGACTTCTTCAGGTCGCTCACAATCATATTGTAGCTGTCGCCTACAGTGGCGCGGCTAACCTCAGTGAAGGCAGGGATAGGAGTGTCGCTGATAACGATTCCGGGCTTGGCCGAGAAATCGTTGCCATTAACCTTGATCTGATGTGCGAAAACGTTCACCAGCTTTAGGTTTGCATATGCACGCAGGGCGTAAGCCTCGGCGCGGCACAGGTCGAGTGTCTTCTTGTCGTCGGCAGTAGCGTCGGCATAAAGCTTGTCGGCTGCTACAATCACGCGGGCTGAGTTGTCAACAATCTTGTAACCATACTCCCAGATGTAGCTGAGATACGACTCTGTGTCCTGGAATGTGTACTGGTAGATCTTGTCCCAGTGACCGGTCTTGGTGTTCCAGTATGAGATGTCGGTTGGAACGTCGCCGATAGTGGTTGCGAAGTTACCTGCAAAATATCTTTCGAAAAGGTTGTAATATACGCCACCCAATGCGGTTGAAACATTGCTTGTGCTTGAAAGACCTGTTTCTACATCGATACCTTTGTAGTATTTGGTCTCAAGGAAGTCATCACCGCAGCTAACAAATCCCATTGTCAGGGTGAGTGCCATGGCACCTGTTATAATTTTATTTTTCATATTGTTATCTTCTTATTAATTAGAAAGTAATTTGAACACCAGCTACATAAGTAGAAACTGCAGGATACTGCCATGCAATAACACCGCTCTCAAATGTCTCAGGGTTGTAACCTACGAAGTCGCTTGCAGCCCAAGTGTGGAGGTTGTCGCAAGAGATATAGATGCGAGCCTTCTCGATCAGAGCCTTTGTTGTGATGCTCTTTGGCAGTGTGTAACCAACAGATACGTTGCTCAGGCGCAGGAAGTTGCCGCTGTAGAGGAAACGTGTTGAGTTCTGAGTGCTGCTATATGGATCGCCGTAGATGTACTGTGGGTACTTGGCATTCTTGTTGTCCTCGGTCCAAGAGTTCAGGGCAACGTCCTCGAGTGGGGTGCGGAACGACATACCGAAACCGGTGAAGCGAGCACCTGAATCGAATACCTTGCCACCCAGACGGTAGTTGAAGGTCATGCTGGCGTCGAAGTCCTTCCATGTTACTGTTGTGCCGAATCCACCGAATACCTTAGGATCGGCCGAACCTACGTAGCGCTTGGCTGCCTCGGTGTAGTTCTCGGTCAGCTCGTCGCCCTCTGCGTTCTTGTACCACTGTGCTCTACCATTCTCAGGGTTAACACCTGCATACTCCTTCATGTAGAACTGACGGTAGGGGTGACCAGCCTCGATGATGGTGTATGAACCCTCGATAGGCTTGTCGGTAGAGAGAGCCAGAACCTTGTTCTTGTTCCATGTCAGGTTGGCATAAGCGGTCCAGTTAAGATCCTTGTTGCGAAGGATGGTACCGTTGATCGACAGCTCGATACCGCTGTTGCGGATAGAACCGATGTTCTGATATGTCTCGGTCATACCGGTAGTTCTTGACAGGGGAACCTTGAACAGGGCGTCGGTAGTCTTCTCGTTATAGTAGTCCAATGTAACGTTCAAACGGTTGAAGAACTGGAGGTCAACACCAACGTCGAACTTCTTAGAAACCTCCCATGTGAGCTCTGAGTTAGAGATCGACTCTGGAGTCATACCAGATGCACCGTGATAGTTGCTGCCTGATACATAGAAACCACGTGCTGCATAGAAACCGATATCCTGGTTACCTACAGTACCGTAAGATACGCGGAATGTACCGTTGGTAAGGGTGTTGTTGCCCTCAAGGAACTTCTCGCCGGTGAAGCGCCATTTGCCACCTACCGACCAGAATGTACCCCAACGCTTGTTAGAGCCGAATACTGAAGAACCGTCGTGACGGAGTGAGGCTGACAGATAGTACTTGTCGGCGAAAGAGTAGTGAGCATCGCCGAAGTATGATGCCAGACGAGCCTCTTTCTTGTAGTACTCAGAGTCGCTCCAGTGACCTACGGTCGACAGGTCTCTCATACCGGCAGATGCGAATGGGAAGTTGTCACCGTTGTAGTACTCATACCAGTAATCCTTGCGCTGCATCTCCTGACCCAGCATCAGGCTGAGGTTGTGCTGCTGGCCGAAGGTGTAGTTCCAACCCAGGATGTTGTTCCATGTAAGTGTGGTGGTCTGCGAGTTGTACTGCTGACCGAGACCGGGATAGTCCATACCCTGTGGGTTGTAGATAGCGCTCCAGTACTGATACTGGCGAAGGCCATAGATGTTGGCACCGAATGTGCTCTTGAAGTAGATACCCTTGCCGAAGTCAACCTGCAGGTATGGGCTTACGCTCAGGGTTGTTGTCTTATCCTCGTTGATGTCGCCGAGCTCCTTGTCCCATACAGCAAATGGGTTGTAAGAGTCAACGTTCGAATATGTTCCGTCCTCGTTGTAAACGGGGTAGAAAGGCTGCATTGAGCTGATGGCACCTACAGTGGCATTGGTGAACGAACCACTAGTTGACTGTGAGAAGCCGTTCTTGATAGAGTGAGCGTACGACAGGTTGGCACCAAACTTGAACATCTTGAACTTGCTGTTGACGTTGATGCGGCCAGAGTAGCGCTTAAAGTCGGATGCGATGATAATACCCTTAGTGTCCAGGTAGCCTGCGCTAACATAGTAGTTGGTGTCGCCGGTCTGGCCACTGATGTTGATGTTATAATCCTGGTAGTAACCCTTGCGCGAAATCTCGTCCATCCAGTCGGTGCTGGTCTTACCGTCCCACTCGTACATAGCGGTCAGGTCGGCAATACGGGCTTCCTTGGTACCACCGTAGCGTGCCACGTAACCGTCGGCATACAGGCTCATGGTCTGCTCGGCATTGGCAAACTTCATGTTGTTGTTGGCCATGGCAGTAAAACCCTGCTTGATGTCTACATTTACGTTGTGGCGGCCCTGGGCACCCTTCTTGGTGGTGATCACGATCACACCGTTACCGGCGCGTGCACCGTAGATAGCGGTAGCGGCAGCGTCCTTCAGTACGGTAACGCTCTCGATATCACTTGGGTTGATAGATGCCATTGGGTCGGTGGCGTTGTTAGAGCTGCTGCTCATGGTGTCGTAGTCTGAGTTCACAGGTACACCGTCGATCACGTATAGTGGCTGTGTGCCTGAGTTCAGCGAGGCGCGACCACGAACGTAAACCGAACCCCATGTACCAGGCATGCTTGATGAGTTGTTCATCTGTACACCTGTGATGGTTCCCTCGAGTGCCTTCACAAAGTTGGCATCGCTCTTCTTCTCTACTACTGCGCCGTCAACCTTCGAGGCGGCACCTGTGAACGAAGCCTTGCGCTGCGAACCGTAACCGGTCACAACCACCTCGTCAACCACCTGAGCGTCGGTCTTCAGGAAAACGCGCATGTTGGCCTTGGCCTTAACGGTCTTGCTCTGGTAGCCTAGATAGCTCACTTCGAGCTGATCCTTGCCCTCGGGCATGGCTACGGTGAATCGTCCGTTCACGTCGGTCAACATACCTGTACTTGTACCAACCACTTTAACGGCAGCACCGATGATGGGCTGTCCGTCTTCCTGTGAGAGTACTGTACCAGTAACTTTTGTCTGTGCCAGCGCTGTGCCTACAAAAAGGAACAAGCTGACGAAAAACAACGTTAGTCTTTGTTTCATAAAATTCTCTCTTTTGTTAATTAATAATGTTTATAACTTTAAAATTCTCTCTTTCAAATACTGGTAGTAGCTGGTTATTTATGCAATAACTATTAATTTTGCACGTTTTTGCCACTTTCGGGTTGCAAAAATAACGTATAATCTCTAAATAAACAAATAATTTTATTAAAAAGGGGGTATTCTATAACATATTTTAACTGTTAACGAGTGTTACTTGACTAAAATCAATGTGAAAGTAGAATTTAGTGGTTAACTTACACTTTGTAAACTGCAGGTTTGGTTTTGATGATAAATTGTTATGCATAAAATATACGCTTTGTTAAGATTTCTTCTTTTTGTTCACGTTCAGTGGTGTGCTTTTGGGGTAGGCGATGGTGTAGGCGGTGTCGAGGGCGCGCAGGTCTATCTGGTAGTAGCTGATGCCTGTGCGTACGGCAACGATGGCGCGCAGCAGTTCGCGATGGGGGCGCGGGTAGAGGCCAGGCGGTGGGAGCTGGTCCCAACCGGCCTGACAGCAAAGGTGGCATACTTGCCAGATAAACTCGGGGGTGGCCTCGCCACCAAACCATAGTTGCAGTACCCTGCGGATGCAAAAGCGCTTGCAGTGCAGATGGCAGTAGCGGCGCGTGCGGCGCAACAGCCGCCACAACGCCACAAACGTTTCTTGTGTGTTATCAATCGTATTCATAATCGTTTTTGTTTTTGGGGCACGGATTACACGGATTTACACGGATTAATTAAGTCCTCGGATGATAATAATTCGTGTAATTCGCGAAATTCGTGCCAAGAAAAAATCCGTGTAATCCGTGTAATCCGTGCCTCAATAAATTACTTGTTTGTTTTAACGTAGTGGGCTGAGGTTTCGTCGTAGGCGATGTGGCCGCGGGCTTGCCAGGTGCGCAGGGTGCTGTCGCCGGGACCGGGGCGGCCGGCTTGTTGGCGCATCTGCAGATACTGCTCGCGGGTAAACTCATCGGGTAGCAGCTCCAGCAGGTTCTGGGGACCCGAGTGGCGCTGCAGTTCCTGTTCGTCGTTCAGTTCCTTCTCAAGCTGGGTTCCAAAGTACAGCATCTTGCACCATAGGTTATACTGCTCGCTCCAGCGCACAAACTCGGCTATCTGCTTGTCCCACCGGTAGCCATGGGCCACATACAGCACCATACCCTTAAGCCAGGCTATCACGTTGGCACGATACGACAGCACACGGTAGGCCTCGCTCTCGTACAGACGGGCGGTGTCGGCATTCTCCTGCTTCAGGTCAAGTGCCAGCTTCCGGGCTTGCGGGCACTCTATCAGTCCGTTGGCAGCATCCAGACGGTCGATATAGGGTTTGAGCTCGGCGGCAAACCGGTCGTCGTAGATGCCCAGGATGGGTGCCTCGTCGTCGTCTTCGATGGGACGGATAATGGTGGCCACATCCAGTCGGCTCACCGTGCCATCGTTCACCATCTTATAAAAGAACTTGCGCGCGTTGGGTGGGGTGGTGCTGGCGTTGAAGTTCCAGCGCAGCGGTGCTATGCCCGATACGCTGTCGGCACCCACACGCTCCTGACCTGCCATCGAGTTGTCGAAAGCCTTTCGTATCAGCAGTCCCACCTCGTCGGCCTTATGGCTCGATGTCACCTTCTTCAGAGCCTCTACCTCGTCTACGATGGTGTAGATATAGCGCTCTCCGTTGTTGTTGGCATCCACCACGCGCTGGTTAAACACGGCATCGGTCAGGTTGTCTATCAGCATCTGAATGCAGATGTCGGCGGGGCGCGGGTCCTTCTTCTGCTTGCCAGTGGGGTTCTTCTGTTTCCACTCGGCCTCGCGCTGGCGACTGAGCAGGTCGCGCTGACGTATGTCCTCCATGATATACTCGATGGGCTTTTTGATCGAGCCCTTACCCACGCTCTGTCGGCCCACCAGCAGGTTCATAAACGTGGCCTCGTGATCCACGTTGTCCCAATAGCGGAAGTGTACGCCATGCAGATGGGCGCCCAGGGCAGGAAACACGGCACTGGCCACAGCGGGCTTGTAGTACCACGGCACGTTGCGGGTTAGCAGTTTTATCAATGGCGGCAACCGCTTGGGCATGGGTGGAGGCGTGCTTACGGTACCCCCGCAGGCCTTTACACCTTGCTGCTCCTTGAGTGCCTGCAATACCTGTTTCAGGCGCAGGGGCATGCCGCGGCGAGGCTCTTTCAGGGCGTTTTCCAGGGTGTGCAGGTATTCGGTGCGGTCGGCATCGGTGCAGGTGCCATCGGGTGCAGCCCAGTAGTTGGGTACGATGGCCTGCAGGCCCTCCAGACTGTAGCCGCAGATAGAGCGCAGGGTAACGGCCAACTCGAAGGTGAGTGCGTTCCTATCGCCCACCACCGGCAGCTTGCCACCATTAAACAGCTCCCAATACTTGGCAATAATATCGCTATACGCCATGCCGTTGTAGTTTTTTTCTTGGCACGGATGACACGGATTTACACGGATTTTTTCTTGGCACGAATTTCGCGAATTACACGAATTATTATCATCCGAGGATTTACTTAATCCGTGTAAATCCGTGAAATCCGTGCCTAAAACCTCTTCCGAGGAGAAGATACTGTCGTCGAGGTAGATCAGTTGGGCCTCGGCGGTGGTGAAGAACACGCGGGTGATGTCCTTGGCCTGGGCATCGTAGTCCACGCCTAGCAGCTGGGCGGCCCACTGCAGGTTCTCTACCTGCGACATGTGCGGCCGTCGGGTAAACACCAGGTGGTAGCCACAGCCGCGGGCACTCTCCTCAAGCATCCCTAAGCCCAGCTCATCCTTCTTGTCCAGGATGCGATCGCGAACGGCGGGCATCTCTTCGGCCGATAGGTGGTCGATATCCATACCCACGGTATTGCTCATACGGGTGCTGCCGCGCAGTGAGCCGTCGGCATTGGGCAGACAACTGTAGTTCATCTGCACCAGCCGGTGCTTCAACGTCTCGTTGCCGCTGCGGATGGCGGCCATCAGTTGCTGCTGTTCGTTACTGCCGCGCAGGGCCATATACTCTGCGCGGGTGGTTACGGGGCGCATCATTTTCACCCCGTCCTTTAAATAAATAATGTGTGTGCTCATAACTAATGTTCAATGTTCAATGGTCAATGGTCAATGTGTTACACCCGGTCGATGATCTCATCGTCGGTGGCATAGCTGGGTTCGAAGAAGTGTTCGGCCTCCCATTGGCGACGGGCTACCAAACCGGGCAACTTGCGACCGCCGGCATACACCCATCGTTTAAACTGGCGCTGGATGGCAGCCTTGCTGCCGCCTTGGCGGATGGTTTTGAGTAGGGTTGACTGCTTCAGCCGTCCGATGCCCACGTTAAAGGCAAACGATGTGAGTGCCTCTAGTTGTGCCTCGGTGCGTGCCACGTGCAGGCGTCGCACCTGTCGCATCACCTCGGTGGCATCCTGTAGCAGCCAGTCGCGAGCCTGCTGGGGGCTGATGCGGTCGCCCATGCGCACACCGCGTGTGTGTCCGTAGCCGATGGTAGGCACGCCGCCCTCGTCGCGATAAGCGCTTAGTCGGCATCCCTCCATCTCCATCAATTTCTGTAAAAGTGTGTCTGTAATCTGCATAGTAAAATGGTCAATGTTCAATGTTCAATGTTCAATAAATCAAAGGTTAGGGTATCCCAATTGCGAGTTAAGGTACTTCAGTCCGGCCATGGTCCACGTCATGTACACTTTGATTTTGCGCTTGCCTTTCAGCGAGTAGTCGATGTGTGTACGTTCGGCGGTGTAGCCCCTACCCAGCAGGTGTTCGGCCAGGTGCCATCGGCCGTGGGCGCGGTACTGAATGTTCATGTCGGCCAGCACGGCATTAAAGTCGCGGGTGTTCATGTTAAACGTCTTGGCCACCTGCGTGGCGGTGAGTGTATCCTCGGCAGGCTCGTTCAGCATGCGCAGTCCCGTACCCACAATCTCATCCGCCATTGCCAGTATCTGTTTCTGAACGCCCAACGATGGAAGTTTTCTTAGGCACGGATGACACGGATTAACACGGATTTTTTCTTGGCACGAATTTCGCGAATTACACGAATTATTATCATCCGAGGACTTAATTAATCCGTGTAAATCCGTGTAATCCGTGCCAAAATCCAATCTCTCAAGTTCGAGTTCTTCCCAGCGCAGAACCAATCGGGCGCGGGCCTCGTCGTTAAACTTGGTGGCTATGTACAGGCACTCGGTCTTGGTTAGCTGGTAGCAGGGCATCAGTCGACCTCGACTGTCGGTATATTCAATCAATCGAAAATTTGATTGATTAA
>JAEEGJ010024870.1_pt1 | contig 12359 bp, 10 predicted proteins | sample 8958761 | NCBI WGS metagenome assembly JAEEGJ01 (sample SAMN16246546, study PRJNA631951) | gut metagenome | biome: gut microbiome; feature: rumen; material: RS-attached | host: Bos | place: Iran: Karaj | collected 2018-10 | reverse complement strand
AGCCCGTCAGCAACATGTTGTAAACAATCAGAATATCAATCGTGTAGTTCTTCTTGAAATCGTTGATAATCTGCTTGCGGGTTTCCTTGTCGTCACTATCGAAAAGAATCAGGCCCGCTTTCAAGTTGATTTTTTGGATGCGGTTTTCATTGAGTTCGTCCTGAATCTCATTGAAGAACTTGTACAAGTTTCGTGCCTGCTCCGAAGATTCAGCAATAATCATGCCGCCAAGGTCGTTGTCGCCCTGCATGGCACGGAACTTCGCCAAATCGTTGATGATGTAGCGGAGCAACGCCTTAACGTATGTGGGGTGCCGAATAATCATGTCCTTCGAGACAGAACCCTTCTCCACCAGTTTCTGCACGCTTTCGTAAGCATCGTTCAGTTTTTTGCGGTAACTTGTTTCGATATCTTCGCGGATAATCTTTAACGTATAGCCGTCTTGAATGGAACGGTCGTAATAATACGTGTGGAAGTAATCGCCAAAGACCTTGCAACTCGCCTTTTCACTCCCGATGAGCGGTGTGCCGGTAAGCGCAATCTTGATGGAGTTCTTGTCGGCATTGAAGAGGTTCGAAAGGAAACATCCGCCCGGTTTGTAGCCGCGATGCGCTTCGTCCATAATGAACACGCGCTGCAAATTCGTGGCGTAATTCGGGAGTTCCACCTTCTCGGTATCGTTTTCAAATTTTTGGATGTTCACCACGGTAATTTCATCGACACCGGCGTTGCCCTGCAAGGCCTGCTGCGTGCGGAACTGCTCCATGAGTTCCGTGCGGGAATTTGCCGTTGTCACCTTGAGGCCACGATTGCTCAATTCTTCGGTCGCCTGCTCCAGCAAATCCAGGCGGTTCACAATAAAGTAGAATTTCGCAACCTTGTTCTGCTTGGCGTAATAGTCCTTGAGGACTTTGCTCAAATGGAAAGAAAGCGCCGTCTTGCCCGAACCCTGCGTATGCCACACAATGCCGGATGTCGCACCCGCAGCGAGTTTTTCACGGATAATCATGGCCGCAAAAAATTGCTGGTAACGCATGATGTGCTTTTCGTGGCGGCTCTCGATTTGACCGTCTTTCTCCTTTTCAACATGCAGATAAGCAATGCCGTACTTGAGCAAAAAGAGCAACCGCTCCGGGCTCACCATAGAAGTAAGCACGCGGTTCGTGGGCGTATTGATGTCTAAATTCGTCTTGTATTCCGGATTCTCTTTCAAGACCGGAACATTGAAATCCATCAGGACCCTCTTTTCGAGATCCGCAGGAATCGGCAAATAAGGATAATTCGCATGGAACGGCGCAATTGCCGCACGCTTAGGGTTCTCTTCCCTAAAGCAGTTGAAACGCGCTTCGTTTTTCGCAGCCGTGCAATAGAACACGCCTTCAATCGGGACAACGCCGCCCTTGGCATCGTACTCCATGTTGTTGGAGAAAATCATCAACTGCGTGATGTTGATAAAACGGCGGAACTTTTTCTTCGGAAAGCGCTCGTCGTTCATCCGCTTGCTTTCGGCCACCATGCCGCCTACGTTATTCGGCTTCTTGACCTCGATAAACACGAGCGGGAGCCCGTTGATGAACAGCGTAATGTCGGGGCGGAAACTTTCATCGCCATTCTTGCAAGCGAATTCCGCCGTGCAATGGTACGTGTTGTTTTCCGGATGTTCGAAATCAATCAAGCGAAGCGGAGAATAGCTGGTCAGACGCTTGTAGAACTGCTGGCCCAAATCGTCGTCATCCAGTTCCTTTTGAATGTCCGAAAGCACGCTCTGTGCAGAAACAGTCGCAGCCGGATTCAGCTTCTTGAACTGCTCCGCAAAAATATCTACAAGGATGTTCGTATCTGGATCGTAGGGAATCGCCGGCGTTGCGCCTAGTGCGCCGGACTCCGAAATTTTTCCCAAATACGTATAGCCGATGCGAGCCAAATGCTGAATCGCAGTCAGTTGAACGCGCGTCGCTTCCGTAAAAAGACCTGGCATAAAAACAATATCTGTGTATATAAAACGCTCTTCGTGAATATAAGTTTTTATGCTGTCAGTAAAGTGACACAGCGAAAAAAATGTTCCATATATAAAAAAAGAACCCCGCTGGGTGCGCATTGTTAAGAGGCGTGCAAGGTTTTCTCGTTCACAATATACATTTTTTCAAGAAAAGATAAAACACGCTCTTGACAAGTAGTGCACAAAAGTGTAGTTTTAGATAGAACCTTTAACAAAAATATTCTGCGTCCCGTCTGTTAAGCCCCATTCGCATGTACGCAGGAAGGAGTACAGAATGTACTGCACTGCCAATGGAGTCGTCACCGATGCCCAAGCCGCCGAGATTGATTCCCTAAACAAAGAAATCTGGAAAAACTTCTGGAGTATCCCCCGCGAAAAACGAACCAAAGCAGACTGGGAAAAGCTGCTCGATATCCAAATATTGGTGAAAAAGGATAGAAAATGACCTATCCCCGATTTTACCCACCCATTTTGTACTAATCAAATCTATTTTTGATATTTTTTATATCATTTTTGCGTTTGGCATTGACTTTTTCAGCTGATTAAGCTATTTTAGGGGTATGAAGAACTCAACGGTCATATTGAAGAGAATCCTCCTTGAAAACTTCAAAAACGTCAAAAGGGGCGAAATTTCTCTGGTTCGCAAGGACGAAAACGGGGCCTGCATTGCCGGTATTTACGGGCAGAACGGTTCCGGTAAAACGGCGATTATCGAAGCCCTGGTCTTGCTGAGGCATTGCCTTATGGGATACCCCATGCCCCAAGACATCGCCAACTATTTCATATCTTGCATCAATGTCGATAGCGAGTCTGCCCGTCTTGAATTCGAGTTCGCCATCGAAGATAACAATAACGAAACCAGCTACAAAGTAGTCTATAGCTTCACACTAAAGAAAGCCGAAAGCGAACACCTCACCAGGTTAGTCATTTGCAACGAGAAGATTTCTTATTCGAGCAAAAGCAAGGATTCTGCAACCAAGTTTGTCGATTACATAGACACCGACAGCGAAGCCCCTTTTGTCCCCAAAGCGAAATACGACGCGCTCATGGGCAAAGACAAAAACAAAAAGACCGCCCTGCTCGTCGCAAAAAAAATGGCCGAAGCAAATACCGCCTCCTTTATATTCTCAAAAGAAATGAACGATGCCATTTTGCCCGGAGAAACTAATTCTATTCTAGTACGATTGGCGTGGTATGGCGCACGTGAACTTTTTGTAATCAGGACGGCTTCTACGGGGCGCATTAACTTAAACGACATGCCGCTCCATATCTCTCTGGACCACGGCGAAAACCATACGTCCGTAAGTCTGCTGCTCGCATTAAGAAAATCAACACCTGTTTCTTCGATTGTTTTGGAGATTCTGAAAAAAACAATCAACAGCATAAACATCGTTCTGCCGCAAATTATTCCCAATCTCAAGGTCGGCCTGAAGATTCTCGGCAAGGAGCTTATGCCCGACGGTACGCTGGGCTATATCGTGCAATTGACATCTTGCAAGGAAGGCCATGAATTCCCGCTCGTGATGGAATCCGACGGCATCAAGAAAATCATATCCATACTCTCCCTGCTTATCGATGTCTATAACAACCGTTCCATCACGGTCGCCATAGACGAGCTCGATTCCGGCATCTTCGAATACCTACTGGGCGAAATTCTCCGAGTGATTTCCGAAAAGGGCAAGGGACAGCTGCTGTTCACGTCGCACAACCTGCGCCCCCTCGAGACGCTGGACAAAAACTTCATCGTGTTCACGACCACAAATCCGATGAACCGGTATATCCGCTTCAGCGGCGTGAAGACGACCAACAACCTACGCGACTTCTATTATCGCAACATCATCCTGGGCGAACAGAGCGAACCCGTTTACGAATCGACCAACAATTCCGAAATCGCCCTGGCCTTCAAACTTGCCGAATTCCAACGACAAGGACAAAGAGATTGATGCCGTAAATTTCGCCCTGCATTACAGGGAAAACATTCCCGAGTTCATCAATTTCATTTCAAAGTCCGACTTCGCATACAAACCGAAACCTGAATTATCGCTGACGGATAATCACAAGGAATCATGGAAAGAAATTCAGGCGGGTTGCAACTCTCTAGAAAGACGCACAAACTTCGGGTTAGTGTTTACGTGAAATTACCAAATTCATTATAAATGAAACCGGAGGCAAATGAAATCGCTCTCCGGGATTACACTGAGTTTAAACTCTTTTTATAGTTATATTTTGACAATTTCTACCGCAAAACGGTTGCTTCTTATTATAGAATAATATAAACTGGGTTTGTAAGGAAGATTTTGAGTTGCTTTTATTATCGCTGTCTGTGCGACATCTGAACATCGCGCTCCAAATATGACTCCAGTAAGCTTTCCTGGGAAAGGGTAAAGTTTATTGCCATGTTGTTGAATACATCTCCATTCATTTTCATAAGACCATTCATTGGATTTATAACACAGCAAGTTGTCAATAAGATCGTCTTGAACAGCATCAAATGGTTTAAGATCAATTAGAGATGGATAATAATCTCCGTATACAACAGGTCTTGTCAATGATGGACTCTTTAAAACATTTAACTCATTGTGATCCTCAAAAGTATCGAATTCAAGACAATATCCATTGTGAAAACCCGCGTAATGAGCCCACATCAACAAATTGTTATTTGCTGGCGTCAAACTTAAAATGCCTAAATCAGCCATTTGCTGCTCTAATGTATTTTTATATGCGCTTAACTGATTTTTTAGAGTTGGGTAACCGTTTTGTTTTAATAGTTGCTCGATATGATTTATTATTTGTTGGTTGTTCATTCCTTGATTTTTACATGAATAAATGACGCTCGCAAATATTTTAGCGTTACTTGCATTCATACCGAGGGCATTCAGATATAAAGCTGGCTCTTCAAAATACTGCGAATCAATATTTATTTTCAATTGGCAATCAAAAGGATCGTTGAGTGCGGCTGGTTTAGAGAACCAAATCATTCCTTTTGATAGAGCATCTAATCCATTGTCAACTATTTTACCCTTACTATCTTTCAGTAACTCCCCTTTAGTATCAAGTAGTTGCTTGTCGTCAAGAATGGGTTTGTATTTGTAAAGTTTTTTCGGAATGATTGTCATAAGTATCCTTGTTTTAATTTGCATCCAAAAGTACAAATAAAATAACATATTATTATAGATGTTGATTATTATTTTTTTGATATTTTTGTCACTATATAATAATATCGTTAAAACAAGAATTTATAGGAACACGCCCAAACTCTTTTCCAAAATTGGTTCGTTGATTTTAAAACATTTGGAGGAAGGATGTCGGAGGACTGGAAATACGGAATAGGCCGTTCTCATGTACCGGTTGAACAGTAGCGCCTTGAAGCCTTCAGGCACGCTGTCGTCTTCCCGGAATTCCCTCACGTAGCACCTATATTCGTCGATTACGCCCCTTTCATCACCCACGGCAGAGTAACACTCCTCGTAGAACCAGAGCATCGCCTTGTTCTGGTCCACGCCCTCGAAGGGATTCTCCCTTTCGCCCTTGAAGTACCTGAAGAATTCGAACATACGGCTAGTCCCTTACGATAGGCTTGATGGTTTTCAGTTCAGCACCGGCCTCGGCTATCGTGCAGCCAATCCAGAACTGGTCATCGCGCGGTCTGTAAGAAACGATAAGCATCGTTAAGAATATACATCAAAAAGGGGACATCTTATGTCATTTCTTTGGATTTTTACAAAATTTATCAAATTATTTCTTTGTATTTTTGCAAAAAAGTTATATATTTATCTTTGGAATTTTACAAAAGGCGGCCAAAATGTACTTTAGCAGGCTGATTGACAGATATTTAAAGGAATGGGCCAATTCTCCCAGGCATAAACCGCTTTTATTGCGGGGGGCCCGCCAGGTGGGCAAGTCCAGCGCAGTCCGCCACTTAGGCGAAAATTTCGAACACATGGTCGAAATCAATTTTGAAAAGCATCCTGAATTCAAGGCAGTCTTTACGACCAATTTGGATGTATCCCGCATTGTTTCTGAACTTTCCGCTATTACGGGGACTCCGATTGTTGCAGGGAAAACTCTCCTATTCTTGGACGAAATTCAAGGATGTGTGGATGCTATTATGTCCCTGCGCTTTTTCAAGGAAGACATGCCCGATTTACACGTCGTGGCGGCGGGGTCGCTGTTGGAATTTGCGCTTAACGACATACCGACATTCGGCGTGGGGCGGATCCATTCCATGTTCATGCATCCGATGACTTTTGATGAGTTTCTCGAAGCAAATGGGCAAATAGCCCTGTTAAAACTCAGAAACCAATCGTCCCCGCAAAAGCCCTTGCCGCAAACCGTTCACGATAAACTGGTGGAGTACTTCAGAACATACATGTTAGTAGGCGGAATGCCCGAATCTGTGGTAAGATGGGTTCAAAGCCATGATTACCTGGAATGTCAGGCTATCCAAGACGACATTTTAGTCACGTACGAAGATGATTTTGCGAAATACAAAAAGAAGGTCGATCCGACCTTGTTAAGAAAAACATTTCGGAGTATCGCATCCCAGATTACGCATAAATTTACTTATTCGAAGGTCGGGGAATATAGGACTGAAAAAGTTCAGGAAGCCCTGCATTTGTTGACTCTTGCTGGACTCGCCATCCCTGTTACACGGTCGAGCGCCAACGGCCTTCCCTTGGGGAGTGAGGCTGACTCGGGAACACAAAAGGTACTTTTGTTGGATCCTGGCTTACAGCTTAGACTCCAAAATTTGAATTTGGGCGATATTTCCGAGATTATTTCGCAGATATTAACTGCGAGCGGAGCCGATTTGGTCAATAAGGGCGCTTTAGCCGAAATGGTTGCAGGGCTGGAAATCCTCAGATATAAGACGCCAAACATTCGTCATGAAATTTTCTACTGGAGCCGAACTCAAAGAAATAGCCTAGCGGAGGTGGATTATCTAGATGCTCGCAATGCACGTGTGACTCCTATAGAAGTGAAGGCGGGAACACAAGGCGGAATGAAAAGCCTTTGGATTATGATGCGGGAAAAGAAGCTGACGAGCGCCTATCGCTGTTCCCTTGAAAACTTTGGCGAATTCGATTATGTCGATTCTCTTGACAATAACGCCATCCGCCATGTTGAAATATGTCCGCTATATGCGCTTTCGCAAATGTAATTACCCTAGTTGCCCGGGGAGCACGAGCTTTTCCTTCGGCGGGAATTCCGCGTCGTACTTCTCGAATGCCTCGGGGTTGCGCATGGCGACAAAGTACGGTTCGGGGTCGCGGTAGCTGCCGGTGATTCCGTCGAGGAATCCTTCCTGCAGTTCCTTGCAGAGGAAGTAGGGCGCGTCGCTTTCGGGGTCGTCGGCGTAGCGGATTCCTCTGGTGCTCGCGACCACGAAGCCGCTCTTGCCGTAGAACGCGATGTTCCCGCAAATCAGGAGGCAGCCCGCACCCATCTCGGCGGCAATGCGCATGGAATGGTCGAGCAATGTTTTCCCGTATCCCTTGCGCTTATAGTCGGGGCGGATGCTGATGGGCCCGAAGGTCATCATGCGGATTTTGCGTCCGTCGTCGGCGTCGATGTGCGACCACGCGTACATCACGTGCCCGATGATTTCGCCGTCCACTTCCAGCACGAGCGAGAGTTCCGGCACAAAGTCGGGCTCGCTCCTGTAGCAGTGCAGCACGTAATGCTCGGTGCATCCGGGACGGTACACGTTCCAGAAGGCTTCGCGGGTAAGGTTTTCGACGGTCTTAAAGTCGCCTTGGAAGACGGCCCAAGGAATGTCTCCCAAGGCCCTAGACAATGAACCAAGATTTGCTAAACAGCATCCAGTCTCCGTAAGTTGGTACTAGTGGGAATATAGAATTTTTTCGGCTAAATTTTTATATATTGCTCCTAGCACCAGAAAAGGTGGTATTGTGGATCGTTTCCGCGCAATGCGGGACGATCCATTTTTTTTGCAAAAGGGGGCAAAATGAAGAAAGATGTTGTGGCCAGTGTTGTCAATAAGAACGAGATAGTCGTTTACCAGCCGGAGGGTGGAGAATTCCACATCGCAGTTCGTGTTGAAAATGAGAGTGTTTGGCTTTCGCAGGCGCAAATGGCGGAGCTTTTTCATGCGACAAAACAAAATATTAGCCTGCATATATCAAGAATTTTCAAAGAAGGCGAATTAGACCCCAAAGTGGTTGTCAAGGAATACTTGACAACCACTCAACATGGCGCAATTGCTGAAAAAAAGCAAGTCCACGCCGTAAAAAATTACAACCTTGATGTCATTATTTCTGTAGGTTACCGCATAAAATCAATCCAGGGAACCCGTTTCCGCCAATGGGCAAACCTAAGCAAAATGTCGACCTTCGCCTTACCGCCGTCGAGCAGAGGGTGGATTTTTTCGTCAACACAGCCCACTCTGCCCAAAATCAGAGAATCGAGCAATTGTCTAATGACGTACAAAAAGTCATGGCAAATTTCATCGACCCATCGACTTTCAAGCACTTTCTGATTCTGAACGGGCAACGGCTGGAGGCCGATGTCGCCTACACACAGATTTACGGCATGGCGAAGAAGTCTGTGCTGATTGTAGATATTTTTTCAAAAGCCGAGAGCAGCGGCTATGCTTGCATAGACATTGCCGAGGCTCAGAAAAAAGCATGGCGTAGCCATGCCACTACCTGGATGTAAAGACTCTCGACTTGTTGTGGTGCGTGGCGAAGGGTGTCTCTATCAAGATTTTCAGCGAACAGCACGGTCGTTCCCGCCTGACCGGGAACATGCTGGCAGACTTCAGGGCCGCCCGCCCGGATGTGAAGTTTGACGATGTTCGTGCCACAGGGAACATATTCCACGACAGATACATCTACCTGGATTTCGGGACCGTCAGCGAGAAACTTTTCCACTGCGGGGCATCATCCAAAGATGCCGGCAACAAGATCACAACCATCATGCAGGTGGAAGATATCGCAGGGTATCGCCCATTGTTCGAGAAGTTGCTGCAGAACGAGAAATAAAAAGATCCCCGCCTTCGCGGGGATGACAAGAGGAAGGCGGGGATGACAAGTTAGGGTTGCGCGGGCAGCACTAAACCCCCAAAAGCCATCGTGGAATATCCAAAATTTTTATTCCCTCATATTGGTAAGCTTCATGATTTGTCCTTGCCAGCAATATCTTAGGGTAAGCGTCGTTAATACGCAGCAACGGGTCAGTTTCCCGTTTAAAAGTACTATCGCTAAAGATATCGTCGGACACCTGGATATACAATTTCTCGTCGTGTTTTATAGCCACGAAATCAATTTCTTTCTTGAACAGCACACCAACATAGAGCTGATAGCCTCGCCGTAACAATTCCATGGCGATCATATTTTCGTACATGTGTCCATAATCCATGTTTCGCGTTCCGAGTCTTGCGTAGCGGAATGAATGATCACTCAAGTAATACTTGTCTTCCGTAGCCAAATATCTTTTTCCGCGAATGTCAAATCTTCTAATCTTATAGAATGCGAACGCCTTGCATAGGTAATCTATATAAGAGCCGATGGTTTTATGGTTCGTTGCATCCCCTGCTGCAGTTATTGCCTTTGCGATGTTTCGAGTAGATGTAATATTGCCAACATTGTCCATCAGGAAATCTATCAGTTTTTCAAGAAAGACCTTGTTTCGAATCTTGTATTTTTTCACGATGTCGCGAATAACAAGCGTGCTAAAGACATCCTCGTTCACGTAACGGAATTTTTCATTTTCCGTTTTATACAGGAACGAACCCGCCATACCGCCTTCTTTCAGGTATGCATCAAAAGATGCTTCCGGGTTCTTGGGCTTATAGTATTTCACGTACTCTGCAAAAGAAAACGGGAACACCTGGATTTCAAATGTTCTTCCAGTAAAAAGTGTAGCCAAATCGCTACTAAGCAAAAAAGCGTTCGACCCAGTCACATATATATCGTATTTTTCCGTAGCATGCAGACTATTCAAAGCCTTCTCAAACGATTCACAAAGCTGCACTTCGTCGATGAAGAGATAATTATTTTTCTTAGGCTTATATGACTGTTCTACAAATTCTTCTAGGGCTGAGTAATTCAACAGTTTTTCATACTTTGTCAGGTTGTAATTAATCTTAATTACATTTGCCTTCTTGTCGTTTTTTTCGACCCATCCCGCAAAGGAGTCCAATAATTTAGATTTTCCCGAACGACGAATTCCTGTTATCACCTTGATATCAGGAGTACCCTTGACCCTTTTTAAAGTGTCAAGATATTCGGTTCTTTCTATCAGTTTCATCCTTCGGCCCTCACAAATTCTATTTCCCAAGAATTAAAATATATAAAAATTGGGAAATAAATTAAATCCATCTAGCACAAATATATAATAACGACAAGCAAGATTCTTCGCTCAGGATGACTCAATCGCAATTTCCCCAGTTGCCCGGGAAGCACGAATTGCTAGGGAAAACACACCTTTTTCTCAAGAAAAGAAAATACACCCTATTGACAGGCAGTGCACAAAAGCGTAGTTTTAGGCATGTTTTTTACAACCTTTTTTGCGAGTATCGAAGGAGTATCTCATGAACAAATTATTATGGTCATCGTCTCTTGCTTTGGCGACAGCTGCATTCCTTACGGCCTGCGGTGACGAAACGACCAACGTCACCGAAACCACTGGCCCGACTTCGGTCACCAAGTTCAAAGACCTGGGCGAGTGTACTGCTGACAATTCCGGCGACATGGTCTACGTGAAGGACCAAGCATCCATATACTTCTGCGCCGACAGTGTGTGGAAGGAAATGAGCGCCTCGGCCGCAAACGGCTCCGACGGAAAAGATGGTTCCGACGGTAAGAACGGGTCGGACGGCAAGAACGGTAATGACGGCAAGGATGGCAAAAACGGAAACGATGGTGAAAATGGGAAAGACGGCAAGGATGGAAAAGACGGCAAGTCCGCTTATGAACTGTCTGGTTCCAAGCTCTCGCTGGAAGATTGGCTTAAGTCGCTGAATGGCGATAACGGTGAAAGCTGCACCGCCGTTGAAAATGCAAAAGAAAACGGCTACGATATCGTATGCGGGGACAAGGTCAAGGGTACTTTGAAGAATGGTACAAGCGGCACAAGCTGCGAGATTGTAAGCGACAAGGACGGTATTGTCACCTTGAAATGCGGTGACGTGGAGACCGAGCTCTACAAGGCCATATGCGGAGCAACACCGTATGACCCGGCGAAGAAATTCTGCTTTGATATGGAACTGTACGACTTGTGCGACGGCGAGGCTTATACTCCGGGCAAAGACCTCTGCGAAAGTGGAAAGTTGCAGAAATTCTGCTATTTCAAGGAGGACTCTCCAATCCGCTATGACGTACAAACTCACTTCTGTTATGGTGAGAAGGTGTATGAACTTTGCGGCGGCGAGGATTACGACCCCACGAAGTATGATTGCGTTGATAATCAGAAACAGAAAAAAAAGACCTGCAAAGGAATACAATACAACACGGAAAACGAATTCTGCGCAATGAGGGGATCGATCGAAATTGGCATTTATAAAATGGTAACTATCGGCCCTGATGATAAAGCGCAGACCTGGATGGCGCAAAACTTGGATTACGAGGTTACTGGCAGCAGCTGCTATAACGAAGACTGCTCCCAGTACGGCCGCTATTACACCTGGAACGCTGCCATAAACAATAGCACGCCCGATGTTAACGGAAACATTCAGGGAGTTTGCCCCGACGGATGGCACTTGCCTACAAAAGCCGAGTGGGAACAGCTAATTCAGAATGTGGAAGAAAATAAGAAACATATAGCGGGTATAGTGCTCAAGGATTCTGTTGTTTGGATAGATTACGACGATAAAGGAACCAATGCGACTGGTTTCACTGCGCTTCCTGCTGGCTACATGCTATCTGATACCGATCGTAGCAACGATAAAGAAAATGCATTTTTCTGGAGCGCCACTGAATCCGAGAAAGAAGGAGATGCGTACTATATGGTCTTATCCTACAACTACGCCGGTGCGGTTGTGTCCAATAATAATACTGATCATAATATTAGCAAAACCAGCAGATTGTCAATTCGTTGCTTGAAGGACTAGCAGTAAGGCGACCGCTGCATTAAAAATCTCGCCCGAGGTCAACAAATGACTTCGGGTGTTTTTTTATCCCCGCCTAGCTTTTCAATCAAACACTAGATACACTTTGGTAAAATCATACAAAACAGCTGTTAACGGAGGACTCCGGCCGACTTATTTTTTATTGTACAAAGCGGACCCTTCCGCACACCATCAAAATTGAGGACCTTATGTTCAAGAATCTCCTTTTCACGCTGGGAATCCTGCCTATGACTACTTTAGCTTTCCAGATCGGCGCCTGGGTCGGCGGGC
>JAEEGJ010024869.1_pt1 | contig 12360 bp, 7 predicted proteins | sample 8958761 | NCBI WGS metagenome assembly JAEEGJ01 (sample SAMN16246546, study PRJNA631951) | gut metagenome | biome: gut microbiome; feature: rumen; material: RS-attached | host: Bos | place: Iran: Karaj | collected 2018-10 | reverse complement strand
TTTCGGTTATGGGGAGAAAAAATTTCTTAGAAAATAACAGAGGGGCAAGTCTGGTGCTGGTGTCTATTCTCAGCACTCTTGTTATAGGTATGGCTGCAGCACTGCTGATAGTCAGTTCTCTTATCATGTCTACGTCCGTTCGTAAGACCCGCGAAAACCAGGCTTACGAACTTGCGACAAGTCTTTCTTCCAAACTTGAATTCTACATTTTAAACGAAGCCGGAGACGGCGTTCATAAAGCACAGATTGAATTAACAGATGGCGCAACTCTTGTAAGCGAATCGGGGTTCTCTTCCATTCCCGACTCATCGGTAAAGGCAGTAGTAACCTCTTCAACCGACGTGGCCGGTGAAACCTACTATATCGTAACCGTCACCGCAACCGCGGCAGGCGAAACATATATTAAAACCACCGAATACTCGGGCAATGCAACGGACGGATACACTAAGCGATGAAGAAGAACCTGTACGGAAAACTTCATATCTCCGACAGAGGCGAGACCATGGTTGAAGTCATGGTCGCTTTCATTGTGCTCCTTCTCGTCCTCGCTCTTCTCACTACTGCAATCACCTCGGCCAGCGCGGCACAGATGAATTCCATCGACAAGAGACGAACAACCGACGCCGATTATATGTCTCTTCACACTACGATCAATACCGAGAACGTAACACAGACGCCCCCTACCACCGATGCGAGCGGTAACGTCCGTGAAAAGAATGAGAGCGATCCCATTGCTTGTACCGACGGCACCACCGAGATCAAACTCACTGCATATAAGTATGTTTCAGGCGACACTGTTTACTGGGTTTACAGATGAAAAGATTATTTTCTCTCAAACCGAATAACTCATCCGACAAAGGCTATACCCTCGTAGAGCTTATAGTTTCCATGACCCTTACGGCACTTCTTGCAACTGCAGTTGTCTCCGTAATGAGTCCCGCAGGCAGAGTCTTCAAACAGATACAGACATTAAGCAGAGCCCAGATTGTAGCAGACATGGTAGTCGATGCGCTCAGGGAAGAATGTGCGGATACATATATCAATGATTACACCTCTGTGAGAATAGTTGATGCGACTCCGGATGCAAACGGTGATTCCGCAATGCTCACAAGTCTTATCAACATCACAGACGATTCCGCATCATCTGGAAATGTTTTGATCATCAGAAAATCTGACGGATACTGTGAAAGTTTATATACATGTTTTGCAATAACTCCCGCGGACTACCTCGATGTCAAAAGCAGGGATTACTTATTCAAGAACTCTAACGGAATCACATCAAGAGCCATATACAGATTATTTGATTCAACAGGTTCTAATCCCTTACCCGAAGCATCACAGGGATATCTGCACTTCGGATACTACCAGTGCGGAAGAACTAACGTAACCCTCCCTTACAGCGGCAGTACTAAAAAGGTCGCATGGATCTATCCCGCCACCAGATATGACTACACAAATCCTTTTTCCGTGGGAGCATACAACGGATATACGGTAAAGGTCACATTCAAGAATCTCACCTTTACTCCGGCTCCCGGAGAAACAAGAAATGCTACCGACATGAAATATATCGAAAGACCTGAAAGCGTCACGGCTGTCGTTGAAGTCTACCACTGCAGTTACGCAAACCAGGCTACCGAAACACCGGTATATACACGCGAAGTTCTTCTACTCTTTGCAGAGGATACCACTTTATGAGAAATCTTTTTTTCCGTGAAAAAAAGAATAAGAACTCAGGCTTTACCCTTGTCGAGATGATCGTCGTTCTCGTCATTTTGGGTATCCTTGCTTCTGCTGCCGTTTACAGCATTATCGCGTATATCAATCTGTCCCGTTTCAGAAACAATAACGAGGATGCTTTGAGCATATATCAGTCCGCTCAGGCAGCCGTAAACCATATGGAAAAAGCAGGCACTTCCGAACAGCTTGCGCTGGATATTATCGGTAAAGGAACAGCTAGCCCTTTTAACAATTCGAATGCTGACGGAATAGATAATATCTACAACTCCACATATTTTGATTCGTTCCCTGTTGCAGATACCGCACCCGGCGAATCCGCTCACATGCGCTATGCCGTAACATGTACTCCCGGTGGCAGCGACGATCAGAGCAAGATCATCAAAGATCTGATCTACGCCGATTTTTCATCCACAGATTTATTTAACGGAATCATTACGATCGAATTCGACGTCGAAAAGATGCTCGATAATTTCGGCACGGTTAAATACAGTGTCAATGTCTATTCTGTTTTCTACGACAGCGGAAGAAAGAACTGGAGCGACTCTACCGCTACCAATAACGGAATAAGCGGTGTCGTTCCTTACAGAGAAGAAGACTACAGATTTGACAAAAGTTTCATCGGATATTGTAACGGAAACAGCACTCCCACCGCGGTGGATTCCGTTCTTCTCCCCGATGAATCAGAGATCAAGAGTACGATAGTCACACTCAGAAACGGTGAGACTCTCGATATATCATGGTCTGCAACCGCAGAAGGAGAGCCCATCACAGGCAAACCTCAAAACATTCATTACGTAATTTCATTGTTTGACAGCGACATCAAAGGAAATGTTGTTAACAATAAGATCTGCGATCTGGTCGTAAATGAATATTCCGTTCTCGAAGGTCTTACCGCGACTTCACCCTCCACCATCAACTGGTATAACGAACTTGAATTCGAGAAATCAAATTTTGTAGAGAATAATATCCAATACAAAACTATCGGATCTGTCAATTATCCCATTGTTTATACCAGCGAAACCGTAAGAGACCGCAGAGGTGTTCCGGTTACCATCTACAAAGCAACCATCAAAACCGCTGCCAAAGTATACTTGCGCAGAAATACCAATCAAGGTGCTCTCGATAATTTCGTATCGGGATATAACAACCTCACATACAATGATCTGACTCAATCAAACAATTACTATACATTCCCTCTCACAATCTCTTACGAGATTCATGAAGGCGACGGAGTAGCGGACAGAATTTCCTATACTCTTTCCCTTGATGCGATGATGTCCAGGAATATGTATAACAGTGCGGAAAGCACCAATGCTGCCATTAGAACTCTTAATTACAGTTTCTACAGGTTATATAGCGGTTCAACCTTACAGAAAAATATCGTGCCCATGAACATCTACGCCGAGATGGTAATGGCACCCAATGCTTTCACGAAGGTCGATACCTCATACAACTATACAGGCAGTTTTACTCAGTCCGATGTATTCATGGCTGAGCGTGCCCTTGATGATCCCGTATATCTCCAGCCTAACGGCTCATACAGCTATGTGGCAAATCTGGTAGATCATGACAGGGGCAAAAATTACGCGGTAGTTAATACCTACTTCGGAGATCTCGGATCCGGAACTTTCGGAACGAATATGAAAAACAACGCGAATGAAGTAAAAGCGGTAATCACTTCATACAGGCATCTTTCCAACATGCGTCTTCTCAGAGAATACGGCTATCCCGTGCGCTATTCGATCTGCAGAGACCTTAACTGGTATTCCTTCGGAACAGGCGGAACCTACAACAGTGAAGTAGTGGTGTATTCGGGAGTTGCGGGAGGCTCAGGACTTACAGGTCACTCTCCAGTTCGCTGGCCGGAGAGTTCGGATTATTCAGCCGGATACACATCATACAAGCAAAGGCTTGATGTCGTATCGTTCCCTTCGATTCCTTATAACAACAAAATGTCTGTTTTAATAGCCGTAGATAACACTCTGGCTCCCACTGATGCTACCGATAAAACTTCGGTCATCAATAATGTCCAGATGAGAATGCCTTCGTTCTATGATACAAATCTGAAGGCTTACGGTCTGATATGTACCAACAACGGAACAATCATCAATATCCGTGCTAACGGACTTACTCTTCTTCTGGATAACCTTGATGACGGAAGTCCGGATGACAGGGGAGCTATTAAGACCGCAGTCGAACAGCTCAGGAACCCGAGCCATACAGTTACATCAACCGAATCCCCTGCATGGCAGGCCAGTTCTCCCGTGGGTGGTTTGGTAGGCGCAAACAACGGAACCATCGGTTCGCAGACCGAAACGGATATCAATAAGAATACAATCAGATTCAGTAACTGTATTGTTATGTCCGGTCATTGGAGTGGCTCCGAATGGGTTGTTTTCCGCGTGTCCGCTGTCGGAATAATGATCGGTGATAATAACGGTGCAAATGGAAGTACCGCCAAATCTATATACGGTCTTATGGAAACAACCGGAATGTTTGCCTCAACCGGATACATCGATGTAGGCGGTACGATCGGTTACTCCATAGCCAATATTGATGCACAGATCCGTGTAGACAATACCAAAGACCGTGACAAAGCAATAATTACATTTGACAATAATGCAACTTCCGTAATCTTCGGAACCGCGGATGCAATCGGTGGTGCCATCGGAAGTATTAACGGAGGAGGACTATCCCAGAATGTTTCCTGCGGAAGCAATGCTCCGTTTACACTTACTCCGGACAGTCTTGGAAGGATTCAGACTACCCTTGGTTTGAACCCCGTATATGCAATTGATATTAAGCTGGATGCCAATTCCTACATCATTTGCAAGACCGACGATCCTCCCAAGAAAGTTGACAACAACAGACCCTCCGGATTCGGCGGAGCTATCGGACGTATCGGATATTACAACAGAGACATACTGAGCATACGGGTTGAAAATGCCGGAAGAATTCTGTCTTCCGAAGGAACAACGTACGGAAAGAGTCTCGGCGGAGCCATAGGTGTAATCATACACGGTACCATAAGCGAAGCTTATATCAAGGTAGTTAATGACGGGCAGATCGGTTCTGAAAACGTAACCTATGCTGATTCGACAGGCGGTGCCGTTGGAAGGATTAACGACCTGCAGGGCCTTTTGGGCAGAGTCAATATAGACGTTATCAATAACGGTCAGATAAGCGGTAACTGTACAAGATCAAACAGCAGAACCGGAGTAGGCGGAGCCGTAGGAACCATTATGGAAGCATACGGTAAAATGCCTGTTTACTACATCAATTCCTTCGATAACGGAACCATCTCCGGCAAGACTCTCACTCCCGGCGGAAACGAAGGAACCAATAATTTCGGTGTAGGCGGCGCTGTCGGTCACTTGCACTACATTCCCGCAAACAGTGCATTCTATTGTATCGTCACAAGCGGAAATACCATCACCGCAAACGGCAACAATGCAGGCGGATGTATCGGCTCCGAAGCAAGCGGAGTAAGCGGAACCGGAACCACCACTATCACTGCAAATCTTCAAAACGATACTTCCGTAATTGCAACAGGTGCAAATGCGGGCGGTGTATTCGGAAATGCAGGATGCGTATCCAGAAATGTAATCGTTCGCGCGATAGTAACAGGCAACGTAACAATAAACGCAGCATCTGATGCGGGAGGAATCTCCGGCAGATTTAAGATCGGATCGGACAATTCAACTTCCAAAGTATACTTGCTTACCGAAACTTCCGGATCCGTCCTAACGATCAAGGCATCCGCAGAAAAAGCTGCCGATCCGGTACTCGGTAACGATAATGCAGGCGGTCTTTTCGGAATCGTAAGTGACGGCGGAAAAGACGTTGAGTTCGGTGTGGAACTTAATCTTCCTACACAGACCGGAAACAACGTGATGATCGTCAAAGTCGAAAGCTACGACAATGCAGGCGGAATGATCGGGGACATGAAGCATCAGGGCAACACCGTACCCGAGATGACCGTAGTCTTCCATCCTTCCTCATATGTCCGCGCTCATAACGATAATGCAGGAGGTTGTATAGGACATCTCGAATGCATAAAAACCTTCTCGTCAAACATTACAGTTTGTGACGCAGTTGTCACATCCACCGACACACCTTTTGTAATGGCAGGCACTCTCGCTACTCCTACAGTTCCGGGCCACGGCTCAAATGCAGGCGGATGTATAGGAAACAGTATTAAGAACACGACATTCTCAGGTGCGATCATATTTAACACCGAGAAGATCAGCGTAGCCTCCGTACTTAATAATGCAGGTGGCTGCATAGGAAATATTGAAGGTGGCGCAACCATCACCGGAACCGTTCTTACAACAGGAAAAGGGTTCGGAGATGTCACTCTCGGCACCTACAATATCTTCGGTGCTGAAAATGTCGGAGGAGTAATAGGATCTGCTACAAAGCTCACCATGAAGGGAATCATAACCGTCTCGATGAGCGAACTTCATATACATGGAACTGCATGTACCGGCGGCTGTATCGGTAAGTTCAGCGAAGGACAGATAAGTGACATCGGAATAGTTCACTTCGGTGAATCTGATGCAGTTATTAAAGGTGGTTCATACACCGGAGGATGTATAGGACTTCTTTCGGTAAATGCAACTATAAACGGAAAGGTATTAATCGAAGGAAAGAATAACTCCATAGAAGGAACTTCGGATAATGTCGGCGGTGTTATCGGCGGAATGACCGGAGACACGGATCACAACACCAGAATCGGTTCCACTGCATCAATACGCTTCCTTGCCGAAGACTCACCGGTTGAAGGTCAAAACAATACCGGCGGAATAGTCGGACTCTTACAAAAGGGAACTGTGGGTGATAACTCAGTCATCACATACAGCGGTAAGAATTCTACTATAACCGGCGTAAATAATGTCGGAGGAATCATCGGACAGTGTAATAATTTCACACTTAACAATACAAAACTTCAGATTTCACCTGATACATATTGCAGGATAGAAGGAAGCGATTGTGTCGGAGGAATCATGGGATTGGGAGTCGGAAGCGATACCAACTTTACCAATAAAGCAGCAAGTCACACCGAAGTATTACTTGATAAAGATACCCTTGTCATTGTCGCAACCGGCAATGCAGGCGGATTTGTCGGAGAGCTGAATAACTCGGCTAAGTATTCGGGATGTGAAATTAATATTTCAAACGGATCACAATTATCCATAACATCCTCAGGTAAAGCTGCAGGTGGTCAGATCGGATACATGGCCAATATGAATCTAGGGCCCGGATCGGCAATGTCCATTTCATGTTCGGATTCAAATATGCTGATAAAGGGTAACACCGCGGCCGGAGGTTTTGTCGGAATAATAAACGGAAATATGTCGGCAAACACTTATCTTGATGTCGCCTCTTCCTCTTCCACCTCATTTGCCGTCGAAGCAACGGGAGAAGGTGCAGGTGCAGGCGGTATTGCAGGAATCAATTACGCGGTAACCGGAAGAACAAATGATACAGGAACAACCAATATTCCCAACGGCGGCAGAATCGAAGTAAAAGCTTCGAAAGGTCATGCAGGTGCGCTCCTCGGAATAAATTACAATTCGTTCGCCTGGAAGAACGGACGACTGTTTGTGATCAATGCAACCATTAACGACTCTAACGGAATCACCGAGCCCAAGGACAACGTAATCGGCTGGAGAGCTCCGGGAAGTTCCGACAGCAACTACAAATACCAGATCGGCACCACGGTATATAACTGGGATTTCGTTCCCACTCCATAAAAAACAGCTATGGAAGAAATCAAAACAGGCGACAATTCAAAAACCACATTCTACAGAGGATACGGTATTCCGGGATTACGTAAGATTGCCGGTTTATTAATCGTTGCCGCAATCGTTATAGGTTTGATCTGCGGAATCGGAACCGTAAGTTCCAAAGCAAGAGCTGCAATAAGTCATGCCAAGCAGATCAGGGTTGCCATGAAACTCATATCCATGGAGTACTACAACGGTGACGGTTCTATTTTCGATCCGACAACGGATAACGGACTTAGGGACGGTGCACTCGGCAGGATTGAGGCCGTATGCTACGTAGGTGGTGATGTAATGCTTAATTCCTGGGACGCCGAAAACGACATTCCGCTTTCTTTTTCATACAGAGAAGGAAGATATCTTGTTGAATACAGGGAAATCGGACAGGGTGACGGATCATACGGAATGAACGGATCTTGGAGTGTGTATTACGATCTGAAGATTCTCGAATACACATCCGAACAATAAGGGGACGGAGAAAAGACTATGCCCGAATATAAGTACATTGCACAAACAAACACAGGTAAGCAGGTCAAAGGACGCATCAGCGTATCCGACGAAAGAGAGCTGAAAAAGAAATTGCATGACAAGCAGCAGACTCTTGTTAGTTCGGAAGAGATCGTTAAGCGCGTATTGCTGAAGCCTCTTAAGAAACAGCAGCTGTCTGATTTCTGCAGGCAGATCGGAGAATTGGTTCATTCCGGTATCTCGATTTTAAGAGCGCTTGAGATTGAAGCTGCGGATGAATCCATAACTCCTTACGAAAAAGATCTCTACATAAGATTAAGAGACAGGATCGTTCAGGGTATTTCATTATCCGCTGCGATGGAGGAGTTAAATCCCGCTTTTCCTCCTCTTCTCGTGAATATGTTCAGAGCAGCGGAAAGCTCCGGTAACCTGGATTCAACCGCAATAAGACTGGCTAATCAGTATCAAAAAGAAAACCAGATCGAAGCTGCCGCAAAGAGTGCTCTTACATATCCCAAGATTCTCACCTGCCTCATCATTGCTGTAGTCGGAATCATATTCGGATACATCATGCCGCAGTTTGAAGAACTCTTCAGCGAAATGCCGGTCCTTCCGGTAGCAACAAGAATCCTAATGGGAATAAGTGATTTCGTTTCACACTCCTGGTACGTACTGATCATAATTGCATTTCTGATCTGGATGTTCGGAGGAATCATTTCAAGAATTCCCGCTGTAAGACTTCAGATAGATAAGTTTAAGACAAAAGGTCCCATAGGTAAGCTTCAGAAAGTTATCTACTCTGCAAGATTTGCAAGAACAATGAGTTCACTGTATTCCGCAGGTATTCCCATCGATCAGTGTCTCAGAATCGGAAGACAGACAATAGGAAACGCTTATATAGATTCACAGTTCGATGAAGTCATCAAGAAAGTCCAGGCCGGCGGTCTTCTCTCCGATGCACTGGATGATGTTGACGGATTCGTATCCAAACTTCCCGCTGTCGTAAGAGTCGGAGAAGAAACCGGTGCCCTCGACAGCATGCTGCTTAACGTAGCGGACAATCTCGATTTTGCATCCGAACAGGCGATGAACAGACTGGTCAAGTATGTCGAACCTGTAATGATAATAATCATGGCACTCATTGTCGGATTCATCATGATAGGTGTAATCGTTCCTATTTACCAGTCCTATTCAACCATCGGAGCCGGAATGTAAATAATATTTTGGGGAGAGGCTTATGTCAGTATCAGTATTTTTTTCCAATAAAAATATTCAGATCGTCGTAGGTAAATGCAAGGGTAATTCGATCTATATCGACAGACTCATCGAATCACCCATGCCCGAAAACGCCATCTTAAACGGTGTCGTTGTAGAAGGCGGTGCAGAGGCAATTTCCTACAAGCTGAAGGAAATGTGGCAGGCAAATAAGCTTAAGGGCGATGCGGATCTTATAATCAACAGCCCGCAGTTTATTTCCAACCGCATTGAGATGCCCGTGATAAGTGCGGTAAACAAAGTATCCGAATATGTCGACAAGCAGACACAGTCGGATGAATTTGCACGATTCACAGAGCCCGTAAAAGGCTGGTATCTCCTTTCATCCGATTCAAAAGAAAACAAGCAGTTTGTCGTAACGGAAGTTGCTGAGCGCAAATCCGTAGAGACATACATCAAGATATTCTCTGCAGCAGGGATCAACTTAAACTCCGTTCACGACGGTGTATCCCTTGCTACGAAGATGCTTGCTAAATGCGTTAAGGATCAGACAGCCATTTACATGATCCTTGATGCTCAGATGCTTGTTACCATCCTTTACGAAAACGGAAAATATTACTACAACTCCACCAGAAGAATATTCCAGCAGACAGGCACCTCAGAGTTTGCGGCCGAGATAAGAAGCACCATCTCCGGAATAAGACAGTTTGCAAAGTCACAGCATCTTGAATCTCCCATCACCGATGTTTATGTCGCAGGAATGGATGCGGATGACATCACCATGCTTCAGAAGTATCTCTCCGATACTGATCACGATCTTACCGTTCACGGAACTGCAGCTCCCGCCCATATACATTTTAAGAAGTGGACCGACCGCTTCTCTTCGTTCATATATCCCGTTGCGGGACTTTGCATCCCTCAAAAAGGAAGCACCGTTCTTACATCAATTAAGAAAACAGATGAAGGCTACACAAGAAAGAGAGAGCTGTTCATCAAAGCAATTCCTCTCATCATTCTTGCCGGAGTCCTTCTTCTGGTAACGCTTTTCCTCGCAATAGTGTATTGGAACTCCAAGCAAAGACTAGATGAGATAGAAAGCTACAATTCAAATCCCGAAGTTATACAAGCCGCAATGGAATATGACAAGCTTGTCACAGAATCCGGAATAATCGGAGAAAAGCAGGGCGGAACAAATAACCTTCAGGCCGCTCTTGCTTCCTATCCCATCCCCGACTCATCCATCAACGAAAAGATCCTTGAGGCGGCAAAGAGTGAGAATGTAAACGTAGAATTCAGCACATATGATTCATACAGCGGAATATTTGCCATAACCGCTTCGGCATACGAAGTAGAGAGCATCAACAAATTCATAGCAAAGCTTTTGGCAATGGATATCTTTGAAGATGTTGATTACACCGGATATGAATGGAACGACACCGACGGCACATGGTCCATCAACGTAACATGTATTCTCAGTGCCGGAGATGCAGAGGAGGGCAAGTAAATGAATTTGAATTCTGCTATTACGGAAAGAGATAAAAAACTCATATACGGTCTCCTGTTCATAGTCATCATCTTCCTATTCGGATGGTGTCTTATCAGACCGCTTTACAAAAAGATCGTAGAAACATCGATCAGAATCGAAGAAGCTTCCATAGTTAAATCAGCCAACGAAGCCAAGGTTATCGGTCTTTCATCAGCTCAGGCAATAACCGAGAAATTCGAAGCAGATCTTGCAAGTTCAACAGGTGATTACTACGACATCATGGACAGCTCGGAAATCGACAAGCTTGTCACAACTTACATCCTTGAAAAGGGACTCATTGCAAGAAGCCTGACAATTCAGATGCCTACTGATACTGTTAATGAATCACCTTACAAGTATTCGGATTTTGCATTAAACGAAAACTATTCAGTACCTGTCATAGAGGAAGATTTTAGCATTCCGGAAGAAGGCACTGACGAAGCAGAGGCGAAGGAAGATAATCCTTATTTCAGCGATGCTCTCCTCGGATTCGTAACCGGATATAACACCGAGCAGATGACCATAATCGGTTCTCCCATTGAAGAGTACACTAATGCATTACGTGCCGCAGGCGGAACCGCCGCATCCGATATCTACTGTGTGACACTTACGATCACGGTAGAAGGCGATGAAGAAACCGAGCAGAAAGTAATCGATGAACTTTCGCACAATCCTTCTCTCAGAATAGTGAATTTCAACTGGATCACCTTAGATCCCATAACCTATCTTCAGGAAGACGGAACCGTGCTCGTATATCAGAGTGAAAGTAAAGTCTTATCATTCACGGTTAATCTGTACATGACCGACAAAACCTTAGGACAGGAGGCGTAATAATGGAAACCGGTTCAAACAAAAACATTCGAATAGGCGACCTGATGGTCGCAGCCGGATATATCGACGAAGCTCAGCTTGCCGATGCCCTCCAGGCCCAGAAAGAATCCAAAAAAAGACTCGGTGAGATCCTTCTTGAAAAAGGGTATGTTACCGAAACACAGATGCTCTATACATTGGGAAGCCGCATGGGACTTGAAGTCGTAGACCTCTCCTCCTACCCCGTTGACAGCAACGCGGTTAAGACGATTCCCAGCCAGATGGCTCAGAATTACCTGATGCTTCCCGTAGGATTCAGAGACGGAATCCTCATCGTTGCGGTTAACGACCCTCTCGATTTTATTAAGATCGAAGACGTCAGACAGACCAGCGGTATGAATATCGAAACCGTTCTGGCTGAGCGTGCCGCACTGGAAAATGCGATCAATTATTACTATGCCGAAGTCCAGACCAAGCGTGCGGCTCAGTCCGCTAACGAATCGGCCGTAGCTTCAGAGATAAGGGAAATGGTTATCGATGCAGGTGCAGGGGCTGACGATACCCCCATCATCAACCTGGTCAACTCCCTTCTCGATAAGGCTTACCAGGACAACGCATCCGACGTTCACATCGAGCCCTTCGAAAAAGAGATCCATGTGCGTCTTCGTATGGACGGAGCTCTTATCGACTACATGACCCTTCAGAAAAACGTTCAGGGCTCACTGGTTGCCCGTATCAAGATCATGTCCGAACTTGATATCGCAGAAAAAAGAGTACCTCAGGACGGTCACTTCAGGATCAAGATAAGAGATCAGATCG
>JAEEGJ010024866.1_pt1 | contig 12360 bp, 7 predicted proteins | sample 8958761 | NCBI WGS metagenome assembly JAEEGJ01 (sample SAMN16246546, study PRJNA631951) | gut metagenome | biome: gut microbiome; feature: rumen; material: RS-attached | host: Bos | place: Iran: Karaj | collected 2018-10 | reverse complement strand
AGAAATTCTGGGGTACATCGGAAAACTCCGTGAAAATTCAGATCTACGTTGCCATAATCACTTATTGTCTCGTTGCAGTTGTCCATCATGACATGCACCTGAATCGACCCCTGTATGAAATTCTCCAGATTCTAGGAATTTCGCTGACCGATAAAGCCCCACTTCAGGAACTTCTGACTGCAAGAAATACCGAAAAACAAGAAAAAGTCGAGGATGAAACCCTCGACCTTTTTGACGATCTCTTTTTATGTTAAATTTTTAGTGGACACTAGTGATGCACTCTTTTAACTTAGGAGGATTATACATGCAATCGGATAATGCTACCATAACTCTTGGAGAATTTTTTGGAAAAGGGAAAAAATTTGTTATTCCTGATTATCAGCGAGGTTATGTTTGGGGAAAATCCCGTGGAACGGAAAAGAATTCTGTTCAGTTTGCTCTAGAAAGCTTGATGAAATGTATAAATGATGATTCAGATTTGTTTATGCAAGGGATAACTGTAACAGAAACAGATAATCAAATCACTTTGATTGATGGTCAACAAAGAACCACGTTCTTTTATCTTCTTTTGACGTATCTCGGAAAACATGATATTAAAATAGACTATTCAGTACGATTAGAATCTGGTAAATTTCTAGGAGATTTTCAAAACAAAACGAGAGATGAAATTCTTGAAATTTGTCAAGAAAATCCTGATGAGGAATTTCAAGATGTTTATTTCTTTAAGAAAACTATTAGGGAAATAGAGAAAAGTGGTATTGTGTTGATTGAAAATGCGAGCAAAAAGATTTTAGATCATGCTAAATTCTTGTATATTGATATTCCCGAAAACAAAGCAAAAACAGTCTTCAAAATGATGAACGGCAACAAGGCGAAAATGCAGACGGCCGAAATAATCAAAGCTGAAATGCTTAGGCTGGTTTCTGTTGACAAGGATTTTGATCCTGGAAAAATGTCGGGAAATAATTTACTAGAATGTCTTTTTGGCAAAGTTAAGGAAGTAGAGGCTGCTCATTGGGAGCAAAATCTGCTTCGTAGTAAGTACGCTCGTGAATGGGATAAGTGGCTTTATTGGTGGCGCCGTCCAGAGGTTCAGAAATTTTATTGTAATTCTGAGAAAGACCCAATGGGGCTTTTGCTAGAAATCTTTTTTAGGTCAGACACCGTTCAAAATGGAAAAGATTTTAATTTTGAAAACTTTCGAGATCTGATTTTTTACAAATCGCAGGAACCTATTGAAAAGACTGGGCAAGATTACTCTAATAGAGAGCAAAATGCAAAAAAAGCTTTTTATGATCTCCGAAAGTTCCAAAAGAAATTTGAGGACACATTCAATGATTACGAATCTTATAACAAGATTGGAGCAATCTTAACTTTATTGAAAAATCCTAATGAAAGAATTAATTTTCTTATTTGGTATCTTTCCTGCAACGATAATCCCGATATTGATAAATATTACAAATATGTCTTTCTTATTCTAGGAAGTCATGAGAAGATTCTTAATGCAACTGAAGACGAAATTAATTCTGCACAGAAGGCTCTAGTAGAAGCTCTTGAAAGCGATAACTTATATTATGAAAAAAGTGAACTAGCCTTTGCACAGTTGCTCCGTAGAAATATTGCGGAAGATAATCATTTGAAGAGAAAATTTAATTTTGATATATGGAAAGAAAAATCGTTGGAACATATCTATCCTAAATCTAGATTTTATAGAATAGAAAATAAGGGCAAAGATGACGAAAAACTTATTCGAGGAGATCGTTTGGAATTTTCTCTTAGGAAGGATGGTGAGAAAAAGATATACTATATCAAAGACAAGAAAAAAGAAATTTTTTTTGACGTGGAAGATCCTTTTGCTAGAAACGAAGAGGCATTTTGTGGGGACGGATCAGAACATTGTATAGGGAATCTTGTTTTGCTTTATAAAAATGAAAATAGCATATTTAGTGATAAACTGTTTAAAGAAAAACGGGATTATTTATTTAGAATGAGTTATGGGCAAGAAACCGAAACATTCCGAAGTCGGCACCTACTGCATACCGTTTCTGTTTTTGCAAGTGAATGCTGGGATGTGAAAGATATTCAAAAAAACAAAAGAAATTTTATTAACGAGGTCAAAAAATTCTATGGAATACAATAGTTTAAAAACAGGTAAGAATTATAATCTTAAGGACCTTTTTTTTAAAGATAATAAAATTATCATTCCAGATCTCCAACGAGATTATTGTTGGGGAGAGACCGTTGCAGAAGGACAATCCCAAACATTGGCATATAACTTTGTTTCTGGGTTGTTAGAAAATGAAAACAAAGACGATGAGTTTAATCTTGGCCTAATTTATGGATATGAGGCTCCTCTTGGGCATATTCAGTTATGTGATGGTCAACAGCGAATAACGACGCTGTTTTTATTGTTAGGTATGTTAAATAAGAAGACTAATGGAGAATTTGAATCTTTACTAGTTTCTGAAAATGAAAAAAATGATGATTATGAACCTTATTTACAGTATGCTATAAGAGAAAGTTCGCTCTATTTTTTGAGCGACTTAGTAAGGCATTTTTTTGCAAAAGATTGCTTATTGAAAGTAAAGTCCATAAAAGAACAATCATGGTATTTTGATGATTACAACTACGATCCTAGTATCATAAGTATGATAAAGACGATGGAAGTAATAGAGAATTTACTTGCAGGTTATAGTAAAGATGATTGTTCTAAATTCGGCGATTACATTTCTAACAAACTAACTTTTCTTTATTTTGACATGGAAAATCGCAAAAAAGGAGAGGAAACATTTGTTGTTATTAATACAACTGGTGAACCATTGTCGCAGACTGAAAACTTGAAGCCAATTTTAATAGGTGATGACAAAGATGGTGAAAAAGCAAAAGAATGGGAGCGATGGGAGAAGTTCTTTTGGCGACACCGCGATAAGAAGAATGTTGATACAGCTGACGAGGGGTTTAAACAGTTTTTTAGATGGGTGGTGTTGCTTGAAAACGCCGATGATAAATCAACTCTTGACCGTGAGCATAAGGATGAAAAATCTTCTGATGAAGTCAGAGTAGACCCTAAAAAGATAAATTTCTATACGATAAAGAAGTATTTCTTAATTGTTGAGGACCTTTTTAAAGAGAATGGCGTTTTATCCAAGATTTCGGGTTCTTCAAAGTGGATCTCGGGCCCTGTTCTATCACAAGCAGATTTATTTCAGTTGCTTCCTTTAATTGAATTTTGTAAAAAATTTGAAAAAACTTTAGAGAGAGATAAATTACGTGTTGCAAAATTTTATGAGAGTTGTTTGAAAAATACTAATGTCAGCAAAAGTGTGGCAGATTTGATTGGGCCTGCAATTCATTTAATAAAAAAATTGCCAAATATGGATATTGCAGAGGTCATCAATATTCCGGATGCTTCTACAGCCATTGTCAATCCAGAAGTGAACAAGAAAATGTCAATCTTGTTGAATGAAGCTAAGGACAATGCTGAACGAGAGAAATGGGAAGAACTGTTTTGGGAGGAAGAAAAATATCCAATATGGGATGGTGAAATCAAACCATTGTTGGATTGGGCTACAAATGATAATCACCAATTTATAGAAGATATTTTCAATTCATACAAAGCAAATCTTAGAAAATTATTTGACGCAAAAAGAGATTTAATAATTCGTGCATTGCTATCGAAAAACGCACAAAATTATCCGCACGAGTTTGATGATACACATGGCTATTTATGCTTTGGAAATCTTTCTTCTCATTGGAAACAGATTGTTGCTGAATTATCTCCGTTGTTTAAGGAACTATTGGACGAAATAGATTTCAACGATGTTGTATCATCAATAGAAGACATTTGTAAGGTTGGACATAATTCTGTTTATCAAGACTTTATTGATGAACCGGCATATTTAGAATATTGTACACGAAAAACGATAACTGATACTTCAGAAAATATGATTTTACTAAAAAAAACAAAAAAAGTAAAGGATTTTATTTTCTTCAGCCTATACAAATTTTGTTTAGAATGTAAAAAGTTGTATCCGCAATTGAAAATTTTTACTTGGGAATCGCATTGTTTTGCAATTAATTTTGATGAACAAGGAGGAAACGCTGTTGATGTTATTTCAGCTGATGGGAAAAACATTGAATTACAGGTTTTTCATAGAAATCACGAAGAGCAATCTGAGATAAATACGAAATTAGCAGAGGATTTAGGCTTATATGAAAAAGACTGCGGTGATGAAAAAGGCATGCGCTATGTTAAAGAGAATTTATCTAAGGCAGAAGCAAAAGATTTGATTGATAAAATTATAAGAAGCGTGAATAAGTAGATTTTTTTCCTACTTATTCTTCATCCATTCGTTTAAACCGAAAAAAACAAAGTCCATTTCCGTCAAATTTGACGGAAGACATTGCTTTTGCGGCAAAAATATGCTATATTATTTTCGAAATTTGACAATCTTGACGGAGTTTTAAAATGCTTTTAGAATTTGGTGCCCGTAATTACTTTTCCTTTAAGGAAGGTTTTGACTTTTCCCTTGAATTAAACGGGAACTGTCCAGAATCCATTTCAAAGGGAAAATGCGTTGCAAATACAATGGGTGTAAAAGGAGCTAATGCGTCAGGAAAAACCAATGTTCTCAAAGCACTTTCATTTATAAAATACCTTTGCACGGAATCTTTTTCTCAGCCTCCTAAAACTGAAATACCATTCAACGCGTTTTATGATAGCAAAGATTCAACCAGCCTGTTTTGCCGTTTTGCCATAGATGAAATAAAATATTTCTATGAAATAGAATTGAATAATCAAGAAATTCTTTCAGAAGAATTATCTATCGATGATTCCGAAAAATACGTATTTAAACGAGAAAAAAACGAAATCACCGCAACTGGAGAAAAATATACAGAAATAAAAGAGTTGAAACTCAGAAGCAACGTATCTGTAATCAGCTCTGCACACATGAACGAGTTTCTGTCTTTAGATGCTTTCTATAAGTTCTTTGTGAACATCATTACCAATGTCACTGACCTCGGAATGATGAATTTAATGCTTGCTCCATCAAGCATTTGTAAGGAATATTCAGAAAACGCTCAAATTTTTTCAGAAGTAAAAGACGTCCTTGCCAAAGCCGATACAGGGATTGTAGATATCAAAATACGGAGATCCATGAACCCACAGGGAATAATTGAATTTTTCCCCGTATTTGTCCATGATGTTGACGGAAAACGTTTCCAAGTTCCTTTTTGGCATGAGTCCAATGGTACAAGAAATTTGTTTTATACCCTTTACTTGTATTTCCGTACATTAGCAGGTGGTGGCGTTCTTTTGCTGGATGAATTCGATATCAATTTACATCCTGATATTCTACCTTTACTATTGAACTTGTTTAATGACGAACAAAAAAATCCGCATAATGCACAAATGATTTTTTCTACCCATGATACATCTATCATGGATCGTTTAGGCAAATATCGTACATATTTGGTCAATAAGAAAAATAACGAAAGTTTCGGTTATAGGCTCGACGAGATTCCAGGCGACATTCTCAGAAACGACAGACCCGTTTCGACACCTTACAGAAACGGTAAAGTCGGAGGAGTGCCAAAAATCTGATGAAAAATAGAAGCAAATATCAAAATTCCCATACAAAGGAATTTACTGAAAATTATCCAGAACACGTTGTTGAAACAACGAACATCGCATCGTTTGTGAAATTCAATTTTGACTTTCTAGATGTTAATCAAACAGATGCTGGTTTTGACAGCTTAGAAAGCTTAGACGACAAAAATCGCCTGATGTTATTGGAAAAGATTAAAGAGTTTTCAGGAGCTTCTAGATTTGATTGGGAATCAAACAGGAGACTCGTCATTTACGAAAACATACCCAGAGACTCAAAGGCAAAGCACCCTAAACATGTACCTAGCGATGTCAGTTGGGCGCGTTTTAGATTAGAAGGTGGATTCAGATTAATTGGATTTTTTATTCCTGATAGCTTAGACAAAAAGTCTTATAAACTCAGCAATCGTGAGTACTTGTTTGACCGTAATACGTTTTACGTGGTTTTCTTGGATCCAAATCACAATTTCTATCCCTGCAAAAATTGATTTCTAATTCTGCGATTCTACGGTATGCGGAATTAATTTATTTTTCTCACTGGGCTTAACTGTATCAGAAGCTCTTCAATTTGTTCCTCAGACACTACGCCGCTTAGCATTTCTAGCAATTCCTCTTGCCGGGGCTGTCCCATTGTTAAGCGATATAGGGTAAGAATTTTTATAAGACGATCATATTTGATTTTATCTTTGCTTAATGGGTACATGGCGACAATGCGCTCAATTTTTTCGACAGGGATGTCTTCTTGACGCATATCTTCAAGCATTTTTGGCGGCAAGTACCAATACGGGACCATTTCGCAGTCATTTCCCTTGTAGTCACGCTTCGTCGCCTCAAGCATTTCGTTCCAATCAAATAATTGGCCGTATTTGTGAGCCACATTACGGCGAACAGAAAGATTAAGGAAGCGGTTTACGCGACCTTCGCGCTGTTCAAGCTCTACCGGGTTTGCAGGAAGGTTCCAATGCATTATCTTACGCGCATACTTATGAAAATCAAGCCCTTCTTGGCCGACAGATGTACTTGCTAGAACGAATGGGCGGAAAGGAGAATTGAACACCTTCTGCACATTCAAATTTCGGCTTATTGTTTTGTCATCTAGTTTTGTATTTGCGTAACTCAGTGCATAATGAGTTCGCATTCTGAATGGGGCGCGGCCTGCCGATGTATAGGTATCGACTTGTAGGCTAGCCTCTCCGCCGACAAAACCATCAAGCAGTTCTTTTTTGAGTTCTTCACCTTCCTTGCCAATCATGAACGCATATTCATCTAATACCGATTGCAAATTTCCCTTGACGCAATAGTCAAGAACGTATTCATAATAACTGTCGTCTTTGCGATTGTTGATTTTGTAGATTGCGGCAGCACTTTCGCGTCGGTTAAACATGGTCACGAATTCATTCGCACATTCCTCTGCCATTTCCGTCCTATTTTCTTCATTTTTGAAAATACGATAAAAACAACTGGCAGGTGACGCTATTGCGATATTCGTCAAAATATCTGCAGCATAATCAGGAATAATAAGCTGTTGTCGGTTTTCTTCAAGTTCTTCGGTAAAATCACGTCCTTCGATAAATAACAAAAGCCGATGAATATCAATCGCAGTATTATTCCCATGACGTTCCAAAGAATATTCCGAAGCAATAGAGTCTAGCAAATCATTTACCTTGCTTCGAACAGCAGAAACAACATTCTTCAAATCCCAGCCATAATATTCTTGTGGATTGTATAACTCAGCAACTTTAGCGGAGACAAACTTAACTATAGCTTTGCCGTGTTCATTTTGGAATCCATATTTGGCTCCTCGTTTTGCCGCGTATGTTGGAGTATCTTCAATGCGCGCTATCGTAAGACGTTCCGCTTCATAGCTTAACATTGTAGCTAGCATTCTCGGAACCATAGCCCAAGCCGAAAACACCAATATTTTTGAAAAATCCTTATTCTTTTCAAAAACACCACCTACATTCTTATAATACGGATGCGAAGCAGGAACCCAAAGCAAGCATTCACTTTGCGAATCACCAAATAACAGTTTTTTCAAACACTCAAGTCTTGCATTATTGCATTCAAATTCTCTGTAAAAACAAATGTTATCCTTACTCAATATGAACTTACGACGTTTCTTAACGGTATCTAGCAATGCAAATTCGTCATCTTTGAAAGACTTTTCAAAGAGATGTTTCTTTAAATCGTAATCATCGGTAAAAGAAAGGACAAAGGGTGTAGATTTTATATACTCAACGGGGACTTTGTAGGTATGGGCGCGATTATTTTTCTTTTCCAAATCGCGTTCGTAGCTTGCATCCATAATTCGCTGTAGCTGGTTATATGAAAGAATATCTCCAATTTTTATTGGGATTTCAAGTGCTTTGGAGTCATCAACAATTCCAGTGTTGATTCGTTCTGTTCGGCACATGACCCTGTACATGGCTTCTTCTGCCTTGTCCTTGCTTGCCTTGAGGATCGTGAAGTTTTCACCATCCAATTGCGAAAGGTTTTTAGAATAGGATTCCCAAACTTGTTGAAATATTCCGTATTTTGATTTGTCTTCGCCTTCGGTGTGCAAGAATTTCATCAACGAAAGAAAATCTTGATATTGTTCGTCAACATTATTCTCGTTCAGTTCTTCAAGTGTACTATAAGGTTTATAGGGTGTTGCCGACAATAGAAGAATCTTTGTATTGGGGTTTCCAAAGAACTTCTTTACCAACATGTTGGTTTCACTATTGTCATCAGGTTCATCAATTAGATTTCTGAATCGTTGGAATTCATCCATGATGACTAAATCTGGATCCATTTTCGCGAGGCTAATCTCTGCGAAAATACGACGAAGCCTGTTAATCAAGATTTTTGATTCTTTGCAAATATAAGAAGGACATTTGTCCTCAAGTATCTTGAGTATGCTGGGAATAATATCGAAATTTTCTTTTCGCGCAAGAATATCTTTTAGCGCGGCTTTCATTTCCTCTAGATAATTGCTGCCATTGGCATCGCAGTTGATGACTTGATTCTCATATTCTTCAATCCACTCCTTCCAACCATTCTCTACATTCATTTTCATGAATCTAGAAAATCTCTGCTGAACATCAGCAAAAGAGTCTAAACGGCTCAACAACACATAAAGCAAAGCGCGTTCTCTTTTATTTCCGCACCCAAGGGTCATGGAGAACGATGTTGAGGGAGTTAACGGAATTAACTGTTCATAGGCATGGTCCTTTCCTGCTTTTTGGTATATGGAAAGGTGTTGCATCGAAAGTCGGCTTTCGCTAATATCTAAAGTATCATCAACGCCAAGGGTATGGGCATTTTGGTTCGCGATATTCGCATTGGAGCATATGTAGACGACCTTGAAGTGTTCATCTTTTAAGTCTGTACGATGCCATTCGCCGACCAGCTTGATAACTTTACTCGCAACAACGGTTTTTCCAAGGCCAACTTCATCAGCTAATAAAACACGTTTTTGACCGCCTTGGAAAACCTCCAAAATACGATTTGCGGTAGCTAGCTGAAAATCTTTAGGTTCTTTTAGCATGCTACCTCACATATTTCCGTGCTTCCAGGAAAACATCAAGCATTGTCTTGAACGATTCAGGAACTTTGTTGCCAAACTTGTTCAAATCTTGTTTTATAATATCTAATCGGTCTGGATCATTGGAAACTGTATTCAACATTTCTTCATAAAGTGAAGCTGTTACAGAGGTGTCTTTTCCGAGAACTTTGTTTCCTAAGAGCCGTTCCTGTTCCTTTTCATTGAAAAGAGTTTCTTGGGGATGGTCGGATAAAAGGATGGATACGTAGTTGATAAACTTGTTCTCCGTATCTACGATACTCTGGAATATGGCATTATCACGTTCTTCGGGAATCCCCTCTGTGCGGATTTTTACGACAGAACGTTGTTGTGTCTTCGGGTCTTTTCCGGCCGTCAAGATATAGAATTCCGACAAGTCCTTCAAAAGCATTCCCGAAATCTTCGTTTCGGCTGAAACCTCAATATAGGGCTTGTTTGCAGGACCTTGCAACGGCGTTATGGACACATCGACATCCCACTCGCATTTTTTGAAGTAGACAATTGTGTCATATTGGTCCCCGGTCTTTACCACTTTGGCATGATCTATATTGCGAATGGCTTCGCCAAAGGCAATTTCTTCTGCGGTTAATTCTCTTGCGCAGTCATCGGCAAATATGGCGTCTACAGGAACATACTGGTTTTCTTCTTCACCTAGCATGGTTTCCTTGAATTTGTCGAAACTAGCCTTATAAGGCATATAATGCAAACGCAAAAGTAGTTCCGTATTACGGTTAAAAGCATTATGCGTTGCATTTGCTGAGCCTAGATAAAGGTTGTTATTGCCATCCTTTGAAACGAAATACATTTTTGCATGTAAATCAACTTTTGCTTCTTCGTCGTCTATAAGGTTCTCATTTACAGCAAAAATGTTGCCTAAACCCATAAGGTCATGAACGTTTTGAGTTATATTGTTTCGGCGAGTGACAAGATGCTTCCTGTTAGCTTTTTCAAAAAGCCATTTTAGAGTCTTTTCGTCAATAAATGGGGAAAAAACAATCATGTCACGGCCCTGCATTTCATCGTAAACGTTTTCTTGATTCATTAACCCGTTTATAGCAGGGTTGAAAGCGTAGAATTCGTAATCATCAAAAGGCTCGTCTACGACAAATTTATCGACACGGCACAAACTGTCACATAGTTTGCGAACCATTTCTCGCTTTTTTGGTGTTGCAAATTTTGCCACCCAATCAAGTAAGTTGACTACGGGCATGTATTTCGATTTATTCCTGACACTTCCGGTTACATCGCCCGTTAAAGTCACCACGATATCAAGGCTGTCATCAAAAGTCAGATTTCGACTCAAGACCACAAGCTTTATTCTGCGGTGTCCATCTTTGTTGATTTCTTGAATTGCCCAAAGTTTTGGGTGAAAATTTCCTTTTTGCTTGACAGGGAAAATGCTGTTTTCAAGCAGAGAATATACAGTTCGACAATCCCTCGACACCTTTATACTACTCGGGTTGCAGAAAACTGCAATTTTGTCGCTACTCTTACGGATTGCTGCCAGCAAACATGCAGGAGACTGTTTGACAAAGTCTTCTGAATCGCCGAGCATTCCAAAAGAAATAGGGACAGAAATGAGAGCTTCAAGATCCAAAGAATAAGTCAATCCTACGGCAAATTCAACCTCGTAGCCAGGCGAATTGAGCATATCCCCATACATCAGACTTTTAAAATACGACTCAGCCATCGCCCACTCCTAGACCTTCACGAATTTCATTCACCATCGTCCATGCCGTTTCCCATCGATATGTAAGATGGTGGTAATGCACCAGATGGTTTGGATCAAAAGAATAGGCTGCGGGGTGTCGTAACTTATAGCGGACATTTCCCTTAATATCCCTTTCTCGGTCGACTAAAATATCATCCAATTTTGAAAAGTTGCCTGTTGATTTGCCTTCAAGAATCGCGTTCAACGCTCTTTCGCAGAAGAATCGTATGCTAGAATCATTCAGATTGCTTCCAAGGAATGAGAAAATATCACTCAAAGTCTCTTTATTATGTACATCATTGGATTTGTCTAGTTCTTCTAAGAATTGGTTATGCAATTCGTTCTTTGCCAATTCATTACCACATCCGTCTGCATAGATATAATTGTAGCGAACATGCATTGGGAATATAAAGCGTGTAAATTTTCGCGCTAATTCAAGTTGTTTACGAATATTCAAGTCTTGTATTTGCGAGATGTCAAATTCTAAAAAGTCGCTATATCCGTTTGTATTCTCATCATGTTCCAAAAAATACGCGAGCAGGGTTTTCCGGGTCTTTTCTGAAGAAATAATATGCCGCTTGATAAACAAGGCTTCACTCTTGTTCAGCTTTATGTTCATCTTTTTACTGATGTCGAAATTACATGTCGGCTTAGAATAAAAAGCTACGGTTCCATCACCTCCATCATCATCTATTCCTCCTTCTTCAGCCTCTTTATCTCTATACTTCACGTTTTTTTCATGTCGGGAATAATCGTAAATCAAATTGTACAGAGAACCAGACTCTTTCATGATACCGAATGCGACCAATCCTGTCCAGTAGATGTAGGTTGGATTGTACTTGACATACTTGTCGCCTTCAACAACACTGCTTCCTGTGATGCCTCCGGTTCCTGGCTCCGAGCCCGCCACAAGATTTTTGGTCAATTTAATTTCTAGCTCTATTATTTTAGCCTTCACTTCACGAGGGCTTTTGTAATTTTCTTTCTGCGCCAAATGGTACAATTGAGGCAATACCGCAAAATACTTGGCGTGGTGTTGCAACGTAGATATGCCAGGAAATAAAAGGTCGGCGAAAGCATCCCTAACGCGTCCAATGCCTAATTCATCGACAGACCCCTGTTCTCGCAACCGCTGTAGGGCATTATTTACCCTGCGACGCTCTTCAGAAGAAAAATGAACAAAACCGATTTCCATATCAAGAAATTTAATAAAAAGAAAATCAAGAATCGATAAAGTGTACTTATTACCGAACCTCCATACAACTTTATTTTTGGCCCCGTAGCAAGCGATACGATATTTAAGACATTCATCACAGGCAAAAATGGGATTCTCAGCAAGCAGGATACAATCCGTATATCCTCAAAACGCCCGTATCCATTGAATATCTATCCTTTAATCGTCTCTTTCAGATGAAGGTTTGATATGTATCCGATGAAGAATTCTAGTCGACTCTACTAATGCTAATTTCAAAAATA
>JAEEGJ010024862.1_pt1 | contig 12362 bp, 10 predicted proteins | sample 8958761 | NCBI WGS metagenome assembly JAEEGJ01 (sample SAMN16246546, study PRJNA631951) | gut metagenome | biome: gut microbiome; feature: rumen; material: RS-attached | host: Bos | place: Iran: Karaj | collected 2018-10 | reverse complement strand
CGGTTGACAACTCGATTGTTCTGCGCGATGTCCGGTTCAGCTATCATAAAATAGATGAGGGGGAAGCTTCCCCCTCGCTACAGCCTGCTTCGCAGTCTTCCGCTACCCCCTCTGCGGGGACACCCCGCAACGCCCCGGACAAATCTTCTGACCAAAACGTCGTGGACTTAATCTTAAAGAAGCCTTCCAAAAAAGAAGGCGAAGCAAAAGAGATTCTTCACGGTATAAACATGACTCTTCCGCAGGGAAGCTACACCGCATTTGTCGGCCCAAGCGGCAGCGGAAAGTCTACAATCGCGCGCCTGATTGCATCCCTCTGGGATGTGGATTCCGGCAGCATAGAAATTGGTGGAGTAGACATAAAAGATTTGTCGCTTGAAGAATACAACAGGCGCGTTGCTTACGTAAGCCAGGACAACTTCTTGTTCGACATGAGCGTGCGCGACAATATCCGCTTGGGCCGCCTTAACTCCACAGATGCTGAAGTTGAGGAAGTTGCCCGCAAATCCGGCTGCTATGACTTCATCATGTCGCTCGAAAACGGCTTTGACACGATTGTAGGCGGCAGCGGTGCGCACTTAAGCGGTGGTGAACGTCAGCGCATTGCAATTGCACGCGCCATGATGAAAGACGCGCCTATCGTCATTCTTGACGAGGCAACCGCCTACACCGACCCGGAAAACGAAGCGATTATCCAAAAATCGGTCGCAAAACTTGTTGCGGGAAAAACGCTTATCGTCATTGCGCACAGGCTTTCTACCGTAAAAGATGCGGACAAGCTCTACGTAATAAAAGACGGCGTAATTGACAGTGCAGGTTCTCATGAGGAATTACTGGAAAAAGATGGGCTTTATAAGAAAATGTGGATGGCTCATATAGAATCCAAAGACGAATAACCAAGCTGGGTTCTTAGGGCGGAGCCCTAAGCCGTGCTGAGGAAAGAAAAGGGGATTGGGGAGAGGAAAACCCCCGCTTCGGAAGTAGAGGGGTTGTCCTCTCCCCTACAGATTTATATGTTTGGAACATTAAAACGATTTTTTAAGTTTTGCGATGATGAAAACCGTAAGAAATTCTACGGTTCAATTATAGTTGGAATAGTAAATGCCTTTTTTATGGCATTGCGAATTGCCGCTGTTGCTGTAATGCTCCGCGGTGTTATCGGAACTGCAGTAGAAGGTCAGCCCTTTGAAAAAAGCACAATCTGGCTTTCGTTTGCAATAATCTGCGTAAGTGTTTTGGGCAGCATCATCACAACAAAGTTTACATCAATGTGGCAGTGTGAAGGCGGCTACAGAACATGTGCCAAAAAGCGTATCGAAATTGCAGAACACTTGCGCTACATGCCAATGGGTTACTTCAACGAAAACAGTCTTGGCGAAATTACTTCAGTTACGACTAACACAATGGAAGCACTCAGCGATGTTGCAACCCGCGTTGTAATGATGGTTCTCAAAGGCCTTCTTGAAACCATCTTCATCATCATAATGATGTTTGTCTTTGACTGGCGCATTGCACTCATTGCTCTGGCAGGTTTTGCGCTTTTCCAGTTTGTAAATGTATTCCTGCGTCTTTCTGTAAAAGGCATTCAGGACCAGAAAATCAAAGACGACACAGAAGAAGTCGGCAAGGTTCTTGAATACATTCAGGGAATTGCAGAAGTTAAGGCTTACAATATCAGCGGTGAACGCCGCAAAGATTTGAACAACGTTATAAACAAGCGCGTAAAAAGCCTCATAAAAATGGAGCTTCGCTTTATTCCGTTTGCAAATCTTCAGTCACTTGTAGCCAAGCTCAGTGGTGTTGCCATAATGATTGCCTCTCTTTACTTCTACCTCAACGGAAGCATGGTTCTTGCCGACTGCTGTACAATGCTCGTATGTGCGTTCATGCTGTTCAATGCGCTTGACGTGGGCGGAAACTTCTCTGCATTGCTCCGTACCGTTGACCTTTGCGTAGAAAAGGCAAACAAGATTCTTGCGCTTCCAACGATGAAAATCGCCGGCAAGGAAATTACACCGAAAACTCATGATATAGTGGCTAACAACATAGATTTTGCGTACGACAAGAAAAAGATTATAGACGGCATTTCTCTTTCAATACCGGAGCACACGACGACCGCCATTGTCGGCCCGAGTGGCGGCGGCAAGACGACATTCTGTCATCTGCTCGCCCGCTTCTGGGATGTGGATTCTGGCAAAGTAACGTTGGACAAAACTGATGTCCGTGAATACAGCATGGACGACCTTATGAAAAACTACAGCTTTGTTTTCCAGAACGTGTATCTTTTCCACGACACAATCGCGAACAACATACGCTTTGGCGAGCCTGACGCGCCTATGGAGCGCGTCATTGCCGCCGCCAAAAAGGCGTGCTGCCACGAGTTTATTTCCGCGCTTCCGAACGGCTACGACACTGTTATCGGAGAAGGTGGTGCGTCGCTTTCCGGCGGTGAGCGTCAGCGTATCTCAATTGCACGCGCAATTATGAAAGATTCGCCTATCATCATATTGGACGAAGCAACGGCAAACGTTGACCCAGAGAACGAGCGCGATCTTATGACGGCAATTTCTGAGCTTACGAAAGAAAAAACTGTAATAATGATCGCTCACCGCCTTAAGACTGTGCGCAATGCGGACAATATCGTCGTTATAGACAAAGGACGCATCGTTGAGCATGGTAAGCACGACGAGCTTGTTGCGCTTGGCGGCATCTACGCAAAGTTCATTGACTCGCGTAAAGAAGCCGTCAGCTGGAAATTATGATGCACAAGTTTGCGGTTAGGTCGGTTTTCCCGACCGTCGCAAACTTGATAGCAAGACGCGGCAGCGGCTTGCGACAAACTGTGAGTTTGCCGCGTATGCGGCAAACTCGGTAAGTTCGGCTACATGGATGTAGCCGAACGTCGCGCAAGGGCATGGAGCGGTGCGAAGCAGCCACCACAGGCTGAACTTGTTTCAGCCGCGGAGGCCGGCCGTAGGTAAGCCGCGGAACGCCCGGTTTTGCCCGCCCTCGCGGGCAAAATGCGCCCGATTTCCACAAAAAAAACTTAAAATTCTCATTTTGTACTGATTTTGTACTGTTTTTTCTCGTTTTTGTACTGATTCGATACTGTTTTTTGTACTGATTCAGTACTATGCGTTCGTTAGAATTGACTCATAAACGCAGATGCGTTTTTGAGGAGTTATCATGAAGATGAACAAAATTGCATTCGCTGTTATTGCGGCGATGTGCGCATTCACATTTTTATCTTGCGATTTGCTGATGAACCCGATTCTTCCAGCATCTATTCTTAAGTATGCCCCCGAGCCGGGCGAACTTGACGATATTCCGACAACGGACCTTGCGAACGCCGCAAGTGACATAAGCGTTGTGGCTGATCCTGATGCTGCCAAGGCTATTATAGAAGCTCTTGGCCAAAAGCCTGCAGAAGAGATTGCGGCTTTGAGCAACGAGCAAAAATCGGCAATCCTTGCGCTTACGACATCGGCCGTGCTTCCTGTAAACACGCTTTTGGGAACTGTTTACGACCTTATAAGCGAAGAAGTAAGCCATATTGTCCTTGATGTTCCGGTCAACAGATCTGAGAACGAAGCAGGGGAGGATGAGGCGCAGATTCTTCAAGTTATGAAGAATGTCGTGAATAAGATTACTTTTATTGACACGACGGCAGCAGAGAATATCCTTCTTGCAATTGTAGAAAGAAACGTTACGCCGGATGATAAAGATGTGCCAAACATACTTTTCGCAACGCTTTCTGTGGCGCTTTCTGCTTGTAAATCTAATTTGATTGATTTTGAGAATGGTGTTCCTGATTCTGTGGCCGAGGCTCTTGGAAACCTTGCGGAGTTCTTTGAGGGAGAAAGCGCACAGTCAGCAAGCTCGATTGCGCAGTCTGTGCTTGCTGCAATATCTAACGACGCTGAAGTAGTTGATCGTGCAAAGGTCGCACTTACGAATGCTTTGAACGTCGTAAGCTGGTTAGGTCAGCACGAAATAACATTGGAAAACATTACGAGCTATATTGGATTTGGTGAATAGGAGGGGAAAATGAAAGTCAGGAAACTTATTTTTATAGCTATGTTAATTGTGGCTGTATCGCTTGCATTTGCAGATACAGCGGTAGCCGTTGATGAACCAGGAATGATAGACGTGCGTTCGCTCGGTATGGGCGGCACTCATATAGTGGACACAAATGATTTTTACACGCTGCTCAAAAATCCGGCTGGTCTTGCGCTTACAGGAAAAAAGAGCATGATTTCCGTAATCGCGGTGAATGTCGGCGGACCTTTGGACAAAGTGCCGGGCATTATCGATGACCTGAACATGGGAAAACCTGTAGAAGAGATTATTCCGGCGATTGTTGCGGAAGGGATGAACGTAAACCTTAACTTCGGGCTTGACGGTCCTATTTGCTTTGGAAAGATTTCTGAATCCGGTCTTGGCTGGGGATTTTTTGAGACAGTGAATGTTGATGCGAATATTCCGTCAATCACGCTCGCAAAACTGACAGCCAAGGTTGAGGTTGGCTTTGTGATGGGTTTTGGTTTTAAGTTTGATCTTGGTGCCGGAACTTCAATTTCTGTAGGTGCTTCTGGAGAGGCGTTCGCACAGGTTCCGCGCATCGCAATGCAGGACAGCCTTACGAATATCCTTGCGTCGGTACAGGACGGTACGGAATCGCTTCCGCTTACTTCTGCGGTCGGTTTGAGCTGTGACATCGGCGCACAGGTCCGCCTTTTTAACTTCATTGATGCAGCAGTTGTTTGTGAGGATATTTTCTCACCGTATTTGACAAAAACAGCGACGCTTGGCGAAGTAGAAGCAGATCCTTCGGTTATGTTCTCTGACTTTGGAAACCCAACGTTCCAGTCAATGAACTTCAGAGTTGGTGCTGGTGTGAACGTGCTTCCGGAAGGTGCGCTCGGCGGGCTTATTTCATCACTTAAAGTACAGCTTGATGTTAAGGATTTCGTGCTTTTCTTCAGACACTTCATCGACAAAAAGCTCAGCGCGCTCGAAAGAAGCCCGTGGCTGAACTTCAACGCCGGTGTTGAAGCCGGCCTTATGAGCTTTATCTACGCCCGCCTTGGCTACAGTGACGGCTTTTTGTCACTGGGTGCAAGCGTAAAGCTTGGTGCGCTCAACATTGATGCAGCCCTTTACACGAAAGAGCTTGGTAGAACCCCTGGAGCCAACAATCAGCTGAACGTAGCTGTTTCTATCGGCTTGTTCTATTAAAAGCCGTATACCTAAACGCTGCCCTTGGAAAACCTCCGGGGCGGCTTTTTTTGTTTAGCAGCGTGAAGATTATATTGTGCTGGTATTGTAGGTTTCATACGTTATTGCGTAGCTGGCAAGTTCCCTGTGTGGAAAGTATTGACGAACGAAGTGAGGAACCTACTTTCGCACACAGGGTGCCAGCGAAAGCAATAACGGATGAAATATATTTTTTGAGCAAGAAAATAATATCTTGACAAAAAATATTTGATACAATATAATTGTATCAAATGGTAGTTAAAACAATTACCAAGGAGGTTTTTATGGGATTTTATGATTACAGCGTTCAGACACCCGCAGGCGAAGAAGTGAAGATGGAGACTTTCAAAGGAAAGGTCGTTCTTGTTGTTAATACCGCCACAGGCTGCGGATTTACACCTCATTACAAGCCTATTGAAGAAATGTATGAAAAATACCATGACAAAGGCTTTGAGGTAGTTGATGTTCCTTGCAATCAGTTTGCGGGGCAGACACCCGGAACAGACGAAGAAATCCACGAATTCTGCACACTCCGGTACAACACGCAGTTCCCGCAGATGAAAAAGTCTGATGTGAACGGTGAGAATCAGCTTCCTTTGTTCAAATTCTTAAAGGAGCAGAAAGGCTTTGAAGGCTTTGGAAAAGGAGCAAAAGCCTTTATGATGAATACTCTTCTTTCTAAGATCGATAAGAACTATAAGACAAATCCTGATATAAAGTGGAATTTCACTAAATTTGTAATTGACAGAGAGGGCAATGTCGTTGCGCGGTTCGAGCCGACAGCAAAAATGGACGATGTTGCGGCTTGTGTCGCGAAACTTATATAATTGAACAAGGACGCTTGGAGAATGTCACAGGAATACGAACAGCTTAAACTGCAGAATCAACTTTGCTTCCCTTTGTATGCTTGTGCCCGGAAAATAACAAGCAGTTATACGCCGTATCTCAAACCGCTCGGCCTTACGTACACACAGTATATTGTCTTTATGGTACTGTGGGAAAAAGAAAGCGTTACAGTCGGGCAGCTTGGGAATATCCTTCATCTTGATAACGGTACTCTTACGCCACTTTTAAAGAACCTGGAAAAAGACGGCTACATTAAAAGAAAGCGGTCAAAAGAAGATGAACGGGTTATGACGATAACGATAACTGAAAAAGGCAATGCCCTTAAGGAAAAATGCAAGAATATTCCGTTTGAGTGTGCTTCTCATAATGCCTTGCTTACAGAAGACGAATCAAAAGAATTATACAGGCTTTTATACAAGCTCCTGTAAGAATTTGATGTTTTACAGCGGCGTTAGTCTGTGCTAACACTTGCGCCGCCTAAAATCATTCACTATAATTGAACTATGAGCTTTATTATTGCGAAAGGACTTTTGATTCCGTTTTTGGGTACTGCTCTTGGATCGGCTTTAGTTTTCTTTATGAAAAAGGAGCTTGATAGCCGCGTCCAAAAAATGCTTTCGGGCTTTGCGGCGGGCGTTATGGTTGCGGCTTCTGTGTGGAGCCTCTTGATTCCATCGATGGAGATGGCGGCGGATAAAGGCAAGCTTGCGTTTATTCCGGCTGCGGTCGGATTTTGCCTTGGCATGCTTTTCCTTTTGCTGCTTGATAAAACTGTTCCGCACATGCATCTTGATGAAACTGTGGAAGGTCCAAAGAACAAGCTCCAAAAAACTACGATGATGGTTCTTGCCGTCACACTTCACAATATTCCTGAGGGAATGGCTGTCGGCATTTTGTATGCGGGATGGGCATCCGGTTCGGCGCAGATAACTGAAGCGGGCGCATTGAGCCTTGCGCTCGGAATTGCGATTCAGAATTTTCCTGAAGGTGCGATTATCTCTATGCCACTTCATTCACGCGGGCTTTCCAAGGCAAAATCATGCTGGTACGGTGTTCTGTCTGGAATAGTGGAGCCTGTAGCGGGACTTTTGACGATTCTTCTTGCAAGCCTTGTTATGCCGGTGCTTCCGTACTTTTTGAGTTTTGCCGCCGGTGCGATGATTTATGTCGTTGTTGAAGAGCTCGTCCCCGAAATGGCGGAGGGCGAGCATTCAAACTGGGGCACAATCACATTTATGCTCGGCTTTACGCTGATGATGATTCTTGACGTGGCGTTAGGATAAACTAATGGTCATGGTGCTCGCCATGATGATCGCATCTTGCTTCAAAATTGCCTTTAAGCTCGCCCTTAGCAAAAAGGGCGGCGGCTGCATCGGCAGAGCCTGTAATGCCCGGAATTTCTTTTAAGCCGGAAGCATTAATCGCATCTATTGCGCCTTGACCGCGGTTTCCTAGAATCAATGTTTCTACTCCAAGACTTTTTAGGTAAGGCGGCAGCGCGTGGTGTCCGTTCCCGCCGTTATCAATTACAGAGGAAGAAAGGATTTTTCCGCCGTCTATCTCGTAAATTTTAAAATACTGGGTTTTTCCAAAATGCTGGAACACGTTCCCAGTTTCTTTTTCATAAGTTATCGCGATTTTCATAGTATCCCCTGACTGTGATTTTTTACAGGTGCAATTCAGTTAGCGCTGTGAAGGGCGCGTCAGCGTTCCTATGCGGATTGTTGTGAAGCGACAAGCCGCATAGGAATGGAGGCGAATGCCGTAACCCGGAACATAGCGACCGGCGTTCGCTTTTTTGGTGCGAACGCCGGGAACTGCCTTTATCCAAGAATTTTCTTTACGATTGCGGAAAGTTTTTCTGACGTGAAAGGCTTAACGATCCAACCGGTTGCGCCGGCGGCTTTTCCTTCCTGCATCTTGCCGTCCTGACTTTCTGTTGTAAGCGCGATAATCGGCGTAAAGCGGTAAGCCGGAAGATTCCTTACGTTCTTGATGAAATCGATGCCGTTCATGTTCGGCATGTTTATATCGGTTATAATCAGCTGAAACTCGTTCGCCTCTGCTTTTTTCAAGCCGTCGATGCCGTCGTCAGCCTCTATTACTTCGTATCCTTCCTGTGAAAGAACGAAAGAAACGCTCTTTCTGATGGAAACTGAATCATCCACAATCATTATTTTTGCCATTTTTTCCTCCTTTAATCTGCGGTTTTATATTGTGCGGCGCATTACTTCGTCCGCTATACCGCCCAGCGGAAGAATACAGTCAACCGCACCTGCTTTTATAGCTTCCGCAGGCATTCCGAAAACGACGCTCGTTTCTTTATCCTGCGCAATTGTATACGCTCCTTTTTCGTGCATTTCAAGCATTCCTTTTGCACCGTCGTCACCCATTCCGGTCATTATAACACCGACGGCGTTCTTTCCGGCATAATGTGCCGCAGAACGGAAAAGCACATCCACGGAAGGGCGGTGTCGCGAAACAAGCGGACCATCCTTCACTTCTACATAATAACGCGCTCCGCTTCTTTTGAGAAGTGTATGTTTGTTGCCCGGCGCAATAAGAACTTTTCCGCGTATCACGGAATCGTTGTCTTTTGCTTCTTCCACATGGACTTTGCAAAGCGAGTCGAGCCGCTGGGCAAACGAGCGCGTAAAATGTTCGGGCATATGCTGCACGATGACGATTCCCGGTGCGTTAACGGAAAGCATCTCTAAAAATGATTTGAGGGCTTCTGTGCCGCCGGTGCTCGCACCAACAACGACGATTTTTTCTGTTGTCTCGATGGTGTGGGGGATGGCGGCGTTCATTGCGTTTTGCGTGTAAAATGGCGCGGAAGCTGAGTTTGCGGCGTTCGTTATGGCGGCGGCGGTTCCGCTGAACTCGGCGTCTAAAAAGGCACTGGCGGATGTGGTTTTTGCGCCGGTTAATGAGCCCGCAGCGTTTGCGGACGCCATCGCGCCCAGCCGCTTCCCGAACCTAGCTTTGATCCGGTGCGTCATAAGAGACGCCGCCTTCACCGCGTCGCAAATAAGAATGCGCGATTCTTCTATGAATTGCTTTGTTCCAAGTTTTGGCTTCTGAATTATCTCGACGGCGCCATACTCCAACGCTTTCATCGCATTAAGCGAGCCGTCCTCTGCCATGCTGGAGCATATTACGACCGGAATAGGATTCGTTTCCATAAGCTGCTTTAGGAACGTTATTCCGTCCATGTGCGGCATTTCAATGTCGAGCGTTATTACATCCGGGGTGGAAAGTTCCATCTTTTTCAGCGCGATAAGCGGATCTCCCGCCGTCCCGATGACTTCGATATTCGGGTCAGAAGCAAGCACCTTTGAAAGTGATTCGCGGACGACAGCGGAGTCGTCTATGACAAGAACTTTTATCATAGGCTCCTCACGGTTTCTGTCTTTCTGTATACGGTTGGCGCGACAGTTTTAAGAGGCAGCTTCATTGAAAGTATAGTTTCTGAATGACCCAGAAAAAGGAATCCGCCTGGTTCAAGGTGTCGTATCAGTTTAGAAATGATTGCTTCTTGCGTCGGCTTGTCAAAGTAGATAAGCACGTTGCGGCAAAAAATAGCATTGAATGTTTCTTTGATGTTGTATGCCGCGTCCATGAAATTCAGCCTGCGGAAAGTCACGCAAGACCGCAGCTCCGGCTTTATACGCACTTTTTGGGCAGATTTGTCCGTGCTTCTAAGAAAGTAAAGCTTTTTCTGCTCGTACGGGATGCTTTCTATTGAAACTTCGTCGTAAACGGCGTTCACAGCTTTGTCCAAGACTTTTGTGGAGATGTCGGTCGCAAAAAGGTGATAATTGCTGAACGCGCCTCTGTGCGCACGCATGAATTCCCGTAATACGATGGAGATTGTGTAAACTTCTTCGCCGCTGGAACAGCCCGCCGACCAGATTACAGGCGTTTTTATGCCTCGGCTTGCAATTTCTGGCAGAACGGTGTTCGAAAGATACTGGAAATGGTCATTCTCGCGGAAAAACTCTGTTTTGTTCGTTGTGAGCGCGTCGGTCAGCAGGATAATTTCATTTCCAGACTTGTCTTGATTGAACGCATAATCGATGTAGTCGCTGAAATTCGTTAAACCGAGCGCTTTAAGCCGCCCGAAAAGCCTAGACTGTACCATTATGCGCTTTACTTCCGGCATACGGATTCCGACCGTTTTTTCTATATAAGAGGAAATCGTTCTGTATTCGTCGTCGGTAAGTTCTATCGACTTGGTGATGAAGTTATCCATCGGTTTCCTTTATGTCCGGTGCACGCAGGGGCTGCTTTTAGGCATTGTCCGCGCAGTTTTTACCGCGAAAATAATTCCCACACGAAAAATCCGCGCGTGCTCAGGCCTTTCTCGCGCGAATAGTGCCCGCGTATATAGTGCCCGCGCTCACTCAGGCCTTTGTATCAAGCTTGCGCACGATGTCCGAAAGCTTGTATACGTCGAGTATAAGCGCGACAGAGCCGTCTCCCAGAATCGTTGCGCCAGAAAGACCTGAAACGTTCTGGTAAAGCCTTCCGAGCGGCTTTATTACGGTCTGATAGTTGCCTATAACCCTGTCTATAATCAGGCCGACGCGAGAATCCTGGTCGGTGACTATAACCATCTGCTGTATTTCTGGCCGTTCTCCTTCAACGCCGAAGAACGTGCGCAAGTCGATGAAAGGCATCATTTCGTCACGGATTTTCATCGAGGAGCAGAACGAGTTTTTCTTCATCGGCTGGTCGAATTCAAGACATTCCACGACATTTGAAAGCGGAAGAATGTAGAAGTTTTCACCGAGCTGTACAAGGATGCCTTCTATGATGGCGAGCGTAAGCGGTATTTTGAGCGTGAATACGGTGCCCTTGCCCGGCGCGGACTGGATGGTGACGCTTCCGCCGAGCGAGGTTATGTCTTTCTTGACGACATCCATGCCTACGCCCCTGCCAGAAATTGACGTGACTTTTTCTGCAGTGGAGAAGCCCGGCATAAAGATGAGGTTGTCTATCTCGCTGTCTGAAAGTTCGTCGTTTGCGTTGATAAGGCCGCGCTCTACAGCCTTGGCTTTTATTTTTTCGCGGTTAAGGCCGGCACCGTCATCTTCAATCGTTATAAGAACGAACGCCCCTGCGTGCTGGGCGCGGAGCCTGACTTTTCCTGTCGGATCCTTGCCTTTCTGCGTCCTTACCTCCGGCAGTTCTATGCCGTGGTCACACGAGTTTCTTATAAGATGAACGAGCGGGTCATTAAGCTTTTCTATAACTGTCTTGTCAAGCTCCGTCTCCGCGCCCTCTGTTATAAGCTCAATGTCTTTGTGTGTACCGGAAGCAAGGTCTCTTACGAGCCTTCTGAAACGCGAGAAAATCGTTCCGATGGGGAGCATCCTCATGTCCATGGTGGTGTCGCGCAATTCCAGTATAAGGCGTTCGCCCTGCTCACCGAGCGTAGAAAGCTGCTGCGAAGAAACTGTGGACGCAACCTGATTCAATCGCGCGTTGAACGTAACGAGCTCGCCCACAAGGTCTATGAGCTTGTCGAGCTTTGCTGAATTGACTTTGATCGTCTGCGCGTTAAGCTCCTGATTCTTTTTCTCGCTCTGTTCCTTAAGATGTTTTTGTTCTGCGAGCGCAGCCTGAACGTCTTCTCTGCTGACAATTTTCTTTTCGGTGAGCAGGGTGCCGATCGGCTTTTGTCCGTCAAGAACATCCTTTATGTCTTCCTGCGTCACGAGCTTTTTGTCCACAAGAATCTCGCCAAGCTTTTTCGGCGTGCCGGAAGAAGTCTGGTCGGGGTCATTTATCTTTTGAATAGAGATTTTGCTTGTGTCGTCAAGGAAAATGAAAACATCTTTTATGTCTTCTTCCGTCTTTGTCGTCGTCAGAATGACATCCCAGGAAACGTAGCATTTTTCAGGGTTCAGGTCATGAAGGCGCGGTACGCCGCTGAAATGTGGACTTATGGAGATTGCGCCCATTTCCGCAAGCTCTGCTATTAGCGCGTGCGGGCGTGTTCCGTTTACAAAGACGTCCGGTGAGAATTCAAGTTTTATACGCCATGTAATTTCTGGCGGTTCTTCCTCTGTTATGAGCATGGATTTTTCAGCGGCTTTGCCTTTTGCGGCGGAATCCGCTGAAGCAGGCGCGGACTGTGCGGATGCGGCTTGTGCCGTCTGTGCCTGTTGTGCGGCAGTTTCCTTTGTGCCTTGTGCTGACGCGTTTGTGTCCGCCAAGGATTTTCCGGTTTTATCGTGCTTTAAAAGGTATAC
>JAEEGJ010024857.1_pt1 | contig 12366 bp, 6 predicted proteins | sample 8958761 | NCBI WGS metagenome assembly JAEEGJ01 (sample SAMN16246546, study PRJNA631951) | gut metagenome | biome: gut microbiome; feature: rumen; material: RS-attached | host: Bos | place: Iran: Karaj | collected 2018-10 | reverse complement strand
GTGAAAAGAAAATGTACGCTCAGGATTTAGAGGAACTTTCAAAAAAACTCTGATTTGCTTTCTTGAATTACAAGATTCCTGGAGGATTTCTTACAAACTTCGATACATTCAAAAAGAGAATTGATAATATCAACGAAATGTCTGCTTTCTTAGAAAGTGAAGAATTCAAATCACTTACAAAGAAAGAACAGCTCGTTTACAAAAGAAAGTTTCTTAGAGCTAATAAAATTTATAGATGAGTAACTAAACTCACTAAAAGACCCGATATTGTAGTAGTAATCGATGGAACAATGCTAGGAAATTTCCTTGATGAAGCAAAGAGACTTCAAAACTTGGAAACTATAGTTCTCGCTTCTACAGATTTCCCAAGATATCGACCTGAAGATGAAATTGTAATGACGAATGTAGCTTCTCACACAAGTATTGATTTTGTTGTTAAGAGTCTATTATCTTAATTTTTTTCTATATGACAGACAACTCTAGATTGAATGAATTGGAACCTTATCTTCCAAGTAGTTCAGAGAAAAAACAAGCAGTGATGATGTACATGGCTGTGGGGCTTGCTCTTTCCATATGAAAACGAGAAGTCTCACCATTTACTCATCATCATATTAGACAATCTTTAGGTTGGCTTGTTTCTTTGATGCTTATGATTTTTGCTGACATAATTCTCATAATAATCTGATTTATGCTTTCTGCAATATCTGGGCTAATATACTCCTTCTTTTCCTTTATTGCATTTTTAATATCCGTTCCCGTATTTATTGTATGAGGAATGTGAATATATCAAGCTACAAAATGAAAATATATTTGGGAATCAGAATTCACAAATAAATTCTTTGCGTTTTTTTCTGGAATATGAAATTGGGTATTAAATTTATTTGATGCTAATCATTATCAAATCATTGATGAAGAAAGGTATCGTTCTGAAAATCAATTTTACCCCAAAAACAATAAAAAAGAAGAATCTGATACTACGGAAGATAACCAATCTACAACTCAAAATCTCAATGATTTAAGCACTCAAAACCAAACATTAAATTCTGTTGTTTCTGATTGAAAAACTCTTGATAATAACCAACAAAACATTATAAATAATCAAGATATTTGAATTGATCTGTCTGGTCACGAAATTAATAATCCAGAAAATCAGGTTAATAACTAGAGTTTCTATATATCAAACTAAGCTAATTATTTTATTTTGTAATATCTAACATAATTATGGCAGATATGAATCTTATTAAACAGCTTCGTGAAGCTACTTTTGCTCCACTTGGAGACTGTAAATCTGCTCTTGATGAAGCTAATGGTGACATCGAAAGAGCAAAGCAAATTTTGAAAGAAAAAGGAATTGCTAAAGCTTGAAAAAAGGCTGATAGAGAGACTAACGAATGAATGATCCAAATAATTACAGAAAATGGAAAGACTGTTGTATTGAAATTATTATGTGAAACAGATTTCGTAGTAAAAAATGATCATTTCCAGACTTTGTTTACTAATATTTTGGATTTACTTAAGAAACAAGATGGGGAAATCGAAGGATATGATAATTTACCAGCTGATACTCAAACTGCTATTACAGATTTGTTAACTTCTTTCGTTGGAACTATTGGAGAAAATGTTAAAATTGGAGATGTATTGGTGACAAGTGAACATGTTTATGGATATAATCATCCAGGAAACAAAGTTGCTTCTCTTATCTACTATACTGGAGATGAAGCTATTGCTAAAAAATTAGCTCTTCAAGTTGCTGCTATGGATCCTACATACTTAACTTTCGATGAAGTTCCACAGGCTGAAAAAGATGTGGCTACTGCAAGATTTACTGAAGAACTCAAAGCACAAGGAAAACCTGAAGCTATGATTCCTCAAATCGTTGCTGGAAAATTGAATAAAGAATTTGCTGAAGATGTATTAATGGAACAAGAATCTATTCACGACAATACAAAGAAAGTTAAAGATATGGTTTCTGGAGATTTCCAAATCTCTAAATTCAAGAGATTTGCTATCTAATTAGTCGGCGTAGTATCTAAATATATTTTATTTCTATCTGTATTTCTATGAAAAATTATGAATTAGTATTGATGCTTAAAACATCAATCACAGAAGCAGAAAGAAAGGCTGTAATATCTGAAATCGAGTCTAAATACAAAGTATTAGACAAAGATGAAATCGGAATCAAAGACCTTTACTATACTGTAAAGGGGGGAATCAGACAGGCTTATTTCGTTTCTTTGTCAATGGAATTGTCAGCAGATGATATTGCTGATCTAAGGAAATCTTTGCTTTATAATCCTACATTGATTCATTACGAAATCTTTGCTAGAGAAGCAAATCAAGAATTCTTCCACTTTGAAAAACTTCAAGCTTCTTTTGAGAAAGCTATCGAAGATATCAAAGATAGAAAATTCGGTCAAAAAGTTACTTTCTTTTCAAAAGCTGAAAATGCAAAGTATATCAACTGGAAATCTATCGCAATCTTGAAATATTATTTAACAAGATTTGGAGATATTAAACCAAGACAATATACATGAAATTCTATTGCTACTCAAAAGACTTTGAGAAAAGAAATAATCAGAGCTAGAACTTTGGGATTACTTCCTTTCATCAATCGTTAATCTGTGTATGAAATAAACTTAAATCAAGGAAGTAGAATGTTTTTATTTCGTTTCGTGTTAAAACAATGGCAAGTAAATTAAGAAGGATCAGAAAATACAATCGAAGATCCAGAATGAATAAACACGGATTCCGCGAGAGAATGTCTAGCTGGACAGGTCGTAGAATTCTAGCTCGTCGTAGAGCAAAATGAAGAAAGAGATTAACAGTACAGAGATAATCTGTACTTTTCTCTTGTAATAGCGAAAAAATATTTCTAACATAAAAAGAGATAATATATCGCCAAAAAATAACAAGATTTCTAATGCGTAAAAGAGTATGGTTGTTGGTCTTTCCCTCAATTACGTGGCAGAGAAATCTGTGGTAAAAATGAATATTTATTTTCCACATTTAATTCCATGGCTAAAAAAGAAATTACAACTAAAAAAGCTGTGAAAAACAGCTCTTCTTCTGTAAAAGAAAAAAAAGAAGAGAAAAAGTTGACTTCAAAGTCAAGTTCAGCTTCTAAAAAAGCAAATTCGACTTCGAAGTCAGCACCAAAAGTAGAAAAGAAAGTTGCTAAAGTTGAAAAAAAGGTGGAGAAAAAAGAAACTAAGAAAGAAGTAAAAAGGGAAGCTAAAACTGAAAAAAAGGTTGCAGCAAAAAAAGAGACTAAAGCTCCTGCTGAGAAAAAAGTGGAGAAAAAAACTGAAAAGAAGGTTTCAATTTCTGTTGATGAAGAAGTAGCTACTTGAGCTACTGTTTCAGCGATAGCTGAACATCATGAAATGATGAAACAAGAATTCAAACCTGTAGATTCTCGTTTGCCAAAAGCTTTTCATAAATATCAAGAATTGAATGGAAGAATCTATCTTTCTAATCCAAAAACTTATGGGAATCTTCCTGATCTTTTGTCTTTACAAAAGAAAGGTTACAACGATTTCTTACAGTACTATCTTCCAACTTTATTCGAAGAAATGAATCCTATTCGAGATCTTGGATGAAATAAATTGAATATCACAATTACTGATGTTCAAGTTTCTGAACCAACTGTAGATATCGATACTTGTAAAAAGAAAGAACAGACTTATGGATGAATTATCACTGCTAAAATTAAACTATCTGAAAAAATAGTTGATGAAAAAACTAAGAAAGAATCAGAAAAAGTTTTGTTTAATAAGCGTGCGAATGTCGGAACTCTACCTTTGATGACTCCAACTGCTACATATATCGTAAATGGAGTTGAGAGAGTTGTTATTTCTCAGATCGTTAGATCTTATTGAATATTCTATTCTCCAAAAGAAGTAAATAGATGTAGTTTCAAAGTAATTCCTGAAAATGGACCTTGGCTTGAAGTAGATGTAGAAAAAGCTGGAACTATTGTTGGTAGAATTAATAAATCACGTAAATTTCCTATCACAGCTCTACTTAGAGTATTTGGATATGAAAGTGATGAATCTATCAGAGAACTTTTTAAAGATTGTTTTGATGAAGAAGATATTAACTACATCGATTTAACATTAAAGAAAGATAAAGATACTCATGATGCAGTTTCTGCTGCAGAGTTTATATACAACAAATTAAGACCTGGAGAGATTATTGATGCTGAATCAGCTCTTGATTATGTAAAAGCTCAATTCATGGATCCAAATAGGATAAAGGTTTGAAGAATTGCGAGAAGAAAAATTAATGCAAAACTTTGATTGAAAAAACCTTTGGGATCAGATTTAGCTAATATTTTTGATGATGAAGATTTAGTTGCTTCTATAACATATTTGTTAAATTTATGTAATCGTAAAAAATGATACTATATAGATGACTCTGATCACCTATCAAATAAAAGAGTTAGAACAATGGGAGAAGTATTGTATTCTCATTTACAACCTGTAATGAGAAAGTTTGTTAAAAGTGTTTGATGAAAATTATCGGTATTAAACACTGAAAATTCATTAAAAATTACAGATCTCGTAAATTTTAAAATGATTGATAATTCAATTAAATCATTTTTCGCTACATCTCAATTATCTCAGTTCTTAGACCAGATTAATCCTCTTTCAGAAATTGAACATAAAAGAAGAATAACCGCTCTTGGACCTGGAGGTTTAAAGAGAGAAACTGCTAAATTCGAAGTTAGAGATGTTCACCCTTCTCACTACTGAAGAATTTGTCCTATTGAAACTCCAGAATGACAAAATATCTGACTTGTAACTCACCAAGCTCTTTATAGTAGAATTAATGAAGAATGATTCCTTGAAACTCCTGCTTTAAAGATCTTCCGTCAAGTAAGTCCAAGGAAATCTGAATTAGTTCATAGAATTGCTCATCGTGATATTTGCGAATTAGATGGGAAATGAAACGAAACTAAGAAAATTATAGTTTCTGAGGATTCTTATATTGATGAAAAACAAGCTGAAACTATTGAAAAATTCTATGGAAAACTATGAAATCCTATCAGAGTAAAACCTTTCTTTACTGATGAAATTGAATATATCTCTCCTGAAATGGATGAAAAAACAGTTATTGCTGATGCTACTAGTCCAGTTGATGAATGGTGAAATATTAAGTCAAATCGTGTAGCTGCGAGACACTTTACGGAAATGGCAACATTCCATATTAATGAAGTTACACACATGGATGTTAATCTTTCTCAGATTTTCTCCCCTAACGTTGCCGTTATTCCATTTGTAGACCATAACGATGCCGTACGTGCCTCTATTTCGACATCTCAGCAAAGACAAGCTGTACCTCTATTGAGAAATGAGGCTCCATTGGTTGGAACTGGAAAAGAAAAAGCAATTATGGCTATGACTAATGCTGTAATTACTGCTGAAGAAGATGGAGAGGTGTTGTATGTGGATTGAAAAAGAGTTAAAGTAAAATATAAATCTGGAACTAAAGAATATGAACTTATTACATTCTTGAAATCAAATAACAAGACTGCTATGGTTCAATGTCCTTGTGTTCATCCAGGACAAAAAGTTAAGAAATGAGATTTATTGGCAGAAGGACCTTCTGCTGTTAATTGAGAAATGTCTCTAGGAACAAATATAAGAATAGCTTTCATGCCATGGAAATGATATAACTATGAGGATGCCATTGTGGTTTCTCAAAGACTCGTAAGAAATGATACTCTTACATCTATGCATATTGAAGAACATGAAATTGAAGTTGCAGAAACTAAACTTGGACCTGAAGAAACTACTAACGATATTCCATGAGTTTCTTTGGCTAAATTAAGCAACTTGGATGATGAATGAATTATCAGAATTTGATCAATTGTTAAAGGTTGAGATATCTTAATCTGAAAAATTACACCAAAATCTGAATGAGAACTTACTCCTGAAGAAAAGCTTATTCAAGCCATCTTTGGAGATAAATCAAAAAATGTGAAAGATACTTCATTGTATCTTCCATCATGAAGTGAAGGAAAGGTTATAGATGTAGTAATCTTAGATGCTAAAAAATGAGATAATTTGATGGCGGGGGTGAAGAAAAAGATTAAAGTATACGTTGCAATGACAAGAAAGATTGAAGTTTGAGACAAGTTAGCATGAAGACATGGAAATAAAGGTATTGTTTCAATTGTTGTACCTGAAGAAGATATGCCATATTCTGCAGATGGACAACCAATTGATATAGTACTTAATTCGCTATGAGTAATTTCTCGTATGAATCTTGGTCAGCTTTTTGAAACTCAATTAGGTTTTATTGCTAAAAATTTAGGAATAAAATTTGCTGTTCCAACATTTGGAGACTTTGGTATTGATGAAATGCTAAAATTAGCTGATGAGATTTGATTCAAAGATAAGTTGGAAACTACTCTATATGATGGTCAAACATGAGAACCATATGAACAGAAAGTTACGGTTTGATACATGCATATAATCAAATTAGTTCATATGGTAGAAGATAAGATTCATGCAAGATCTGTTGGTCCATACTCACTTATTACTCAGCAACCTCTTGGATGAAAATCAAGACAATGAGGACAAAGATTCTGAGAAATGGAAGTGTGGGCTTTGGAAGCTTATTCTGCTGTATATACATTGCAAGAAATGCTTACAGTTAAATCAGATGATGTAATTGGAAGAAATAAATTATATGAATCTATTATTAAAGGACAGAAACCTAAAATATGATGATTGCCTGAATCATTCAACTTATTGACTTATTTGTTCAGATGAATTGGTCAAAATATTCAGCCTTTGACTGCTGATGAAATTGAAAGAATCCAAGATGAAAGAATTGAAAAGATTAAATCTCTTGGTTTGTCTGGATTGATGAGTGAAATGGCTATTCCTGAAGAAAATGGATGAGAAGTTGATTCTCAAGAAGAAAAGGAAGAGATTATGGATAAAGTTACCGAAGAATTGGAAGATTTTGGACAGACTGAATAGAGCTCCTTTAATATTATATAGAAATTTCTTTTATCATCTTATGATACCCTATCATGTATAACAAAAAATTTGATGGTTTAATGGTGACTCTTGCTTCTATGGAAGACATCGAATCTTGGTCTCATGGAGCTGTAGATAATCCAGATACCGTAAACTATAGAACAGGTAAACCAAAGGCTGGAGGTCTATTCTGTGAATCAATCTTTGGACCTGTAAAAAACTTTGAATGTAGTTGTGGAAAATATAAAGGACCTAGATATAAATGAATCGTTTGTGAAAAATGTAATGTTGAAGTTACAAGTTCTCGTACAAGAAGAACTAGGATGTGACATGTTGATTTAGCATCTCCATTAGTTCATGCTTGGTATAAGAACTCTCCTTCTGGATGAATTCATCAATTATTACAACTATCTTCATACGAAATTGATAAGATTTTGAGTTTCGTTAAATATATCGTAGTTAAAGGTCCTGATGAAAAATGAAAAGATTATATGAAAGAAACTCTAAAATCTGATTTTAATATCAGATTAACTGAACTTGATGAAATATATATAGAAGAAGATAAAGCGGAAAAGAATGTAAAAAGAAAAGCTGAATTAAAGGATTTATACGAAGAAAAAAAGAAAGAATTAGTTGATGAACAAATGAGATTAAACTGAATCATTTCTGAGCTTGAGTGGGGAAAAACTGTACTGGAATCAGATTGGAGATCTTTCTTCTACAAGTTCTCTGATAAAATGGAAATGGCTTCTGGACCTGATGGAATCTTGAAGGCTTTGAAAGAAATAGATGTAGAAAAAGAAATTAAGAGAAGAGTCAAAGAATTCCCTAATATCAAATCTGCTGATGCAAAAAAGAAATCAATGGCTTTGATTAAACTATTGATTAACTTATATGTTTCAGGAGTAAAGCCTGAAAATATGGTACTTAGAAAGTTGCCTGTTATTCCTCCTGATTTAAGACCTGTTGTTCAACTTGATGGTTGAAGATTTGCATCTTCTGATGTAAACCTTTTCTATAGAAGAGTATTGATGAGAAATATAAGACTTAAAAAAATGGTTCAAGTTGGGATGCCTGATGTGTTAAAAAAGAATGAAATCAGACTTTTACAAGAATCTGTAAATAATTTGTTAGTCGGAGAAAAATCAGGAGCTGGAAGATCTGGTGCTGGAAATAAGGTATTCAAATCTCTTTCTGATATGCTTTCAGGAAAAGAATGAATATTCCGTAAGAATCTCCTTGGAAAACGTGTAGACTACTCTGGAAGATCTGTAATTACTGTTGGACCTGGATTAAAACTTGATGAATGTGGATTACCTATTTACATCGCTGTAAAAGTATTCACTCCATTCATTATCGGAAAACTTATGGAGAAAAAGATAGTCTATACTCCAAAACAAGCTGAAAAATTGATTAAGGATGAAGATCCTATAGCTTTAAAGTTCTTGGAAGATGTAATTAAAGATAAGTACGTTCTTTTGAACCGTGCTCCTACATTACACCGTCTTGGAATTGAAGCATTTAAGATTAAGCTATTCCCTGGAAAAACTATAAGACTTCATCCATTAGTATGTGGATCATTTAATGCTGACTTCGACTGAGATCAGATGGCTATTCATCTTCCTATCTCTGATGAAGCTCAGAAAGAAGCTAAAGAATTAATTGCTTCAGATAAAAACGTATTGAAACCAGCTTCTGGGGATCCTACTCTATCATTATCGCAAGATATGGTACTCTGAGTATATTATCTGATGGATTATTTCGATACTAGAAGACCTGAAATAACTTCTGAAGATGAGTGGATTAAAAATGTACCAGTGCATGCTAGATATGCAAGTATACAGGAAGCATTCAAGGCTTATGAAAATAGAGAAATTCATATTAAAGATAAAATTACAATTATTCATGATTGAGAAGCAATAGATACGACTGCTTGAAGAGTGATTTTCAATATGAAAATGCCAGAAGGACTAAAATATATTAATAAGAATATGAAAAGTAAGGACATTAAACAATTGCTTGGTCAAGTGTTTGACGAATATTGAATGCCGGTAACTGTAAAACTTTCAGATGATATTAAAGATCTTTGATTTAAATATTCTACTCTTGCTGCAGTATCTATTAGTATTCTTGATATGAAAATTCCTCAAGACAAAGAAAATATTTTGAAAGAATGAGATCAGCAAGCTGATGAAATTTATAAATTGTTCTACAAATGATATTTATCAGAAGATGAAAAACACAGACTTATTATTGATGTTTGGACTGATATTAAAAAAAGAGTTGAGGCTTGCTTAAAACCAATTATTTGAGCATGAAATAATCTATATACAATGATTGATTCCGCTGCTCGTGGGTCCCAAAACAATGTTACTCAAATTTGTGGAATGAAATGATTGGTTGTAAATCCTCAGTGAGAAATTATTGAACTTCCTATTAAATGATCTTTTGCTGAATGATTAAGACCTATTGAGTACTTTATTGCAGCTCACTCATGAAGAAAATGAAAGGCTGATACAGCTCTCAGAACTGCTGAATCTGGATACTTAACTCGTAAGCTTTGTGATGCCAGTCAAGAAGTTATCATTCGTGAAGAAGATTGTGGATCCGAAGAATACATTACTTACTCAAAGGAAAATGCTGCTGCTAGTGGAGAGAAATTCTTTACACAAATATATGGTAGAGTTCTCGCTCAAGATGTATTAGATGAAAATGGAATAAAAATATTGGATGCTGGAGTCATGTTGTGAAAATGAGAAGTCGCATTAATCGAAGGAAATGATGCCGTTCATGAAGTAAAAGTTCGTAGTCCTATTACTTGTCACTGTGCAAGTGGAGTTTGCCAAAAATGTTATGGAATGGATTTATCATCTCGTCAACTTGTTCAGATCTGAATCCCTGTAGGAATTATTGCTGCACAATCAATCTGAGAACCTTCTACTCAGCTTACATTGAATACTTTCCATACGTGATGAGTGGCTGGAGAATCTGAATCAGATGCTAGTGGTATTGATAGAATTAAACAATTGTTCGAAGTTAGAACTCCTAAACATCCAGCTATTATTGCTCCATTTGATGGAACTATCGAATTTGAGGAAACTCCAGAAGGATGAAAATTCTGATTGATTAAAATCACATCTGAACCTCAAAAGAAAGTTTATATCATCAAAGATGGATATAAAGTAGCTGTTAAGAAATGAGAAAACTTACCTAAATGAGCGACATACGCTGTTAAATGAAAAAGTGCTTTAAAGATAGAAGAAGAATGACAGGTATTATCAGTTGATAAGGATGCAATTATTCTCGGAGTAGTTCAGACTGTTAGTCATAAATTATTCTGATTATTGCCTAAAAAGACTAAATCAGGAGAAAAAGTTTATGCTGGAGAAATTCTTACAGCTGGAGCTGTAGATATTCAAGAGTATAAAGGAATAGTTGGTGATTTGATGGCTCAAAGATATATCATACGTGAAGCTAAGAAAGTTTATTCTGATCAGTGACAGAGTTTGAACGACAAACATATGGAAATCATTGTTAAACAATTGTTCTCTAAAGTGTTTATAGAAGATTCTGGAGATTCAAGTTTCATTCCTGGAACGTATGTAAAATATGAAGATTTCTTGAAAAGGAATGAAGAACTTACTCGTGAAAAAAAGACGCTTGCAAAATGAAAGAGGATGGCTCTTGGACTTACAACTATTGCAAAAGAAACTGATTCATGGTTATCTGCTGCCTCATTCCAGGAAACAATCAGAGTAATGGTATGAGCTTCTCTTCGTGGAGCAATAGATACTCTATCTGATTTGAAAGCAAATGTTATTATCTGAAGGCTTCTTCCTATTGGAGAGAACTACAGAAATATGCACTGATATTAATACTAAATATAATAAAAAAGGCTGACCATGTGGTCAGCTTTTTTGTTATTTATTATATTATCCTTTTAATTTACCTAATTTCATTGCTAATTGTTTTGCCTCGTTTAAATAATTTCTTAATTGATGTAATACCACATCCCAAAATTCTTTTTTCGTAATATCTATTCACATATCCATAAATATTTCTTCTGCAGATTTAGAGCATCAAGCTGCTAAAAATGATTTAACTTGCTCCATTGTCAGGCTTCAATTTTTCAACATTTTGATCATTGCCTGGGAAATTAAATATCAACTTGCATATGAATAAACATAAAAAAATGCTCTACTGTGATCTCGACTAATCCGACGATTATTATCGTATTCATCATAATGTATTCATTCTCATGTATAATCTCTCATGTGAGAAACAAACAACTCCCCTATTTCATCTGCTGAAAGATATCCCTTTTCACGGAACAACTTGTGCAAATCTTGTTCAAAGCGATATTCAGCCACTTGACGTTGAACTGCAGCAATTATATAATCTAAATTCGTGACATGAAAGACTAATAATTCCTCATCTGTTAATGTTGCTTGGAGTGTATCTTGGAGTAATGATTCATAAAATGTTGATGGTGTTTCTGCAAATCATAGAGGTGCTCAAAATTCAAGAGCATTTAAATTCTTTTTTTGTAATTGACAACTAGCATTATGTCCAGATTCATGGATTAATGTAGATACATCATCTATCTTATTTGTATAATTCATAAGTATATAAACTGGAAGTCATTTAGGGGCATCTGTACAGAATCATCATCCATATTTTCATTTATGCGGAAAAGCATCTATCATTCAGTTTTCCAATGATTCATTAAAAATATCTAACAACTCCGAATCCCATTTTCATAATGTTTGCTGGCAAAGACTTACTGCTTCATCAAATGAATATTCTTTTTCTAATGAACCATAATGTAAACTCTTCTCTGAATATGAAAAAGATTTAACTCAAAATAAATCAGCTTTAAATCTATAAAAATCACGAGAAATATCATAAGCATCTTTTACACAATCTATCATAGTATGGATTGTTTGGAGAGAAATATCATCACGTAATGTAATAAACTCTTCAACAGAAGAGAATAATCTCAAATCGTCTGTTACTTTTTTATATTCAAGAAGCGAATTCATTTCATTTTCCGCCATTTCTTTTGCTTCTAAATGGATTTCATTTACAGCTTTAATCGCTTGTTTACGCACGTTTTCATCTTTATCACATGTATAAGTTAGAAGCTCTTCAAGAGTTGCTAATTTCTTTCAAGAAGACAATTCTATTTTTTTTTGCGATTTAGATAAAAACTTAATTGTCATGGACTCCCAATTTTCATATGAAGTTTTAGATAATAAACTCATAACCTTTTCTCACTCTTCAGAAAGCAAGTGCTTTGATGATGCAAATTGTTTTTCTAGGAAATGGCGATATGGAGCTAATAATGAATTTGATAAAAATTCTCATTGCTTAT
>JAEEGJ010024855.1_pt1 | contig 12366 bp, 9 predicted proteins | sample 8958761 | NCBI WGS metagenome assembly JAEEGJ01 (sample SAMN16246546, study PRJNA631951) | gut metagenome | biome: gut microbiome; feature: rumen; material: RS-attached | host: Bos | place: Iran: Karaj | collected 2018-10 | reverse complement strand
CATCTACACCGTGAAAGCCAAGGAAGTCAAAGCCCTGATGGAACAGGAATAATCTTCCAACATCACATAGAAAAACCAACCACGATTTGCAGTGTTTGCTGCGAATCGTGGTTTTTTCGTATCTTTGACGCCGTAAAAGCATTTTGATCATGAATAATAAAGCCATTCTATTTGTATTATTGAGCATCATTTACACTTTGTCGTTCGCCCAAACCGATGACCAACTCCCAGAAACCAACCCCGCCATCACCAATCGCATCAGCCAATGGCAGGACCTGAAATTCGGATTCATGATGCATTGGGGCATCTATGCCCAATGGGAAGTGGTGGAGTCATGGTCCATCTGCAACGAACCATGGATTAATCGCAATGGTGCCGATTATTACCAATACAAGACTGATTACCAAAATCTTAACAAAACATTTAACCCGCATCATTTCGACCCCTCAAAATGGGCCGAGGCCGCCAAAAACGCGGGCATGAAGTATGTTGTCTTCACCACGAAGCACCACGACGGCTTCTGCATGTTCGACACCAAGGAAACCTCCTACTCCACTGTCGACCCAAGCTGTCCTTTCTCGAAAAACCCGAAGGCCGACATCACCGGCGAAGTAGTGAAAGCCTTTCGCGAAAAGGGTTTTTGGACAGGCCTCTACTTCTCGAAACCCGACTGGCACTGCGACGACTACTGGGCACACGAGTGGGCCACCCCTGACCGCAATGTCAACTACGAACCGACCTCCATGCCCGAGCGTTTTGAGAAATACAAGCAATTCACCCACAGACAAATACGAGAACTCACACATAACTACGGCGACATTGACATCCTTTGGCTCGATGGTGGCTGGGTACGTCCCGAATGGAGCGTGAACGATGAAACGCGTCCCTGGCTCGGATGCCAAGGCTATATCCAGGACATTGACATGCCCAAAGTAGCCGAAATCGCCCGCGAGAGCAACCCCGACCTCATCATCGTCGACCGCTCGGTAGGCGGCAAATATGAGAACTACCAGACCCCCGAACAGCAGGTGCCCGACTCGCTCCTTCCCTATCCTTGGGAGACCTGCATGTCGATGGGCAACTCGTGGTCGTATGTCTCGACTGACACCTATAAAAGCACCAACAAACTCATCCACCTTTTGTGCGACATCGTGGCCAAGGGTGGCAACTTCCTCCTCAACGTGGGTCCCGATGCCGATGGCAACCTGCCCGACACCGCCTTGCTTCGCATGAAGGAAATCGGTGAATGGATGCAGGTGAACGGCGAAGCCATCTATGGCACACGCCCGATTTATCCTTTTACTTACGGCAAGTTCCGCTTCACGCAGAAAGGTGACAAAGTCTACTGCATTTTCCTCTTGGACGAACAGGAAAACCCTGTTCCTGACACTTATTGGTTTGAGGCCAAAGACATAAAGCTGAAGACAGGAAAAATCAAAGTATTAGGCAGCAAAAAGAAAGCCTCCCTTTGCAAGGAGGCTGATGGTCGTTACCGCATCGACTTCCCGAATAACTACGAGATGCCGCACGCGGTGGTGTTTGAGATGAAAGAAAAAGAACGGCACCATTAGTCACAATTATAAGTTAAATGAAACAAAATAATTACATACAAAAGTTCTACCGCTGACTTTAAACTTTTGTCGCCAAACAACGGAAAAAATCAGCACTTGAACACTAAACTAGTGATTAAGGTGCCGTTACACCCTTCTTCCTTTCGGTTACAAAAATAGAGCTATTCCAATACTACTCAAATAACAATTAGAACGAAATAATTGTCATTTGGTCGGTTTATTGTGAATTATTTGGACAATTAAAGCTATTTTTGTAGGCAAAATGACCGAAAAGAATGAAAAAGCAGCCACACGATTTGGAGGAAATAAGAGACCAGATAAAAAAACATGGTCTAATGGTATTCGATAACATCAACCGAGTGCCCATTTACGAGAGGGCCTTCGCATCTCAATTTTTCGTACTTTGGCTAAATCATCGGGGGTGTCTGAAAAACCTTTTTGACAAGCAACAAAAGGAATTCCATCAACACGACTTTGTCGTGGTTCCTCCTGGCCACGTGATGGAGATCCAAGAGTCGAGCGACGATTATTTGGTTTCATTGCTCGTCATCTCACCCACTTTTCTCCAAAACCTGAAGCATCTCTATCCCTTCTATTTTGAGCATGTCGAATACCGATATAATTCCGTTTTCCATCTGAGCGACGAACAATACGAAGGCATGCAAGGGCATTTCATGATGCTCCAAGCCATCAGTCAGTTGAGTCACCCTGAGCGTGACGAATTATTGGTCAAGCAAATGGAAATAGGAACGCATTTGATGGAAATTTACCTACAGGAAAATGGCTTAACGGCACCAGAACTCACCCCAGCCCAACAATTGTTTAACCGCTTCAAAAACGCCTTTGTCAACCATTCCCATGAAAGCCGCGAAGTGCAGTATTATGCCAATCTTCTTTGTTTGTCGCCCAAATACTTTGGCAGCATCATCAAGAAACAAACCGGTATTAGTGCCAATGAATGGATTTCGGGTTATGTCATTGTCCAAGCCAAGTCGCTACTTCGCCACAGCAAGGACCTTAATATCCAACAAATCAGCCAGCAGCTTGGCTTTTCTGACCCAGCTGCATTCACTCGCTTTTTTAAAACAAACGCGGGTATGTCGCCCAAGGAATACCGGGCGCAACAATAAAACTGTGTAGAGACGTAGCGCGCTACGTCTCTACAAATTAATTATCCCACAACAATATTCACAATCTTCTTCGGCACGTATATCACCTTGCGCACTTGCTTGCCCTCAATCCACTTGGCGGCTTCGGGGGCGGCAAGCACGGCTGCTTGCACCTCATCGGCATTCATCGTGACAGGCAGTTCCATATTAAAGCGCATCTTGCCGTTGAAACTCACGGGATAGTTGAAGCTATTCTCCACGGTCTTGCTCTCGTCGTAGACGGGGAAGGCAGCATTCACCACCGAGGTTTCATGGCCCAGCAAGTGCCACAACTCTTCAGCGATATGCGGTGCGTAAGGCGAAATCATAATGGCCAAAGGTTCAAGGATTTCACGCTTGTTGCACTTGAGATCGGCAAGCTCGTTGACGCAAATCATAAAGGCTGAGACGACCGTATTGAACGAAATGCTTTCGATGCCATCCTCTTCTTTCTTGATGAGCTTGTGCAGGCTCTTCAGTTCAGGCGCTGTGGCAGGCTCATCACTAACGCAGAACTCGTTGTTTTCGTTGTGGAACAGCCTCCAGAACTTGCGCACAAAACGGAACGTGCCTTCGATACCTTGCGTGTCCCAGGGCTTCGACTGCTCCAAGGGACCAAGGAACATCTCATAGAGACGGAGCGTGTCGGCACCGTATTTCTCCACGAGGTCGTCGGGGTTCTGCACATTGTACTTCGACTTCGACATCTTCTCGACTTCGTTGCCGCAAACGTAAACTTCGTTGCCGTCCTTATCCTTCTCCTTGATAAAGTGGGCATCCTTCAGGTCGTCGCGCCACTGGCGGCATGCTGGAATATCAAGAATGTCGTTGCGAACCATATTAATATCGACGTGAATCGGGTCGCTGAACAACTCACGGTCGGGTATGTTTTTGGACACGAAAATAGGGCCACGATTGTACTCTTCGCCTTCAACGAAAGCCGGGACTTTCTTACCCGCAATCAAATCCTTGATTTTCTGTTCAACGATATGGGTTCCAGCCCTATAATCATTCAAGACATCGATGTTGGGCACCAAAAGAAGTTTGTAGCCCTTCGATGCCGCATATTCCTCCCAAGGTTCGGCCACTTTCTCAAGGTTGCCCATGCGATTGATTTCAATAAGAATGCCTTTCTCAGGACAGAAGAAGTCAAACTGACGGCGACCATCCTTGTAACCCTTGATGAATTCCACACCCAAACGCTTGTCCTTGATGATGTTCCAAACGTCGTATTCGCAGAGCTTCTCCAAATTGACACGATAGGCAAAGCTGGAACGGCCTTGAATCATGCCTTGGTTGATCATCCTCTGGAAAGGTTCATCCTTGCACGACAAACCAATGTCATAGAGGAACTTGCACCAGAAGCGGCTGTAAATCAGGTGACCGGTAGCGTGTTCGGCACCACCGATATAAAGATCTACGTTCTGCCAGTAGTCGTTGGCTTCGCGGCTGAAGTATTCCTTGTCGTTATGCGGGTCTTCGTAGCGGAAATAGTAACCACTCGAACCGGCAAAGCCTGGCATGGTGTTGGTCTCGATAGGATAGCCTTCCTCCGTGACCCAATTCTTGGCGCGAGCCAAAGGCGGCTCACCCGTTTCGGTGGGCTTATATTCACTGATGGCAGGCAACTCAAGCGGCAGTTTCGACTCATCCATAGCATAAGGCATGCCGTCCTTGTAGTAAATCGGGAAAGGCTCACCCCAATAACGCTGACGGCTGAAGATGGCATCGCGCAGACGGTAGTTGGTCTTGCCTGTGCCGACGCCCAGTTTCTCCAGTTCCTCAATCATGCGCTCGATGGCTTTCTTGACGGTCAGGCCATTGAGGAAGCCCGAATTGACTAATTCACCGTCCTTGGCATCGAAGCTTTCCTCCCATGTAGCAGGGTCAGTCGGCTCGGTGCCGGGTTTCTTCACCACTTGGATGATGGGCAGGTTGAAATGGCGGGCAAAGGCGAAGTCACGGCTGTCGTGGGCAGGCACAGCCATGATGGCACCAGTACCATAACCCATCAGCACGTAGTCGGCAATCCAGATGGGCAACTTGACACCCGTGATGGGGTTGATGCCGTAGGCACCCGTGAAAGCACCGCTCACCTTGCGAACCTCGGCCATGCGCTCACGCTCGCTGCGGTTCTTGGTGCGGGTGATGTATTCCTCTACCTCGGCACGCTGCTCAGGGGTGGTGATTTGTGAAACCAATTCGTGCTCAGGAGCCAGCACCATAAAGGTCGTACCAAACAAGGTATCAGCACGCGTCGTAAACACCTCTAAATCTATATCTTTACCATCCACCTTGAAGATAACGGAAGCACCCATAGACTTGCTAATCCAGTTGCGTTGCAAATCCTTCACCGACTCGCTCCAATCCACGGTCTCAAGACCTTGGAGCAGACGGTCAGCGTAGGCGGTGATGCGAAGTTGCCATTGCTTCATCGACTTGCGTTCCACGGGGAAACCGCCGCGCACCGAGAGGCCGTCGGCCACCTCATCGTTGGCGAGCACTGTACCCAATCCCGGGCACCAGTTCACCATGGCCTCGGCTTGATAGGCAAGACGGTAGTTCATCAACACCTCTTGTTGTTGCTTCTCACTCATGGCCTTCCACTCAGCAGCGGTGAAGCTCAGCGGTTTGCTCTCGGCCACATTAAGGCCTTCTGTACCTTTTTCCTCGAAGCGGGCAATCAACTTGCTGATAGGCTGGGCCTTCTGGCAACCATAGCAATAGAATGACTTGAACAACTGAAGGAATGTCCATTGTGTCCACTTGTAGTAGCCCGGCTCGCAGGTGCGCACCTCGCGGTCCCAGTCGTAGCAGAAACCAATCTTGTCCATCTGTTCGCGATAGCGGTTGATGTTCTTCTCGGTCGTCACGGCGGGGTGTGTACCGGTTTGGATAGCATATTGCTCGGCGGGCAAGCCGTAGGCATCGTAGCCCATCGGATGTAGCACGTTGAAGCCTTTCAGCCTTTTATATCTTGCATAAATATCCGAGGCAATATAGCCCAAAGGATGTCCGACATGCAGGCCTGCACCCGAAGGATATGGGAACATGTCGAGGACATAAAATTTCGGCTTATTATGGTCAATATCAACCTTATAGATTTTGTTGTCGTGCCAGTATTGCTGCCACTTTTTCTCGATTTCGGTAAAGTTATAGTCCATATAATAGCGGTGTTATTTGCTGTTTCTAAAGAAACTGCAAAAATAGGGAAAATTTGTTTTACGATTGATGCCCGTAATAAAAACTACAAATCAACTCACACTTTTTAAGCAAGAAACAACTAAAATATTGATCAATTGCAATTTATCCAACAGCAAACGACAACAAACGACTACAGTCGACTACAAACGTTTAATCAACGGATAATTCTTGACAAATAGCGTTTCTTTGCAGCGTAACAACAAATAAAAATGAGCCAATACAGACAAAATATAATTCCACAAACACATATACCTGAGGAATGGAAAGCCCTAACATCTAAAGAACTCCGTAATGTTGTTATGGAAAGAGCGAAAGGACTCGTGTATGAAAAAGTGTTAAACATCGACACGGGAATAGAAATAGAGTTCAGTGTGACAAATGCAAGAAAACTTGCTCGTGGAGGAGCCATATATTTAAAAAAAGCGTCATTAGTACCTATTCTTCCCGAATTGGTAAAAGTGGCTGAATATTCCAATTTTGGCCAAAGGAAAGAAACAGACAACCCTGAACTGTTAGGGTTTCTGAATTTTAAGGCAAAATGCATAATAGACGGGAAAACAGAACATGTTCGGCTTTCGGTGCAATTTTGCCGCAGAAACAAGTTTTTCTATAACGTGGAAGTGAATAAAATAAAGCTGCTACCCCAAAAGCCCCGTAGGTAACTTTAATAGCAGTAGCAGCTGTTTTTTAGTGATTTCTCTGAATCTTTCCCGGCGGTGCACTCCGCCTTGTACCAATCACCAAAGGACACTGCAAAACTACAAAACTTTTTGAATACCAAGTATAAAAACTTGAAAAAAACCAACGAGAAGCAAAAACAGCATTCCCCTACTCAAACAAACTCATCTCTCCCGTAGGCTTAATCCTCGTCTTTCCCAAATGCTTATACGCCAAATCGGTGCATTCGCGGCCGCGGGGTGTGCGCATGATGAAACCTTCCTGGATGAGGAACGGCTCGCAAACCTCTTCGATGGTGCCAGGGTCCTCGCCCACTGCCGTGGCAATGGTATTCACACCGACTGGCCCACCCTTGAACTTGTCGATGATGGTGGTGAGAATCCTATTGTCCATGTCGTCGAGGCCATGCTCGTCCACATTGAGCGCTTTCAGGCCGATTTTTGCGATATCCAATGTGATGGTACCATCGCCCTGGATTTGGGCGAAGTCGCGCACGCGGCGCAGCAACATATTGGCGATACGCGGTGTGCCACGGCTGCGGCGCGCAATCTCAAAAGCTGCCGTGTCGTCGATAGGCACACGCAGGATACCTGCCGAGCGCTTCACAATCATCGACAAGGTCTTCGCGTCATAATATTCCAAACGCTGCTTGATGCCAAAACGCTCACGCAAGGGGGCCGTCAGCATGCCACTGCGAGTGGTGGCACCTATCAAAGTGAAAGGATTCAAGGTGATTTGAATGCTGCGCGCGCTGGGACCTGTCTCAATCATAATGTCGATGCGGAAGTCCTCCATGGCGGAATAGAGATACTCCTCCACTACGGGGCTGAGGCGGTGGATCTCGTCGATGAACAGCACATCATTAGGCTCAAGGCTGGTTAGCAAACCCGCAAGATTGCCTGGCTTGTCGAGCACGGGGCCCGAAGTCATCTTCATGCCGACACCCAACTCGTGGGCAATGATATACGACAAAGTGGTTTTGCCCAGACCCGGAGGGCCATAAAGCAAAGTGTGGTCGAGGGCTTCGCCACGCTGAGCGGCGGCTTTCACGAAAACGCGCAGGTTGTCAACCACCTGCTTCTGTCCCGCAAAGCTTTCAAACATATCGGGACGCAAGGCGTTTTCAAGGTCTTTCTCAGCCTTCGACAAATGAGAGGCATTCGCGTCAAGATTACTATTCATGCGTTTGTTTTGAGCCACAAAGATACAACTTTCGCCGAAAATTGGGATATTCTCAAAAAAATGTATCTTTGCAGCCTAAAATGATTCCATTATGAAGCGCATCATCTGCCTTTCCATACTTGTTGCGTGGGCAACCCTGACCTTCGCACAAAGCCATGGTTCATTGCATATTGACCAAGACAGCCGCATCGAAAGCCTTATTGCAAAACAACGTTCGCTCTACAAAGTCGACAGCTCGTTCAGCGGCTACCGCATTCATATTTTCAGCGAAATCGGTAACGAAGCCTTGAATCACGCCAAAGCCGTAAAAAGCCGTTTTGAGCGGGCCTTCCCCGACATCCCCATCTATTTGACTTACGTAGAGCCCCATTTCCTCCTGCGTGCAGGCGATTTCCGCAACCGTGTGGAAGCCGAGAAATGTCTGCGCCAAATCAAACCGAAATTCAAGGAGGCATTCGTTACAGCTGACAAGATTTACCGACCAAAAGTTAGCCTTTATAAAAACGAAGAATGACGCAATTTGCGTCATTCTTCGTTTATCCACCTCATCACATTGTCCACCACAATCCCCAACCGAAGGACAAAAGCCTCTTCGGTAGCGAAACCAATGTGTGGCAACATAACGAGATTAGGCGCATCAAAAAGCGGATTGTCTTTTTTCAAAGGCGGCTCCGAGCTATAAACATCGGTGGCTGCACCTGCAATCTTGTCTTGTTTCAAGGCGTTGGCTAAAGCTTGTTCATTCACCACGGGGCCACGTGCCGTATTAATTAATATGGAGCTAGGTTTCATCAAAGCGAATTCCTTCTCTGTGATAAAATCCCGAGTCTCGGCATTCAAGGCAATGTGTAATGTGACAATGTCAGACTCTTTCAACAAGGTCTCTTTATCCACAAAGGTCACACCTTCAACTTGCTTTGGGGTGCGGTTCCATGCCAATACCTTGCAGCCAAAGGCATTCGCCAACTTGGCCACGCGCTGACCAATGTTGCCCATGCCAATAATGCCCAAGGTCTTACCCCCGATTTCTCTGCCAGGCATGATACCCTTACGGTTGCACTGGCGCGTAATCGCATCGTTTTCAAGCACTTTGCGATACACATCAATCATCATGGCGATGGCAAGTTCAGCCACGGCCTCAGTACTATAGCCAGCCGCGTTCTTTACAATTATACCCCGACGCTGGCATTCCTCCATGTCGATGTGATCCAAGCCCGTGAAAGCGATGGAGAGCATCTTCAGATTCGGACAAGCATCGAGGAAGTCCTTGTGCAAAGGGATATTGCTCTCGATGATGACTTCAGCACCCTCGGCACGGCGTTTCAACTCATCAAGGTTCTCGTTGCGGTCAGGATAGACGACCACCTCGTGACCAGCCTTTTTCAGGCCTTCACAAGCGGCTTCAATTTGGCTGACTTTCAAGCCTAACGGCTCCAAAAAGACAATTTTCATTTTGCGGCAATCATTTCGATTTCGACCAAAGCCTTCTTGGGCAGTTCCTTCACGGCGAAAGCGGCACGGGCAGGATAGTCGCCCTTGAAATACTTGCCATAAACGGCATTCATCTCGCCAAAATAGCTCATATCAGCAAGATAGCAAGTCGACTTCACCACATTATCGAAGGTGCAGCCTGCCTCGTTGAGGATGGCTTCAAGGTTTTTCAGGCTCTGTTCGGTCTGAGCCGTGACGCCTTCAGGCATCTCACCCGTGGCGGGATTGATGGGAAGTTGGCCCGAAATGAACACCATTCCGTTGGCTTCAATGGCTTGAGAATAAGGACCGATGGCTCCGGGAGCCTTTGTTGTTGCAATAACTTTTTTCATGATTACTGAATTTTCGATGTATTGTTGATAAATTTATTGGATTTCTGAGCGCAAAAATAAGAAAAAAGGTCGTTGAGTTCATCGAAATATATTACCTTTGCGGTCTGAAATATTTTGGCAAGCACAACATCCTAGTCCTTATGTCATTCAGGGAGATCTTACGCAAACTCAACAACCGCTATGTGTACGCCACATTGCTGTTTCTCATTGTCATACTTTTCATCGACCAGTTCAACCTTTTCGAGCAAATCAGGCTCTCGAAATCGGTGAAAGACAAGAAACAGCAAATCGAATACTACGAAAAACTGGTGCCGGAAAGCAAACAGTACCTCAACGACCTGCAAAACGACACGGCCACTATGGAGAAAGTTGCCCGCGAACAATATCTGATGAAGCGTGACAACGAGATCATCTATCTAACTGAGACACAAGAATGAAGCCCTCTTTGCGCATAAAGGTCTTCCCGTTTCTATTCCTCGTTTTCTTTACTCTTTCTGCCAATATTCTTTATGGACAGACGCATACCCTAAGTGGCAAAATCACCGACGAGCGCAACCGCCAACCCTTGGCTTTTGTCAACGTGGTCATCAACGAAGGGCAGCAAGGTGTCATCAGCGACATCGACGGCAGATACACCATCACTGCCAACGAGCCCATTCAGAAGGTAAAATTCTCTTCCATCGGCTACGAGCCCAAAGAAATCACGCTACAACCCAACCAAAAGAAGTGCAACGTCGCCTTGGCACCCATGACCTTTGAATTAGGCGAAGTCACCATAGAAGCTGGCGAAAACCCCGCCCATCGCATCATCGACAGCCTGATGGCACACCGCAAGGCCAACAATCCCAACTCGCTCGAATCCTATCGTTACAACATCTACGACAAGATGGTCATTACTGTGGACAGCAGCAGCTTCGGTCAAGCCTTAGCCAACGACACCGCCATGGAAATGACCGACTTGCACTTTTTCGACAGCATCATGAAAAAGAGCGACTTGATGGTGATGGAGACCGCTTCGGAGGTGCTGTTCATGTCGCCCGACCGCAAACTGCAACATGTGCTCGGCACCAAAGTGGCAGGTATGAAAGAGCCCACTTTCATGTATCTGGTGAACAGCATGCAAAGTGTCAGCTTTTATGAGGAAACCGTCAGCATCACGGGCACCGAATATGTCAACCCCATCAGCCGAGGCAGCAAAACACGCTATTTCTTCACTTTGGAATCAGTTCACCCCATCGGTCAGGGCGACTCACTCTATGTAATCTCGTTCCACCCGATGCGCGGCAGCACTTTCGACGGACTGCGCGGCACGATGACCGTCAACAGCGACGGATGGGCGCTGCAAAGCGTAAAAGCCGCTCCCGATGGACAAGGTGGAATTTTCAAGGCTGACATACAACAGCTGTACCAAAAAGTGGAGGGACAATGGTTTCCGAAACAACTGAATATCAATCTGATATTTCCAAGCATGGTGGTCAGCATGGATGACTCCAGTTTTCCCATGGCTGCTATTGGCAAAAGCTACTTAAGCGACATCGAAATCAACCCCGATATTAGCAAACGACAGTTCTCCGACATCGAAATCAAGGTAGACCCCGACGCCGCTTTCCGCGATGAGACCTTTTGGGACGAACATCGCATCGACTCGTTGACAGAACGGGTGAAAGCCACCTACATCCTCGTTGACTCCCTCACCCGAGGCACCGACCTCTTCGACCGTGTCCTTGGCCTAACCGACAAACTGATGAATGAGGCAGCCCTTCCTATCGGGTGCATCAACCTTGACCTTGGCAAGATTGTCAGAATTTCATCGAATAGAGGATGGTATTTCGGTTTGGGAGGCCGCACCAACGACAGACTTTCGCGATGGTTCTGTCTCAACGGTTCGTTCGGCTATTGGACTCGCCTCAAAGCATGGGACTATAGTGGAGGACTGAAGCTAAATCTCAATCGACAGCGACAGATGGAACTTGCTTTGCAATACAGCCGCATGTCGGAACCCATGGGCGAATTTGGTGGCATGCTTGAGAAAGAAACCAACTCCGAGCTTTCCACTTCAAACTACAAATATACCTTCTACGAGAACATCCGCACGCGGAGAAACCGTTTCGACCTCACCTTTTCGACCCGCTTCGCACAACATTTCAAGGCTTTTCTCAACCTTAGTACAAGCCAAAAACACTACAACGAGCAGTTTTATCACGTCCCTGCCAACTCGCTAACGGAAGGACGCTTCACCGTCGCAGAACTCAAACTCAGGTTTGCCTATAAGGAAAAATTCCTCAGCACACCACAGGGCATCCGTTCCTTAGGCACGCTTTATCCCATAGTATGGGTGTCATACCAACATGCTTTCCCCAACATATTTGGCAGCGAATATGAATACGATCGCTTCAAGTTTGAAGCCTCAAAGAATTTCTACACGCCCTATCTCGGAGTCGCCAAGGTTCTCGTGCAGGCCGGCTATGCCACTGAGTCGTGTCCCGTTATGGAGACTTTCAACATCTTAGGCACCTACGAACGCTTCGGTCTATATTCACCAGGCAGCTTCAGCACCATGCGATTGGACGAATTCTTCTGCGACCGCTTCGTTGCCCTTTATCTTAGCCATAACTTCAGCGGCATGCTTTGGAAAACGAATTCCGAGTGGTTTAATCCCGAACTTTCCATTATCACGAATATCGGCTGGGGCGACATGAAACGCGCCGAGGCTTACCCTGACAAGAACTTCAAAACGATGGAGAAGGGCTACTTTGAAAG
>JAEEGJ010024854.1_pt1 | contig 12366 bp, 14 predicted proteins | sample 8958761 | NCBI WGS metagenome assembly JAEEGJ01 (sample SAMN16246546, study PRJNA631951) | gut metagenome | biome: gut microbiome; feature: rumen; material: RS-attached | host: Bos | place: Iran: Karaj | collected 2018-10 | reverse complement strand
GAAATCTTTAGCCAGTTTCGCCTGCGTCGTATTGTAGGAAAGTTCCCGACGTAAAGTACTTTCTGTATAGCGTACTGCCTTTGCAATTTCAATATCTGCCAGAAGCTTTCGCCAGTTCTTTAAAACTGTCTGTACTGCATGACAATAAGCCCCGCTGACGATGATCATAACCATAAATAAAATGTTTAATTCCAAAAGAAGTGAGCCAGATTTTCTTTTATCACAACACTGATCAGGATTTATGATCATCTTCTTTACCTATTGGTATGAATTCCAGGCGGTTCACCAATACCTTTCCTGTAGTTTTATTGCGCATCTCTTTAACAAGAAGAATATAAGGACCTGCCTTCTGCGTAGAAATAACTTTTTCATAATCATTTTCGTACACGTTTTTCCATTCGTCAGACAGTGTTTCATTCAGCCACGCCGTGCTGTCGTCTTCCAGTAAAGAATAGGCTTGTAACATCTCATTCCGGTGTGCCATAGCCTGTATTGAACAAGAAAAATAACCTGTCATTGCCGTTGCGAATGTAAGCGTCGCCAAAAATATGGGAATCATCAGGAGCATGATAAAACCCGATGACCGTTCCGTTGCCTGAGATTCCATTATTTCCCTTCCCGAAAAAGATTTTTGTTGCTTCACTGCCTTACACGTTCTATCCTTACCCTCCCGGTAACCGGCTGAAGGCTGACTTTAACCTGTGCGGACTTTATCCTTTCATGCTGCAATATAAAAACCCCGCTTGCCGATGGGGAACCGTTGATGGTAAAGCTTATTACATAAGCCGGAATACTACTGAAATGAAAAGCTTTGGATCCACCCGACGCAAAACCCCGTTTTTTATCAACCAGATTCGGCCTCCGATAGACCCAATATCCTTTACGTCCGCTGCTCAATTCTATAAACCCCACGTCAGAGCCTGCCATGGCTCTTTCCCTTATCAGCAAAATATCCTGAGCGAACTCTTTTGCCGCGTTTTCAACCTGTACTGCTGCCAATGTTTTTTCATAACCGACAACTCCCATATACAGCCCGGAAAAGACAATCCCATACAAGAATATACCCATTAGCCATTCAGCCAGCAGATAGCCGTTATCCTTGTGTTTCCGCAGCAACGCTGCCATTAGAAGTCACAGTATTGCCTTCCGCGTCAGAACCGGTCAGCGTGTAACTGCTGCCGGATACGGAATACTGGAAGTCTTCATTTTTGGCATCCTTAAAACCCTTATTTTTGGCAATATAATCCGGCACCAGGTTGTCAAGCGAAGCAGGTATGCTTCCCTGTTCAAGTTTGTACGTGGCAATGGCCTGATCCAACGTTGCCAAATCGTTTTTTAATTTTGCATTTCGTGCTTTGGACCCTGCTCCATCAATCGCGGGCATCAACATGGTTGCCATAACACCGATAATAATCGTAACGGCAATTACTTCAATCAGACTGAAGCCTGCGTTACAACGGTTTTTCTTTTTTCCTGCAAAATCCAGTTTTTTCTTAATTTTTTTTAACAAATTATTTCCTCCGTTTATTTATATTCCGGCATCCGGATCATCAAATCGAACAGCGGTGAAAGCATCACTGCCATAACCGCAAAAACCATTGTTGCTATTAAGACGACCAGTACCGGTTCTAAAACTGCCTTTACATCCCGGAGTCGGGCAAATAACTCCTGTTCCTGAATATCCGCAAATTCCGTCAGCATATCCGGCAAAGCACCGGAACTTTCCCCGATGCTCAAAAACTCTATTCCTGTCTGGCTAAAAAGATTTCCTGACTGTATGGCCGCTTCAGCTATTCCGATACCGCGCAGAACATTTTCCGAAAACTTTTTTGCGTTATTCTTCATAGACGTATCTGTCAACGTAACAGAAGCACGCAGAACCGCTTCAGGAAAAGCAACGCCGCTATCCAACATCAATGCCAGCAAACGTACAAAACATATTTCTAAAAATGCATGACGTAAATGTCCGATTCCCGGAAGACTCATGAACAGGGTTAAAACTTTTGAGCGATGCAGCAATAGCAGCCTTCCGCCAATTACAACTGTACAGGAAAGAGAAATAACATGATTCTGAAGCAAAGCGGAAATTGAAAGTAATATCTGCAAAAGAGTTGTTTCCTTAACTCCCAGTGAATGATACATTTCTGCAAAAGATGGTACCAGTTTCACACTGAAAAACAAAAATGCCAGAACAGCTAAAAACAGCAAAAATCCCGGGTAAATACAGACATTACGTACCAGTTTAACAAGTTTATTTTGCTGTTTATAAAAAACAGACAACGACAAAAGAACCCGGGAAATCTGACCACTCGCTTCACCTGCCTCTATAACTAAAATATTCATTTCCGGAAATACTTCCGGCTGTAATGACATCGCATAAGATAAGGAGTGACCACTTTGCAGACTAAGGGTAAGCCGTTTACATACCGGTTTATACTTTTTATCCAGCCTCCCTGTTATCATTTCAATTCCTTTCACAATAGGAATGCCCGCATCCAACAAAGTTGCAAGCTGTTTGTAAAAATTTGCCCTTTCCTTACCTGAGAATTGCAAGCGCGGTTCAAACCAACGGCGAACGGATCTTCCGTCCTTAACCCTTTCAATGTTTGTAACATACCCGTAATTCCTGCGGACAAAGTCAATAACCTGTTCTTCGCTCTCTGCATAGTATTCGCCGTTATATGCTCTCCCGCCGGAACTTCGGGCCTGCCATCGGAATAACCGCAATATATCAGCCTCCTCTCGCCTGGCACAAGACAAAGTTTAAAGGTGCGCAATAAAAAAAGATAGTGTTTTTTCAGATATTTTGTGAAGAAAATTTCACAAAAAACAACGTTTTCTGTCGTTTTCTGAAAAAACACCATCTTTTTCTATATTATGTGAAAAAAATGTGAACTGTCCTCCTCTATCTCACCATCCACCAGTACACGATCACCCCGATGCCGATGAGTCCGGCAAAGTTGTAAAACAGGAACATGCGCAGGTAGTTCATCGCCTGGTGGGGATAGGCGGCGGTGTAGAGTTTGTAGCTGATGACGCTGGCCATGGAGGCAATCAGGGTGCCCAGACCTCCTACGTCCACCCCCAGCAGCAGTTCCCCTGCGTTGCGGGTGAAACCTGCCAGCAGCATGGCGGCGGGCACATTGCTGATAAACTGGCTGGCCACGATGCCGGTCACGTACACGATGCCCCGGGCATGGTGCAGGTAGTGGTGCAGCTGCCGTATGGCGTCCCAGTGGGACAGGTTGCCGATAAAGATGAAAAAGCCGATAAAGGTCAGCAGCAGGGAGTAGTCCGCCAGTTTCAGCAGCTTACGGTCTGCCACGGCTACCACGACCACGACGACGGCAGTGCAGGCCAGGGGGCTCACCACGTGGGCCACGGACAGGAAGCACAGCAACAGCAAGGCGGCAAAGAGCAGAATACGCGGCCGCGGGCCTGTTTCTGTTTCCCTGTGTTCCATCTGCAGTTCGCCGTTGGGCAATCCGTGCACCAGCAATGCCAGCCACAGGGCGCTTAGTACGGACAATGGTCCCAGCACGGAAAAGAAGTAGCCCGTGCTCAGTCCGTAGTGGTAGTAGATGAACAGGTTCTGGGGGTTCCCCATGGGGGTGCAGGCGCTGCCCAGGTTGGCAGCCAGGGTCTGGAAGATGACGATGCGCCCCACGTCCAGTCGGATCTGTTTGCCCGTAATCAGGGTCAGAGGCACAAAAATCAGCAGAGCCACATCGTTTGTCACCAGCATGGACAGGAAAAAGGTCAGCCAGATCAGCACCGCTGCCACATGACGGGTGGTACGGCAGCGGGAGAATAGGATGTCAGCCGCTTTCTCCAGCACATGCAGCTGCCGGAAGCCGGCCACCACCAGCATAAAGGACAGCAGCATGCCCAAAACGGAAAAATCGATATAGGAAATACGGGGTCTGAAAAACAGCGAAGAAACCAGAGCCAGTACGATGGATATGTTCAGTACCATGTCCCGCTTCAGGATGCTTCTGATTTCCTGCTTCAACTTAACGGTATGCATCGGTTACTATCCCTGTTACAGGCCAAGGCACTCGCCGACCAGCACCACTTCCATCTCCATGTTGCTCATCTTCTTGAACTCGATCAGCAGCCCGTTGCAGATACGTTCGGGACTGGCGCAGTTATAGCAGCGGTCGCCCCGTTTCGCGCAGGGCGTGGCCTTGTGCTTGCGCAGGCAGTTGCGCGGAGCGGCAATGTTGCGCAGCCGCCAGATGGCGTGGTCCAGGTCGGGGCAGATTTTGTTCACCCCTGCCACGTAATACACTTTTTCGTGCCCGAACAGCGCGGCAGCCACCCGGTTTCCCGTGCCGTCCATGTTCACGAGGATGCCGTCTTCGGTCAGGGCGTTGACGCTGCACAGGAACACGTCCGTAAGCAGCGTGCCTTTGGCGTATTCAAAAAAGGACATGCCTTTGTTGATGGGGCTGCGCAGCACATTGTGCACCTGGTTGTGGGCAGCCAGCGCTTCGTGCAGCTCCAGCTTCCGCAATGTCTCTGAATCGCCGATGCCAACTTTTTTGCCGTCAATTTTTCCGTTCAGGTACGCCCGCGCTTCGGCGGCGTCGGCACAATAATGGGCTTCAAAGCGGTTGGCGCGCAGCCCCCGCAGCACCCGTTCGATATCCGGGGTGTATACCGCTGCCGCGGAGCCTTCGGGGCTTGCCTGCCAGGCGCGGGTTATGGCATCGTCTAGTTCGGGCCGTGTAACATCAATCATGGTATTTCCTCCTTGTATCCGGGGCGCGCGGATCCCCTGCGCATGTACGCCTGCCGGCGCGTGTTGCGGATGGATTGGCACTTTTTTAAATTGTACCATATAATGCGGATTTTTTTCAATTTTACAGGTGTTTTCCGGATTGAAAAGACAAAACAAAAACCAGAGGTCGCGGATTCCTTCCGCAGGCCTCTGGTTTTATTTTGTAAAAATATGCGGTTCTTTTCTTTGAATGCGGTTACCGTCCCGTCCGTTTCCAGTTGTGAGACACGGAAATCACTTTATAGGGTGGCTGGGGAATCGGGATATGCCGTTCCAGCATTCCGCTGATCCACTCGCACTTGGCCACGTTCAGATATTGCAGTGCTTCCTCTTCTGTTTCCCCATGGGCGATACAGCCCGGAAGCAACGGGATTTCCGCATGGTAGCCGCTGTCCTCTTCCGGCGTGATTTCATACGGGTAATCCAGGTTCATGTAAAAGTTGATGTCTTTCATAGTCGTGTTGTCCCCTGCTAATTTCAAACAAATGTACTTACATATTATAACATAAATCTGCAAGGAATGAAAGATTTTTGTGTTTCCTTCTGGCAGGAAACACATCATAGCATTGCCCAATGCCGGTTCGCAACTGCCTTAACAGCATCTGTCGGAAGACTGTCCGTTACTCCCATTCTCCGCTGGCCACCAGGTGGCACTGACCACCGACTTCGATTGTCCAGATGTCTTCCCTTTTGCAGGCATGAATATTCAGAACAGATTTTCTCCCCATATCTTCTCCCTGGATCACGGTATATGTGATATTGGACTCGTTGAAATAGTTGTGCTGTAACAGATATCCGGCCAAGTCACCGTTGGCGCTGCCCGTGGCGGGATCTTCCAGATAGTCTTCCATCAGGCAGCGGGCAGCAAAGGTGTTGCCGCCCATATCTACAAAGAAAAAGTGACTGCAGTAGCTGGCAGGATGCCGGCAAACATATCGTTCAAACGCCTCCCGGTCCGTTCGCGCCTGAGCCAGAGTCTTGCGGTCTTTCAGAGGAATGATGACCGCCGCCAGGCCTGTGCTGGACCACTGGACGGGATACTCGTCTGAAATGGCATCCGTTGAAATGCCAAACACCTCCGCGATTTCCTGCCGGGAAATGATTTCCCCGAAAGACGGCTCCTTTTGGGACATGGTGAGGCCGTTTTCCTTAATCTCCACAGGAATCTGCCCTACTTTCAGATTCAGTTTCACCTGCCTGCTTTGCCCATGTTCTATATAATGGTGAATAACAAAGGCGGTCCCCAGTGTGGGATGGCCGGCAAAGGGGACCTCACCCACTGTCGGCGTCCAGATGCGGACGTCGTATCCCCCGTTTTCCTGTTTGCCGGATAAGATAAACGCAGTCTCGGAAAAATTGATTTCCCGGGCGATCTGCTGCTGTTCCCGGTCGCTGATGAACCTGTCGGCTATTACTACAAGCAACTCATTGCCCTGATATTTTTCTTCCGCGAAACAATCCACAATATAAAACTTCATCTTACACCTCTGTAAATACATACTTATACACTGTAATTTAAACCTAAACAATTGATATCATGCCGAAAAAACAGATAATGACGCAAATAAAAATCCCCTCAAATCCACTTGTTTACTGGACTTGAGGGGTTGTTTTCATGGCAGGGGCAGAAAGAATCGAACTCTCAACACACGGTTTTGGAGACCGTTGCTCTACCAATTGAGCTATACCCCTGTGGAGCGGAAAACGAGACTCGAACTCGCGACCCCAACCTTGGCAAGGTTGTGCTCTACCAACTGAGCTATTTCCGCGTGGCGACCCGGACGAGACTCGAACTCGTGACCTCCGCCGTGACAGGGCGGCATTCTAACCAACTGAACCACCGGGCCGTTTGTCAGTTCACCTGACGTTTAAGAATTATATCACAGGATAGTAAAATACGCAAGTTATTTTTTAACCGGATTGTTTTTCCCGGTACTGCCCCGTTTGGTCAGTTCCACGCCGTCATGGCACAGGGGGCAGTCTTCCGCTTTAAAAGTGGGTACATCCAGATGCAGCAACGCTTCTGTCCGCACACCGAAATCTACTTTGCCGCCGCTGCGGTCTACCAAAAGGCCTACACCGATCACATTACCGCCGTGTTCCCGCACCACGTCCATCACTTCTTTTACGCTGCCGCCGGTGGTGACAATGTCTTCCACTACCAATACCCGGCAGCCTTCCGGAATCTGAAAGCCGCGTTTCAGGGTCATCTTGCCGTTTTCCCGTTCCGTAAAGATGGCGCGGGTTCCCAGCGCCTTGCCTGTTTCGTGGGCCAGCAGGATGCCGCCGGTGGTAGGACCTACTACCAGTTCGATGTTGTCAGTGGCGTAGCGCGCCGCAATCTCCTTACACAGTTTTTCCGTGTAGGTAGGATGCTGCAACACGTTGAACTTTTCCACATACATGGGGCTGTGCAGGCCGCTGGTCAGCAGGAAATGCCCGTGCAGGACAGCCTGGGTTTCTTCCAGTAAATGCAGTACTTCTTTTTCGCTTAACATGAAAGTGCCTCCTCTATTTTATCTTCTTGATTTCTTCTACAATCGCTGCAGCCGCCAGTTTCCTGTCCTCCGCTTTCATGATGGGACGCCCCACTACGATATGGGAGGAGCCGTTGGCAAAAGCCTGTGCCGGTGTGGTTACGCGGCTCTGGTCGTCCAGAGCGCTGCCTGCCGGACGAACGCCGGGCGTTACAATCAGGAAATCCGGCCCGCAGGCTTTACGGATCTCCGCCGCTTCCTTAGGCGACGCCACCACCCCGTCCAGTCCGGCTGCTTTAGCCAGCTTTGCCAGGGACAGAACCTGCTCCGCAATGGTGTTTTTGTAATTCAGATCGGCAAACTGTTCCTCATCCATGCTGGTGAGGATGGTGACCGCCAGCAGCTTCGGACGTTCTATGCCAAGTTCCGCTGCTTTTTCCTTTATGGCAGCAGCCGCCGCTTCCATCATCTTTTTACCGCCTACGGCATGGACGTTGATCATGTCCACGCCCAGTTTCGTTTCCACTTTCAGGGCGCTGGCTACCGTATTGGGAATGTCCTGAAGTTTTAGGTCAAGGAACACTTTTTTGCCACGTTCTTTCAGGAAGCGGATCATCTCGTTCCCTGCCGCGTAGTACAGCTCCATGCCAACTTTATAATAACTTACCGCGTCCCCGATTTCCTCCACAGCCTGCTTCGCGGCTTCTGCCGTGGGAAAATCCAGGGCGGCGATGAGTCTCGGATCGCTCTGCATACTGCTTTTCACCTCTTTTGTACTCAAAAAACCCACACTGTCTTCCACGTTTTCCTTAAAAACTGAAATTTCAGCACCGGCCCGGAAGCGCCAGCCCGATCAGATCCTGTATCTTTTTGATATTGTACCTGTCCATGTGCTCCAGAATGCCAAGGCTGATGGTCTCCGCAATGGCAGGGTTCACAAAGTTGGCCGTGCCTACAGCAATAGCGCTGGCTCCCGCCAGGAAGAATTCTATGGCATCTTCCGCACACATAATGCCGCCCATGCCGATAATGGGAACCTTCACCGCCTGGGCCACTTCGTAACACATGCGCACCGCCACGGGACGAATGCAGGGGCCGCTGAGACCGCCGGTCACGTTGCCCAATACGGGGCGCTGCCGGTGGATGTCGATTTTCATACCGATGAGGGTATTAATCAGGGAAAGGGCGTCTGTCCCCGCGTCTTCCGCCGCTTTTGCCATTTCCGTAATACTGGTCACGTTGGGGGAAAGCTTGGTAATGACCACTTTGGATGTATTCTTTTTCACTTCTTTTACTACCTGGGCCATGCTTTTGGCATTGGTTCCGAAAACCAGGCCGCCGTCTTTGATATTGGGACAGCTTACATTGATTTCCACCGCGTCCACGCCTTTTACGTCCAGCTTCGCTGCCAGTTCGCCGTATTCTTCCGGACTGGAGGCGTCGATGTTCACAATAATGGGTACTTTGTATTTGTGCAGTTTAGGCAGCGTTTCTTTCAAAAAGTACTCGCTGCCCGGATTCTCCAGCCCTACGCAGTTCAGCATACCGGAAGGGGTTTCCACCACCCGCTGGCCTTTGTTTCCCGCCCGGGGCGCAAGGGTGGTGCCTTTCACCGTAATAGCTCCCACCTTTTCCAGATTCAGAAAATCCGTAAATTCCAGACCGAAACCGAAGGTTCCGGAAGCGGTGGTCACCGGCGTTTTCATTTTCAGCCCGGCAATATCCACGGCCAGACGGTTATGATACAGATACCTTACCATTCCGTCACCTCCTCCGCCCGGAACACAGGTCCGTCCTGGCAGACCTTGACGCGTTTGCCGATACCCTGGCAACTGCAGGACAGACAGGCGCCCAGCCCGCAGGCCATGTATTTTTCCAGCGAAACCTGGCACTTAATTCCCTTTTCCAGTACGGCAGCGGAGACTGCTTTCATCATGGGTGCAGGGCCGCAGACGTACACCCAGTCGTAACGGCCCTTTTCCAGCATATCCGGCAGACAGGCCATTACGGTCCCTTTGGTTCCCAATGAGCCGTCATCCGTCGTCAGACCGATTTGCCCTGCGATACCGTCATACAGTTCTTTCCAAAAAAGGTCGTCCGCTGTTCTTCCGCCCATAAGCACGTCAGGCCGGGTTCCTTCCTCAGCCATGCTTTCAGCCAGATATAACAGGGGCGCCAGTCCGGTGCCGCCGCCTACCAGCAGCGGACGTTCCGCGCTGCGGTCAAAGCCGTGCCCCAGCGGGCCCACCACGCTGAGGCGGTCCCCGCTGCAGACGTCTGCCAGAATACTCGTGGCATCGCCCACAATACGGTAAATCAGGCTGATAGCACCGTAGTTTTTATCCACCCCGGCCATGCCAAGGGGCCGGCGCAGCAACGGCGCGGTGCGCTTTGAGACCTGCACATTGACAAACTGGCCCGGAACTGCTTCTGCCGCAATCCTCGGCGCAATCAGGTCAATCTGTTTTGTCGTGACATTCAGGACACGCTGCCCCACGATTTTTGCTTCCTCTATATACTTAGTCATTCAAATCCTCCGGTATGTTTCCGGTTTCAGACAAACAAACACTGTAAGCCATATTTCAAACGCTTTGCCGGTTCACTGTTTTACTTTTCGCACACTGCGCCGTCTTTCATGACGAACTTGCCGGCTACCACCGTCGCAACCGCTTTGCCTTTGCACTGTTTGCCTTCAAACGGTGTAACCTTGCCAACTGTGTAGAACTTTTTGGAGTCTACCGTCCATTCTTTATCCAGATCCAGAATGGTAATGTCCGCCGGGGCGCCTGCTTTTAAGGTGCCGGCTTTCAGGTTAAAGATCCGGGCCGGACTGCAGCTCATCTTGTCAACGACCTGTTCCAGCGTCATCACGTTCTTGTGATACAGATCCGTCAACACAACGCCGACAGCTGTTTCCAGTCCGCAGAAACCGTTAGGAGCCTTGCGGAATTCCACGTCCTTTTCTTCCGGGGCATGGGGGGCGTGGTCTGTAACGATTATATCAATAGTCCCATCCAGCAGGGCGGCCCGCATGGCGTCCACGTGATCCTGGCTCCGCAAGGGAGGAGAAACACGGGTAGCCGTACTGTAACCCACGCAGGCTTCATCCGTCAGGGTCAGGTGATGCACAGTGACCTCTGCCGTTACCGGATAGCCTTTGGCCTTGGCCTGGCGGATGATATCCGCTGCGCCTTTGCTGGCTACGTGGGCAATATGGATATGCGCTCCGGTGTAACCGGCTACCAGCACATCCCTTGCTACGGCAATGTCTTCCGCTACGGAGGGCACACCGGGCACACCGATTTTGGCGGAAACCGCGCCTTCGTGCATGTAGCCGTCTGCGTTCAGTTCGCTTTCAATGCTGTGGGAAATCAGCGGCGCGTCAAAGCTTGTCATATATTTGGCCGCGTTCATCAGCAGGCGGCTGCTGTATACATAATGACCGTCGTCGGAAAAAGCCACCGCGCCTTTTTCCAGCATATCGCCCATCTCCGCCAGTTCCCTGCCTTCTTCGTCCTTGCTGATGGAACCGATTACTTCCACGTTCACATAGCCTTCTTTCGCGGCCCGTTCTTTAATACCGCTGACCACAATAGAAGTGGAAATAGCAGGTTTCGTGTTGGGCATGCAGGCGATGGTGGTGATGCCGCCGGCCGCTGCCGCCATGGTACCGGTGCGGATGCTTTCCTTGGCTTCCAGACCCGGTTCCCGCAGATGGGTATGCATGTCGATGAAACCGGGAGCTACAACTTTGCCCGCGGCATCATAAGTCTCATCGGCTTTATCCGTTATATCTTTCGCAACTTTTGCGATTTTTCCGTCCGCTATCAGCACGTCGCAGATTTCATCCAGTTTCTGAGAGGGGTCTACCACCCGTCCGTTTTTAATTAGCAGCTTCAATTTGTTTACCTCCAGTCAGTGTCAGGAATAACAACGCCATACGAACGGCCACGCCGTTCTGCACTTCGTCGCGGATCGCCGCCTGGTCGCAGTAGCCTACGTCCCAGGAAATTTCCAGGCCCCGGTTCATAGGACCGGGATGCAGCACTACGCATTCCGGTTTCGCCAGTTTCAGCCGCGCTTCGTTCAGACCGAAGATGCGTGCGTATTCCCGGGGTGACGGAAACAGGCCGCTTTTCTGGCGTTCCAGCTGGATTCGCAGCACGTCGATGACATCCGCGCCTTCAATGGCTTCTTCGATGCGTTTGTGATAGGTTACGCCCAAACTTTCAACGGCATAGGGCATCAGGGGACGGGGTCCCGCCACATGCACATCCGCGCCCATCTTGTTCCAGGCCGCAATATTGGTGCGGGCCACCCGGCTGTACAAAATATCGCCCAGAATGACCATTTTCTTTCCTTTTAAGTCTTTCAGTCCCTTTTCCCGCAGGGTAAACATGTCAAGCAGTCCCTGGGAAGGATGGGCATGGGCGCCGTCGCCGGCGTTGATGATAACCGGTTTCGCCACGTCCGCTGCGTAAACGGCAGCCCCCTCAATGGGATGACGCATGACGATGGCGTCGCAGCACATGGACTGTACGGTGAGGATAGTGTCCCGCAGGCACTCGCCCTTTACCACGCTGGAAGAAGAAGTCGTAATGTTGACTACGTCCGCCCCCAGGTATTTTCCCGCCAGTTCAAAGGAAGTACGGGTCCGGGTACTGGGCTCGTAGAACAGGTTGATGATGGATTTGCCCCGCAGGGACGGCACTTTTTTGATGTCGCGTTTCATTATCTTTTTCATTTCCGCAGCGGTCTGCAGAACCAGGTTGATTTCCTCGACGCTGAAGCTCTCCAGGTCAAGGATGTCCCTGCCCGCCAGGGACACAGTCGCTTTTGCCATTGCAGTTCCTCCTGTCTGATGTTGGAAAACATGGTTGGCCTTTTCCGCGGTCTCTTACTTTACGGCGTAACTTTCGCAAAATGCTTTGCGCCGTGTATCGCGAAGTTTTCGGTTTTGAAACCCGTTTTCCCATGAATAAATAAAAGCCTTCTCGTCCCGCAGGATGCAAGAAGGCTTAATTTCTTCCATAATACTACTTTGCTAAGTCACCTTACAGCCTCACAGGACCGATTTAAAGGTAATGCATATTTAGTTTTGTTAAT